>Ga0207416_1000077_pt1 | contig 175734 bp, 178 predicted proteins | sample PaiPotPPM11metaG_FD_184107 | JGI IMG/M metagenome (GOLD analysis project Ga0207416, IMG submission 184107) | Iron sulfur acid spring bacterial and archeal communities from Banff, Canada, to study Microbial Dark Matter (Phase II) - Paint Pots PPM... ... | reverse complement strand
CGTTATACCTTATCCCTCGGCGAAGCCGAGCGTATCTATAAGGCATTGATTGGCGATCACGACGGAATGGTCGCGCCCGAGGGTGGATATGATCGCAGAAACGCCGCCGTGCCGTCGATCGCTCCCGCGACCTGATTCACATGAGCTTCAAATACAAGCGCCGGCTTAGCGCGCGATCAGTGGGTTAGGGATTCCGGATGCAGTGCCCACATACTTCAGAGTGCCGTTCGTCTGCTTGTATATGTAGACGAACGGTTGGGCAGGGTCGCCGCTGCGCGCGAACGATATCGGCCCGATGACCGACTGGAACGCCCCAACCGCAAGGATTCGATCAAGCGTCGGCCGGTCGGAGGTGCGGCCCTGCTTCGCGGCCGCGATCGCCACCTGCCCCGCCACGTAGCCGAACAGCGCGAATGGCGTGAGCTGGCCATAATGCGACTGATAGTGACGGACGAATTGCTGCGCCGTCGGCATGAGATCGATCGGCGGCATGCACGAACTGACCGTCATGCCGTCCGCCGCGTTGCCGAGCGAACTCAAGACTGGCGCGCTTGAAAACGCCTGCGTGCCGAGGATGGGCGTCGTCACTCCAGCGCCCCGGATCGCCTTGAGCACGTTCACCATCACGGTCGGGTTGCCGGCAGCGAAGATGAGATCCGGCGCGTACGATTGCACGCCGCTCGCGATCTGTTTGTCGTCCTTGAGCTCGACATCGACGGCAAACTCCTTGTGTTTCATCGGACCGGCGGAGCCGGCGAAGTTGATGAAGCCTTGACCGCCGTCGACGCCGTAATCATCCTGCTCGTACACGACCGCGACTTTCTTGGCGTTCAGCGTGCGTTCGGCATAGCGCGCGTCTTGCACGCCTTCTTCGACGTCGGACGGGCAGAGGCGGAACACGTTGTCGTAGTTCTGACGCGTGAGCGCGGCGAGCGGTGCCGTCGGCACGATGACCGGGATTTCGGCTTGATGGTAGGTCGGCAACGCGAGCAATGTCGCCTGCCCGCCGACATGTCCGACGATGAACGTCGTCGTCGGATCGACGAGTGCGAATTGCGCCTGCTGCTGCGCCACGCCCGGATCGTTGAGGTCGTCGAACGAGTGCATCGCGTACCCGAAATCGGCGATGCCGCGTAGCTCGTTGGCATCGTCGACCGCCGCCTGGACGCCGGCGGACAGCTCGATGCCGGCCGATTTGTCGGGACCCGACAGCGGCCCGATGACTGCGATCGTGATGAGTTTGACGTACGGCGGAAGATCGGCGCGCGCCGCGCCGGTCATCGAGATGATCAAGGCGACGGCGCTCAGTGCGCCGGCCGCAATCACCGCAAATTCCGAGAAAGACGATTTCAGTGACATAGTTGTCCTATCGGTCAGCTGCGCCGCACGAACAGCGACGCCGCAGTAGTGAGCAAGAACACGACCGAGAATGCCATGTTCGCATTGAACACGCGTGCGTTCAACGCGAATACGTCGCGCAGCCTTCGGATGAGCAGCAGTTCGTAACCGAGCAGCACGACGGCGGCCGCAACGCCGAGCCAGTAAAAAGGATGCGCGTGCACGACCAAGCCGAGCCAGACGAGCGCGACAATCACCAGGCCGTGAAGCGCTTGCGGCAGCCGCCGTCCGCCGCTTTCGCCGAAACGAGCCGGGATCGATCGGACGCGCTCTTGAAGGTCGAACTCCCGATCCATGAGCGCGTACAGGATGTCGAAGCCGGCCACCCACAGCGTGACCGCCACGAAGAGCAGAATCGCGCCGAGCTGAAACCTGCCCGTGATCGCGAGCCACGCGCCGAGCGGCGCGAGCGCATCGACCGCGCCCAGCAAGAAATGCACGCCCCACGTGTAGCGCTTGACGAGCGGATACAGCACGCATGCCGCGGCGCCGACGGGCACGAGCGCGAGACACAGCGGATTGAGCTCCGCGGCGGATACCGCCAACAAAGCGAGCCCGACCACCGCCGCATACACCAGAACCGACGCACGCATCCGCCCCGACGCCACCGCGCGGCTCGCGGTGCGCGGATTCTTGGCATCCATGCGCGCGTCGAGCAATCGATTCGCCGCCATCGCCGCAGTGCGTGCGCCGAATACCGCCAGGGTGATCCACACGAGCGTGCGCGGCGGCGGCATGCCGTCCTGCGCCAGGAGGGCCCCGACGTACGCGAACGGCAGCGCGAAGAGCGTGTGCTCGATCTTGATCTCTTCGAAAAATCGCCTCACGCGTCCAGCCCGAACTCTTTCCAGCGCTGCGTCACGCGCGCTTTGACTTCGTCCGACATCACGATATCCGGCGGCCACTGCCGCGCGTAGCCTTCATCTGGTCCCTTGCGCGACGCGTCGATGCCCAGTTTGGTTCCCATAAGCGGGATCGAGCCGGCGTGATCGAGCTCGTCGACCGGACCGGGTGCGAAGACGAGATCGCGACCGGCATCGACGTTGTTCAACGCTACCCATGCCACCGTGCGCACGTCATGCACGTCGACGTCGGCATCGACGACGAGGATGTTCCGGGTGAGCATCATCATGTGGCCGAGACCCCACAACGCATACATGACTTTCTTGGCGTGGCCCGGATAGCGCTTTTTCACCGAAACGATCGCAAGATTGTGAAAGCCGCCTTCCACGGGCAAGTTGTAGTCGACGACCTCGGGCAACAGCTGCTGCAGGATCGGCAGGAAGAGCCGTTCGGTGGCTTTCCCCAGCCAGCCGTCTTCCATCGGCGGCCTGCCGACGATCGTCGTCTGATAGATGGGCTTTCGCCTGCGCGTCATGCAGGTAACGTGAAAGACGGGGAAATCGTCGGCGAGCGAATACACGCCGGTATGATCGCCAAACGGCCCCTCCCGGCGCAGCTCGGCGTTGTCGACGTATCCCTCGAGGACGAATTCGGCTTCCGCCGGCACCTTGAGGTCGACCGTCCGACAGCGGATCACCGGAACGCCGCGGCCGCGCAGGAACCCCGCCAGCGCCAGTTCGTCGAACCCCGGCGGCAGCGGCGCGGTGGCAGAAAACGTGACCGCCGGATCGGCGCCAATGGCGGCCGCCACCGGCATGCGTGCGTCCGGGCCCGCGTCGATTTGATCCGAGCGCCCATGTTTGTGCTTCTGCCAGTGCATGCCGGTCGTGCGCCGGTCGTAGACCTGCATCCGGTACACGCCGACGTTTTGCGTTCCGGTGGTCGCATTTTTGGTAACCACGAGCGGCAGCGTGATGAACGGCCCGCCGTCAAGCGGCCAGCACGTCAAGACCGGCAGCTCGGTGAGATCCACGTCGTCGCCCTCGGTGACGACTTCTTGACACGGCGCGCTCCGCACGTCGCGCGGGAAGATGGTCATGACGTCTTTTGCACCGCCCAGCGCCGACAAGAGGTTCGGCTTGCCGCCGCCTCCGCCGCCCGGCAGCAATTTGAACAGCTCGCGAACTTTATCACCGAGTTCGTCCAGGTTTTTGACCCCGAGCGCCATCGCCATCCGCCGCTCGCTCGCGAATGCGTTTATCAAGAGCGGAAATTCCGATCCCTTTACATCGGTGAACAGCAGCGCCGGGCCGCCGTCCGTGCGCTTGACGCAGCGGTCGGCGATTTCGCTCACTTCGAGGAACGGATCGACCGACGCATCGATTTGAGCCAGTTCGTTTTTGTCGCGGAGCGCGGCGACAAACTCGCTCACATTCGCGTACACGGCGACGTTTGTTCTCATGCTTTCTTGGGAATGCCTGTCCCGCGGCCAACGCTGCGGGGAACCCGAACGCAGCAGATATCGTTCAATGGATGGAGCAACACGGTCGCGCACGCGGCCGACGAAAAGGAGTTTGTGATTTCGTGAAAATCAAAAAAACAATCGCCGCAGCGGCGCTGGCAACCGCCATGGCCGCCGCGCCACTGACGATGGCGAATGCTGATTCGATCATCAACAAGATATTGCTCGGTGCGGGCGGCGTCATCGCCGTCAAAGCGGTAGCGGCGCCGCTGAACAATTTCATCAACCAGATCATGTTGACGAATCACGTCGCCAACCGCGATAAGACAAAAGTCGTGCCGATCGTCACGGTTGGCAGCGCGACCTACGTCGGCGCAGCTCAGGTCAGCGGGCCTGCCTACGCGGTGGATCGCGTCCAAGCGGTGGGCGAGTTCGCCGCCGGCTGGAACAACAACGTCTGGCAGGTGCGCGCGCTCGTGCCGGTGGACAACCTCAACGTCTTGCAGGGTTTCAAACGCGTCTACGGGGTCGGAACGGACGCAGTCATCAACGCACGTCTCTAAGACGTCTCCACGGCTTCATTCGACTTCATTCGACAAGCGCGCCGTCCTCGTGCGGCGCGCTTCACTTTTCTGCGGCGCAAGGGTAAAGCCGGGGCTCATAAAATAGTTAAGCGATGAACAAATTGAACGCGACCGCGGCGTTCGCCGTCATCTGTCTCGTGTTGAGCAACGCTCCGTACGATCGACCGGCCGCCGGCCAGCCGAAACCGGCAGCGAGCCGGGGCCCAGCCGCCGGCACCCGGCTGTCCCTTTCGCTCGCGCAAGCGCTGGAGCTGGCGCAGTCCAACAACCTCACCTACCGGTCGGCCGTCGCCGACGAGAAAATCGCGCGGGCAAAGGTGATCCAAGCCGGTGCCGGCCGCAATCCGAGCATCGCGGCCAATTACCAGTACATCCATACGCAGAGCGCCGGGTTTTTCGCGTTTCCCGCCCCCGGTCCGAGCCCCAAAATTACCGTCTTCCCGACTTCGTCTACGAGCATCAACAATCTCAATGCGACGCTGCGGTACGCGGTGTATACGGGTGGCGCCGTCCAAGCCGCGATCGGCGAGGCGGCAGCGGGGCTTTCCGCCGCCGAGAGCGATCTCAATGCGGCGCGCGCCGACGTGATCCGCGATACCATCGCCGCGTACTTCGGCTTGATGTCGGCGTTGCAGGTGGCGACGATCGACGCGACGGCCGTGCAGGTCGCGCAGCAAAACCTCAAGGTGAGCGAACAGCTATACAACGCCGGCACGCTGGCGAAAGCGGACGTGCTGCGCGGTCAAGTCTCCGTGGAGAACGCACGAGTGCAATCGATTCAAGCCGACGCCGCCGCGGCGCTCGCCAACGCCAAGCTGGCGAACCTCTTGAACGTCGACCTCGGTTCGCAGATCACGCCCACCGAACCGCTCACCATCTCAGCGCCGAGCTTCGCGTTGAACGACGTGCTGTCCGAAGCTCGCGCCAAGCGGCCGGAGCTCGCTGCGGCGCACGACGCGGTCGCGATCGCCGAGCACGCCGTGCGCGGCGCCAAGGCCGGCTACCTGCCGAACGTCTCGCTGCAAGTGCAAGAAGCATCGAGCAAGCCGGATTTTTTCAACGTGCCTCAGCCGCAGTTGTCGGAAACGCTGGCGGTGGCCTGGAAGCTCTTCGACGGCGGCTTGACGCGCGGTCAGGTCACTGAAGCCGAAGCCGATCTCGACAAAGCGAACATCCAGTTGCAGCAGCTCGACAACAGCGTCGATCTGGAAGTCCGTCAGGCCTACTTTACCTACGAGGCCGCGCTGGCGCAGCTCGCCGCTGCGAAGTCCGCGCAGGCTTCCGCCGATGAAAGTCTGCGGGTGACGACCATCCGTTATCGCGCGGGCGTCGGGACCTCGCTCGAGTTAGCGGACGCCGAACTTGCCGACACCCAGGCTCGCACGCAGGTGGTGAACGCGCGCGTCACCTTGCGGGTGGCGCTGGCGAATCTTCAGCGCGCCGCGGGCAGCCTCTGACATGCGCGCACGAATGCGCGCCGCTACACTATCCGTTGCCGTCCGAATAGGCCAGCCACACCAGGCCGAGTTCGAGCTGCAGCGTCTCGCCGCGAATCCCCACCGAGTCAGCGTAATCCGTGGCGCGCATGTGTTTGCGCCGCATATCGTCGGCGACCGCCTCGGCCGACCGGCCCCGTTCGGCCGCGATGATCGCTGCCGCGGCTTCATCCGCCGCGTCTGCTAAAACGGCGTGAGCACGTGCCAGATCGCCGTCGTCGAGGCCGGTCCGTTGGGCGAGCACTGCAGCGAATGCCCGACTGCGCTTGGGAGTGGCTTCGGGTGCGGCTAGATCGATTCGATCCTGCGTCTCGAGGCTTTGGGCGTCGTTGAGGAGGCGGGCTGCGGTGTCGCCGGCCGCGGCAGCATTCTTGGCGGCGACCAGACCCTCGTAGAGCGGCACGCGCAGCTTGCGGAAGTCCGCGTCGTGCACGTCGCCGCCTTTATAGTTGGATACGTCGTCGAACGCGTGCAGGAAAGCCAAAACCGTTTTGCCGGAAGTCCAGCCCACCGCCATCGCACCGCGCGCCGCATCGGCCGCGCGCAGTGCTTCGGCATGCGCGGCTTCCGCGCGCGACAACAGCACGACCATCTGCGGGGAATCGAGCGGCGCACCCGGATCTGGGCGCTGGACCCGCGCGAGCAAGTCCTTTTGCAGTTTCACGTCGGCGTCGGCGACGTCTTGCGCTTCGGCGATCGACTGGCCGACCTGGTCGTATGAATGATCCAAGTATTGCCCGATCTGGGCCTGGCCGGTCAAGATCCGGTCGAGCCGACCGCCGCGCGCGATTCCCAGCCGCGCCTGCGGATCGACGTAATAGTACATTGACTCGAGATACTGCAGATAGTCGTCGAGATCGCGATCGGCGAGCTTGAGGCGAGCCTTGACCGCGTCGCCGTCGGCCAAAGCGGCGGCAACGTCGTCCTGCGCTCGCGCCGTCAGTTCGGACAAGCCTTTGCCCGCAGCAGCGTTCGGGATCGCGCCGAAGAGCGCGGCGAGCTTTGCCCGCTCGTCGAGCGCAATCGAATCGTTCGGCCGCTGCGCGAGAACCCGATCCACTCTTTGCCGCGCGGCGAAGAACTCACCCTCGTCTGCATCGTGCAAGGCGCGCGCGAGCAGCGCATCGGGGGTCGGCCGATCGAGCGCGGGATAGCCGCGAAGATGGTTCACGCGATCGCCGAGCGCCGGGTGCGTTTCGAAATACCTGCCGAACAGACTCTTGTGCTCGGGATCGATTCTTTGAAGCCGGCGCAGGAACTCCACCATGCCCTGCGGATCGTAGCCGGCATCCGACATGAGCATGAGGCCGTATTGATCCGCCTGGAGCTCGTCAACGCGCGACAGCTTGAACAGGATCAGGTCGCCGGCCAGATCGCCGAAGCGGCTCACGCCCGGAGCGAACAGCCCCGCGACGTCGAAGATGATCTGGAGGGCCTTTGCTTTTTCGTCGAGCGTCACGATATGGCGGCGCTCCACGTGGCCGATTTCGTGACCGAGCACCGCCGCCAGCTCATCGTCCGAGTGGACGAAATTCAACAAACCCGCGTCGACGAACACGTAGCCGCCCGGCACGGAGAAGGCGTTCACCTCTTCGCTGTCCACGACCGTGAACGTGTACCGGATATCGGATCGGATAGCGTGCGCGACCAGCGAGCGGCCGACGCGGTCCACCCATGTCGACAGCAGCGGGTCGGGCAGAACGCCTTGTTCGGCGATGACCTCGCGCGAGATTTGCGCGCCCCAGTCGCGCTCTTGCTGGGTGTTCATCGCGGCGGCCGGCGACGAGGTGAGCATGGCGGCCGCGAATGCGAGCGCGGGCACCATAAGACCGGCCGCGAACGACCGCCGGCTCGGCAATGGTTCCATGGCTGTCGTGGGAACGCACGAAGATGCCGATACGTTCAATGAGGCGACGTCACCGGATCCCTGCCCGAGCTAAAACCCCACCGGATACCCCGAAAAGAGGAGAATCGCGAATGCCGCAATTCAAGACGTTTGGAATCATTTCGGCACTTTTGGTCTTGGCCGCTGGCGGCTGCACGACCGGCCAGCAATTGACCCTGCCGCCGCCCGGAGGTTCGCCCGCGCCGTCGTCGGTCGTCTATGTGAGCAGCTTCAACTCGCCGGCGATGCTCGCGATCATCAGCCTGCCGGTGACGGCGAGCTCGACGCCCACCTACATCACACCGACGGGACTCGCGGATCCGGCGGAGCTGAGATTTGACAAATTGCTCAATCTGTGGGCCGCGAACGATTCAGTCACTTCCCCGGCCGGAGTCGGATACAACCGGCCGCTGACGAACGCGAGCTCGCCGTTCGCATCGGTCAACATTCCAACGCCGTCCGCTCCGGACGCGATTGCGTTCGATGCAAGCGGCAATCTGTGGGTCGCCGACGGCAACCTTGGCAAGGTCTACGAGTTCACCGGACCGTTCAGCGGCACCACGACGCCGACGCCGGCCGTGACGCTGACCGGCCTCAATACGCCGGCTGGTCTCGCTTTTGATGCTGCCGGCAACCTGTATGTGGCAAACCTCGGCACGAGTTCCGTTTTGATTTTCAATCCGCCGTTCACGAACGGTGAGGCGCCGACCGGCTCGCCTATCACCGGGCTGACGGAACCAGACGGAATCGCCTTCGACGCGTCGGCGAACCTCTACATCGCCAATTTCGGCGGGTCCATCGCCCGCAAGAACGCGCCGACGGCGGGCGGCGGCGCGGCGGAGATCACCGACACGGCGACGACAATGCTGTCTCCGAGTGACATCGCGCTCGATGCCTCCGGAAACCTGTACGCTACCGACCTGCAACAATCGAAGCTGTTCGTCTTTCCGACGGCGACGGCGGCTTTTTCCGCGACCCTCGCGCCGAGCGTGACGCTCACGTTGACGGGCTTCGGTGCCGCGCACGCATCCGGCGTGGCCGTCGGCCCGCCGTAGTCGCAAGCGTAAGCGGGGACCGGCGTTCGCCGGTCCCCGCCACACCGTAGGGCGGGCTAAACGTTCACAGGTTCGACGACGCCCTTACGCGTGAGGTTGATCCGGCCCTGACTGTCGATCTCGGTGACTTTCACGATCACCTCGTCGCCGATATTCACTTCATCCTCGACCCGGTTGACGCGATGCGGGGCGAGCTGTGAGATGTGCACGAGGCCTTCCTTGCCCGGCAAGATCTGGACGAACGCGCCGAAATTCATGATCCGCTTGACGGTGCCGGTATAGACTTCGCCTACCTCGACGTCTTTGGCGATGTCTTCGACCATCCGTTTGGCTTTCTCGGCGCTGTTCGAATCCGGCGAAGCCAAGAACACGCGTCCGTCGTCCTGGATGTCGATCTTGACGCCCGTCTCGGCCACGATCTTGTTGATGACCTTGCCGCCCGGACCGATGAGGTCTTTGATCTTGTCCGGGTGGATCTCCAACACGTACATGCGCGGCGCGAATTTCGAAAGCCCGCGGCGCGGCGCCGCGATCGCTTCGCGCAGCTTATCGATGATGAACAGCCGTCCGCGGCGCGCCTGCTCCATCGCTTCGCGCATGATGGCGATGGTGACGCCCTGCACTTTGATGTCCATCTGCACCGCGGTGAGCCCGTCGACCGTGCCGGCGACTTTGAAATCCATCTCTCCCAGCGCGTCTTCCAAGCCTTGGATGTCGCTGAGCACCGAATACCGTCCGTCGCGCATGATCAAGCCCATGGCGATGCCGCCCACGTGCTTGGGCAGTGGAACGCCGGCATCCATGAGCGCCAGCGTGCTCGCGCACACCGAGCCCATCGATGAAGAGCCGTTGCTCTCGAACGTCTCCGAAACCAGCCGCAGCGTGTACGGGAAAGCATCGGGCGGGGGCAGCAGGGGCGCCATCGCGCGCTCTGCGAGATGGCCGTGACCGATCTCGCGCCGGCCCGGCCCGCGCATCGGCCGCGTTTCGCCGACCGAGTACGGCGGGAAGTTGTAGTGGTGCATGAAGCGCTTGAACGTCATCGGGCCGAGGCCGTCGATGCGTTGCTCGTCCGAGACCGAACCCAGCGTCGCCGCGGTGAAGATCTGCGTCTCGCCGCGCGTGAACAGCCCCGAGCCATGCGTGCGTGGGACCACCCCCGTGCGGCACGAGATCGGCCGAATCTCGTCGAGCTTGCGGCCATCGGGCCGAATAGCTTCATCCACGACCATGGTGCGGAGTTCGTCTTCCTGCCGGCTCTTGACGCACTTGTCGAAATCGCGGTTGCGGGGATCCTCGAGCAGCGGCCGCAGCTCCGCTTCAAATCGAGAACCGACGACGCGGCGCAGTGCCTCTTCGCGGTCGATCGCTTCGAACGCGCGGCTGCGTTCGGCCTTTTGAAAGATGCGCATGGCGCGCGCGATGTCGCCGCCGAACGCATCGTCGACGAACTCGCGCATCGTCGACGAAGGTAGGAACAGCGGGAACTGCCGCTTCGGCTTACCGGCTTTTCGAACCAGCTCACCGACCACGCGCAGAATGTCTGTGATCCGCTCGTGGGCGAGCTCGACCGCTCCGAGGAATTGCTCCTCGCTGATTTCTTTCGCGCCGCCTTCGACCATCATCACGGCCTGTGCCGTGCCGGCTACGATCGCGTCGAGCGTGCCCTGCTCGCGTTGTGCAGCCGTCGGGTTCACGATATACTGGCCGTCGACCATGCCGACGCGCACGCCGGCGATCGGCTCGTCGAACGGGATGTCCGACAGCGCGAGCGCCGCTCCCGCGCCGACCATCGCGACGACGTCGGGGTCGACGTCCGGATCGACCGACAGGATCGTGCAGACGACGTGGATGTCGTGGCGGAAACCTTCCGGAAACAGCGGGCGGATCGGCCGATCGATGAGGCGCGCGCTCAGCGTCGCCTTTTCCGAGGGACGGCCTTCTCGCTTGATAAAGCCGCCGGGTATTTTTCCGGCGGCGTACATGCGCTCTTCGTAATCGACGGTGAGCGGGAAAAATTCGATGCCCTCGCGCGGGTTTGAACTCGCGGTGACGGCGGCGAGGATGCAGGTATCGCCGTAGCGGACGAATGCGGAACCGTTAGCCTGGCGCGCGAGCTCACCCGTTTCAATGGTGAGCGTGCGCCCGCCCAGCTCGATACTGACGGATTCTGGCAAAGGGGAATTCCTCCTAACGCGCGATGGGACCGGTTCCACCGATCCCACGCTCAATGTCGCAGGCCGAGCTTATCAACGATCGCGCGGTACCGTTCGAGATCCGCGCCTTCCAAATATCGCAACAGGCGCCGGCGTTTGCCCACTTTGACGAGCAATCCGCGCCGGCTCGCATGATCTTTCTTATGCGTTTTCAGGTGCTCGGTGAGTTCGTTGATCGATTCGGTCAGAAGCGCGATCTGGACATCAGCCGATCCGGTGTCGCTGTCGCCGCGCTTGAATTTTTCGATGACGTTCGTCTTGCGATCTTTGCTTAAAGCCACGGTTTGGCTTGGACTCCTTTCCAAATTCGCCCGCGATCGTAGAGCCGTTTCGGCCGTCCTTGACGGCCGCTCCACAGTCGGGGTAATGTGGCGCAGATTCAGAATATCACAGTTCCGGGACGGGGGTCAAACGAACGGACGACTCAAGTAGACGCAAAAAAAGCGGCTGCGCGCAGGCGGCCGCCGCAACGAGGATTGATGACCCATGCTCGTTATCGCGGAACGATGAGCACTTGGCCGGGGTGGAGTTGCGCGCCCGGTTTGAGGTGGTTTTCCGTCAATACTTCATATGCGGCTTCGTTGACATCCGCTTCCGGACCGACGCGTCGTGCCACGAGGCTCCAGACCGAGTCGCCCGGACGCACGATGACCTTGCTATAGCGAGTCGGGGTGGACGTGTAGACGCGCGAAGCCCACATCGCGGGCAAGGCAAACACCAGCACGAGGGAGAGGACTTGGATGAGCGGAATGAGGCTTGCTCGCGTTTTACGACGGTGGGAAAACATCGGACCCTTCCTTCCGGATATCCATCCGGGCCTGCTCTCGTCGAACGTATGTTTGGTATCCTAATCTTAGCCGCGGCCCGATTGCCTGTCAAGGATAATTCGAACAAACGTTTGCATTCGGGGCGGCTGGTGTGATAAACTCAACCGTGCTCGGCGGTTCCACTGGAACCGGCGTTCGCCAGCGTCTCGTCTGTCCCGCTTGGCGATGCAGATTTTGAAAAGGCGGTAGATTGATTTGGACCGCAAAACGACGCCGCGGCAGCAAGCGATCCTCGACTGCATCAAGGACTTCACGCGCGAACACGGCTACCCGCCGTCGGTGCGCGAGATCGGCGAACGGGTCGGGTTGTCGTCGAGTTCCACCGTTCAAAGCCACTTGAAGACCCTCGAGAAAAAAGGCCTCATCAGGCGGGATCCCACCAAGCCCCGCGCTCTCGTCTCTGAATCCGCCGAACGCCGCAACGTCATCACGTTGCCGGTGTTCGACAAGATAGCCGCCGGGTTCGGCGTCACGGAAGTTTCGGAAGTGGTCGACGATTTCACGCTGCCCGCGAGCTTCGTCAAGAATTCGCAGTCGTTCATGCTGCGCGTGAGAGGCGAATCGATGATCGATGCGCACATCCTCGACGGCGATCTCATCGTCGTCAATCCGCAGCAGATCGCCGACAACGGCGACATCGTCGTCGCCCGCATGAAGAGCGACATCGAGGACGAAGCCACCGTCAAGACTTTTTATAAGGAAGGCAATCGCGTTCGGCTCCAGCCGGAGAACAAGTTCATGGAACCGGTGTACACGGACAAAGTCGAGATCATCGGAAAAGTGTCCGCCGTCATCCGCCGGCTGTGAGCCGCCCCTAGAGCATTTCGACCAGGGCCGGCGCGCTTGGCGGGGGAACCCACAAGCGCAAATGAAGCCGAAAATCGCGCTCACCGTCGGCCCTGACGAACTGAACGACGATTCGTGGCGCACGTACGAGCATGCTGTCGAGCGGGCGGGCGGCGAACCGCTCCGCGTCTGCGCCGAGTTCGAAGCTTCGTCGGTCGCGCAACTGCTCGGCGAATTCGACGGGTTGCTCATCCCCGGCGGCCGCGATCTCGACCCGCAGACCTATGGCGGTCGGCCCCATCCCACGGTTCGGTGCAACGATCCGCTGCGCGATTGCCTGGAGCTTGCCGCCGTACGCGCCGCGAGAGAAGACGGGGTGCCGGCGTTCGGCATATGCCGCGGCATTCAGGTGATGAACGTCGCCCTCGGCGGCACGCTCTACGAAGATCTGCCGTCTCAATACGAACCGCGCAGCGGTCCGCTCGTGCGGCATCAGCAGCTGCCCGACGCGCACCGGTCCGAGACCACGCACCCGGTCGACGTGAGCGCGGGCTCGAAGCTGTCACAGATCGTCGGAAGCCCGCGCATCGACACCAACTCGATGCATCATCAGGGGCTGCGTCGCATCGCTCACGACCTCGTGGTCACCGGTAGGTCGCGAGACGGCGTGGCCGAAGCGATCGAATTGCGCTCGGCTCACCCGTTCTTCGTCGGCGTTCAGTGGCACCCCGAGGAAACCGCGCCTCGCGACGAGCCGAGCAGACGGTTGTTCGAAGATTTCATCCGTGCCGCTACCGAACGTGCCCGCCGGCGCAGGGCGCGGGCCGTCTCGACATCAGCCACCAAAGGTTGACCGCGCCTTGAAGACGCCGGAAGCCGGCGGATTCGAGGCCGCGATCGCAGCCTTCGAACGACGACTCTTACCGCGGCTTTTGCCGCTCCAGAAAGAGGCGCACATCGTCGCGGTGCGTGACGCGATCCAGCCGGCGTTCGTCATCATGTTCGCCGCCGCGATCGTCTCATTTTTTCTCGTGCGGCCGGAACCGCTCATCGCGCGAGCGACCGACGCGTATCACGTGGGTATCGGCGCGATGGGCGCGGCGCTCGTCATCTTGCTCGCCGACCGCCTCGCGCGCGCGTTCGAGTACGATCGGATCGCCGCGGTCGCGGCCAGCGCGGCAGCGTTCGTCGTCTCGATGCCGCATCCGATCCCGCGCAACCCGCTCGCCGCGCTCAGCGCGCTCGGGGCGAGCAGCCTTTTCCTCGCGGTCATCATTGGGCTCGTCGGCGGGGAATTTTTTCGCTGGGCCAGGCGCTGGATCGGACAACCAGTGGCGTACCACGCGGCGGCTATCGGCGCGCTGGCGATCGTCTTCGGCGGCCTCGCTTTCGTGCTTGCGTCCTCGCACCACAGCTTCGCGGACCTGCTGCTGCTGTATTTCATCAAGCCAGTCATCGGGGTTGGCAACACGCTGCCGGTGCTGCTCGTGGTGGTGCTGCTGCAGACCGCGCTTTGGTCGCTCGGCGTGCACGGCCCGGCGTTCTTGGCTGCGGTGACGCTGCCGGTGTTCCTCGCGGCGATCGATCAGAATGGCATCGCTCTCAAGCACGGCCAGCTGCCGCCGAACATCGTCACCCTGTCGCTGTTCTCTTTCATTTACCCAGGCGGATCGGGTGCCACGATGCCGTTGAGCTTCCTGATGCTGCGCTCGAGAATTCCGCGATTGCGAAAACTCGGTTTAGCGACGCTCGTGCCGACGCTCGCCAACGTCAACGAGCCGCTGATCTTCGGCGTGCCGCTCGTCATGAATCCGGCGCTCGCCATACCGTTCGTCGGCGTGCCGCTCGTGCTCGCAGTGGTCTCTTTCGGGGCGACCTGGCTCGGGCTCGTCAACCGGACCGTCTATTACTTGCCGGGCAGCGGCATACCGGCGCCGATCAGCGTGTTCATCACAACCAACGGCGACTGGCGAGCCGTCGTGCTGATGGCCGTCAATATCGCGATCGCATTCGCCTGCTACGTCCCGTTCTACCGTTCGTTCGAGCGCGCCGTACAGAAGACGCCGAGCGCCGAAGAAGAGCTCGTCAAAACCGCCGAACAGTTGCGCGAGAGCAGCCCATGAGCGATCCGCTGAACGCAGCCGCGGCGGAGTTCCATTTCGCGCCGGCGGTCGTGGAGGCAGCGCAGCGCGCCTTCGACGACTGCGCACAGACTTGGCGCGCGCGCGACGAAAACGCGCTTCGGGTCACCGCGAAAGTCGTGGGCGCGTTCGCGCGAGCCGGCATCAACGAATCGCATCTGCACGGCAGCACGGGCTACGGCTATCACGACGCCGGGCGTGCCAAGTTCGAGGCGCTTTTCGCCGATCTGATGGGCTCGGCGCGCGCCATCGCCCGGCTGCAGCTGATCAGCGGCACGCAGGCGATCGTCGCCACGCTTTCGGCGTTGCTGCGCGACGGCGACACGCTGTGTTCGCTGACCGGCCGGCCCTACGACACGCTGCGCTTCGCGCTTGCGGATCATCCCGCGGCTCTAGCGCACAACGGCGTGAAGTATTTTGAGACCGCCTGGCCCGACGGAAAAAGGCTCGATGAGTCGGCGGTGCGAGAAGCGCTCGCAATGCATCCGGACGTCGCGTTCATGCAGCGCTCGCGGGGCTACGCGCCGCGACGTTCTCTTGCGATCGAGCAGATCGCCAAGCTCATCGAAATGACGCGGGCGCAGGCGCCGGAGACGCTCGTCGTAGTCGACAACTGTTACGGAGAATTCGTCGAGCTCGAGGAGCCCGGCGACGTCGGCGCCGACGCGGTCGTCGGTTCGCTGATCAAGAACCCGGGCGGCGGATCGGCGCTCACCGGCGCCTACATCACCGGCACGCACGACGTGATCGAGCGGATCGCGGAGCGCATGTTCGCTCCGGGATTGTCGACGGCGCTCGGGCCGACGCTCGACTGGCTGCGCTCGAGCTTCGCGGGCCTGCATCGCGCTCCGAAGGTCGTCGGAGAAAGTCTGAAGATCATGGATTTCAGTGCTGCGGTGTTCGCGCGCTTGGGTTACGAGGTCGATCCGGTTTGCGGCTCGGAGCGGACCGACACCATCCAAGCGATCCGCCTGGGCAGTCCGCGCAAACTCGCGGCGTTCGCCGCCGGATTGCAGAAGCTCTTGCCCGTCAATGCCGCGGCGGTGCCGGAACCCGGCCCCGTGCCGGGCTATGCGGAGCCGGTCATCATGGCGAGCGGCTCCTTCGTCAGCGGATCGACGATGGAGCTGTCGTGCGATGCGCCGCTGCGCGAACCATACGATGTGTATCTGCAGGGCGGCATGGATCTGGCCCATGGGCTGCTCGCCGTGATGAGCGCGGCATCACAGGTGCTGTCCGCGTGAGCGAGAATACCTCCGCCGAATGAGCTCAGAGCTTCATCGCCGGCAATACGCGCGCGCGACGGTCGACATTCCCGTTGAATTCGAAATCGAAGGCGAGCCGCATCCGCATTTCGGCACGGCGTGCGATTTGGGCGCGGGCGGCATGCGCTTGGTCACGCCCGTCGACGTCGCGGCCCGGACGGTCCTGAATTTGCGCTTTCGCCTTCAGGCGAACGATCCGGAGATCCGCGCTCGCGGCCACATCGTGCTTAGCTTTTTCAACCGCAACGAGCGCCACTTCCAGCACGGCATCGCGTTCACCGCGCTCGCGGCCGACGATCGCCAGGCGATCGAAGAGTATGTCAAGGCGCGCGAGCTCGGGCGCCGAGCCTGAAAAATAAAAAACCCGGCCTTCAGCCGGGAAGCAACGGCGATCGCCAACGAGCGGCCGCGTGCTCGCTCGCGCACGGCGCGGGCCCTGTTAGCTGTTCCGCGACTCTCCCATGAACCCGTAGAAATAGTATTCGCTGCCGTCGTTCATAGCGACGACGATGCGCGTCTCTTCGTACGTGGCCTTCGCGACTTCTTTGCCGGCCATCGTGTCGAGGATGCCCTGCGCGAAAACGCGTTCGGCTTCGCGAAGGGCCTCCAAATCGATGTCCAGCAGCTCTAAATCGCGCAGATCGTTCACCGCAGACTTGTCCAATCGGCCTCCGACGCTGCGTTCCACGTCGTCCCCCCGGCCGCGGAACATCGCAGCACCATTCCCTATTCTCTTCGGCCATTTGAGGGGTCAAGATTAGCGCACCGAGGGAGTACGGCTGCGAATTCACGAAAAATAAAGGTCCGATGTTTGTCGTAGAAGCGATGAACGGCCCGCTGGACGGAAAGCGCTGGCCATTCTCCGCCGATATCACCGTAGGACGGGACGCCCAAACCGTGCAGGCGGCGCTGCCGACCGATCGCACCGTTTCTCGCCGGCACGCCGTCATCCGAGTCGCGGGCAAAGCATTCGAGCTCGCCGATCTCGGCAGCAGCAACGGAACGCTCGTCGACGGTAAGCCGATCGACGGAAGCGTCCGCATCGCCATCGGCCAGCCATTTCTGATCGGCCGGACGATGCTCTGCGTGCTGGACGTGCCCGATGATGCGGTCTCGCAAGACGCGCAACGCGAGAAAGGATGACTCAAGCAATATGCCGACCAACGTGCAGACCTTCTTCGAAAAAAAACGGCATGGCGAAAAGCTCGTCGTCATCACCGCATACGACGCGCTGACCGCCGCGCTGGTGCACGAAGCCTGCGTCGACGCCATTTTGGTCGGTGATTCGGCCGCGATGGTTTTTGCGGGTCACGAGACGACGTTGCCGATTACGATGGACGAGATGCTGTATCACACCCGGGCTGTGACGCGTGGTGCGAAGGGCGCGTTCGTGATCGCTGATATGCCGTTTCTCTCATACCAGTGCGGGCGGGACGAGGCGCTGCGCAACGCGGGCCGGTTCTTGAAAGAGGCAGGCGCGCACGCCGTCAAGCTCGAGGGCGCTGCCGACATCGAGCTCACGGCTCGCATAGTGCGCGCGGGCATTCCCGTCATGGGCCACCTCGGACTCGTCCCGCAATCGGTTCACGAGCTGGGCGGCTTCAAGGCGCAAGGAAAAACGCCCGCGTCTGCCGCGTTGATCCTCGAACAGGCTTCGGCGCTCGACGCGGCTGGCTGCTTCGCGATCGTGCTCGAGTGCGTGCCATCGGAGCTCGCGCGTCAGGTCACCGAGGGCATACGCGCCGCCACGATCGGCATCGGCGCCGGCCGGCATTGCGACGGTCAGGTGCAAGTGGTCAACGACGCGCTGGGCTACGCTTCCAAGTATATCCCTCGGCACGCCAAGCGCTACGCGCAATTCTATGACGTCGGGCTGGCGGCGATCCGCGCCTACGTCGACGAAGTCCGAACTGGGGCGTTCCCGACCGCGGAGCACGAAGTCGCTCCCGCCAAAGCGATCGATGCCCCCGGCAAGTAGCGTGGCGAGCGTCGTGCGCAGCATCGGCGAATTGCGGGCGGCTCGAGGCGCGGCTTCCGGCCCGGTGGGGCTGGTGGCGACCATGGGCGCACTGCACGGCGGCCACGAGTCGCTCGTCCGTCGCGCCCGCCGCGAGTGCGGTACGGTCGTCGCGTCGCTCTTCGTCAATCCGCTGCAATTCGCGCCCGGTGAAGATTTTGAGAAGTATCCGCGGCCGTTCGCCGACGACGTTGAACAGCTCGAGGCATGGGGGACCGATGTCATCTTCGCTCCGAGCACGGAAGAGATGTGTCCTCCGCAGATGCAGTGCGCGGTCGATCCGGGTGCTCCCGCGCGATTTTTTGAAGGCGACAAACGACCCGGGCACTTCCGTGGCGTCGCCACCGTCGTCTTGAAACTGTTCGAGATCATCGAACCGCAGCGCGCGTATTTCGGACAGAAGGACGCGCAGCAATTGGCAGTCGTCAAGCGGATGAACGCGGATTTCAACACGTCGGTGCAGATCGTGTCGTGTCCGACCGTGCGTGAGTCGGACGGGCTCGCGATGTCGTCGCGCAATGCGTATCTGAGCGTGGACGAACGGGCTGCGGCGCCGAACTTGCACCGCGCGCTGCGCCGAGTCGCCGCTGCGCTCGGCGTGCCCGGCGCGGCGCTTGCGTCCACCCTGCGCTTCGCGGAGGACATGCTGCCTCCGCTGAGACTCGACTATTTGGCCGTCGTGGATCCGGAAAACTTCCTCCCGCTCGAAGATCTGCCGCCGAACGGGCCCGTGCTGGCGATCGGCGCGGCGTTCGCGGGTTCGACGCGGTTGATCGACAACGTCGAAGTGCGCCCGGCGCTCGCATGAATGCTTCGCGCGAATCGCTGGCCGGCAAGACGATCCTCGTCGGCGTGTGCGGCGGCATCGCCGCATACAAATGCGCGGGCGTCGTGAGCGCGCTGCGGCAGGAGGGCGCCGACGTGCACGTGATCATGACGCCGTCGGCGCAGAAATTCGTGTCCGCGCTGACCTTCCAGGCGCTGTCGAACAACGACGTGCACACCGACATGTTCGCCGAAGGTGCCGCATGGGACGTCGCGCACATCAGCCTGGTGCGCAAGAGCGAACTCTTCTTGGTGCTCAATGCGACGGCGAACACGCTCGCCAAACTGGCGCACGGTCTCGCCGACAACCTGCTGACAACTTGCGTGCTCGCGACGCGTCGTCCGGTTATCGTCGCGCCGGCGATGAACGAGGCGATGTACGAGGCGGAGCCGACGCGGGCGAACGTCGCGGCGCTGCAGCAACGCGGATTCCAATTCGTCAGCCCGGGGGCGGGTTTCTTGGCCTGCGGGGAGACCGGCGAAGGCCGCCTGGCGGATGAAGCGGAGATCATCGAGGCCGTGCGCGGCACGATCGCGCGCAGCAGCGAACTGCGAGGTCAACACGTGCTGATCACCGCCGGGCCGACGCGTGAGTTCGCCGATCCGGCGCGCTTCTTGTCGAATCCCTCCACCGGGCGGATGGGATTCGCGTTGGCGGCGGAAGCCGCCGCGCGCGGCGCCGACGTCACCGTCGTCCACGGACCGACGGAACTCCGGCCTCCGGCCGGCGTCGCGGCCGTCCGCGTGACGAGCGCGCGCGAAATGCACGCAGCCGTCTTGGAGCACGTCTCGGGCGCGGCGCTGTTCATCGGCACGGCGGCGGTCGCAGACTTCCGGCCCGAAGCGACGGCCGCGGGCAAAGTGAAAAAAGAAGCGGCCGGCCTCACGATGACGCTCGTCCGCAATCCCGACATCCTCGCCGACGTCGCCGCGCACCGTCCGTCCGGCTGCTTCATCGTTGGATTCGCGGCCGAGACCGAGGACGCCGAACGGAACGCCCGCGAAAAAATGGAAAAGAAGAAGCTCGACTGCATCGTGGTCAACCGCATCGGCGGAGATGTCGGCTTCGCGTCGTCGCAGAACGAAGCGGTGATGTTGTGGGGCCGCGACGGCCGGGAAGAAATCGAGCGCGCCTCGAAATCCGCGGTGGCCGCCCGCATCCTCGACCGCGTCGCCTCGCTGCGGGGCGATCGCTGACCGTGCTGCTCGCCGTCGAGATCGGCAACACAAATCTCAAATTCGGGCTTTACGAGACCGACGGGGCCGCCGCCGGGACGCTGGTGCACGCCTGGCGATCGGTGACCGATCGACAACAGACGGCGGACGAACTCGCCGCGCTGGTGGACGGCATGTTGCGTGTCGACGGGGTCGCGCGGTCGGCGGTGTCGCGGGTCGTCGTCGCGAGCGTCGTGCCGCCGCTGTATCGTTCGATCACGAACATGGCGCAGCGCTATTTCGGCTGCCGCGCGGAATTCATCTCGGCGGCCCGTCAGTCGCTCATGCCGGTGAAGACGAAGCATCCGGAAGAGCTCGGCGCGGACCTCATCGCCGGGGCGATCGGCGGAGCGCGAAAATACGGCACGCCGCTCATCGTCGTCGGCTTCGGCACCGCGACGACGTTCGCGGCGATCGACGGGGCCGGCGCATACCTCGGCACCGCGATCGCGCCCGGCGTGGAAGCTTCGGTTGACGCGCTCATCGCGCGCGCTGCAAAGCTCATGGACGTCCCGCTCGTGCCGCCGCCGGCGGCGATCGGTACGGACACCCGCGAATCGCTGCAGTCGGGGATCATTTTCGGATTCGTCGGTCAGGCGGAGCATCTCATCGCGCTGATCAGCCGCGAGATGGGCGCGCGGCCGAAAGTCGTCGCGACGGGCGGGCTCGCCGAGCTCGTCGCGGGCCACGCGAAGAGCATCGATATCGTCGACGAGCGCTTGGTGCTGGACGGCCTCTATCACTGGGCAACGAGCGCGGTTCGTGAGCGAACTTCTCCGTGAGGGATAGCCATTGCCGGAACGGCTACTGACCATCGCCGCCTTCGCAGGCAGCCTTCGAAAAGATTCCTACAACAAAGCGCTGCTCCGCGCGGCCGTCGAGCTGGCGCCGCCGGATATGCGGATCGATCCGCTCGACCTCAGCTCGCTGCCGCTTTACAACGTGGACCTGGACAATGATAGTCCGCCGGGCGCCGTCGCCGCGCTCCGAGACGCCATCGGACGAGCGGACGGCCTTCTCGCCGTGACGCCCGAGCACAATTTTTCGATGTCCGCTGTGACGAAGACCGTGATCGAGTGGGCTTCGCGTCCGGCGGACAATTCGGTGCTCGACGGCAAACCGGTGGCCGTCATGGGCGCGAGTACCGGCGGTTTCGGCACGGCGAGAGCGCAGGTGCACTTCCGCGATACTGCCGGCGAGAGCGGTTTCCTGGCGATGCTCGATCCGGCCATCTACGTCAGCCGCGCGCAGGAGAAGTTCGACGCCTCCGGCCGGCTCGCGCACGAATCGACTCGCAAAGCGGTGCGCGAATTTCTGGAAGCCTTCGCACGCTGGATCAAAAAGATGCGCGCCTGAGGTCGTCAGGCGCGCTGCCACTGACAGGGGTCGAGACGTGCTCGACCCTAATGAGTCGCGTCGTAGATGAGCGCGGCAACGATCTGCTGCCGAGCCTGTTGGAGGTCGCCGACCGCCGCGATCCGGTGCCCGCCGTAGTCGGTGTTGTCGCGCTGCAGCACGTCGATCGTCTGCTCGACGTCGCGGCGCACGTTCTTCAAGTTTGAATCGCTGCCGCAATCGCCGCGCAGGCCGGGAGCGATCCGGTTCATCGCGGCTTTCAATGCTGCGATCTTCGATTCCGAACCGGCGTCATAAGCCAGGCCAAGGCCGATCTGAGCGCGCGCGGCTTGGAGATCGGCGACCGCGTTCGCGCGGTGGCCGTCGTAGTCGCGCTGATCCTGCTGCAGGAAGTCGATGTCGCGCTCCGTCCGCGCCGCAGCCCAACGCATGTTGGCGTCGCTTCGGCCAGGCGGCACTGAATAGACGTTCGCGGACGCGATCGGGTACATCGGGCCGGCGCTCGCGGCAGCGATCGAGCCGAGCGCGAGCAGCGAGCTCGCGGCGACGGCCAGCCACAGAGAACGAGTGATTCGCATGGCGTGACTCCTTGTTTGCGAAGGTGAAAGCGGTGCTTGCGGGCACGATTCCGCGCCCGTCTGACACTCGAGAAAACGCCGTGAGCGCCGGCGCCAGTTGCGCCCGAGCGGTGAGGGTTTGATGAGAAGAGCGCGCGGGGCTGTGCGCCGCCTACGTCAGTGAGTCGGGGCGTCCAGCGCGAGGGTAGTCATCATCTGCACGCCCGTTTCGAGACACGCTTCGTCGATGGTGAAGCGCGCGTTGTGATGCGGCACGGCCGGCGCCCCATCTCGCTGCGCTCCCAAGAAGAAGAAACAGCCTGGACGCTGCGCCAGCATGAACGAAAAATCCTCGGCGCCCATGATCGGCTTGAAATCGACGGCGCGATCCTGCCCGAACGTCTGCGCCGCGAGCGCGCGAACGTATTGCGCTTGAGCGGAGTCGTTGACGGTCACCGGATAGCGCCACAGGTATTCATACGCATAGGCTGCGCCGAACGAATCGCAGCAGCCACGCAGGACCGTTTCGATACGCGGCTTCATGCTCTCTCGGACGTCAGCGGAAAACGCCCGCACGGTGCCGAGCATGCGCACGACGTCGGGGATGACGTTGTGCGTCGTGCCGCCGTGCATCGCCCCGATCGTGATGACGGCCGGCTCCGTCGGATCGATCTGCCGACTTACGACCGACTGAAGCTGGGTCACGAAATAGGCGGCGGTCGCGATCGGATCCACGCTCATATGCGGGGCGGCGCCGTGCCCTCCCCGTCCGCGTATCGTGACGTCGATCGAGTCGCTCGACGCCATGATCGGACCGCCGCGCACGGCGAGCGTGCCCGCTTTCAAAAGCGACCAAAGGTGGAGTCCGTAGACGCGGTCAACGCGAGGATTCTCGAGCGCGCCGTCCTCGATCATGGCCTTCGCGCCGCCCTGGCCCTCCTCGGCCGGCTGAAAGCAGAGCACGATGGTTCCTGCGAGCCGGTCGCGGCGCTTTGCGATCAGCTCGGCGGCGCCCAACAAGATCGCGGTGTGGCCGTCATGCCCGCAGGCGTGCATCTTGCCGGGCGCGGTCGACGCGAATTCCTCACCGCTTTCCTCTTGGACCGGAAGTGCGTCCATGTCGGCGCGCAGCAGGACAGTCAGTCCGGGGCGCCCGCTGCGGAGCACGCCCAGCACGCCCGTTTTTCCGACGCCCGAACGCACGTCGTAACCGAGTTCGCTCAGACGCTCGGCAACGATCTTCGAAGTCCGCAGTTCCTCGAATCCCAACTCGGGGTTGGCGTGGAGATCGCGCCGCAGCGCGACTACCTCTCGCATGAGCCCCGCCGGGACTTCAAGCGTTTTCATCGCACGAATCGCGCGGTCCACGTCCGGCCGCCGTCGGCGGTCGCGTAGACTTGCGACCGCTTGCCGCCGACGATCCAAGCATGGCGTGCGTCCAGCACCACGAGCGCCAAGCGCGCCGTCGTCGAGAATCCGCCGATGGTTCCCAGCTGCTGCCACGTCGAGCCGCCATCGGTCGTGATCGCCGCGGTGACGCCGTCGTTTTTCAACACGTTGTCGGCCGAAAATCCAAGCGTCAACGCGAAGTCTGCTCCGGATATCCCGAACGGTCCCGGCGCCAGAAAACGTCCGGGCGGCGCCTGCACGTCTCGATACGCGGCTTGCGCGCCGCCGTTTTCCAAGACCGGTTGCCACGTGATGCCGCCGTCGGTCGTCCGGTAGAGAAGGTATGGACGCCCCTGCCCGGCGGTCGTCGCTTGCGCGGTCTCGAACAGCACCCACGCGACAGTCGGCCCCGCACATGCGACGCGCGCCGCCCACGAACGATACGGATCGATGTTCGCTGCCAAGACGTGGTGCCACGTCCGCCCGCCGTCGCGCGTCGCCTGGACGGATGCTTGATAGGCGATGAAGGCGTGCTGCGTGTCGCCCATGCATGCGGAGTCGGCGGCTTGGGGCGTATCGAGCGCGATCCACGAGTGGCCCCCGTCGCGGGTCAAAGCGATTTTTCCGCCGGTGAACGGCAGCGTTCCCCAGTCCCCGTAGGATAGCGAGGCGAGCGAACCGCCGGACGTGCCGATGCCGTTGTGCGCGTCGGCAAAGTCGATGCTCCGCAGCGGGTGCGCCGGAACCGCGAGCGCGTTCCAGTGGGCGCCGCCGTCGGTGGTGCCGAGCAAGACGCCGGTGCCTCGTATCGGGTTTATGCCGGCCGCCCAACCGGTGCGCGCGTCGACGAACGAGAGAGCATCGATGCGATCGTGGCCAGCATATTGCCGCTTCCAATGACGGCCGCCGTCGGTCGTAGCGAATATCGCTCCGTCTCCTCCGACCCAGCCCGCCTGCGCGTTGACGAATGCGCCTGAAAACAACCCGGGCGTTGCCGATCCCGCTGGAGAGCGCATCGCGCACAGCGTCGCGACTGCAAGCGCCGCGGCGAAAAACCTATGCTTCATCTTCCCCGACTTCGAGCCGCCGAATGAGCGTCCTTCGCGGGGACACCGATTGCCAGTATCGAAGTTCGGATCTCGTGGAACGCGTGCGGCCGTTGCGAATCGGTAAACTCGGGATTTTCCCGCCGCTTGCCCTCGCGCCGATGGCGGGCGTCACGGATGCGCTTTTCCGCCGGCTTTTCAAACCGTTCGGCTTCGGTCTGACGGTCAGCGAGTTCGTCTCCGCGCAGTCGCTGGTTCGGATGCATCGTCGCACGCTCGACATGATCGATGTCTATCCCGACGAGCGCCCAACCGCGGTGCAGCTCCACGGCTCGGATCCAGACGTCATGGCGCGCGCCGCGGCCTTCGTCGAAGAAAGCGGCGCCGACATCGTCGACATCAACTTCGGCTGCCCGGCGCCGAAAATCGTCAAAGGCGGCGACGGCGCTGCCATTCTGCGCGATCCGGACTTAGCGGTGCGCATCTGCGACGCCGTTCGAAAAGCGGTCAAGCGCGTGCCGGTGACCGTGAAGATGCGCCTCGGCTGGGACGCCGATCGCTTCACGTTTTTGGAGATAGCGAGACGAGCCGAGGCCGTCGGCATCTGCGCGTTCACGCTGCACGGCAGATACGGAAAACAATTCTACAAAGGCGAAGCCGATTGGTCGCATATCGCGCGGCTGAAAGAAGCCGTGCGCGTGCCGGTGATCGGCAACGGCGACGTTGCAAGCGCAGGCGAAGCGCTCCGCCGCATGCGCGAGACGGGCGTCGACGCCGTCATGGTTGGGCGCGCGGCGCTCGGCAATCCGTGGCTCGTGCGAGACATCGCTGCGATCATGCGGGGCGATCCCGAGCCGCTGCCGCCCAGCGTCTGCGAACGAGTTGACTTCGCGCGGCAGCACCTCGAGACGATGATCGAGCGCTACGGCGAGAAGTCGGGCATCCTGCAGATGCGCAAACACATCGGCTGGTATCTCAAGGGGATCCGCGGCGCATCGACTCTGCGAGAGCGGGTCAACCATGCGGCGACGGCCGACGAAGTCCGCGGTTTGCTGGCGGAGGCTCGCACGCGGGAAGTCGAACTCGCTGCGTGAAACCATTTCACGCAGCTGGCTGTATGCAGCTTGCGAGCGAAGCCCGCCGTAGCTTGCCGACCGCAGGTCGGCTCCAAAGAAGGACCGGAATGACCGACCAAACGCAAAACCCGTCAGTCCCCGCTCCGACCGCGCAATCAGGCGGTGCAGCGCATCCGAGCTTGGCGCAAGAAATGCAGCGCGTGCGCGACTTCAGCCAGCACATGCCGAACGTGGGAGAGGCGCTCGCCAACCTGGCGAGCTTCGTGCCGGGATTCGCGGGATACAAGTCCGCCGAAGATCGCCGCATCTCCGACAAAGAGCTGCGCGCGGTGATCGGCGAGCGCCTGTCGAATCAACGCGGCAGGCTCGACGGCGTCGCAGATCGGCTATCGCGTTCGGGCGACCTTGACGATCTGCCGCTCATCGATCAAAGCAGCCGCCGCATGGAGAAGCTCGTCGACCGAATGCGATTCGCCGACTACGGCTACGCGGCGGTTTTCGACCGGATCCAGCTGGGCGACGCAGAACTCGCCCGATTGTACTCCTATGACGCGGCGCTGATCGGCGACATGGGCGCGTTCGACGACGCCATCTCGGGCGTCGAACAGGCCACTTCCGACTCCGGCCGCCTCAAGGGGGCACTCGCAAAACTCGACGCGGTCACGGCAGAATTCGACCGCCGGTTCGAGGCGCGAAAGCACCTCTTCGACAGCTTGCCGACGCCGTAAGGAACGGAAAAGGACGATTCTCGATGACGGCCGCTGACGAAAGCGGCCGTTTCTTACGGTACCGGTTCGAGCGCGAATTCCCGAAAGCGGCCTATTGACATCCTGGTCCGCGGGGGATATAGTACTAGTGTACTAGCACACTAGTAGAATAGCTGACAAAGGAGCCTGAAATGGTGAGCAATCTCAAGTCCTACATCGCCGTCTCGACCTCCGGACAACGCTTGGACCCCCTTGGACAAGTGCCAGTGGCAGCGGGCAGCAGCCAGTTCGGCGGCTGGGGCCCTCGGGTCTAGCAGCTGCCGCCGTGCCGGCCATCTTGACCGTCGACCCGCGCAGCGGAGTGCCGATCTATCACCAAATCGTGGAGCAGGTGAAGCGCTCCGTTGCGCTCGGCGTGCTCGAGCCAGGCGAACAACTGCCGACCGTCAAGCAGCTCGCGACGGATCTGACGGTCAACCCGAACACCGTCGCGCGCGCGTATCGCGATCTGGAGCGCGACCGCGTCATCGACACCGCACCCGGCCGCGGCTCGTTCGTCCGCGATACCGGCACCGCGGGTCGCGCAAAGCAAACGCTCACCGACGTCACCGGCGCCGCGCTCAATGAAGCGGTGCGCGAAGCCAAGTCCATCGGACTCGATCGAAACGAAGTCAGCGACATCTTTTCAGGCATACTCGACCGCTGGTATTCGACCAGCCCGGGAGCGGAGGCCCGCAAGCAGCAATGAACGCCACCGACATGGCAGTGATATCAGTCAAAAATCTTTCCAAGCGTTACGGCCGCATCATCGCGGCATCCGATGTGACGTTCGATATCCCGAAGGGTTCGATCTTCGGATTGCTCGGCACGAACGGCGCGGGTAAAACGACGACGTTCAAGTGCATGCTCGGATTGGCCCGCGCGGATAGCGGCATGGTGCTGCTCGGCGGCGCGCCGCTGCGCCCGAAGACGTTTGAAGAACTCTCCTACGTGCCGGAGACCAGCGCCCTGTACGATTGGATGACCGGCCGAGACCATTTGGAATTCACGCGCCGCGCGTTTCGCCGCTACGCCGCCGGGCGCGCCCGCGAGCTGCTCGAATTGTTCGGCCTGGATCCGATGCGCAAAGCCGGCAAACTCTCGAAAGGTCAGCAATCGGCGCTCGCGCTGACGATGGCGTTCTCCATCCGGCCGCGGATGCTCGTGCTGGACGAGCCGTCCTCCGGTCTCGATCCGCTGCACCAGCGGCACGTGCTCGACCTGATGATCGACGCTGCAGCCGGCGGCGCCACTGTGCTGTTTTCTTCGCATCAAATCGGGCAGGTCGAGCGCGCGGCGGACCACGTCGCGATCCTGCACCAAGGCAAGATCGTCGTGCAGGGTGAGGTCGACCAGCTCAAAGCCAGCGAGAAGATCGTCGAAGCGACGTTCGATCCGCACGTTCCAGCACTGGACGGCCTCGATGCGGATCCGAACGTGCGCCGCGTCATGCGCAACGGCCGGATGATCCGGGCGTTCGTACGGGGCAACGCCGACGAAGTGGCGCGGCGCATCAACGTCGCCTCGCCGACGAGCATCCGCGTGCTCGATCAAAACCTCGAAGATATTTTCGTGGCCGCGGTCGGCGCGCAAGCGTCGAGCGCTGCCGGCCGGGAGGTCTGACGTGTACTACAAAGAGCTGCTGCGCGTGCTGCGCGCGCTGAAGAACATGGCGATCGTTTACGTCGTCATCGACCTCGTCTATGCGGCCTTCTTGATCTTCGCGAACGCGCAGGGCCATCTGCAGCTTCCAAAACCGAGCGACCACGTCAGCCTATCCCTCGGCGCGTTGTTCGCGATCTGCGCGTTTGCCGCGCTCTTTCCGGCCACCGCATACGGCTGCAGCCTCGCGGCTGAGAACGATGGGCACTTGGCGCTGGCGTGGACCAAGCCCGCATCTCGCGTCCGGTATGCGCTGACGGTCATGTCCGTCGACGCAGCGGGCATCGTCGCCGCGTTTGCGCTCACCTTCGTGCTCTTGCTGCTGCCCGAGCTCGGGATGGTCGGCGTGCTCCGTTACTTGAGCGCCGGGCCGTCGGTGGTACTCGAGGCCATCCGTCACTTGGCCGTGCCGCTGGCGTGGTTCGCGCTTTGCCAAGCGCTCACGGCCAGCCTGCGCTGCAATGCGCGCATGGTGGCGGGCGTCAGCGTCTTGCCGGCGATCGTGCTCGCGATGCTGGCGGGGGCTCCCCTTCCCGGCGCGTGGCACCAGGCGTTTCACGCGCTCGGCTACATCAACCCCTTGGCATACTGGGCAGGTTTTGAAGTGAACGGCAGCGGCGCGAGCGCCAACGATTTGATGACCTTTGCGCTGCCCGTCGGCGACGCGACGCTCGTCGCGCTCGTGCTGATTTACGCCGCGCTCGCGATCGTCCAGTGGCGCCGGCTCGAGGCGTAGATCAGAGGCCGATAGCGGCGCGGGCGCGGCGCGCGACGTCCGCCAGCACGCCGGGCTCGAACGGCGACCGCAAATTGGCGCAGCGCACGAGTTCTTGAAACGGTGCCTCGCCGCCGCGCGCGCACAACCGCACGTAGTCCGCGAACGCGCCGGCGTAGTCGTCCTGCGATCGAGCCCAAAACTGGAGCGCGCAACACCCCGCGAGCGCGTAGTCGATGTAGTAGAACGGCACTTGATAGATGTGCAGCTGCGCTTGCCAGCGGCCGCCGCGCGCGGGGTAGTCGAGATCGCCGTAGTCGCGCCAGGGCAGGTATCGAGCCTCCATCGAGCGCCACATCGCATTTCGCTCTTCCGGCGGCGCGTCCGGCCGTTCGTAGACCAGATGTTGGAAATGATCGACCGCGACCATGTACGGCAATCTCTCGAAGGCGCCCGCGATGTGTTCCGAACGGAAGCGCGCCGCCTCACCATCGAAGAACCGCTCCATCTGCGGATGCGCCAGAAATTCCATGCCCATCGAGTCGATCTCGGCCGACTCCGACGTCGGCCAGAAATAATCGAGCAGCTTGGCGCGGCGGCTGCTCCAGTTCTGAAACGCATGCCCCATCTCGTGGACCAGTACCTCGACGTCGTGGGCCGTTCCGTTGAAGTTCGCGAAGATGAACGGCACGCCGTGCGTCGGGAAACTCGTGCAGAACCCGCCGCCCGCCTTCTCTGGCCGGTTCTTGAGGTCAAGCAGACGGCGATCGACCAACATTTTGAAGAACTCGCCCAGCCGCACATCCATGGCCTCAAAGGCGCCGCGCGCGCTCGCTACGATCCAGTCGTGATCACCGGTTGGACGGACGTTACCGGCTCGATCTTTCACCGGCTCATCCCAGAACATCAACTTTGCCACCCCGAGCAGCTTGGCTCGGTCGGTCATGATGGCTTGGGCGACGGGCACGACCTCGCGCACGATCTCATCGCGGAAACGCTCGACGTCGCTCGCGCCGTAGTCGACGCGGTGCATGCGCCGATAGCCGAGCCCGACGAAGGAATCGAATCCAAGTTTTCGAGCCATGCCATCACGCAGTTTGACGAGCTCGTCATAGATGCGGTCGAATCGCGCCTTGTTCTGCTCGAAGAAAGCCCAGCGCGCTGCTTGAGCCCGGTGACGGACGTCGCGGTCCGTGCTTTCCGTGTACGGCACGATGCCCGTCAGGTTGAGCGTCTTGCCGTCGAATTCAAGCTTCGCCGAAGCGAGCAATTCGGTATATCCGTTGGATAGCGCGGACTCGCGGGTCAAATCGTCTTGGATCGCAGGCTCGAAGGCGGCCACGTCTGCGGTCCACAGCGCGAAAACCTGATGCCCCAACTCGCGCTCCAGAGCCGCCCGATCCGGATCGGCGAGCAGCCGGCGCTTGATCTCGACGTCGAGCGCCGTTAGCTTCGGCACGAGCTCGTTGCGACGATCGCGGGCTTTTTTAGCCTCGGGGTTCGTCGTGTCTTGTTCGAATCGGACCATGGTGAGCTGGTCCCACGAGTCGATTTGGCGACGGATCTCATCCCAACGGAAAATGGCCGCCAGCATTTCGTCGGTCGTGTCGGCCCGCTCGAGCGAAACGCCGATGTCCGCATACCGGCGCCGCACCGCTTCCAGGTCGGGCGCCTCGACGGTGAAGGTCGAGAAATCCTCAATGGTTTGCATCAGCGAGGGCTACGGCCCGGGGCGGGACAGGTCCTGGAATAGCTTGAAACTCCGTCTGACGCGCCCAGTACATACAAGCGCATCCGAAAACGACACGTTGCGCGCGAGAGGACACCATGGCACTCGGTCTATCCGTCATCGAATTCTTCGACGACTCAGGTCAAGAGATCGTTCACCGCTGGCCGGCAACCGGTTCCACCGACATCAAGTGGGGCAGTCAGCTCATCGTTCAGGAGAGCCAAGCGGCGGTGTTCTTCCGGGACGGCCGCGCGCTCGACACATTCGGTCCGGGCCGCTATGCGCTCTCGACGCAGAACCTGCCGCTGCTGACGAGACTCGTCGGCATTCCGTTCGACGGCGTCTCTCCGTTCCAGTCCGAAGTCTACTTCGTCAATCAAAAGGTATTCACCAATCTGCACTGGGGGACTGCGGAGCCGATCCTGTTCCGCGACGCGGAGTTCTCGATGGTCCGGCTGCGCGCGTACGGCGTCTTCTCGGTGCGCGTGACCGACGCGCAGCTGTTCGTCAACAAGATCGTCGGCACGCAGAACATCTACACCTCGGACGCGCTGCAGGACTATTTCCGCAGCATCATCGTCTCTCGCTTGAACAACCTGCTCGGCGAAACCGTCAAGAGCATCCTCGACCTGCCCAAGTACTACGACGCGCTCGACGCCGCGGCGAAAGCGCGCATCAAGGACGATTTCGGTCAGTACGGCATCGAGGTCATCGATTTTCTGATCAACGCGATCACCCCGCCGGACGACGTGCAGAAGGTCATCGACGAGCGCACCGGCATGGGCGTCATCGGTAACATGGGCCAGTACATGCAGTACAAGAGCGCCCAAGCGGTGGAGGAAGCCGCATCGAACCCGGGCGGCGCGGCAGGCGCGACCGCCGGTCTGGGCATCGGCGCCGGGCTTGGATTTGCGATGCCCGGGATGATCAACCAGGCGATGCAGCAGGCCGCGCAGCAGGCGGCACAGCAGGCGGCACAGCCTTCGTCGGCGAGCGCCGCCGCAGCGACCATCGCGTGCCCGAATTGTTCGGCGAAGATCCCCGCCGGGTCCAAATTCTGCCCGGAATGCGGCAAGCCGGTGGCGACGGCGACCGTCGAATGCCCGCAGTGCCACGCACAGAACGCGCCCGGCGCGAAATTCTGCGCGCAGTGCGGCACGAAGCTTTAGTCAAGCGATCGAATCCAAGAAGTTCGCAAGCGCGCGGTTGAACGCGGCAGGGTTGTCGACGTTCGCAACGTGGCCGGCATTTTCGATGACGACGAAGCCGCGGCAGTCCGGCGCCCCCGCGCTGATTTCTTGGCTCAGCCCGCGCGGCGTCACGGTATGATCGTGCTCGCCCCAGAGCACGATCACGGGAACGGCGATCTTCGGCAGTAGCGGCCGGTAATCGCCCGTCCAGGTCGCTCGCGTCGCGGCGAGGTATACGGACAGCGGAATCGACTCCATATGCGCGCGCGAACGCTCGATCAGGCGCCGCGGGGCGCTCGGCCGCAGGATCCCGGCGGCGCGCGCAGCGGCAAACCGCTCCATGCCGAGCTCTCGCAAGACGCTCAGCCGCTCGCGCATGGTTTGGACTCCGCGGGGGTAGTGCGCGAAGGAATCAGCCAGGGCGAGCGATGCGACTCGCGCGGGTTGCCGCGCAAAGGCCTCGAACGCGACGACGCCGCCGAGGGACAACCCGCAGAAATGCGCGCGGTTCACGCCGGCTGCGTCCATCACTGCGAACGCGTCGCGCGCGAATGCGGCGCGCGAGATCGACCGACGATCGAGGCAGCTCGACGCCAGGCTCTTCAGAGGTGGAACGTCGGACTCGCCGTAGCCGCGATATTCGACGGCGATGCAGCGGAAACGATCCGAGAGAGCGCGCAACTGATCGTCCCATACCTCGCGCAGCGAGCCCACGCCGTGCAGAAAGACGATCGCCGGCCCGGCGCCCGCATCCGAATAGGCGATGCGGAGGCCGTCGGATACGGCATGCTTCGTTGGGAATCGCGGCACGGGCGCCCGACCTTCGGTCGGGAAGCGACAGCGACCTTCGGTCGCGCAAAACAAGGGCCGCTCCGGCGAGCCTCGCTCGCAAGCTGCAGGCTCGCAGGCTACAGGCGCCGCCGCCGAGCTTTTCGAACGGCAATTTAAAGTCATGGACAATGGCAAACGCGATCAAGAGGCGGTGTTCGACGCGGTGTACGCCGCGTATAAACAATACCTGAACCCGCCGCTGGCGCGTTTCATGAAAGTAGCCGGCGCGACGGTCGAAACGGACGCGCGCGGGTGCCGCGTCTACGATCACGCCGGGAAAGCTTACCTCGATTTCTGCGGCGGCTACGGCGTCTTCACGCTCGGCTACATGCATCCGAAAGTCGTCGCCGCCGTCAAGACGCAGCTCGAGCACATGGCGCTGTCGTCGCGGGTCTTCTTCAACGCGAGAACAGCCGAGCTGGCGAAAGCGCTCGCCGAACTCGCGCCGGGCGATCTGCAGATCAGCTTCTTTTCGAACAGCGGTACCGAGGCGGTGGAAGCAGCGCTCAAGCTCGCGCGCCTCTCGACCAAGCGCGCGAGGATCGTCTCGACCCACAACGCGTATCACGGCAAGACGATGGGCAGCCTCACCGCCACCGGTCGCGATCTGTTCAAAGATTCGTTCCGGCCGCTCGTGCCCGATTTCGTCCACGTGCCGTTCGGCGATCTTGACGAGCTCGATCGGGCGCTGCCGGATGCGGCAGCGTTCATCGTCGAGCCGATCCAGTGCGAAGGCGGCGTCATCGTACCGCCTGACGGCTACCTCGCCGGCGTGCGCCGCCTGTGCGATCGGCACGGCGCGCTGCTCATCGCCGACGAAGTTCAGACCGGCCTCGGCAGGACGGGATACGTCTGGGGCGTCGACTATGAAAGCGTCGTCCCCGATATCATGGCCGTCGCAAAGGGTTTGTCCGGCGGAGTTGTCCCCATCGGAGCGACGATCGCCAAGCGCGACGTGTGGCTCCGGGCGATGGCGAAGTCTCCGCTCATCCACACCTCGACCTTCGGTGGCAATCCGCTGGCGTGCTCGGCCGGCATCGCGGCTCTGGAAGTATTGATGGAAGAAAAGCTCGCCGACCGCGCGCGCGAGCTGGGCGAATACTTGATCGAGCGCGCGCGCGCGATTCAGCGGCGCCATCCGAACGTGATCGCGCAAGTGCGCGGACGCGGCCTGGTGGTGGGCGTTGAGCTGACGAATGAAGGTTACGGCGGCTCGATCATACCCGAATGCCTCAAGCTCGGGTTGACCGTCGCATACACGCTCAACCAGCAGCGCGTCATCCGTCTGGAGCCGCCGCTGGTCGTGAGCAGGGCCGAGATCGACGAAGCGATGGCGCTCTTCGAGCAAGGAACGGTCAAAGCGGAGGAAAAACTCGGCGACCTCGCTCGCGCCCCTCAAGGCGCGCGCACCTAACATCATGCCGTACGTCGAGACATCCATCCGCATCGCCGCTCCGCGGCAAAAGATCTACCAACTCGCCAAAGACATGGAGCGATACCCGCAGTTCATGCCCGACGTCGAGAGCGTGAAAGTGTTATCCCGAAACGGCAACGCCACGACGACCCGCTGGAAGACGCTAGTCGAAGAAGCGCCGATCGAGTGGACCGAAGAAGACGTGTTCGACGACGCCAACACGCGCATCGCATACCGGCTCATCGAAGGCGATCTGGACAAGTTCGAGGGAACCTGGACGTTTGAGGAGAGCGACGGCGCGACGAACGTGACGCTCGGCGTCGACTACGATTTCGGCGTGCCGACGCTGTCCGAACTCATCGGACCGACGCTGCAAAAAAAAGTCGAAGAGAATTCACGGATGATGCTCGAGGGCCTCAAGCGTCAATGCGAAACCGGTAAGTAGCCGGCCTGTCCTCCGCCAGGAGCGGGCATCAGCCCCTGCGAAGCCTCCAATTTCGATTCCAAGCGGACGCATTTTGGCGGCCGTTTTCAGAGGTTACGCCCCGCTTGCGCAAATTCGGCTTTCTCATCCACCCGCTGTCCTACGAAGACGTCCTTCGCTACGAGCCGAAGGCGGCCGGCAAAGGCCGCCCGCTCATCAAGAAGATCCTCGAATGGATGCCGGCGTACAAGGCGTCCGACATCCACGGCGTGCGCAGCAAGACGGGCGAAGAGATCGAGGGCTATTTCGTCGCGGTGCCGCTTTTGCCCGAGCAGTTCTTGGATCTGCCGCGCGAGGCCGTGCTCGAGCGCATCATCCGGGGCGCGAACATCGCGGCCGAGCTGGGTTGTCAGATCGTCGGCCTTGGCGGCTTCACGTCGGTCATCGGCGACGGCGGCGTGACGGTTTCCGAAAACTGCCCGATACCGGTGACGTCCGGCAACTCATATACCATCGCGGCGGCCATCCAGAGCCTGTGGCGCGGCGCGACTGAGATGGAGATCGACGTCCCTTTAGCGCACGCGCTCGTCATTGGCGCCACCGGCAGCATCGGCTCGGCCTGTTCGCAGATCCTCGGCAACAAGGTAGCGAGCCTGACGCTTGCCGCGCGCAACGCCACCCGTTTGAAGAATCTCACCCATGCGATGCAGCCGCACGTCGCCGCGCGGCTGGACTGGACGACCGACATCCAGGAAGCGGTGCGCAGGGCGGATCTCATCGTCACCGCGACCGCGTCGGTCGGCAACGTCGTCGAGCCCGAAGACCTCAAACCGGGAGCAGTCGTGTGCGAAGTGTCGCTGCCGCACGACGTGTCGAGGCGCGTGGCGACGGAGCGCGACGACGTGCTCGTCACCGAGGGCGGCAACATCAAGATCCCCGGCGATCCGAATTTCAATTTCGATTTCGGTCTGCCCGACGCGATCGCGCTGGCGTGCATGTCCGAGACGATGATCTTGGCGCTCGAGAACCGGCTTGCGAATTATTCGCTCGGGCGCGGCATCAATCTCGACAAGGTCCTCGAGATCGAGCGACTGGCGGACAAGCACGGCTTCGAACTGGCGGGCATGCGGGCATTCGACAAGCCAGTCGCCGCGGAGACGATCGCCAGCATCCGCGACAAAGCGTGCCGGGCGCGGGCTGGCGGCAACGGCAGCGTGCGCCGAACGGGCCCGGCTCTCAACTCGACCCCTACGATCAGCAAATGAAGAAGATCGTTTCGGTCAGCCTCGGGTCGTCGACGCGCGATCACCGAGTGGAAGTGCAATGGCTCGGCGAGCGCTTCGACATCAGCCGCATCGGATTCGACGGCAACCTGGAGCAGGCCGTTGGAAAACTGCGCGAGCTGGATGGAACGGTCGACGCGATTGGCCTGGGCGGCATCGACGTGTATCTGTATGCCGGCAGCAAACGATACGCGCTGCGCGATGGCCTGCGCATGCTCGAGGCGGTGAAGACGACTCCCGTGGTGGACGGCAGCGGCTTGAAGAACACGCTCGAGCGCGAGACGGTTCGCCACCTGCAGGACGCCGGCATCGTCGACTTTCGCGGCGCCCCGGTGCTCATGGTGAGCGCGCTCGATCGCTTCGGCATGGCGCAGGCGCTCGTGGCCGCCGGCGCCGACGTGACCTTCGGCGACTTCATCTTCGCTCTCGGCATCGACAAACCGGTGACCTCGCTGACCGAATTCGAAGCGCTCGCCGAGAAGTATCTGCCCGACGCGTGCAAGCTGCCGTTTCAATTCTTCTATCCGACCGGCAAGAAACAGGAGAAGCCGCCCGAGCCGAAGTTCCCGCGCTATTTCGAACAGGCGCGGATCATCGCCGGCGACTTCCATTTCATCCGTCAGAACATGCCGGACGACTTGGGCGGCAAGACGATCCTGACGAACACGGTGACGCCGGCGAACGTCGAAGAACTGCGCGATCGCGGCGCGGCGCTGCTCGTGACGAGCACCCCGAACTTCGGCGGCCGTTCCTTCGGCGCCAACGTGATGGAAGCCGCATTGCTCGCGCTGCTCCAAAAGCGCTGGGAGGACGTGACGGAGAAGGACTACGTAGAAGCGCTGAAGCGGCTGGATTTCCAACCGAGGATCGAAGAACTTGTAGCTTGCGAGCGAAGCCAGCCGTAATGGTAGCTTTCAAGCGCAGCTCGCCGTAGCTTTCCGACCGGAGGTCGGAGGAGAAACACATGGCCGAAAAAGAGATCGCCGTCACCGCCGAGGGGCTGCGCAAGCTCGAAACTGAGCTCGAAGAATTGAAGACCGTTCACCGCAAGGAGGTGAACGACCGCATCCGTCAGGCGAAAGAGTTCGGCGACATCTCCGAAAACGCCGAGTACGAGGACGCTAAGCAAGAGCAGGCGTTCATCGAAGGACGGATCATGAAGCTCGAGGCGATGATCCGCAACGCCAAGCTCATCGACGAAGCCGCCGGTTCCGACGAGGTGCACCTCGGCAGCATCGTCAAGGTCAAAAACCTGACGCGCGGAAGCGAGCACGAGTATACTATTGTGGGCAGCGCCGAAAGCGATCCGCTGAACTCGAAAATCTCCAACGATTCGCCCATCGGCGCGGCCCTGCTCGGCGGCAAGCCCGGCGGCGTGGTGAGCGCGCAAGCGCCGAGCGGCGAGATCGAATTGAAAATCCTCTCGATCCGCGCGGGCCGGCGCCACCGATCCAAGGTGAAGTGAGCCGCGAGTCGGTCGGCGCGACCGAGGCCGAACTGATCGGCGCGCGCCGGGCGAAGCTCGATGCGCTGCGCTCGCGGGGCCGAGATCCTTTCCTGGAGACGAGATTCGAGCGTTCTGCGTCGCTCGGGCAGCTGCGTGAGCGATTCGCATCGCTGCAGGCCGGCGAGCACGCCAGCGCATCGGTGGACGTCGCGGGCAGGCTCGGCACGGTCCGCCGGATGGGGAAAAAAGCGGCCTTCTCCGATCTGACCGACCAGACTGGCCGCATCCAGATCTATTTCCACGGAGACGGCGCCGGCGACACGCTGGCGCTGATGGAGCTGCTCGATCGCGGCGACGTCCTCGGCGTGAGCGGCGAACCTTTCGCCACCAAGACCGGCGAACTGACCGTCGGCGTCACGCGCGCAGTCGTGTTGAGCAAAGCCCTGCGTCCGCTGCCCGAGAAATGGCACGGCCTCACCGACGTCGAGGAGCGCTATCGGAGGCGCTACGTCGATCTGATCGTGAACCGTCCGGTGCTCGAGACGATGCTGTTGCGCAGCCGGATCATCGCCGAGATCCGCCGCTATCTCGACGAACGCGCTTACGTCGAGGTGGAGACGCCGACGCTGCTGACCGTCGCGGGCGGCGCGAACGCCCGTCCGTTCGTGACGCATTCGCACGCGCTCAACATCCCGCTGCAGCTGCGCATCGCCACCGAGCTGAATCTCAAGCGGCTGATCGTCGGGGGGATGGAAAAGGTCTATGAGATCGGCAGGACGTTTCGTAACGAGGGCATCGATCGCACGCACAATCCGGAATTCACCATGCTCGAACTGTACGAGGCGTATACCGACGTCGACGGGATGATGGGTCTCGCCGAAAACGTCGTCATGCACGCGGCGGCCGTCGCGGGCATCGGCGGCGCCCACGAATTCGGCGGCGAGAAGGTCCGCTTCGAGCGGCCGTTCGGGCGGATCTCATATCTCGACGCCATGCAGAAATATGGCGACGTGCCGCGCGAGATGGTCCTCGACCCGGAGGGCGCGCGCGAAGCCGCCGCACGGCTCAAGATCGACATCCGGCGCGGCGACAGCCACGCCCACGTCATCGACAAGCTGTTCGAAGCCGTCGCCGAACCGAACCTCACGGATCCGATCTTCGTCACGGATTATCCCGTCGTCGTCTCGCCGCTGGCGAAACGCAAGCCTGGCGACCCCGAACTGGTCGAGCGCTTCGAGCTCTTCATCGCGCACATGGAGATCGCAAACGCATTTTCGGAACTCAACGATCCAGACGACCAGCGCCGCAGGTTCGAGGCCCAGATCAAGGATCGAGAGAAGGGCGACGCCGAGGCGCCCGAACCGGACTGGGATTACGTCCAGGCGCTGGAATACGGTATGCCGCCCACCGGCGGTATCGGCATCGGCATCGATCGCCTGGTGATGTTGCTGACGGGCGAGGAATCAGTCCGCGACGTCTTGCTCTTTCCGCTGCAAAGGCCGCAGTAGCGCCGTATCGTGTCCGACGGCAGCCTTCGGGGCCCGGTCAAAACGCTCGCGCTGGTGGTGGAATATGACGGCAGCGCGTTCTGCGGGTTTCAGCGCCAGACCGCGGTCGCCAGCGTTGCGGGCGAGCTCGGGCGGATCCTCGGCATCCTGCTCGGTCATCCGATCGCGCTTTCCGCCGCGGGCCGCACGGATGCCGGCGTGCATGCGACCGGCCAAGTCATCAGCTTCGAGACCACGAGCGATTTCCCGACCGCGCGCATTCCGATCGCAGCCAGCGCGCTGCTGCGAGACTCCCGCATCGCGGTGCTGCGCGCGGCGCAACGGCCGGCCGGTTTTTCGGCTCGGCACGACGCGCTGTCGCGCAGCTATCGCTATCGGATCCTCAATAGGCTCGCGCCGTCTCCGCTGCTGCATCGCCGGGTCTTCCACGTCCGCGCCGCGCTCGACGTGGGCGCGATGCAGGCCGTGGCGGACCGGCTCATCGGCAGGCGCGATTTCGCGACCTTCTCGAGCGGTCCGCCGCACGAAAAGGGCACGACGCGGGAGATTTTCGCGCTGAGCATCGAGCGCAACGGCGATGAGATCGACGTCGTGGTGACTGCCGACGCGTTTCTCCATCATATGGTGCGGATCGTCGTCGGCACCCTGATCGAGGTCGGCCGGGGACGCCTCGCTTTGGAAGATGTCGACCGCATGCTCGCCGCGAAGGATCGCCGGCTGGCGGGCTTCACCGCGCCGGCGCATGCGCTGTATCTCGAGCGCGTGACCTACGCCAACCCGCTTTGAGCATTCGAGCGGAAACGAAACTCGCGCGAGCGAAGCACTTCCTTCACGCCGATGGATCAAAATCAGCCGCTGCGACCAACCTCCATCGAGCCGGCGCCGGCCTTTTCGCTGCAACCCGTCACGCGCAAGCGCGCCGGGACCGAAGCCGCCGGCATCGGCGTCGTCCTCCTCGCGCTGCTCGCGAAGCTCAAGACGGTACTGTTCTTCCTGGCGCAGTTCAAATGGCTTTTGTTCCTCGGCAAGTTCGCGCTGACCGGCGGTTCGCTGCTGCTGTCCATCTGGGCGTGGGCGTTGTATTTCGGTTGGCCGTTCGCGGCGGGCTTCATCGCCTTGATCTTCGTCCATGAGATGGGTCACGTGATCGCGCTGCGCGCGCGCGGGATCAAGTCCGGGTGGCCGGTCTTCATCCCGTTCATGGGCGCGTTCGTGAACATGCACGAGATGCCGCGCGATGCGAAGACTGAGGCCGAGGTGGGCATCGCCGGCCCGCTGTTCGGTGCGCTCGGCGGTTTCGCCGCTTACCTGGTCGCCACGCACACCAACAACCAGTTTTGGTACGCGCTCGCCTCGTTGACGTTCGTCGTCAATCTTTTCAATCTGATCCCCGTCGTGCCGCTGGACGGCGGCCGCGTCGTGGCCGCGCTCTCTCCAAAGATATGGGTGGTGGGCATCGCGCTGCTCGTCGGCGTTTTCTTGCTGCGGCCCGGACCGGGCATGCTGTTCGCCGGGCTGCTGATCGTGCTGACGATTCCCCGGATCGTCGCCGCGTTCAAGCGCGGCGCTGCGGCCGACCCGTATTACCAGATCGCGCCGAAAGACCGTGCGCTGATCGCCGTCGAGTATTTCGCGCTTGCCGGGTTCCTTGCGGTGATGTGGACCGTCGCCGGGCATGCCGTCCGGGTCGCCGGGACGTCTTGACGCAGGTGCGGCGGTCGCGTATCATGGGTGAGTTTGAAGACACAGCTTGAGGCCAAACAGGCCGTGAAACGGGCGTGGTACATCGTCGATGCCGACGGTAAGACGCTGGGCCGTCTTGCCACGCGCATCGCCGGCGTACTCATCGGCAAGCATAAGCCGACGTACACGCCGCACGCCGACTCGGGAGACTTCGTCGTCGTGGTGAACGCCGAAAAGGTACACTTGAGCGGCAAGAAGTGGAGTGATAAGGAATACATCCACCATTCGCAATACCCGGGCGGCCTCCGCAGACGGACTGCCGGTCAAATGCGCAACCGCCGACCGACGCGGATCGTGGAGCTCGCGGTGCGCGGCATGCTGCCGTTGAACAAACTCCGCGCCCGGCGCATGAAGCGGTTGAGAATTTTTTCCGGCGCGGACCACGGGCTTGAAGCGCAAAAGCCGCAACCTTTGAAGGGAACCTGATGGCCGCCAGCACTGCGCCGACCAACCCAGCCGGAACCGGCCGCCGGAAGCGCGCCGTTTGCCGCGTCCGCCTGATGCCAGGCAGCGGCGAGATCACGGTGAACACGAAGCCTGCGGATCAATATCTCGGGCGGGCCACCTTGATGCAGATCGTCCGCCAACCGCTGGAGGCGACCAACAGCGTGGGACGCTTCGACGTCATCGTCAACGCGACCGGCGGCGGACTTGCAGGCCAAGCGGGCGCGATTCGCCACGGCATCGCGCGGGCACTCGTGCGGCTCGATGAATCGCTTCGGCCCGTGCTCCGAAAAGCGGGGCTGCTCACGCGCGATCCGCGCGAAAAAGAATCGAAAAAGTACGGCCGGAAGCGCGCGCGCAAGCGCTTCCAGTTCAGCAAGCGCTGATCGTTTCAGTTACGCTGGAGACCCGGTGCGTTTTCGTGCGTACATCGCCGCATCGGCGACCGCGATCAACTCGCGCTTGGTGAGCCCGTCGCGCGGAAAAACGGCGATGCCGGCCGACCAGCGGATCGGCGAATTTGCAAGCCTTTCGATGCGCCGCCCGTCGAGCGACTGTGCAAAACGTTTGAGAACATGCGCGGCGCCGACTTCGTCCGTCTCCGGCATCAGGACGAAGAACTCATCGCCGCCGTAGCGGCCGGCCATGTCGTAGTTCCGCAGGCAGGCTTTCAAAGCACTCGATACGGCGCCGAGCACGTCGTCGCCGAGCTGGTGTCCGTACGTGTCGTTCAACTGCTTGAAGTCGTCCAGATCGATCACCGCGAGCGCAAAGGATTTTTGCAGGCGAGCGCTGCGGAGCAGTTCGTGGTCGAGCCGTTCGTGGATCGTCCGGTGATTGAGCAGTCCGGTCAGCGAATCTTCTGACGCCAGCTCGTGTTCGCGCCGATAGCGCTGCGCGTTGCGGACGCCCATGGCCAGCTGGTTCGCCGCGGTCTGCAGCGCGCCGACTTCGTCCGGCCCGAAATGCCGCGGACCGGTAGTTGTGTTCACCGTCAGACTGCCGACGACGACGTCACCCTCGGCGATCATCGGCACCATCGCAGCCGCGCGCTGGCGATTCGCCTCGAGCGTCTCGCGCTCGCGTTCAAAGCGGCCGTCGGAATGAAGGTCGTCGCTCACCACCCAACGCCGTAAGCCGATGATCTGTGAGAAAACCGAATCCGTGCGGACGTCATAGGTTCGGCCCTTCAGGTTCGGGCCGCCGTCGGAGCGGTATTCTGCGACGACTTCCAAAACGTCGCCGGTGCCGTCGAGCAGCGCGACGGAGCAGCGTTCGACCTTCAGCCCATCGCCGATCGTCTTCACGGCGCTGGCGAGCATCGCATCGAGATCGAGGGTCTTCGCCGCCGCCGCAGACACTTCGTTGAGGAGCTGCAGCTCGTCGTGGTGGCGCTCCAACGAAGCCGCGTAGCGCTCGAGCTCGGCACGCGCCTGCGACAGCGACTCGTTGCGCTTGCGCGCCATCGCGTACTGCGTGGAATTCGAAAGTGCGATCGCGCACTGGTCGGCGAACGCCTCAAGAATCCGGCGGTCGCGGGGCATGAACGCGTCGAGCTCCGGGCTGTCGACGGAAAGCGCTCCCAGCACTTGGCCGCCGACTTTCAGCGGGTAGACAAGCAGCGAGCCGAGGTTCAGCCTGCCGTGTTCGACGTAACGCGAATCCTTCGACACGTCAGGCACGTACGCCATCGCGCCCATCTGTGCGGCCCATCCGACGACGCCGACGCCGAGCGGAAAGGAAATGCCTTCGATATCGGAGCCGTAGCCGATGTACGACTTGAGCACGAGCTGCGGCGGGTCGCTTTCGAGCGAAAAAATCGCCAGGTGCTCGTAGCCGAGCTGATCGTGCAGCATGCGCAGGATCGCCTCGTAGTCCACGTCGAGCCGCGAGACGAGCACCCGTCCGATGCGCGTCAGCAGGTCATAGTCCTCGATCTGCTCGGCAAGCGCGCGCGCATCCGTGGCGCGCTGCAGCGCGCCCGCCGCTTCGGCGGCGAACAGCTGCGCGAGCCGGACCTCGTCGGAGCTCAGCCGGATATCCCGCCGTCGACCGTAGAGTCCGAGGCTTCCGACGAGCCGGTTGCGGTGCACGAGCGGCACCAGATAGAGGCTCTGAATGCGTTCGGCCCGGACGAGATCCGGCTGGCCCATCGTCGCGAGCATCTGCGCGCCCGCGAAGCACTCGGTCGGCGGATCGCCGTACAGCGCTTTCAGCTTTTCAGCGCTCAGGTGGCGTCGCGTGCGGTACGTCTCGGACAGACCGTACGACGCTGCGAGCACGAACTCGCCGCGATCGTCTTCGATGGCGACGGACGCCGCGTCCGCCGCGAATGCGGATGCCGCCTCCGTCGCGATGGCGTTCAGAATCCGATCGAGATCGGTCTCGGAGTTCGTGAGCGTGGCGAGGCGATGGACGACCGCGGTCTCCCGCGGCGTCGTTTCAGGTCTGCGCCGCGGCGCCACGCGTGGCGCCACGCGCGGCGCGGGGCGGGGCTTTGCAGTTCTCTTAGCCATGCAGCACATAGACGGCCGAGCTGTCGCTTTTGCCTTTGATGCGGACGAGCCGGCGCGTCGCCGCAACCGCGCCGCGAATCTTCTCGTACGTGCGCTCGTCGACCAGGATTTCATTAGGCTCGGCCAAGCCCTCGAGCCGCGCCGCAAGGTTCACCGCGTCGCCGATTACGGTGTACTCGAGGCGCCGCTGCGTGCCGATGTGCCCGGCGACGATCTCGCCCGTCGCAAGCCCGATGCTGATAGAGAGTGGCCGCACCGCCCCGGTCGCCAGGTTGAGCATCTTGACCTGTTCGATCATCTGCAGCGCAGCGCGCACGGCGCGAGCGGCGTCGTCGGCCGCGGGGCGCGGCGTGCCGAAGACCGCCATGATGCCGTCGCCGTAGAACTTATCCAACATGCCGCCGTAGTCGAACACGACGTTGACGAGCGGATCCAAATAGCGGTTCAAGAGCTTGACCACCTCGACCGGGTCGAGCCTCGTGGCGAGCTCGGTGAAATCTCCGATGTCCGCGAACAAGGTGGTTGCGATGAGCCGCGTGTTGGCGAGTTCGGGCCCCTCGGGGTCGTTGATGAGTTCGCGCACGACCTGCGGCGCCAGATAGCGCTCGAGCGACTTGGCGATGCGCTCTCGCTTCTCGACGTTTTGGCGCCGCTCGATGTACAGCGCGCGGCTCTCCGTGACGTCGTTGATGACGATCGCCGTCCCGGCACCGCTCGACGAGAAGTCGTGCACCGTGAAGATCGTGATGCGCACGGCGATCGGCCCACGCGTCAAATTCGTTCCATTGAGCTCGAACTGCCAGCGCTGAGCCGCATTGCTCTTGGCACGTTCGAGCAAGCCGCTCAAACCGGGCAGCCAGGTGTTGAGCAGACGAGCCTTGCGCCCGATCAAGGTCGATGCGGTGATGCCGAACGTCGTTTCAGCGGCGCGATTGAAGTGGGTGATGACGTCTTCGCCGTCGAGCACCACGACGCCTGAGGAGATCGCCTCGAGGATCTCATCGGTCTGCGCCTTAAGCGCCGACAAGCGCGTGAAACTCCGGCTCAAGTCCGAGTAGAGCCGTGCGTTCTCGATGGCGACCGCAGCTTGATCGGCGATGGTGGACAGCAGATCCGAGTCGTGATGAAATTTTGAATCCGGCAGGCGGCGGGCGTCGACGTAGATGGCGCCGATCACCCCGTCGCGCGACGTGATCGGAACGCAGACGATCGACACGGGGTGCAGCTCCCGGACGTCGGCGTACCCGTCGGCTTCGAGATCGCCGTTTGCGTCGGAGGTGACGAGCTCGACTCGGTCGCGGCAGACGCGCTCGACGATCGCGCGGCACGCGGCGAAATCGGGGCGGTCCAGCTGCTCGAGGTCGAGGTTGGCGGCCGCGCGCAGTTCGCCGCGATCGCCCTGCGGATCGGGAATCACGACGAGCCCGCGTTCTGCGCCGCACGCATCGACGGCAAGGTCGACGACGAGCTGAAGCAACGCGGGCAGGCCGCGCACCGCGTTAATCGCCCGGCCGATGCGCAGCAGCGTGCCGGCGCGCCGGCGTTGTTGATGCAGTTCGGTTTCGAGCCGCCTGGCGCGGGCAGCCGCGCTCGTAGCCTCAAGCGCAGCGAGGTCGCGCGTGCCCTGCAGTGCGCTGTCCAGCCGGGCCTCGACGCGGCTCCACGAGGCGTCTCGGCGCTCTTGATCCATACGCTTGATATTATCGGCTCGGCGGCCCGCTCGAACCGAGGGGTCCGTCCCGGGCACCCCCTTCTGTGTGTCAAAGGACGGCAAAACCCCGGTCATCAGCCCAAATTAAGATGGCTCAAAAGGAGGACGGCAATGTCGGAATTCGGATTTGCTGCCGTCGAGGAGGGTCTTCGCATCGGGCGTGCCCGCGCCGCCGTTCTGGCGGCAGATGCGGCCAACGCGCTGACGCCCGGCTTCGCGGCTCAAGATGTGGTGACGTCGCCTTCGGGCGACGCCGCTTCGCCGTTCAGTGCGACGCTGCGTGAGGTCTCAATGCACGGATCGGCAAGCGTCCTAGAATATTCGATGGGCGCGACGGCCAAGAACGGGGTCAGCTATCGGGCGCTGGCCGATCAAGAACGCGCGATGGTGCGCGAATTCAAGACCGTAGCGGAAGAAGCGCGTCGATGATCGATCCGTCGCTCGCCTTCGACATCGCAGCCAGCGGCATGGCCGCGCAACGCGCCAACATGAACGTGATCGCGGAAAATCTTGCGAATGCGGACACCACGAGTGCCGGCGCGCCTTACAGAACGAGGACCGCCGTTTTCGAACCCGCGTCTCTCGACGACGACGAGACGAGTTTTCCGATCGGCGGTTCGTTCGGCGGCGGCTCCTTCGGCGGCGAGTTCGCGATCGATTTCGATTCCGATGGCGCAACACAAGACGCGGCCCAGGGTGTTCGGCTCGCGGACATCGTCGACGATCCGGCGGCTGCCCAGTATCGGTTCGATCCAACGAATCCGCTCGCGGCCAAGTCCGGAACCCATCGGGGCTATGTGGCGGAGCCGTACGTCGATCCGATCGCGCAGATGATCGGCTTGATCACAGCGGGTCGCGCATACGATGCCGATGTCGCCGCGCTTCAAGGAGCCAAACAGATGGACGTCGAGGCCGACGACATCGATCGTTCATGAACGTCGCGCAGATCCAACCGCTGCAACGCATCTCCGAACTCGTTCCGAGCGAACCGCCCGCGAGCGCGAGCTTCCTGCAAACGCTCGGGGCGATGATCGACGGCGTGTCGAATTCGGTCGCCACCGCTGACGGTCTAGCGGCGGGACTCGCCGCGCAAAAGGCGTCGGTAGCGGATGCCGCGATCGCGAGAGCAAAAGCGGACACGCTGTTGGAGATCGCCGCGGTCGCCGCATCTCGCGTCACCGCGTCGATCACGTCGCTGCTGCAGACTCAGGTGTAACCGTTGCTCGCCGCGCTGCCGCCGATCGTCCCGCGTGCGATCGGGCGCTCAGCAAGATGGATTCGCGAACGGCGGATGCTGACCGTTTGGTCGGGCGCGGCGCTGTCGTTGCTCATCGCACTGGCGTTCATGACGACGCGCGCCGGGCGGCAGATTCCGCTCTTCGATGCGCCGCTCTACCCAAGTCAGCGGAGCGAAGTTGAACAGGCGCTGATCCTTTGGAACGAACCGTTCAGCCCGGGCCCGGACGGAAACGAAATCCTCGTCGCGTCTGCGAGAAAGCGGAACATGCTGCTCAGGTTGATGATGGCTGGCCTGCCCCGCAAGTACGTTCCGACATCCGACGACGTGCAGAAGGCGAACGATAACCTGCTGACGCCTGAGTCGGTCATCGACGACCGGCGTCGGGCGGGCATCGAAGGAGATTTGGTCTCGAGCCTGCGCCGCGTCACGGGAATCGTCGACGCTACCGTCGTTATCGCGCCGAGTTCGGGAGGCCTGCTCGACGACGATTCGCTGCGCTCTCCGCCCAGTGCAAGCGTGCAGCTCATCGAGGCGCCGGGCACGCGCCTGCCGCCGGCGGCGGTCGCCGGTCTTGCTCGCTTCGTGGCCGCGGCGTATCCGGGACTTTCGCCGCAGCGCGTCACCGTCGTCGATGGAAGCGGCGTGAGTTTGAACGCCGTTGCGACAGCCGAACATGGCGCCTCAAAAGAAAGCCGCGTCCAGATCGCGGTGCAGACCGCCCTGGATTCCGTCCTGGGCGACGGATCGGCCGTGGTCCGCGTCAGCGCGCGAACCGCGGGAATTTCGGACACCGTGCAGTCCACGCGGGTCGTTCCGCATGGTCTGCTTGATTCAGAGACCGGCCGAGAGCACGGCACCGAATCGGGCCGGGCGTTCGACAAAGAACGCAGCGCTCGACACTATGCGTACGACACCATCGTCGAGAAGCGCGCCACCGGGGCAGACGCGATCGAACGATTATCGGTCGCGGTTTTTCTCGACGAAAGGCGCGTTCCGTCCGGCAAGACGTCCGCCATCACCGAGCTCGTGCGTGCCGCCGCCGGCGCAGATCTTTCGGCGGGCGACCAAGTGGTCGTGCGCTCGATGCCGTTCACAAAGGTTGGGACGGCGCTGCCGGCGCCGGCCCGCCAAAAAGGCGTGCGCCTAGGAGCGATCGTTCCTGCGGCGGCCGTGGCCTGCCTGATCGCGGTCGCCGGAGCTCTTTGGTGGCCGCGCCGCCTCGAGGTGCAATCGATACGCGGGCGCGAGGCGACGGCGATCTCGGCCCACCTCGCGCTCGAGAAGCCGCACACCGCGGCATACGTTCTGCGCGCGCTGCCGGCTGATTTGCGGCTGCAGGTACTTCGTTCGTGGGATCCGCGACGCCGTGCGGCGGTCCAAGCGCTGCTCGAGGAGTGCGCAGATCCGCGAAGTTGACAGCTTTGTGGCCTTCGTGCCGCGGAAGATCGCGACCGCAAAGGCGCTCGCGGAGGCTGCGATCGAGCAGATCGTGGACGTCGCGTTGCCTGCGGATGGGCCGACGTCCCCACCTGCTGCTCCCGCGATCGCCTCGCCGGCGCCGCCGGATCCGGGGCGGGCCGAAAGCGCGCATGAATGCGCGCCGCTACATTGTTCGCGTGCGGACGATGTGCAGGAAAATCCGTTCGTCCGGGAAGATTGGGGATTCGAATTCGCCGTGCGAACCCGGGCGATTGAGCTTGCGATCGCGGCAACCGCGCGTGCTCTGCGCGCGGCCGCGGCGGCAGATCCAAAAGTCATCGCGAGCTTCGTCGACGATGCTGCGGCCGCAGCCGGCGATTGCGCCATGGAGCGCTGCCGCCTCAACCCGGAGGACGTCCGTTGCGTCGAACCGGCTGGGCGGCGCGTCGTAGGAGATCCCAGTATCGGGCCTGGCGGGGTGATGCTTGAAGCCGACGGCGTCCGCATCGGCGCGTCGGTTGAGGAACGGGCGGAGCTGCTCGTGCGGCGCGAAGCCGATGCCTGATCTTCCATTAACCTACGAATTCTCCGATGGTTGGATTCGGCGTGGGGTCACCGTCGACGTGGCCGCCGACTCGATGACCCTTCGCGTGCCAGGATTATCGCCGGGTGCGGTCGCCAGCGTGGAGACGGTGACCGGTCGCCGGGAATTCGCCGAGGTCCGCGCCGTCCACGGCAGCCTCGCGCGCTGCGTGCCTTTGGGCAGGGTCGACGGGATTCCGGCCGGCAGCGCGGCCAGTTCGAGCGAGGCCCGCTTGGGCGCATTCGTCGGAATGAATCTGCTCGGCGCCGTGACGGATGCGTGGGGACGGAGCGAAGACCGCGCGCCGGGCCGCGTGGTGAGCGCACGTCCGGCCACGCTCGATCTGCGCGAGCGGGATTCCGTCGGCCAAATGTTGCGGACCGGAGTCTTCGCGATCGATGCGATGTTGTCGTTGGGCTGTGGGCAGCGGATCGCGTTGACGGCAGGCTCCGGGGCGGGCAAATCCACGCTGTTGCGGAGCATCGTGAAGCATGCCGATGTTGACGCGCGCGTCATCGCGCTTATCGGCGAACGCGCGCGAGACGCGGTCGAGACCATCGATAAACTGCGCGACAGCCCGACATGGACGTCGACGACCGTCGTTCTCGCCGCTGCGGATGCCGCGCCGATCGAACGGTTTTGGGCCGCTCGCACCGCAACCGCGCAGGCCGAGTGGCTGTGCTCGACGGGCCGGCGAGTGCTGCTGGCGATGGATTCGCTCACGCGCGTCGCGGCGGCGTGGCGCGAGCTTAGCTTGATCGCCGGCGAGCCGCCCGCCCACCGAGGCTATCCGCCGTCGATGATCGGCGCGCTTGCGTCGCTGGTGGAACGCGCGGGCCCGCGGCGCTGCGGATCGATTACCGCGGTATATGCGATCCTCGTCGATGGCGACGATCCCTTCGAGCCCGTCACCGACGCGGTCCGCGGGCTGCTCGACGGACACATCCTCTTGTCTCGGCGGCTTTGCGATGCCGGCCGCTTTCCCGCCATCGATGTGCTTCGCAGTTTGAGCCGGACGATGCCCGACGTGGCGTCGGAGGACCATCTCGCGGCGGCGAGTTTGGTGCGGCGCATGCTGGCGACGTTGGAAGAATACGAAGACCTGTTCGCCATCGGCGCGTACCGGCCGGGCGCGGACGCATGGCTCGATGCGTGCGTCGGGACTCGATCCGCCTTGCAATCCGCACTCTACGATGATCGCGGGACCAGCGTGCCCGCCGAGTGCCGCCTCGCGGAGATCGCCGAGCGTCTGCGCGCGGCGGCTGGACTCGGACCGGACGGCGCGTGATACCTTGGGATGCGCACATCGCTTAGCGGGAGGATCGGCACGTGAATATCAGCTCTTTCGGATTTTTCGGACCATCCCAACTTGATGGCGCGCTGGGCGCCGATGTGCTCGGCGACATCGAGCGGCGTTCGGCTTCCCCTGCGGTCGGCTTCGACGGGCTGGCGGCAGCGCCGCTGGACGAAGCGCCGGCGTTCGAATCCGGCTTCCAGTCGATCGTCGAGTCACTGGCCGCCCAGATGAAGAAGCTCGAGCGGACGTTTGCGTCCGCGATGCGCGGCGTCGCTCGAGGTCTTGAAATCGTCGCGCGGGCCGTGCCGAGCGGGTCATCACCGACATCGGCGAAGGTCGCCGCCTGCCCATCGAAGTATGGATCGATCATTCGCGACGCTGCTGCGCGTCACCAACTCGATCCGAATCTGCTCTGCGCCGTCATCGATCAGGAATCCAGCTTCAACTCGCGCGCCGTATCAAAGGCTGGGGCGATGGGCCTCATGCAGCTCATGCCCGATACCGCAAAATCGCTCGGGGTCAGCGATCCATTTGATCCGCAGCAAAACGTCGAGGGCGGCGCGGCGCTGTTGCGCGAGCTGATCGACCATTTCGGCGGAAAACTGGATCTTGCCCTCGCCGCCTACAACGCCGGTTCGGGCGCCGTCGAGAAGTATGGCGGCATTCCGCCGTATCCCGAAACGCGAGCCTACGTCCGCGACATCCTGGCGTCGTATCGGGCCGCCGCTCTGAGCTAAGCGGCCTTGACAGGGGCGTCAAGCCCCGGTTAGTATTATCGAGAATGATTCTCGATAAGGTCGGGCCCTGTTGGCGGATCGGCGCGCTCGCCCTCGCCTGCACCGCGTCGGCCGCGTGCAGCGGCTCGCCGGTTCTCACGGGGCCCGGATCAGCCTCCCTTCGCGTCGTCGCCAGCATTTCGCCGATTGCCTCACTCGTCGCAGCGGTCGGCGGGTCGAAGATTCAGCTGGCGACGCTCGTGCCGCTGGGCGTCTCTCCCGAAACGTACGATCCGCGACCGAAAGACCTGGTGACGCTCTCTCGCGCCCGGCTGCTCGTGGAAAACGGCGCCGGTCTCGAGACCTGGCTCGACAAACTCATCGCTAACGCTGCAAAGAACGACTTGCACGTGCTCGTGCTGTCCGATGGCCTGCCGGTGGCTGATCGCGATCCCCATGCGCCCGCCGGCATGTCCGGCAATCCCCACTTGTGGCTCGACCCGGTTTTCGCGCAGGCATACGTGCGCAAGATCGCCGCCGAGCTGGAAAGACTCGATCCGCCCAACCGTGCGTATTACGCCAGGAACGAGCGAACCGAAGTCCGGCGGCTCAGGGCGCTTGACGCGTGGATCCGCGCGCAGCTCTCAAAGGTTCCTCCCGACAGGCGGACGGCGATCGTCTTCCACGACGCCTGGTATTATTTCGATCGTCGCTACGGGATCCGAGATGTCGGTGCGGTCGAACTGACGCCCGGACAAGAGCCGTCCGCCGAGTACTTCGCAAAGTTGATCTCGCTCGCGCGCAGCCGGCACGTGCGGGCCGCATTCGCCGAGCCGCAGTTCTCGCCGAAGCTTATCCGTCAACTGGCGGAGAGCGCAGACATCCATACCGTGTCGGATCTGTACGACGATACCTTGGGCGACGCGCCGGGTATCGATACGTACGAAGGCATGCTGCGCTACGACGTGGCAAATATGGTTAGGGCGATGAATAGATGAACATATGAACGAGCAGCATACGCACGATCACACCCACGTCACCGCCGCGGCGATCGGCAATCCGCCCGATCACAGCCACGCGGTCGCGCCCGCGGTACCGCACCTCCATCGGCACGAGGAGCACGAAAAGACGGCTGCGGGGATCTGGAGGTTCGATCAGCGGATGCCGGACGGTGACGGGACTTCTGCGCTTCGCGTCAGCGGGATGTGCGCGGGATACTATGGCCGCGACGTGCTCGATGAAGTCTCGTTCGCGGTGCGGCCCGGCGAATTCGTCGGCGTCATCGGGCCGAACGGCTCCGGCAAGACGACGCTCTTGAATGTGGTCGCGGGTTTGCTGCCCGTCCAGTGTGGCAGCATCGAGATCTTCGGCTCCGCCTCGTCGCCCGCGGCGCGCAAGCAGATCGGGTACGTGCCGCAGATCGAACTCGTCAACTGGTCGTTTCCGGTCACGGTTTACGACGTCGTGCTCATGGGCCGGTACGGACGGCTCGGCATGTTCCGTCGGCCGGCGCGCGACGACGAGCGCGCGGTGCTCGGCGCGCTCGAGGAAGTCGGCATGCTCGCTCGGGCTCGTTCGCAAATCGGCGAATTGTCGGGCGGGCAGCAGCAGCGCGCGTTCATCGCTCGAGCTCTCGTGCAGGAGCCGAAGATCCTCTTGCTCGACGAACCGATCGCCGGGGTCGACGCGGCCAGCCAGCACGCGATTTTCACGCTGCTCGAAGCGCGCCAGCAGCGCGGCATGACGATTCTCGCCACGACGCACGACCTATCGTGCGTGGCGACGTGGTTCGATCGCGTGCTGTGCCTGAATCATCGCGTCATCGCGTACGGCGCTCCCGAACAGGTGCTCAACGACGATACGCTTTCCGCGACATACGGCAGCCACGTTCTCGTGATCCCCGAAACGGCGCCCGCGAGGTAGCCGTGCACTGGCTCACCGATCCGCTGCAGAACGATTTCATGGTGCGTGCGCTGATCGGCTCGACGCTCGTCGGACTCGTGTGCTCGGTCGTGGGCGTGTACGTCGTGCTGCGCAACTTGTCGTTCATCGGCGATGGTCTCGCCCACGCAACGTTTGCAGGCCTGGTGATCGCCTTCTTGCTGAAGATGAACATCTACGCGGGCGGTTTGATATTCGCCATCCTGACGGCGCTCGGCATCGGAGTCGTGAGTCGCCGCTCGGCGGTCTCGCTCGACACGAGCATCGGCGTGCTCTTCACGGCCGCATTCGCGTTGGGCGTGCTGCTGCTCTCGCAGATCCACGGCTACGTCATCGATCTGCAAGATCTGCTCTTCGGAAACGTACTCGGCATCGATCGTGCCGATCTCGTCTTTATCGCCGTGCTCGCGCTCGCCGTGCTCGCGACGGTCTTCGCGTTCTACAAAGAGCTGCTGTTCTCGTCGTTCGACCCGCTCATGGCGCAGGCGGCCGGCTTGCCGACGGATTTTCTGTATTATCTGATGTTCGTCGTCCTTGCGGCCACCATCGTCGTGTCGCTGCAGGCCGCGGGCATCGTACTCGTCGCGGCACTGCTCGTCACGCCGGCCGCCGCTGCGTATCAGTTGACGAACAGATTCGGTCCGATGATGGCGGTGTCGGCGGCGATCGGCTCGGGATCGGCGATCGTCGGCCTGTACGTCTCCTATTATCTCAATGCGGCGTCGGGTTCGACGATCGTGCTCGTAGCGACGGCGTGCTTCTTTGGGGCCCTGGCGCTTTCGCCGAAGCGCCGCTCGCTGCTCGGCGCGTTCCTGGAATACCGGCGCACGGCCGGTCGGGTGCGGACATGATGCGCCGGCGCGAGGCGACCGGCGGCCATCCGGCGGTGCTCGCCGTCCTGAGCGCTCGCCGCCATCGCGTCACGCAGCAACGCCGCGACATCATCGCCGAATTCGCGCGCATGGGACGGTACGCGACGGCTCAAGAACTGCACGAGCGGCTGCGCGCGCGGAAAATGTCCATCGGTCTCGCGACCGTCTACCGAACGCTCGAGATGCTGCGCGAGGTGGGCGCTGCATCGACGCAAGTCCAAGCGAAGGGCGAGGCGGCGTACCTTTTCTGCCCGATCGCGCACCATCACCACGCCGTCTGCGTCAAGTGCGGGCAGGTCGCCGACGTCGCCTGCCGCCGTGTCATGCGTTTCGAACGCGAACTGCCTGCCGAGCTGCGTTTCCGGCTGACGCAACACAGAATGGAGTTTTTCGGCACGTGCGCGCGCTGTTCGTGATCTCGGCCCTGCTGGGATTCTCAGTGGCGCTGCGGTTCATGGCGCTGCCCGCCTTGGCCGAGCCTTCTCCGGCCGCGCTGCACGTGGGCGACAGGGTCACGCAATCAGATCTGTTGGGCTATCTGTTCTCGGCGCCGCGCTCCGGCGACTGGGTTCGCTATCGCATCTCGTTCGGGCCGGCGACGGTGGAGAAGACGATCGGTTTCGGCAGCGAGCTGATCGATGGCAGAGCGACGCCGTTCGTCGAAGTGCGCGATGCCAGCGCGGCGGTGGCGAACCCGCCGGGCGGCCAGTCGTTCGACGTCGGCGGCGCGAACATCGTCAAGACGTATGTCGACGCCGCGGGGTTCGCCGATCTCACGGCGCGATACGCGGTCGTCGCGACGGTGATGAAGGTCGGCGATTCGCTCTACCGGATCGACGAGCGCAGGCCGCAGACGCCCGAGATCGCCGCCAACGGACCGCTGCCGGCCTTCTCGCTGCTCGAATCGATTCCGGTCGCGGATCTCCGTCGCGGCCTCGTCACGGACGTCGCTCTACAGGATTTGCGCATCGGCACTTCATTCGTTCACGCCACGCGCGTCACCGCGCAATTTCAAGCCGTCCCGGAGGCCGCGGTCCCGCCGGTCATCCTCATCGTGTGGCAATCACCCGACGTTCCGCTCGGCACCGTCGCTTTCCGCGCCGTGTTCTCGGACCGCGAACTTGCGGTGACCCTCGAGGGCTTCGGCCGGGGCGATTATCAGCCGGCGATCGCACAGCGGCTCGACGACGTCCGTCCGCTGCCCGGCGCGAGGTGACTCCAGGCTGCGGCGCCGGCAGCCCCGAAATCATCTGACGATCATGGGAAGAAAGCGGCGCGAGAAACTCGCACGGCGCAAGGCGGCGGACACAGACGCCTCGCAGGCCAGGCGACGGCGCCCATTTCCGCGTGCCGCGGTCGCGATCGCAGCGCTCGTCGCGTTTGTCGCGATCGCAGCGACCTATTTCGCGCAGCAATCGCGCGAGCGGGCGAGCGCGCGTGTCGCAGCCACGCCCGCGCCAGGCATTTTTTACAAATCGCAGGGCCATCAGGGGCACGCGGGCGAGAGCTTGGCATACATCGAGCGCTTCAACTACAGTTCGAATCCGCCGACATCGGGGGCGCATCGCGAGATCTTCACGCAGGCGTTTATCAATTCGCAGCCGCTTCGCAAATATATCCAAGTGCACGTGCTCGAACACGGCAACGTACTGCTGCAGTACAACTGCCTTTGCCCCCAGATCGTCGACGGCCTGAAAGAGATCGCCCACGCATACGATGACCGGCTGGTGCCAGGCGGCGCATCGGGCGCGGCGCCGGCCGATGTCGCGCGCTCGGAGGAGGCGGGCACAGCCGTGGTCGTCGCCCCGTACCCGGACATGCCGTATAAGATCGCGATGACGGCATGGACGCGGCTCGAACCTCTCGACGGCGTCGACCGGACCAAGATCTTCGAGTTCGTCAACGCGTATCTCAACGATCAAGCCAACGCGATGCAGTAGCGCGCGCCGCAGACGGGTGCTTGCAGGTCGAGCGCATCGTGCGTCGCGAAGCGCCGTCGCGATGTCATCCGATCTCATCCGCCGCACGGTCACGGCCTGCATGGCGCTGGCCGCGGTCGCGGCGCTTTCGCTCGGGACGTGGAGCTGCGCGCAGACGCAGCGATCGTCTGTGACGCAATCTTCAGCCGGTTCGGCGGCTTCGGCCGCTCCCGCGGCCAGCGCCGTGCAATTTTTGGGAACGCACTATCCGGCGCAAGGCCACGTGCATCTGCCGCCCGGTACCACGGACACGTTCAAGTACGATTCTAATCCGGCGACATCCGGGCCGCATCGGGAGTTGTTCACCACGCAATTCGTGAGCCCGAATACGCTGCCGGTCTACATCCAGGTGCACCTGCTGGAACATGGCAACGTGCTCGTCCAGTACAATTGCTCTTGTCAGGAACTCGCCGCGCAGCTGGCCGACATTGCGGGCGAATTCGACAACCGTTTGTATCCGCCGAGCGAACTGCAGCCGACGGCTGCGGACGTCCAAAACGCCGAAGAGCAAGGGCTGGCGGTCATCGTCGCGCCGTATTCGAACATGAAGTCCAAGGTAGCGCTGACCGCGTGGACGAGACTTGCGACGCTCGACTCGGTCGACAAGGCGAAGATCATCGCGTTCATCAACGCGTGGCTGAACAATCAGGCAAACCTGAATCAGTAGCTGACGCAAACGACCAACGAACAGGCAACTCGTACTGGAAGATCCGAGCGGTAGCCAGCTCAGATGGGTTTGCCCGAATGAAATGTCTTTCGGCAATTCGGAGGTGGATGGAAATGCGCTGGTGGGCCTGCTTATACGTTGCGGGCGCGATGTGCTTGACAGCGATCTCCGGTGCGCGGGCCGGCGGCCCACCAGTCGAGTACCTTACGGGAGGGACCGAGCTTGCGCACTGGCATTGGGTGGATCCGGACGATGCAGCGATTGAGGAAGACTACCGTTTGTCGCATGCCGGTTCTCTGCTGGTACTACGAACGGACCAAAGCCTTCACAAGAAATTGTTGAGGACCGACGTTCGCGCGGTTCCAATCGGCCAAATAGCGCGCGCCCAAGTCATTCAAGCCGGTTTCACCACGCTATCCGTCTCGTGCGCAAAATATCTCGAACAGTGCACCACGATCTGGACCCGCATGGGCAAGTTTCATTGGTTCAAGTACGGCTCGAAAGGACTCTCAGGCGAGTGCGGGAAGGCAACGCTCGCCCTGTGTAGGAATCTCGCGCGAAAAATCAACGAGCTCATCAAGCGCAACAAGAGGGCGCCGAACCAAAGATTACGGCCATTCGCCCTTACCCGTGCTCGTCACTGTTGCGGGCACGGCGCGCCATTCTTGACGGATAGCACGGTGACCAGCGGCGCGAGAAATATCAGTGCAGCCGCTCCTTTGGCGTAAGAGAGACCAAACCCGCGAAGATGTGGCTTGAATTTCAGGACGGCGCACCGGACGTCGCCGCTCCGTCCGTCATCACCGCGGCCTGACGGTGCAAATGGCGCCGACGGCGTTGTTCGTGCCGTGTTTCGTCGATGCGTTCTGGCCGGGAGTCGGCAAAGCGGTGGTCAAGCTTTTCGAACGGCTCGGCGTGCGAATCGACTATCCGATGCAGCAGACGTGCTGCGGCCAGCCGTCGTTCAATGCCGGTGACTGGGCCAGCGCGCGCGCCCTCGGCAAACGATTTTCGGCGGTTTTCGCGGGATACGAGCGCATCGTCACGCCGTCGGCGTCGTGCGCCGCGACGTGCAGGGTCTTCTACGGCTACATGGACTCAGGAGACCATTACGCCCTCGTCGGCTCACGCGTCCGCGACCTCGCCAGCTTCTTGGTACAGGACCTGGGTGTCGTCGACGTCGGCGCGCGCTTTCCGCGACGCGTGACGTACCTCGACGGCTGTCACGGGCGGCGCGAACTCGGCTGCACGAGCGCGGCGATCGCCCTTCTGCGAGCCGTCCGCGAGCTCGAATACGTCGAGCTGCCGAAGATCGAAGAGTGTTGCGGCTTCGGCGGCGCGTTCAGCGTGAAATATCCCGCGTTGAGCGCATCGATGGGCGACGCCAAATGCGCAGCCGCGCTGGCGACCGGCGCCGACGTTATCACGTCCGGCGATCCCAGCTGTCTGCTCCACATTGGCGGCATGCTGCGTCACGACGCCTCGCCGATGCGCGCGATGCATCTCGCCGAGATCTTGGCGTGCGCTTGATCCGCGCCCATCGATGATGCGGGCCTTCGACCGACAAAAGGTCGCTCGCGATCTGCGCCGTCCTCACGCTTCGCCTTCGCTCGCGGAGGGCGTGCAGCGCTCGCTCGAGCACAAACACGCGGCGCAACGGCAGGTCGACTGGCAGGCGTTACGGCGCCGCGCACATGCGATCAAGGCGTATGCGATCGCCAATCTCGGCGAATTGCTCGTGCGCTTCGAGAACGAATTCGCCGCGCGCGGCGGCACCGTTCTCTGGGCGCGGACAGGGCAGGAAGCGGTCGAACACGTCGTCGCGATCTGCCGGAAACACGCGGTCACGTCGGTCGTTAAAGGCAAATCGATGCTCTCCGAGGAGCTCGATCTGTGTGCCCACCTTCAGGCAGCCGGCATCGAGGCCGTCGAGACGGACCTCGGTGAATTCATCGTCCAGCTGGCCGGTCAGCGGCCGTCGCACATCGTCGCGCCGGCGCTGCATCTGTCGCGCGCCGACGTCGGCGAGTTGTTCCACGACGAGCTCGGCGTACCGTTTACCGACGACCCGAAAGGCTTGAGCGCGATCGCACGCGAGCGGCTCCGGACGCGTTACCTGGCCGCCGGGCTCGGAGTGACGGGCGCGAACTTCGGCATCGCGGAGACCGGCACGATCGTCGTCGTCGAAAACGAAGGCAACGGCGGCATGTCGGCAGGCACACCTCCCGTGCACGTCGCGCTGATGGGCATCGAAAAACTCATCCCCCGCTTGGAGGATCTGCCGGTCTTCCTTCAGCTGCTCGCGCGCGCGGGCACCGGGCAAAAGCTCACCACGTACACGCATCACTTCCTCGGGCCCGAACCCGGCAAGGCGGCGTACTGCATCATCGTCGACGCCGGTCGCACCGCGCTGCTCGCCGATCCGAAGACGCGCGAATCGCTGTACTGCATCCGCTGCGGCGCCTGCCTCAACGTGTGCCCGATATACCGGCGGGTCGGCGGCTGGGCGTATGGCGGCGTCTATGGCGGCCCGATCGGCGCCGCGATCACGCCGCCGATGGTCGGCATCGGCGCGGCCGGCGAGCTGCCGTTCGCGTCCACGCTGTGCGGTGCGTGCCGTGAAGAGTGCCCGGTCGACATCGATCTGCCCCAGCAGCTCGTCTATCTGCGCCGGCGCGCGTTCGAGCGGCCCCGCTCGGGCCGCATCATCGAGTCGCGTGCCATGCGCGCGTTCGCGAAGTCGATGATGACGCTCGGCGCGTACCGGCGGGCGCTTTCGATCGCACGCGCGCTCGCGCCGATCGCCGAGCGGCTGCCTTGGAAGCCAGCTTGGCTCGGCGCATGGATGGGCCGGCGCAGCGCGCCGCGCATCGCCCCACAGACATTCAAAGAGTGGTGGAGACAACGCGCATGAACGCACGGGACGCCATCCTCGCGGCGATAGCAGACGCGCTGCGATCGCCGGCGCCGACGCGCGGCGGCGCCAGCGATGAGTCCGCGTCGCCGGCAGCCGAGGGCGCCGAGAGCGGACCTGCGGGCGCGGCAGAGCTCGCCTCGCGTTTTCGCGACGAGCTCGCGCTGGTCGACGGGGAGACCCATTTTGTCGAATCTGCCGAGCGCCTGCCGAGAGCGGTCGCCGACGTCGTGCGCCGCCTCGGCTTGAGCGCGGTCATCGCGCAAAGCTCCGCGCGCGCATCGCACGCCGCGTCGCTCATCGACGGCGCGCGGATCGTCGACTCGGCCACGACCATGCGCGACGTGGACTCGGCGGATTGTTCCATACTGGAAGGACGAGCGCTGCTGGCGGATACCGGCTCCGCGATCGTCGTCGCGAGCACGTGGGCCGAACGCCTGTTGCCGTACTTTCCGCGGATGTGCATCGTCGTGGCGGACATTTCGGATCTCCACTCCGGCATGACGCGCGATGCGCTGTCGCCATTTTTCGGACCGGCGCGCGATCGGGAGCGGGGAGAAGCGGTCATCATCACCGGTCCGAGCCGCACCGCGGACATTGAAAAGATCATCGTTCTGGGGGCGCACGGTCCCCAGAACCTCGTCGTGTTCATCACCGGCGCTCCGGGCGGCTGATGGTGACCGCTCCGGAAGCGCGGCTCAAACCGTCATCCGTCTCCCCGCACGCACCAGCAGGTGGCCGACGGCCACGAGCCCGGCGCTCAAGCGGCGACGCACCGGCCGGCGCGAGCGCGCAGAGCGAAGCAAGCGCGCTCGCGAAGCATCGCGCAACAGTTCGCAGTGCCGCTGGCGCGCCAACTCCAACATCGCAGAGCCGTTCATGGTGGTCACCTCCTCGCGTGCAAAAAAGAACGAGGCCCCCGAAATCCGGGAGCCTCGTCACATCGGCTGCAACGCGATGCGTTACGGTCCGGGCTTGGGCCCCCGAGGCACGACGACATCCGAACCGAGAGCGCGGACTGCGCTCGGCGCGAATCGATTGTCGACCTTTATCGAGGCGTTCATAATCGAACTGGAATCGTATCACACGAGCGCAAGGTTGTCAACGCAAAACGTCACCAGCGTCGCGGGCGGCTAGCGGTTTTTCTAACCTTTGCGGCTTTGACTGATCGCTCTGGCGACCTTGAGCGCGATGGCGCCGCCAGGCACGACGAGATTGAGCGTTTCGGCCCCGACATCGAAAAGCGTGTCGGGATGGAGCAGCTTCGCGAACACGGCCGCAGTGCGCGACGACTCCTGGCGCGTCTCGCCTGTGATCGCGTCGATCGTCGTCTCGACTGATTTGCCCTTCGCCGTCCACGTATATCGGAAAGCGTAGGTCGGCCGGAGCACGAGATCGACGCATTCCACCTCGACGATCTCCTCGTGCATGGCGTCGGCGTCGGTCGGACGGAAATCGTCGCCGAGCAGTTTTCGGATGACGGCCGACGCCCGAACGGTGGGCGTCGCGATCTGGGCCCCGTCCGGGGCGAAAGTGTCGAGCGAGATCGCGGTCGCCTCTGCCTTCCCGTAGGCCGCGTGCGCCAGCGGCTGGTCGGTCACGGCATCGATCCACACTTCTTTTCGTTCCTCGCGCAGGCAGTGTTCGAGCGCGGGAACTTCGACCGCCGGCTGGCGCGGATCCGCAACCGACAGCTCGTTGCCGAACACCGTCACGGACCGCACGTGCGCGGCTTTCAGTTGCACGCGATACGTCTCGCGGCGATCGTAGGCGAATCGCAGGTGCGCCGTCGCGTGCCAAAGCGGCTCGTAGCGCAGCCCGATCGGCTCAAGCACGATATCGTCGTCCTTCGGGCGCGAGAGGAGCTTCGCCATGGTGCCGAACGCCGAAGTCTTTTGCGCGTTCGCGCGTCCGCGGGCTTCCTCAAGAGAAAAAGCGGCAGTCAGAGCGTATGCTCCCTGTTCGGCGATGACGATTTCCACGTGCAGTCCGTTCTGCGCGCTCGGTCGGCGGCCTGCGGGCCGTGCGGCCCGCGACGCGGGTGAGCCCGCTCTACCAGTAGCGCGGCAGCGAGGAATCGATCGATGCGACCCAGGCCTTCAGGCCGCCGGATAGGTTCGCAACCTTTGGAAAGCCTGCATCGCGCAGCATCTGCGCGGCGCGCGCGCTGCGGGAGCCGGACAAGCAGTACGCGACGATGTCGTCGGCCTGGCGAAGCTCAGCCATACGATCGCGCAGCTGCGCGATTGGGATCTCCACCGAATCGGGCAGCCTGACGACCGCGATCTCTTCGGGATCGCGCACGTCGAGCAGCACCAAACGGTCGCCGCGGTCGAGTTTCGCCTTGAGATCCGCCGGCGAGATTTCGCCCGGTTCGGCGCGATCCGAAGCGCAGTATCCCGCGTACTCGGAAAGCGTGGTGAGATTCGCGTGCGGTCCGCACGCCGGACATTCCGGGTCCTTGCGCAGCTTCAACTCGCGGAAACGCATGGCGAGCGCGTCGAACACCAGCAGCCTGCCCAGCAGCGACTCGCCCGCGCCGACGATCCACTTAATTGTCTCGGTCGCCTGGATCAGGCCGATGATTCCCGGCAGGACGCCGAGCACGCCGGCCTCAGCGCACGACGGCACCTCGCCCGGCGGAGGCGGCTGCGGAAAGATGCAACGATAACACGGTCCGATGCGCGCGTCGAAGACGCTGGCTTGGCCCTCGAAGCGCAGGACCGAACCGTACATGTTCGGCTTGCCCAACATGACGCACGCGTCATTCACGAGATACCGAGCCGCAAAATTGTCCGTGCCGTCCACCACGACGTCGTACGCACGCACGAGCTCCAACGCGTTGGCGGCGCTGAATCGGACCGCATGTTCCTCGATCCGCACGTCGCGATTGAGGCCGCCGACGCGGCGCGCAGCAGAAGAAGTCTTCAAGGCGCCGACCGCATCGTCCGAATGGATAACTTGGCGCTGGAGATTCGAACGCTCGACGACGTCGAAGTCGACGATGCCGATCGCTCCGGCGCCAGCCGCCGCCAAATACAACGCCGCTGGCGAACCCAGGCCGCCGGCGCCGACGAGCAGCACGCGAGCGGCTTTCAGCTTGCGCTGCCCCGAGAAGCCGACCTCAGGCAGCAGCAAATGACGGCTGTAGCGTTCCAGCTCTTCTTGGGTGAGTGCGTCGGTGATCGCAGGCATAGACGGTGTTCTTTCGGCGCCCGCCCTCCGCGACCCTCAGGCGGGCATGGCTTCGATCCGATCCTCGACGGCGCGATAGAGGAGCGCCGCGATGATGGCGCCCACGAACGGCGCGGCCACGAACAGCCAGAGCTGGCCGAGCGCCCACCCCTGCGCGTAGACGGCCGGCCCGATGCTGCGAGCCGGATTGATCGACGCGTTTGTGATCGGAATGGCGACGAGGTTGCCGAGCGCAAGCGCAAACCCGATCGCGATGCCGGCGAATCCGGCGGGCGCCCGCGCGGCAGTGGCGCCGAGCACGGTGAACACCAGCACGAACGTGGTGATCGCTTCGACGGCGAATGCCGCCACCAAGCCGAACCCGGCCGCAGCGCCGCTGGGCGAGTGATCGCCGAAGCCGTTCGCAAGACCGACCATCGAAGCCGAGCCGGCGCCCGAAATGCCGCTTTGGAAGATCAAGACGAGCGCGCCGCATGCGGCGACCGCGCCGACGCTTTGGGCGATCCAGTACCCGACGACGTCAGACCAGCGCATGCGGCCCGCGATCGCGGCGCCCAGCGTCACGGCCGGATTGATATGGCAGCCGGAGACCGGCCCGATCGCATAGACCATCGCGAGCAGCGCCACGCCGAAAGCGAGTGAGATGCCGAGATAGCCGATCTTCGAACCTTCGAACAACGCCGCGCCGAGGCCGCCGAACACCAAAACGAACGTGCCGATCAACTCTGCAACGTATCTCTTCATCGCGTCCTCCTCGGAACGGTCCTTTTAGCCGGGCTCTCGGCTCAACCTTTTTCGATCGGCACGTCGATGAGGTTGCCGTATTCGGTCCACGAACCGTCGTAATTGCGCACGTTCTTGTAACCGAGGAGCTCTCGCAGCGCGAACCAGGTGTGCGACGAGCGCTCGCCGATCCGGCAGTAGGAGATCGTCTCGCGTTTCGGATCGACGCCTTGGCCTTCGTACAGCGCAGCCAGATCGTCCGCCGATTTGAAGGTGCCATCTTCGTTGACCGCTTGGCTCCACGGCACGTTGATGGCGCCGGGGATGTGCCCGGCGCGCTGCGCGGTCTCCGACATGCCCGGCGGCGCGATGATTTCGCCGGTGAACTCGGGCACCGAACGGACGTCGACGAGATTGCGCGAGCGATCCTCGACGGTCTTCAGGACGAACTCGCGCGTGGCGCGAAGGTCCTTGTTCGGGCCGCCGATCTTGTAGTGAGCGGCGGGGTAGCTCGGGACCTCGGTCGCGGTAGGCCTGTTTTCCGCCAGCCATTTCTTGCGTCCGCCGTTGATGAGCTTCAATTTATCGTGGCCGTAGTAGCGCAGCAGCCAGTACGCGAACGCCGCGAACCAGTTGTTGTTGTCGCCATACAGCACGATCGTGGTGTCGTTGCCCACGCCGGCGGCCGACAGGAGCTTCTCCATCTCGTCCGTGGTGGGGATGTCTCGACGCACCGGATCGTTGAGCTGGGTTTGCCAGTTGAAGCCGACAGCGCCAGGGATGTGGCCTTGTTCGTAGGCCGACGTGTCCACATCGACTTCAATGAAGCGCAGGCCGGCATCGCGCAGGTGGTCTTGCGCCCACTGCGTGTCGACCAAAACGTTTGGGTTCGCATACTGACGGGTCATCGGAGAAGGCCTCCTTCGCCTTGCACGGAAATTTTGGGTCATGAAAGATTCGAACGACACGCGCGCCCTGGATCTCCGCCACATCGGGCGGATTTACGACAAGGAGATGCCGATCGACAGCGCTGGAATGGAATGCGCCAAGCCCGGCATGCCGGACCTGCGGCGCCGCAAGTTTTCCATCCCGGTCCCGGAGGCCGAGAATACCCCCGGTCCTGAGGATCCGCCGCAAACCGTCCGCTAGAACCAGAGCTCCGTCTCGAGGCCGGTTACGAAACCGAGCGTTTCGTAGAGCAGCCGGCCATCTTCCGATGCTCGCAATCTGACGACGGAACAACCCGTGCGACGCAGCCACTTTATGGTTGCCCGGGTGAGCGAGCGCGCGATGCCTTGCCGGTGGTGGCAAGCCGTCCGCAGCGCGATGGAATATTTCAATTCGCCGCTTCGCGTCCGGCGTGCGACGCGCCCAGCGGTCTTTTTCACGGCTTCTCCTCTTGACCCTCAAGGCGGTTTGGTTCTATTGTTATAGTAATGACTAGAGTCAATAAGAACGCTGCCCTCGTGCCGATCGCATTTCGGGCGCGCGACCGCCGCGCGCTGTACCAGCAGCTCGCCGAGGGCGTCGCCCAACAGATCCGTGATGGTTCGATCGAGCCCGGTACAAAGCTCCCGCCGTTACGTGAGCTCGCGCGCATGCATCGCATCGCGCTCGTGACGGCGAGCCAAGCGTACGAGGTGCTCGCTTCCGAAGGTCTCATCGAGGCGCGCAGCGGCCGCGGCACGTTTGTATCGGCCGGTCCTCGCCCGGCGCGGAGTCATCGAGCGAGCGCAGCGGCTGCGGCGAGTGCGTTGCCGGACAGGGGTGCCGCGCTCGACACTCGACGCGGCGTTGCTCTGCGCATGCTGCGCTCCGCCGTGCGCCCGGGAACGATCGTGCTGTCGACGGGCAACACCGCGCCCGAATCGTATCCGGTCGCGGATTTCGCGCAGTGCTACGCCAGCACGTTCCTCGACGATCCGCCCGAGATCCACCAGTACCGCGCCGATCGCGGCGACGCGGAATTGCGCGCGGTGTTCGCCGACCGCTTGCGCGCGCGCGGCGCCGACATCTGTGCCGACGACATCTTGGTCGTGAGCGGTGCGCAGCAAGCGCTTAGCCTCGTGGCGGAAGCCCTCATTGACCGCGATGGCGCAGCGGTTGCCGAGGCGCCGACGTATTTCTCGGCGCTGGAGGTCTTCGACCAAAAACGCGTCACGTGGGCCAACGCGTCGGTCGACGAAGATGGCGTCAGCCCCGAATCGCTGCGCGCAGCCGTGTGGCGCACCTCGCCGCGCATCGCGTATCTCAACACGGCGGCGCAGAATCCAACCGGCTCGTTCCTGTCGCGCGCACGACATCGCGAGATCCTGGAGATCGCACGGCGTTCGCAGATGACGATCGTGGAAGACCAATCCTTCTGGCCGGTCTCGTTCGATGGCGAGGCGCCGCCGCCGCTCATCGCAAGCGACGCTGACGGCCGAGTGGTGCTCGTGGAGAGCATGTCGAAGCTGTATATGCCGAGCCTCCGGATCGGCTACATCGCGGCGAAAGGCCGCGCGCTCGAGGCGCTGTACGCCGCCAAACTTCGAGCGGATGCGTTTACGACGACGGTCGCGCAGCGCGCGCTGCTGCGGTTCTTGCAATCCAAGGCTGCCGCGCGCCACTTGCGGGCGACGCGCTTTCTTTACCTACGCCGGCGCGACGCGCTCTTGGGTGCGCTGCGCAAGTCGCTTCCGGATGGTGCTCGCGTCACCGTTCCGCGCGGCGGGGTCAACGTTTGGATCGAGCTCCCGCAAAACTGGTCCGCGCTCGCCCTGCTCGGTTACGCAGCGCAGGAGGGCGTGCTGTTTCTTACCGGCGACCCGTTCTTCCCTACCGATGCCCCGCAAAACACGTTGCGCATGTCGTACGGGAATCTGCCGGAAGCGTTGGCGCCGGAGGCCATGGCCCGATTCGGCCGTGCGGTGCGTTCGTATGCCGCGGCGCGCAAGCGGGGCAAGCGCAGCGCCGCTGCCGAAGAAGCCGCAATCGCGGCGGCGGTCTAAGGGTTTCGCTGCCGATTCGCCCGAAATCGGAACTCACCATGGCAACCGTCCTCGAGAAAACGTCAGAATTCAAGAACGAACTGGTCCGCTCGTTCGATGACGCCGCGTCTCAAGCCGGGATGAAAGCCGCGCTCGACCGCGCGCGCGCTGATTTCGGCACGGAGTACGCTCTCGTCATCGGCGGCAAGCGCGTTAAAGCCCCGCAGCAATTCGAATCGCGCAACCCGGCGCGTCCAAGCGAAATCGTCGGCAAGCTGCAATCCGCCACGATCGAACAAACTCGCGAGGCGGTCGCCGCGGCCGATTCGGCGTTCGGATCTTGGTCCCGGAGCTCGCCACAGCGGCGAGCCGAAGTGCTCTTCAACGCGGCAAAAGAAGTGCGACGGCGGCGCGACGAGTTCTGCGCTCTGCTGATCCACGAAGTCGGCAAGAGCTGGATCGAAGCGGACGGCGACGTCGCCGAAGGCATCGACTTTCTCGAATATTACGGCCGTGAGATGCTGCGCCTCGCCGGCCCGCAGCCCGTCACGCCGGTATCCGGCGAAAAGAACTCGATGCACTACATCCCGCTCGGCGTCGGCGTCGTCATCCCGCCGTGGAACTTCGCGTTCGCGATCATGGTGGGCATCACATCGGCCGCGATCGTCGCCGGCAACACCGTCGTGCTCAAACCGTCGAGCGATTCGCCCGTCATCGCCGCGAAATTCGTCGAACTGCTCGAGGAATGCGCCGTGCCGCCGGGCGTCGTGAACTTCATCACCGGCTCCGGCGGAACGATCGGCGACGAGCTGATCAAACATCCGCGCGTCCGGTTCGTCTCGTTCACCGGCAGCAAGGAAGTCGGCCTGCACATCAACGAGCTCGCGGCGCATCCGCAGCCCGGTCAGATCTGGATCAAGCGCGTGGTCGCCGAGATGGGCGGCAAAGACTCCATCGTGGTCGCAGCCGACGCGGATATCCCGGCCGCCGTCGAAGGCGTCGCGGTGTCGGCCTTCGGATTCGCCGGTCAGAAATGTTCCGCATGCTCGCGGGCGATCGTCGAGTCATCCGTCTACGATGACTTCGTCAGCCGGTTGGTCGAGCGAACCGACAAGATTTCGGTCGGCGACCCGGCGGATCCGAAGACGTATATGGGACCGGTCGTCAACGAATCTTCGCTCAAGAAGATCGAGCGCTACATCGAAATCGGCAAGCGTGAAGGCAGACTAGTTTACGGCGGCGAGCGGATCTCCGGCGACGGCTATTTCGTCGAACCCACGATCTTCGCAGACATCCCACCCGACGGCAAGCTCGCGCAGGATGAGATATTCGGACCGGTCTTGGCCGTCATCAAAGCCGATGATTTCGGCGACGCACTGAGGATCGCAAACAACACCGAGTTCGGACTCACCGGTTCTACATATTCGAGCGATCGCGCCAAACTCGAACGGGCGAGCCGCGAATTCCACGTCGGCAATCTCTACCTCAATCGGAAGAGCACCGGCGCGCTGGTAGGAGCGCACCCGTTCGGCGGGTTCAACATGTCGGGGACCGACTCGAAGGCCGGCGGCCCCGATTACCTGTTGCTGTTCCTGCAGGCCAAAGTCGTCAGCGAAAAGGTGAAATGAGTTGGCAAGCGATTACCGCCCAGGAATTCCGTTCGGTTCGCGCATCGCCGGCGCGATCGTCATCCTCGTGATTCTCGCCATCGTCTACGGCGTGCTTAGCGCGCTTGCGGTGTTGCCGATGCCCTCGTCCATACCGGCCATCGCCGGACGGCAATCGGTCGGCCGCGGTCCCGCGATCGTCGCCGGGTACTTCATCTCGCAACCCTTCACATCGCTGGGCTCGGGCTTGCCTCCGTACGTCCTCGCGACGGACACCAAATCCGGCAGCCCGAGCATTCACGTGAAACCAACCCTCGCCGACGTCAAATCGGGCCGCGTGGCCGCCGTCGTCGACACCGCGACAGGAGATGGTACGCGGTGGTCTCCGGACGTCGTTCGCACGATCGCGGACTGGAACGTATTCCTCGCCGCGCTTGCGGCCGCCATCATCATCTTGATCGCGGTCGCGCTGTGGCTCGGCGGACCTTTGGGCGCGAAACTCTTCGGCAACCGAGCTCGGCCGGCGGGCCGCATTCCTCAGCGGCAAACGTAAGCGTGTTCGAGGCGCTCATCGTCGGGGCCGGACCGGCGGGGTCGAGCCTCGCGTTACGTTTGCGGCGGCGCGGCCTGGACGTCGCAATCCTCGAACGCTCGCGCTTTCCTCGGACGAAGGTCTGCGGCGAATACTTGAGTCCAGGCGCCGTCAAGGCGCTGCGCGATCTCGGCACGCTCGAAGCCGTTGCGGCGAATGCGCACCCCATTCGATCGATCCGGCTCGCCGCATTTGACGCCGGGCCTATCGAATTGCGGCTGCCCGGCGTCGGGGCGCTCGCGATCCCGCGCGCCGATCTCGACGCGCTGCTGCTCTCGGCGGCGTTGGACGCGGGCGCACGGTTCATCGCGGGCTCGTACATGACATCGGCCGAACGCGACGGCACGATTGACATCCGCTATCGCGATGCCGACGGCGTCGAAGTGACCGTCCAAGCTCGTGCGCTTGCCGGCGCCGATGGAGCATGGTCCACGGTCGGGCAACGCAGCGGTCTGGCCGCCGGATCGAATCCGCGATCCGGCCGCTGGGCGGTCGGCGGGCATCTGCACGATCAGCCCGACAGCGACGTGCTCGAGATGTTCGCGGGAAAAGGTGGCTACTATGCGCGCAATCCGCTCGGCGGCGGCTTGGTCAATGCGATGCTCGTCATGCCGCGGCCCACGCCGGACGACGAAGCCGAAGACGTTGCGCTTCAGATCAGCGGCGGCCGGCGTCGCTTCGAAGGCGCGTTATTGGAAAAGCGCGTCGCGGTCGGACCTCTTCGATATCTCCCGCGTGCGGTGGCGCGCGGGCGCGTCGTCCTCACCGGCGACGCGGCGGGTCTGCTCGATCCGTTCACCGGCCAAGGCGTCGCGCTGGCTCTCGCGCTCTCCGAACCCGCGGCGGAAGCCGTCGTTGGACTCGTCGCCATTACGGACGAACCCCAGACGATTCCGATCGTGCGAACGTATTCGTCGCGCTACCGGGCCATGGTCGAACCGCGGCGCAGGCTCGCCGCCGCGATCGATTCAATGGTGCGCATCCCGCTGCTGCGGCGCCGCGCGCTGGCGAGATTCAAACGCGATCCACGATGGGCGGACGAGATGCTCGCCGCCGTCGCCGGAGCGTAAGGCGATGCACGCGGAGAGTTCCATCGACATCGCGGCGCCGCCGCACGAAGTCTACCGGTTGGCGGAGAACGTCGGCAAGTGGCCGGAGTACCTGCCGCATTACCGCTACGTCCGAGTGCTGCGCGAGAATTCAACCGAACGGGTGGCCGTGATGGCGGCTCGGCGCGACTGGATTCCCGTCACGTGGACGGCGCTGGAACGACTTGACCCCGTCACGCCGCGCATCGAATTCAGGCATCTTTCAGGCTGGACTGTTGGAATGGAGGTCGCCTGGAAATTCGACCCGATCGGCGCCGGCACGAGAGTCACCATCGTCCACGATCTCGATTTCCGCCGAATCCCGCTCGCGCGCAAGTGGGTCGGAGACCGTATCATCGGCCAGTTCTTCATCGCCTCCATCGCAGGCCGGACGCTCGCTCGAATGAAAGAACTCGCGGAAAGCAGCCATGATGCAACGACATAGAGTGTTCATCACCGGCATCGGCGCCGTGACGCCGATCGGCAGCGGCCGCGACGCGCTGTGGCGCGGCGCCCTCGAGGGCCGTCGGGGAGTCAAGCGGATCGACCGTTGGGACCCTAGCGACTATCGCTCGCAAGTCGCCGGCCAAGTCGATGACTTCGATCCGATCGACTTTATCGAGCGGCGGGGGGCCCAGCGCATCCAGCGCTTCAGCCAGATGGCGATCGCCTCGGCGCAGATGGCGTTCGAAGACGCCGGCGTGCGTCCGGGCGGCGATGAAGAAGAATTCGGCGTCTGGGTGGGGACGGCGCTCGGCGGCGTCTGCATGGCCGAGCCGCAGTACGAAGCGTTCATCAAACGAGGACTGAAATCGGTCAGCCCGATGCTCGCGCTGTCGGTGTTCGGCGCGGCGTCGTGCTGCAATATCGCCATTCATTTCGGACTTCACGGTCCGATGGAAGCCAACTCGAATTCGTGCGCCGCAGGCGCGGTCGCGATCGGCAACGCCTTTCGAGCCGTTCGCGACGGGATCTGCCGCAAAGCGCTTGCCGGCGGAGCGGAAGCGCCGCTCGCGCCGCTCACCTTCGGTGCGTTCGACGTCATCCGATCGATGTCGCAGCGCAACGACGAGCCGGCATCGGCGAGCCGTCCCTTCGACGCCGGCCGAGACGGGTTCGTCATGGCCGAAGCCGCGTGCATGCTGCTGCTCGAGCGCGAAGAGGATGTCGTCGCGCGAGAGGGCCGGCCGATCGCGGAGATTTGCGGATATTCTTTGACCAACGACGGCTCCCACATGACGGCGCCGCGCGACGATGGCCGCGAGGCGGCTCGCGCGATGCTGCTCGCCATGCGCGAAGCTGGTATCGAACCCGATTACGTCGATCACATCAACGCGCACGGATCGTCGACCCCCTTGAACGATTCGACCGAAAGCCGCGCAATCCGCCGCGTCTTCGGAGAACACGCGGACAAGCTGATCGTCTCGGGGACCAAAGGCATGACCGGGCACGCGCTCGGCGCGACCGGATCCATCGAAGCCGCGCTTTGCGCGCTCGGCATCCGCGACAGCCTGGTCGTGCCGACGATCAATCTCGAGACGCCGGGACAAGATTGCGATTTGCGATATTCGCCGGGCGTTCCCATGCCGCTGCGTCAGCACTACGTTTTGTCGAATAGCTTGGGCTTCGGCGGCCTGAACGCGTCGATCGTTTTCAAGCCGGCGGCGTAACGAACGGTCCGGCCAGGTGATCGCCGGCCGTCACGTCACTCTTCGCGCGATCGCAAAAGCGGATATGCCGTCCCTCGTTACGTGGTTTTCCGACCCCGCGATCTTCAAGTATTGGGGCGGCAAGCCGCTGACCGCTGAAGCCATTGCACGCCGGTATTTTGGCCGCCGGCGATCGTGGCTAGCGTCCTTCATCATCGTAAAGAGCGCACGGCCGATCGGCTACATCCAGGCATCGCGCGAACGAAACGGCGACGCGCATATCGATTTCTTCCTCGAACCCGCTGCGCGCGGCCGCGGACTCGGGACCGATGCGATCCGGACGCTCGTCCGACGCTTGCGGTCGCAGATTCGCGTCAACGTCATCATGGCGAATCCATCAGTGCGAAACGTCGCTGCCCTTCGCGCGCTGCGGAAAGCCGGCTTCGTGCGGCGATCGTCGCGATTGGTCTTGCCTCGAACAGGGGTATAACGCTTTCTGAGGGGAGTCTTTGGGACTTGAAAGGAGTCGGCATGGCGATCGCAATCACCACGGCGGGAAAGACCGGTTTTGTCGACTGGTACCGGCGCAATCGTGCGCGCTCCGCGATGCTGTTCGACATGCTCACGCCCCAAGCGTACGAGTCGCGCCCGATCCCGCTTCGGCACCCCGTCCGGTTTTACGAAGGCCATCTGCCGGCTTTCTCCTACATCACGCTGGCTCGCGACGCTGCGGGCATGCCGTCGCTCGACCCCGAGTTCGAGCGCATGTTCTACCGCGGCATCGATCCTGAATCGGCTGACGCTGCCGCCAAGAGCGCGCCTCAAGAATGGCCGTCGCGCGCCGAAGTTCTTCGATTCGGCGCGGCGTGCGACGCCGCTGTGATGGGATTGCTCGCTCGCGGGGATCGCGACGAAGCGCTCGATCCGCGCCTCAAAGGGGCGATGTATACGATCCTCGAGCACGAGCAGATGCATCACGAGACGTTGTCGTATATGCTCCATCGGGTGCCGTTCGCGCAGAAACGGCGTCCGCTGGATTCGGCTGCCGCGCTGCCGGACGAGCGCGAGCCGCGCAAAGAGCGCATTCGGATCCCCGCGGGAACGGCGACGCTCGGCGCCATCCGCGGCGCAACCGAGTTCGGTTGGGACAACGAGTTCGAAGCGCTGCGCGTCGATGTTCTCGCGTTCGAGATCGACAAGCACAGCGTGACCAACGCAGATTTCCTGCGCTTCGTGGAAGAGGGAGCGCCGCCGCCCGCGTTCTGGGTGCGTCGCCCAGGCGGGTGGCGGATCACGACGATGTTCGACGAGATCCCGCTGCCGCTCGCCTGGCCTGCCTACGTCTCGCAGGAACAGGCGACGGCGTACGCGCGCTCGCGCGGCGAGCGATTGATGACCGAGGCCGAGTTCCATCGCGCCGCATACGGAGCGCCGGACGGTGAGGAGCGATTGCAACCGTGGGGCGATGCGCCGCCATCGCCGGAACGCGGCAACTTCGGTTTCGAGCGCTGGGACCCGGTCGCCGCCGGGTCCCATCCAGGCGGCGCCAGCGCCTGGGGCGTCGAGGATCTCGTTGGCAACGGCTGGGAATGGACTTCGACGGAATTCGGTCCGCTGCCGGGTTTTAAACGGATGGAATCATACCCAGGCTACTCGGCCGATTTCTTCGACGGCGCGCACTTCGTCATAAAGGGCGCTTCCGCCGTCACGGCGCGCGAACTGGTCCGCCGCAGTCTGCGCAACTGGTATCGGCCGAAGTACCCGTATATCTATGCGAAATTCCGCTGCATACGTTAATGCAGCGGCGCTACAACTCAATTCAGCGCGGCTACCAGCAGCGGCGCCGAGGTCGGTGCTTTGGAGCCGCCGGCGGGCTCGACGGTCACGGCCACCAACATGCCGCGCACGAACGTCCCCGGAAACTCTACTTCGCCGTTGCCGAGTCTGTCGGGCTTGAACGTCGGTTCAGGCAGCGGCTTCTTGGTTGTGGGCGGGATGATCCACGCTTGGTAGATCTTGCCGGGCGGAAGCTGCTGTAGCCCGACTGCGCGCAGCTGCATCGTGCCGGTCGAAAGCGCGACGACGTTGGCGCTCGCGGTGCACGGGCGCAGGGTGCACTTCGCGGGCCACGCACGGATAGCCGTCACCCGGCCGGCCGGCGAATGCAGCGCTACCGTCGTCTGATTTGTGAACCTGAAGCCGTGCGTGAGAATCGCCAGCACGACGGCTGCGGCGGCAAGGACGCCTGCCGGAATCCACCACGAACGGCTTGGTCTTGCGCGTTCGAGGTTGGTCGCAGGAGCAACCGAACGCGCCGGCGCGACAGCCCGCATGACGCGCGCGCGCAAACCCACCGGCGGCGTCTCGGCGGCCGACCATGCAAGTCCGGCGCCGAGCGCGGCGGACTCCGCGAACGCAGCGCGGCACTCGTCGCAATGCTTCATATGCTCGTCGATCGACGCACATTCTTCGTTGGGCACGAGTCCGAGGCCGTGCAGCGATGCGAGTTCGAGCATCGCTTCGTCGTGCGGGGTCGTCACGAGCTCCGCGCCCCGCTCATGCTGGCGGAGATCCGCCGCAGTCCAGCGCGGATCCGGCTCTTCACCGTGCCGAGCGGCTCGCCGAGACGGTCGGCGACTTCGCGATACGACAAGCCTTGGAAGTACGCGATCTCGATCGGCACCCGCTGCTCGTCCGGCAGCGCCTTGAGCGCGCCGGCGACCGCTTCCGATTCCAGCTGATCCAGCACGACTTCGTCCAGCGCCACCGGCGATGCGAGCTGTGCTGGGAACTCCGGCACGCGCATGCGCACGGCAGCGGAGCGCACCACGTCGATCGAGGCGTTGCGCGCCACGCGCGCGATCCACGCCCCGAAGTTGCCGCCGCGGAACGAGTCCGGTTTCGCCCACAGCCCGACGAATATCGATTGGGTCACGTCTTCCGCCTGCGCGTCGTCGCGCAATATTCTCTTCGCCAGTCCGTAAACAAGGCTGGCGTATCGATCGTAAATGGCGGCGAAGGCGTTTGCGTCGCGACTTTGCAGACTCGCAAGGATCGCGCTGTCATCGGTCATGCGGGGGGTCTTCGTTCGATTGCCGCCGGATGCGTGCCTTGTATGTATCGGAATAACGAGCGGAGCGCGGCTGTGGATGAACCGAGGAAGCCGTAGGTATGAATAGCGCCCGCGCGGCTCGCTTGGCGGCACAGGCGTTGCGAAAAATTCCCGCCCGTAGGGACATGGGGCGAACAAAAGTCGATGACGGCCGCCCGCCGGCGCGCGGATAGAGCGGGTATCTCCGTCGAAGACTTCTTGTCCTCCGCTCCCCGTCACCGCCCGAGAAGGCCGACATCGCCATGCAGCGCCCCGCAACACATCCCACGCCGACGCCGTTTGCGCTGCGCAACGGCCTGCGAGTCGTCGCGACGACCATGCCGAACGAGCGCTCGTTCACCGTCGCTCTCGCGCTGCGCGCAGGCTCGATCTTCGATCCGCCCAAAGCGCCCGGACTCGCGCACTTCCTCGAACACCTCATTTTCAAATCGACCGAGGACTATTCCAGAGCCGAACTGGCTGCCGCTATGCAGAAGTGCGGGAATCGCTTCGACCCAGCGACCAACAAAGAAATCATCTCGATCTCAGGCACGGTTCCCGCTCGCAAGTCGGAGGACGCTCTGCAGGTGATCGCGAGCGTCGCACAGCGGCCGAGATTCGACGCGGAAGATTTCGAGACCGAGCGTCACGTCGTGCTCGAAGAGCTGCGCGATTGGGAAGAAGATCCGAGCAAACGCATCGAGTTGCTGACCGATAAGACGCTGTGGGGAGCGCATCCACTCGGGCGCGACGTGGGCGGCACTCGCGCGAGCGTTCGAGAAATGACGCGCTCGCAAGTACGGCGCTTCTACCGCCGCTACTTCCATCCGCGCAATGCGGTTTTGAGTCTGGCGGGACCGATGGGCGCGCGTGAGATGTTGGACATGGCACGGCGACAGTTCGGCGGCTGGCGACCGTCGCCGATCGCGGCCCTGCCGCGGCGGCCTGCGCTTTCGTCGTTCGAGCCCGCCTTCCGCCAGGGACGGCGCTCGCGCGTCGTGCGGCGCTCGAACTCACCGCAGGTTTGGCTGGCCGTCTCGACGACGACGCCCTCATATCCCGACGGCTACGACGCGCTGATCCGCGCGCAACTCGCACAGGTGATGATCGGCGACGGCGACGGCAGCCGCTTGTGGGACGGCTTGCGAGAGAAACTCGGGCTCGCGTACGACGTCTACGCGACGCAGGATTTCTACGCCGACATCGGCGTCATGAGCGCGATGGCGGCCGTCGGCCGGGGCCGTGCCGGAATGGCGGTCCGTGAAATGCGGCGCATCCTCGACGGCACGCGCCGCGGGTTCAGCCATGAAGAATTCGATCGCGGAAAACAGGCGCTGTCAGCGCAGATCGACCTGGTCGCCGACTGGACGGCGGTGAATGCCGGCCGCTACGCGGAGTTGACGCTCTTCGACCAGGAACTCGTGACGCCGGCGCGCGAGATCGACATGCTGGATGCGGTGCGCTTGCGCGAGTTCAACCGCTTTTACAAGGAGCGGATCCGTTGGGAATCCTCGGCGGTCTGCGCGATCGGAGAAGGACCGGCGCTCGAGGCGGTGCGAGAGTCGGCCCGCTAGTCGGAGCGCAGCACCTTCAAGCATTCCACCGCGATTCTCGCAGCCTGATCGACGCCCACGGCGCCGCTGTTGACCACCAGATCGTAACCGTGCGGATCGCGCCAGTCGACGCCGAAGTGCTGTTTCATATACGCGGCGCGATGCTGATCAGATGACTTCATGCGCTTCAGGGCTTCTTCGCGGGTGCAGCTGAGCCGCAACTGCAGCCGCGCCGCACGCGCTTCGGCGTCCGCGATGACGAAGAGCCGGAGCAAACCCGGCAGGCCTTTGAGGAGTACCGGCGCGCCGCGTCCGATGACCACGACGGATCGATCTCGGGCCCGTTCGCGGATGATGTCGCCAGTCAGCGCGAACAGCCGCTCTTCGGACCAGTCCGGTACGGCGTCTCCGGCGGCGTAGGCTTCGGGTTGCGCCGCGGTGATCGCTCGAAAAAGCCGATCGGCAAACGATTCGACCTGTTCATCTCGCGCTTCCACGTACGCGGCCGGCGCGCCGATCTTCTGCGCGACCGTGTCGACGATCTGATTGTCGAGCAGTTCGGCCCCGATCAGCGCGGCGATGCGTTCGCCGATCTCGTGGCCGCCTGCGCCGAGCTCTCGCCCGATGGCGACGATCACAGCGACGCCGTCAGATGCCTTCGGGAGTGAATCGGTACACGTAGCCGCCCTCGCGCCGCAGCGACTCCATCGCGACGCGTTTTTCGATTTTAGCGCGCGTCAGATCGACCGACAAGATCCACGCGAGATCTGAGCGGCGGTTATCGCCCGATTGCGGCGGGCGAAGTTTGCGGTCTGGGCCCACGGTCCAGATCGTGAGCGCCTCCGGCGCGATGGCCTGATTGCGAAACCAGTCGACCGCCGCGGTCAGCTCTCGGATATGAGCGTATCGCGCTGCGACCTTGTTCGAATTTCCAAAAATGTTCGAAGACGCTACCTTTGTCATCGCGCGCGTGTGGTTCGCAGGGGGTTTTTCTGCGACCTCTTGAACGGTCTCAAACCCGATGGCAATCAAGACGCCGATCACGGTCGCCTATGGTGACGGCATCGGTCCGGAGATCATGACCGCGGCGTTGGGCGTCGTGCTCGCCGCCGGCGCCGAGCTCGAGATCGAGGTCATCGAGATCGGCGAAAAAGTCTACCTGCGCGGCATCTCGGCCGGCATCGAACCGAGCGCGTGGGAGTCGCTGCGGCGCACGAAAGTGTTCCTCAAGGCGCCAATCACCACGCCGCAGGGCGGAGGATTCAAGAGCCTCAACGTCACGACGCGCAAAGTGCTCGGCCTCTATGCGAATGTCCGGCCGTGCGTTTCCTACAGCCCGTTCGTCGAGACCAAACATCCGCTGATGGACGTGGTCATCGTCCGCGAGAACGAAGAGGACGTCTACGGCGGCATCGAGTACCGCCAGACCGAAGACGTCACGCAGTGCCTCAAACTGATCTCGCGGCCGGGCTCCGAGCGCATCATCCGCTACGCGTTCGACTATGCGCTGCGCAACGACCGCAGTAAAGTCACCTGTTTCACCAAAGACAACATCCTGAAGATCACCGACGGACTTTTCCACAAAGTCTTCGACGAGGTCGGCGCCGGTTATCCGACCATCGAAAAAGAACATTGGATCGTCGATATCGGCGCCGCAAAACTTGCCGACACGCCCGAGGCGTTCGACGTCATCGTGTTGGAGAATCTCTACGGCGACATCCTATCGGACGTCGCGGCGCAGATCGCAGGCTCGGTCGGCCTCGCCGGATCCGCAAACATCGGCATGCAGGCCGCGATGTTCGAGGCGATCCACGGCTCGGCGCCGCGGCGAGCGGGCCAGAACGTCGCGAATCCGTCGGGGTTATTGCTGGGCGCGGTGATGATGCTCGCGCACATCGGCCAAACCGACGTCGCAGAATGCGTGCACAACGCGTGGCTGCGGACGATCGAAGACGGCGTCCATACGTACGATATCTACGACGAAGGCACGAGCAAGCAGAAAGTCGGCACGAAGGAGTTCGGCGCTGCGGTCATCGCGCGGCTCGGTCAGAAACCGCAGACGCTGAAAGCCGTCAGTTATCGGAAGGCGCCTGACCCGAAGCCGAGCACATCCGTTGCGAGAGCGCCCGCGAAAAAAGCACTCGTCGGCGTGGACCTGTATTTGGACTGGAACGGCGGATCGCCCGAACGGCTCGCCGCGGTGCTCGAGCCGATCGTCGGAGACGCCCTCGCGCTGCAGATGATCACCGCGCGCGGCACGCAGGTGTGGCCGCAGGGTTTTCCGGAGACGTTTCTCGGCGACCACTGGCGCTGCCGCATCTTCAATGCCAGCGAGGGCGCGCCGGTGACACACGAGCAGATCGCATCGCTGCTCGCGCGAGCTTCGCAAGCCGGCCTGGACTCCATCAAGACGGAAAATCTGTACACGTTCGACGGTCAACCGGGCTACACCGCCGCTCAGGGCGAGTGAGCTGACGGCTTCGGAAGGCAGACAGCGGTGACTGAGAAACTCGATTCGTTCAACAGCGCCGCGACGCTCGAGAGCGGCGGCAAGCAGTACGCCTATCGCCGGCTCGGCGCTCTCAAAGATGCGGGCACCGGCCACGTCGAGCGGCTGCCGTACTCGCTCAAGCTCCTGGTCGAGAATCTGCTCCGGCACGAAGACGGTCGCTCCGTCACCAAAGAGCACATCGCGGCGCTCGCGTCGTGGGATCCGAAAAAGCCGTCGGAAAGCGAGATCGCATTTCGACCGGCGCGCGTGCTCTTGCAGGACTTCACCGGCGTGCCGTGCGTCGTCGATCTGGCGGCGATGCGCGACGCGATGGCCGAAATCGGCGGCGATCCGAACCGCATCAATCCGCTCCAGGACGTCGAACTCGTCATCGACCATTCCGTGCAGGCCGACGCGTTCGGCACGCGGGAGGCGTTTCAGATCAACGCCGATCTCGAATTCTCACGCAATCGCGAACGCTATGCGCTGCTGAAGTGGGGGCAGAACGCATTGCAGCGTTTTCGCGTGCTCCCGCCGGACACCGGCATCGTCCATCAGGTCAACCTCGAGTACCTCGCGCGCGTCGTCTTCACGACGGAACGAGACGGCGCGCTGAGCGCGTATCCCGACACGCTGGTCGGCACCGATTCACATACCACGATGATCAACGGGCTCGGCGTGCTCGGCTGGGGAGTAGGCGGCATCGAGGCGGAGGCGGCGATGCTCGGTCAACCCGTCTCCATGCTCATCCCGGAAGTCATCGGCTTCAGGCTGCGCGGGCGGCTGCCGCAAGGCGCGACTGCCACCGATTTGGTGCTGACCGTCGCCGAAATGCTGCGCAAAAAGCGCGTTGTCGGGAAATTCGTCGAGTTCTACGGGCCGGGGTTGGCGCATCTCGGATTGGCGGACCGCGCGACCATCGGTAATATGTCGCCCGAGTATGGCTCGACGTGCGCGATCTTCCCGATCGACGAAGAGACGCTTACCTATCTGCGGCTCACCGGGCGCAACTCGGGTCAAGTCGAGCTGATCCGCGACTACGCGCTCGCCCAAGGCCTGTTTCGCACGGATGAATCGCCCGATCCGCTTTTCACCGACACGCTCGAACTCGACCTCGACACGGTGGAACCGAGCCTTGCCGGGCCGAGGCGCCCGCAAGACCGCATTCCGCTGCGTAGCGCGAAAGAATCGTTTTGCGCAGCTTTCGAGGAGATGACCGAAGGCCGACAGGATTCGAAGGCCGCGGTGCTGGCCGCGACCGCGATGGAAAGCGAAGGCGGCGGCGTCACCGACGCCGGTCTTCGCGAAACGGACAAAGCACAAGCTCATCCCTCGCGGCGCGTCGCGACCTGGGTGCGGGAACACGGCGAAAAGTCCGAGTTGCGTGACGGTGCCGTCGTCATCGCCGCCATCACCAGCTGCACGAACACCTCGAACCCGTCGGTGATGATCGGCGCGGGACTGCTCGCGAAAAAAGCCGTCGAGCTCGGGCTGCAATCAAAGCCGTGGGTAAAGACGAGCCTCGCGCCCGGTTCGAAGGTCGTCACCGACTACCTCGGCAAGGCCGGCCTGACGCCGTACTTCGAGAAGTTGGGATTTTACCTCGTCGGGTACGGCTGCACCACGTGCATCGGCAACAGCGGGCCGCTGCCCGATCCGATTGCGGAAGCGGTGACCGAACATGATCTCGTCGTCTGCGCGGTGCTGTCCGGCAATCGCAATTTCGAAGGCCGAATCCATCCGCAAGTGCGAGCGAACTACCTCGCATCGCCGCCGCTCGTCGTGGCCTACGCTCTGGCGGGCACCATGGATTTCGATCCGCTGAACGACCCGCTCGGTAAAGCTGCTTCGGGTTCTCCCGTGTATCTGCGCGACCTGTGGCCATCCGCCGGAGAGATCGATCGCGTCACCGCGGAGTGCGTGGCCGAAAGCATGTTCCGGCGCCAGTACGCCGACGCGTTCGGCGGAGATGCGCGCTGGCGCGAACTACCGGTGCCGCAAACCGACCGATTCGCTTGGGACGCCTCGTCGACGTACGTCAAGCGGCCGCCGTTTCTGGAGAACGTCAGCGCGGACGCCGACCCGCCGAAAGACATCGTCGGCGCGCGCGTGCTCGCGCTGCTCGGCGACAGCGTGACCACCGATCACATCTCTCCGGCCGGCAACATCCCGAAGGACAGTCCGGCCGGCGAGTATCTCATGTCTTTGGGCGTCGAACCCAAAGATTTCAATTCGTACGGAGCTCGTCGCGGGAACGACGAGGTGATGGTCCGCGGAACGTTTGCGAACGTCCGGCTGCGCAATTTCCTCGCTCCCGGAACGGAGGGGGGATTCACGCGGCACCTTCCCGACGGCGGCGTCACGACGATTTATGCCGCGGCGATGCGTTATCAGAAGGAAGGCTTGCCGCTGATCGTGATCGCCGGTAAAGAATACGGCTCCGGATCCTCGCGCGACTGGGCCGCCAAAGGCCCGCGGCTGCTCGGCGTGCGCGCGGTACTCGCCGAAAGCTTCGAGCGCATCCACCGCAGTAACCTCATCGGCATGGGTATTCTGCCGTTGCAATTCCCACTCGACGAGAACGCCGAAAGCCTCGGATTGACGGGCGAAGAAGTGTTCACGATCGAGGGCATCACCGGGGGCGTAGCGCCTGCCGCCGCGCTGAAGGTAGCCGCCCGCCGCCAGGACGGTGGTCAACGCGAATTCATCGCTAGGGCGCGCATCGACACCCCCGACGAAGCGGAATATTATCGGCATGACGGCATCCTGCCGTACGTGCTGAGGCAACTCCATCGGGCCGTTTGAAACATCAATGTATCAAAGATTATATTGACCTTGTAAACGCGCCGCGCTATACTATCTAGCGTGAGCCTGCCCTGCGACTCCAGTCGGACCGCCGCCGGCCTGCCGGACGCCATCGAGCGCTACCTCCACGGGATGCGCCGCGATGGGCGGTCGGAAGCGACGATCCGGAACTACCGCGCCGATCTCTGGGCCCTCGCCAAAACCGCCGACTTCGAGGTCGGACCGGTCCGCCTGCATCGCCTCATGCGCGATCATTTGAACCGTCTCGAGATCGGGAAGCGTTCGTGGAACCGGCACCTGTCGACCCTGCGCGGCTTTTGCGACTACCTCGTCGCGCGCGGGACGCTCGCTACGAACCCATTCGCTCGCGTGAGCGCGCGGCGCGTCGAACAACGCTCTCCGAGCGCGGTGCCCAAGCGCGAGATCCGGCGGCTTTTCGAGCGAATCGACCGAACGCGCGATCGCGCGTTGATCCGGCTTCTTTGGGAGTGCGGATTGCGCGTCGGCCAGGCGCTGCGGCTGGAGCTCGGCGACGTCGACTTGCAAGCTCGGTCGATCGCGATCGGCGACTCCGACAGGAAGAAGCCCGTCAAGTTGTCCGCATCGGCCAAACTCGCGCTTGCGGAGTATCTGCGCGAGCGCGGCCCGGCAAAGACGAGTTTCGTCTTCGTGGCCAACGGCGGGCGGCCGTTGTCCTATGCAGCCGCCCATCGCCTCTTCCGGCTCTACGCCGGAACCAGCGGGCTCACGATGCAGCGCCTGCGAGCCGGCGCCGCCATGGCGGCGTTCGTGTCGGGCGCCAGCATCGGCCAGGTCCAGGAGATGATGGGGCATCAGCACATCGCAAGCACCGCGCGCTATGCGCGCACCCAAGATAAGGAGAAAGTAGAATGAAGCTGCCCACGAGAATCATGCGCGACAACGGCGTCAAGCCGGCGTCCAACTTTCTCAACCCGCTCTTCGAGAGCGCCTGGGATCCATTCACCGAGATGGCGACTCTGCGCAGAACGATGAATTCGGTTCTCGATTCCGCGCTCTCGCCGCTCGGCTCGATCGGCGAATCGACGGCATCGGCCCCGGCGATCGACTTGTATGAAAAAGACGGGACGTACCGCGTCGAGTGCGCGGTCCCAGGTCTGAAGAAGGAAGACATCGACATCGAGATCGCCGACAACCGCCTGACGATCTCCGCGAAACGCGAAGAAGAGAAATCCGAAGGCGATCAAAACAGCCGCTACTTCTACCGCGAACTGCGCCGCGGCTCGTTCCAGCGGACGATCGCTTTTCCCGAGGAGATCGCCGCCGAGCAGGTGAGCGCGAGCTATGAAAATGGCATTCTCGCGTTGTCCGTGCCGACGACCAAACCAGCGAAGGCGAAGAAGGTCGCTATCAACGGCTAAAAGATCGCGCTTCGCGCACGCCACGTTCGCGGCCCTGGACACCCGGGGCCGTGTCGCATTTCAGCCGAATTTCATGCTCGGCGGGCGCCGGCGGAGGATGCGTGCCTCGTGAACCGTAAACCGGTCCTCTCTCGTATGCTGAGAGTCCGCCAACGATGCTGATTTACGCCATGCGGCGCGCGCTGCAAGCTATTCCGCTGCTGATCATCATCAGCATCGTGATCTTCGCCATTTTGGAGAAGATGCCGGGCGGCCCGCTGGCGCCGTACCTGCAGAACCCGCACATCACCGCCGCCGACATCAAACGCCTCGAGCACAATTTCGGCTTGGATCAGCCCAAACCGGTGCAATACTGGCGCTGGGCGTCGCACTACGTCGCAGGCGACTGGGGCTGGTCGAACAGCCAGTCCGAACCGGTAACGACCGCCATGTTCAGCCGGCTTTCGGCCACGCTGAAGCTGACCGTCTCGTCGCTCGTCCTCGCGCTGATCGTCGGGCTCGCGTTCGGCATCATCGCCGCCGTCAAGCCGTATTCGCCGATCGACTACTTCGTGACGACGCTCGCGTTTTTCGGGCAGTCCATGCCGGTGTTCTGGTTTGCCATACTCATGCAGTTCTGGCTGGCCGTGGACGGCATCCATCTGCAGGCGTTCGGATATCGTTTTGATTTCTCGCTGCCGTCCGCGGGTCTGACGTCGACCGAAGGCGGCGGCTTCTTCGACCAAGTCCGCCATCTCGTCATGCCCGTCATCGTGCTGTCGCTGTTGCAGGTGGCGACGTTCTCGCGCTTCACGCGTGCCTCGATGCAGGAGGTGCTGCACACCGATTACATGCGCACCGCGGCTGCCAAGGGGCTGGCGTTCGGCAACATCATCCTCAAGCACGGATTGAAGAACGCTCTCATGCCGGTGGTCACGATCGTCGCGCTGACGCTGCCGAGCCTGGTGGGCGGCGCCGTCGTCACCGAGACCATTTTCGCGTACCCAGGAATGGGGCGGCTCTTCATCACCGCGCTCAACCAGCAAGATTTTCCGCTGCTGCAGGGATATCTGGTGGTGTTCGCCGTGCTGGTGGTCACGTTCAACCTGCTTGCGGACCTGGCATACGGTTGGCTCGACCCGCGCATCCGGTACGATTGAGATAACGCACGATGGCCATCGCGCCCCGCAGCATGCCCGCGCCGGAGATCGAACCGCTCGTCGAAGCTCCGGCCGAAGAATTCTCACGCGAACGCCACCTCGCGTGGAAGAAATTTGCGCGCCATCGGCTCGCGCTGACCTCGACCGCGGTCTTGCTCGCCATCATCCTCATCGCCATCTTCGCGCCGTTGCTCAGCCACTGGGACCCGAACTCGATCGATTCCAACTGGTCCGGCAGTCCGCTGGCGCCCGGGCAGTTCGGTCATGCGCTCGGCAGCGACGACGTGGGCCGCGACCTGCTCGCGCGGCTGATGTTCGGCGCGCGGATCTCGATCTCGCTGGCGGTGACGGTGGTCGTCATCGAAGTCATCATCGGCACGATCCTCGGCGCGATCGCCGGCTACTACGGAGGCTGGATCGATTTCTCGCTGATGCGCGTCACCGACGTCTTCCTCTCGATCCCGCTGCTGCCGCTGCTGCTCGTGCTGACGGGCATCGTGGCGGCGTCATCCACGAAAGCCTCGCTCAATTTCGATTCGATCGTCATCATCATCGCGTTGCTCTCGTGGCCGCCGGTCGCGCGCCTGGTGCGCGGCGCATTTTTGAGCTTGCGCGAAAAGGAATTTGCCGAAGCGGCCCGCGCAATCGGCGGCACCGATCCGCGCATCATCATCCGGCACCTGCTGCCGAATTCCATCGCGCCGATCGTCGTGCAGGCGACGCTCGACGTCGCCAACGTCATCATCCTGGAATCGGTACTGTCGTTCTTGGGCTTCGGCATCCAGCCGCCGATGGCGTCGTGGGGCAGCATGCTCGCCAACGCGCAGGACACCATCGCCATCGCGTGGTGGGATGCGGTCTACCCGGGCCTGTGCATCTTCGTGACGGTGCTCGCCATCAATTTCATGGGCGACGGCCTGCGCGACGCGCTGGACCCGAATGTGAAATAAGCAGACAATGTACTGGTTCGACCGCAGGTCGTGAAATAGAAAAATCGTGCAGTGGTTCGACCGCAGGTCGTGAAATAGAAAAATCGCGCAGTGGTTCGACCGCAGGTCGTGAAATAGAAAAATCGTGCAGTGGTTCGACCGCAGGTCGTGAAATAGAAAAATCGTGCAGTGGTTCGACCGCAGGTCGTGAAATAGAAAAATCGTGCAGTGGTTCGACCGCAGGTCGTGAAATAGAAAAATCGCGCAGTGGTTCGACCGCAGGTCGTGAAATAGAAAAATCGTGCAGTGGTTCGACCGCAGGTCGATGACCGCGTCGACCGAAGGGTCGGCGCGACACCACGCGCCCAGGTGGCGGAATTGGTAGACGCGCTAGTTTGAGGGGCTAGTCGGGTAACACCGGTGCAGGTTCGAGTCCTGTCCTGGGCACGTAAGGGAGCAACGAGATGAGCCGTCTCCAGCAAGCGCTGATCGTCGCCGGGCTGCTCGTCGCCATCGCCGGTTTCGTCGTGTATTCGAAGACGTCGTCCAGTTGGCAGCTCTGCCAAACGACCGTCGGCCAGATCGTGCGCGTCTTCGACCCGCGCTCGTCCACGGACTGCGCCAACCTGCACGTCGCGTACGACGCGTCGCTCGCGCTCATGGGCGCTGGCGCCTTCCTCGTGCTTTTTTCGCTCTTCTTGAGAGCTTCGACCAGATCTTGAAGCACGCGATCGGCATCGATCTCGGCGGCACGCACGTGGCGGCTGCCGCGGTCAGCAGAAAGGGTGCGATCAAGCACCGCGTCAAGCGCGAGCTGACCTCGCGCTCCGTCTCGCACGTCGTCGACGAGATCGTCGCGGCCGTCGATGCGGTGCTCGCCAAACTCAAGAAGAAGAAGATCGCCGGCATCGGCCTCGGCTGCCCGGGCAACATCATCGAAGAGACCGGCGTGGTGCGCTTCTCAAACAATTTCCGTTGGTCGAACGTGCCGCTGCGCGCGAAGCTCGAAGAACGTCTCGGCCGCCGCGTCGAGATCCTCAACGACGCGCGCTGCGCGACGCTCGGTGAGTATCTCCACGGCGTCGGCGCCGGCACGGTCGATTTCGCGCTCATCACGGTCGGCACGGGGATCGGCGGCGGTTTGATCGCCGGCAGGCGGCTGGTGCTGGGCAACAAGATGGGCGCGGGAGAAGTCGGCCACCACACCATCCGTCCGGATACCGGCTGGCGCTGCACGTGCGGCAACATCGGCTGTTTCGAAGCGCAGGCGTCTTCGCGCGGGCTGTTCCGGCACGCTCGCGCGCTGCAAGGGGCGTTCCCGAAAAGCACGCTGCTGCGGGGCGTCACCGAACGGAATTGGAAATCGAAGATCGTCAGCGAGGCGGCGCGGCGCGGCGACCCGCACGCGATAGCTGCCTGGCGGGCATACCTGGCAGATTTGGCGATCGGCGTCGCGAACATCGTGGATTTCACGAATCCCCACACCATCGCACTCGGCGGCGGCGTCGGCCAAACAGATCCAAAGCTGCTCGCGCGGCCGCTCACCAAGCTCGTCGACGCACGCGTGAAGATGGTGCCGGCCGGCACCACGCGCATCGTCTCCGCCGAACTCGGCAACGATGCAGGCATCGTGGGTGCGGCGGCGCTGGTCTTCTACGGTGGACTCAAGGGACTTCGAAAGGCGACGCTATAACGCGTTAGACGGCTTTCAATAAACCCAACAAGAATTCTGCGACGTCGCGCGCGGCGCTCGGCCGCGCGCTCGCCAGCGCGCGGTGGCGCAACCGCGCGAGTTCGTCGCCGCCATCCCCGAAAAGGCGCGCCAAAACAGCCGCGAGCTCGGGCGTTTCGAGCGCGACCACGCCCGACCCGCGGCGCTGGACGTAGTCGAGATTGCCGAACTCCTGACCAGCGACGTAGTCCGCTATCATGACCGGCAAGCCGGAGGCCGCCGCCTCGGCGATCGTCCCCGGCCCGGCTTTGGTCAGCAATGCGTCGGCGGCGCGCATATACTCAGCGATGTTCTCGACGAACCCGAGGATCGTCGCGCCCGATTCGAGCAGCGCGCTCATCTTCGATAGCCGTCGCCGCAGCCGCGCGTTTCTTCCGGCGACGATCACGGCTTCAATCGATAGCGAGCGAAACAGCGGGGCCAGTTCGGGCAGCATCCGCGGGATGAGTCCGCGGCCCTCTCCTCCGGCCATGACCAAAAGCGTTGGCGCGCGAGGGTTCAAGCCCAGCGCCGCTTTCTGCTTCGAACGATCGCCGGCTGGCGGCCCGAAACCGTCGCGGATCGGCAAGCCGAAGTCGTGCAGGCGCGCGAACGGGATATCGCGCTCGAGGCAAACTTCAAATGCTTCGGGCGAAGGGACAAAATAATGATCCGACACGCCGGCCGCGGTCCAGCTGTGATGGATCGTGACGAGGTCCGTGATGACGGTGATGAGGCGCGCCTTCGATCCGAGCGCATCGAGCGTCTCCCGCGCCAAGACGTTCAGCAGCGGATGCACCGACACTACGAGATCCGGTTTGGTCTCTTCGATCAGCCGGCGGAATTTGCGCCGGATGAACGGCTTGCCGAGTTCGCCGAACACCCGATACCGTTTGCGGCCGTCCGAGAGATGATAGATCGCCGCGTACGGGCTCGGCCGGACGTTCAACAGCGTGCCGTACGAAAGGATGCTCTCGCGCAACGGAAATTCGCCGCATACCGCGACCGCGTCGACCAGCCGGGTGCGAAGCGGTTCGCCGTGCGGCGAGGCGAGACGGTGCAGCTCCGTATCGATCGCCTGCGCGGCCGTCCGGTGACCGCCGCCGGTTTCGGAGTAGAGGAACAAGACGGAGCGTTCGGGGTTCGAATCGCGCGCGCTGGGCATCGTGTGAGTTTTAGGCGTTCGCGCCGGGCGGTGAGGGATACTCCCCGGCCGGGCCGAATGCACGGCGCGAAAGAGGATAACGGCATCGCTAAGACAGTCGGCGTCACGGTCAACCCCGGTCTCGAGGGCGTGACCGTCGGGTCCACCGGGATCAGTCTCGTCGCCGGAGGAGAAGGGCGGCTCAGCTACCGCGGTTTCGACATCGCGGATCTGGCGGCGAACGCGTCCTTTGAAGAGGTCGCGTTCTTGTTATGGCACGGCCGGCTCCCCGAACGCGCCGAACTCGAAGAACACAAACGCGTCATGGCGCAGCAGCGTGCCTTGCCGTCGCCGGCAATCGACATGCTGCGGGGCTGCCCGCACGATGCGTGGCCGATGGACGTGCTGCGGACTGCGATCTCGTCCCTCTCATTGTACACCCCGGTGCGCAAGGATGGGACGCACGTTTCGGACGTCTCGACCGCTATCCGCCTCACATCCGCGTGCGCGACTGCGGTCGCCGCGTGGGATCGGATCCGCCGCGGTCTCGAACCCGTCGCGCCGCGCGCCGACCTCGGCCACGCCGCGAACTTCTTATATATGAAGAACGGCGAAACGCCGCCCGATGGCGTGGCAAAGGCGCTGGACACCTATTTCGTGCTGCTGGCCGATCACGGGTTCAACGCGTCCACGTTCGCCGCGCGCGTCACCGCCAGCACGTGGGCTGACATGTACGCAGCCGTCACGACCGCCGTGGCCACGCTGCAGGGCGACCTTCATGGCGGCGCGCCGGGAAAAGTGATGGAGACGCTGCTGACGATCGGCGAGCCGGATCGAGCGGAGCCGTACGTCCGGGAGCTCGTCGATCGCGGCGGACGCGTGATGGGGATCGGTCATCGCGAGTACAAAGTGCGCGATCCGCGCGCCGAGCCGCTGGAAAAGATGGCCGGCGAGTTGGGGCGCGCGACCGGGCGGCCGCAATGGCACGATCTGGCGCGCAAGCTCGAAGAGGTCGCGGTCAAGGTGCTCAACGAGAAGAAACCCGGCCGGCGCCTCTATGCCAACGTCGAATTCTACACGGCGCCGACGCTCTACGCGCTGGGCATCCAGCCGGACACCTTCACGTGCATGTTCGCCTGCAGCCGGATGGCGGGTTGGACGGCGCATTTCTTGGAGCAGGTCAACGACAACCGATTGATCCGGCCCCAAGTGAAGTACACGGGGCTGCTGGGCTTGCCCTGGATATCGCTGGAAAAGCGCTAGAGGATCAGATTCCCGGGGAGCGGCGGCTTCGCGTCTTCATCGACGTAGACGACCGCATAGCCCAGATCGATCGCGATGAAATAACAGCCCGCGCAGATCCGCAAGCCGGGCGAGCCGTCGAGCGTCGCGAGCAGTTTCGAATTCTTGTTTTCGGCCATACAGATCGAGCAGCGGTGTTCCATGCCCGTATGACGACGCGCGCAGTGCGGGCGTTTCAGCCCATCGGCTGAATTGCGACGGGCGTCACAGGCGTGAAGCGCATTCCTCCAGGCGCTCGACGATCCGGCGCGCGCGCTCCGCGTGTTCTGGTTTCATAAGCACGCTGCGCAGGACCGTGCATTCCGCTTCATCCCATATGACGTTCGGCAGCGCGAGCCGACCGAACGCCTCCCGCACCCGCCACTTGGCGACGTACAGCGGCTCGTGCGGATCGCTCATGCAGGCCTCGAAAATCGCCTGGCTGCGCCGCGACACGAGCGATGCGCGGGCGCGTTCGCCCGCGCCCGCCGGCGCAAGGCTGATGATGTCGAGCTCCGGAATCACGACGGGCATCAGCCGGCTGCTGTCCTGAGCGCGATCGAACGCCGCAAGCGCGGCTTGACGGCAGCGCAACAAAACGGCGCCGAGTCCAGCGGGACTCAGCGGCAAGCAGCGCAGGGTCGTCCACAGCGCCGCGGCCGCCGCGCCGGGGCGAGAACACTCCAGACTGATCTCGCCGAGGTGCACCGGCGCCGCTCCTTTTGGGACGCCTTGCGCCGGACTGCCCGTATAGTATGTATACGGGCTGTCATGCGCGTACAATTCCGCGACGCTTGCATCCTTGAACAGCACGCATCCGCAGCCGTAGGGCTGCAGCCCGTGCTTGTGCGGATCGACGACGATCGAGTCGCACGCCGCGAGCGCTTGCCACGGCGCCGGGTCCATGCGCGCTTCGGGCACGCCGGCGAGGATCGAGAAGAAGCCTCCATATGCCGCGTCGGCGTGCACGCGCCAGCCGCGTGCGCTCGCGATCTCGACGATCGCCTCGACGCGGTCGACCGCTCCTGGGGCTGTCGTGCCGGCTGTTGCGACAACCGTCCCCGCGTTCGCGCTGTCCGGCAGGGCTCGCAGCGCGTCGAGATCCATGCGGCCGGCCCGGTCGACCGGTAGCGTGATGGCGGATATGCCGAGCAGCGCGCACATCCGCTCGTGGGTGTAATGGGATTCGCTCGAGATGACGACGGCGCGACCCGGCTTGCGCCGCGAACTCACCCACAAGGCTTCGAGGTTCGCGAGCGTGCCCGATCCGGTGAGGTGACCGAGGTGGCCGGCGTCGTAGCCGAACATCCGCGCGAGCTGCGCGACCGCTTCGCGCTCCAACGCGGCTGTCGCCGGTCCGCCGTCGAGCGCGTGATTGTTCGGATTGATCCGCATCGCCGCGACGTATGCCGCCATCGCGACCGGATGCGGTGGCTTCAGCATCTGCCCGGCGTAGTCCGGGTGGAAGAACGGATAGTTGTCTTGCAGCCGACTGGTGAGCTCTACTATTGCGGAGTGAGCCGCATCCGGCGGTATCTCGAGTGACTGGTCCGGCTGAAACGGCGGCCACCGCCTCTCCCAGAGCTGAATCCGGTCGAGCGCTTCAGCTACCAAGCTGCGAAATGCGGTCTCATCCACGCGGGGTGCTTAAGCGAATAGCTGGTCGAGGTCTTCGCGCGTCAAGCTCTTCGCAAACGATGCGTCGGTCGAGATCACCGAGTCCGCGAGCGATTGTTTCTGGCTCTGCAGCGCCTGGATCTTCTCTTCGACGGAGTCCGATGTGACGAGCCGGTACGCGGTCACCGGCTTGGTCTGTCCGATGCGATGCGTACGGTCGATGGCCTGGCGTTCGATGGCGGGATTCCACCATGGGTCGTACAGCACGACGTAGTCCGCTTCCGTCACCGTCAAGCCGACGCCGCCGGCTTTCAGGCTCATGAGAAACACCGGCGGGCCGTCCTCACGCTTGAAATCCTCCAACACTTTGCTGCGGTTCTTCGTCGAGCCGTCGAGGTAGGCGTAGCCGAGGCCGCGCGTCTCAAATGCTTCCCGGATGATCCCCAGCATTTCGGTGAATGACGAGAAGACGAGGACGCGATGGCCGGATTCGACGATCGATTCGATCAACTCCAAAAAAGCGAGGAATTTCCCCGACGCTTGCTCGTCCTCGCGCCACCGGTCGTTGACGAGCCCCGGATGGCAGCAGATCTGCCGCAATTTGGTGAGCGCCGCGAGGATCGAAAGCTGCGCGCGTCCGATGCCGTGCTCGTCGACTTCCTGCAAGATCTCGCGCCGCGCACGCTTGACGACTTCTTTGTACGCCTCGCGTTGTGAGTCCGTCATGTCGCATTCGATCATCTGCTCGGTGCGCGACGGCAGATCTTTCGCGACCTGCGTCTTCAGGCGGCGGATCATGAAGGGCTGCACCCGCTTGGCGAGCCGCTGCTGTCGCTCGACGTCGCCGTCGCGCATGATCGGCGTCTCGAAATGGTTCCGGAAATGCGCCTCGTTGCCGAGCAGATCGGGCATGACGAAGTCCATGATGGACCACAGATCGACAATCGAGTTCTCGATCGGCGTGCCGGTCAGCGCGAGCCGCTGCCGGGCGTCGAGCGTCTTGATGAGCTGCGATATCTTCGCCTGCGGATTTTTAATCTGCTGCGCTTCGTCGAGCACGACGGTCCGGAACTTCAATTGTTTCAGGGTCTCTTCGTCGCGGCGCGCGAGCGCGTACGAGGTGACGAGCAGATCGTACTTGCCGGCGTTTTTGTACACCGCTTCGCGGCCGGCGCCGGCCGACAAGAGAATCGTCTTGAGTTTCGGCGTGAAACGTGCCGCCTCGCCGATCCAGGTATGCGTGACGGAGGTCGGGCAGACGATCAGGCTCGGCTCGCTGCCGTGCGCGAGCCGCTCGCGCTCGACGTACGAAAGGACCTGCAGCGTCTTGCCGAGCCCCATGTCGTCGGCCAAGATGCCGCCGAATTTGTATTTCCCGAGATACGCCAAGAAATCCAGGCCGCGCCGCTGGTACGGGCGCAGCACGTCCGCCAGATGCGGCGGCGGCTCGACCTCTTCGATGCCGGCGAAATCGCGAACGGCTTCGCGCAACTCCTTGAGCGGCTCCGGCAACTCGGCGCCGCTCGCCGCCCGCTCCAAGTCGTCGTAGATGAAGAGCATCTGCGCCGACGACAGCCGCGCGCTCTCGCCACGCTCGAGGTTTTTCCCGAATCCGCCGGTCGCTTCGCGCAGCGGAGCGAACGTCGACAGGTCGATGAAGCGCCCGTCCGACAGCCGGTGATAGCGACCTTTGCTGTGCCACAGCGCTTTGACGTCTTCAGGCGAAAGGGATTGCCCGTCCACGACGAGCGCGATGGAGAGCTCAAGCCAGTCGATGCGTTCGAAGCGCGCCGGACCTTTCGCGAACGCGCCTTTGCTCTTGCCGTTCGTGCGGCCGTCGTGCGGCGCATCGTCGTCGGCCCCGCCCCGCTTCACCGAAACGGAGACCTGCAGCGCCTTGGGTCCTTTGACGAGCGAATCCATCGTCTCGTCCAGATCGAGCTGGAATTCCGAACGCCACGCCGGCAGCACCTCAGTGCCGAACTGATAGGCTCCGTCCGCCCCTTCGAGCCGCCACTTCGTCTCATCGTACGGCGGCGGCGGTTCGTCGGGATGTTCCGCGACGTACGCGTCCGCGATCTCCTTCCACGGCCGGAAGCCGGCGCTTTCGAAACGCTGACGCATGCGCCGCGCGATCGCGGGCTCGCACAGCGCGTAGCGCGGCGTCGAGCCCTTCTTGCCGTCATCGACGCGCAGCAGCGGGTTGAATTCCTGGGGCGTGATGCGCCAGTTGGCGCCGCTCTTGGCGTCTTCCACGGCGGCATCGGCGACGATCCCATCGCCCTGCCAGCGCAAGCGCAGCAGCTTTTGCGGCTCCATCTCTTCCGGCGTCAACATCAACAGCGCAGCGGTGGCGCGGTCTAAGAAGACATGCGCGCGCGCCAGGAAATGCGGCACGCGCTCGGCGGACAGTGCGAGCCCACCGGCGCGCAGGCGTTCGACGATGCGCAGATCGTACGAGCCGTCGTGCAGATAGAACGCGCTGCCGTCGAAGATCCAAGCCGGCATTCCATCGATCGCCTTGACGTGAGCGCAGCCGACCTGCGATCCGTCTGGCCGCACGAACGAACCGGACAGTTCGAGATCGCCGTCGTCGTTGCGGCCGCCGGCGAGCGTCAGGCGAAGCGGCGACAGCACGATCCTGATCTGCGGCATGCTCTCGGGATGAGCGCCGAGATGGTCGTCGTGCCGCACGCGGGGATGCTGGATCAGCCGCAGGAGCAGCTGGCTGAAGTTGTTGGTGAGGCGTTGGGTCTGTTCGCTGGTGGGTCGCGCGAGCGCGTAGTCTGCCGGCGTTCCGAACATCGAGCCGAGCGCCGCGTCGGAGAGCAGCGCCGCGTCGTGCCGGTCCCACTCTTCGCCGGTCAGATTCGCCTGACGCGTGGTCCGATAGAGCTGCTGCAGGTCGGCGTGCGTGCGGGGGACGCCGTGCAGTTTCGGCGCGTCGAGACACAAACGGGCGTAGAAGATGTCGAGCCGGTCATCAAAGCCGACGACCACCCACAAGCGCCTGCGCGGCACGGTGCTGCCGTGGTGCGGCGAGAGCAGATCCAGAATCTCGATGCCGACGGCGCCGTTGGATCTGTCCGGCGCGATTGCGGTGGCATCGCCGTTCTTGGCGACGTGTCCGGAAATGCCGTTGCCGGCCGGCGCCGCCTCGGCGGGCGCGGCGGAGCCCGGCTCGTGCGCGGCCAGTTCGATGAGCTGATACAGCGCGGCGACGGCATGTTTGCAATCGTAGCCGTAGCGGCACGTGCAATTGCAGCGCATGCCGAGCGGCGTGCGCGCGGGATCTCGCGTCAGCGTCGTGGTGTGCGTCTCGGTGTCGGCGACGGTTGCGACGATGTCGACTCGCCGAAGATTCAAACTGCGGACTTTCGCGCGTTGATACGCGGCGAGCCCCTGCGCGATGATCGGTTTTGGGAAGGTGCCTTCGATCTCGGTCTGCGATGGGATCGAAGGTTGCCATCCGCCGAGCGGCGCTCCGCCCCGTTCCGGGGCGACGCTTTCCTCGAAGCGCAGCATGACGGGTTGCTGGCTTTTGGATTGTGCGCGGACAGCCATACCTTTCTGATTTCGACGCAAGCTGTTTGCCTCCCGCCTGCGGGAGGGTCTCGAGCTCGCCTGCGCTAAGAATGACCACAAGGTGTAGTGTCGCCGCGCTCGCGGCGATGTTTTGCTCTATTTCGAGTAGCCGGAGGATTTCGCACCATGTCCATCTACCCGCGAAGCCTGCGCTTCGCACTCGCGGCGGGCGGCCTCGCCGTGCTCATCGTGCTTTCAACCAACGCCGCCCGGACGAGCCCGACGCAGCTGCGCGTTTCGGAAACGACGACGGTCCAAATGCCGGGCATCGTCAAGGCGCTCGGCGGCCTGTTCGGCGGCGCGATGAAACAAGCGACCGCGCCGCAGACAGAGACGAGAGTGCTGTCGGTGAATCGGTCTCGGGAAGACCTCGCCGACGGATCCACGCAAATCGTCCAGTGCGATCTGCAGCGCACGATCTACGTAAAAAACGACACGAAGCAATATTACGTCGTTCCGTTCGATGCGATGGTGAAGCAGATGGTCGCCGCCTCCAAATTGGTGTCGAAGAAGATGATGACGCCGAGCGGTTCGCAGGTCAACGGCACGGGTTCCATGCAGGTCAGCCTCAACGAAACTCCTGACAGCCAGACCAAGATCATCGCCGGCCAGACCGCCCACCACGTCATCCAAGATGTCAACATCAAGTTCACCGGCACGGGTGATTGCGCGAACTTCAGCACGCAGATGCACAACGATCTTTGGTATACGAGCAATCCGCTGCGCGGTTATTGCCCGCTCGTGCCGAAGATCAGCCGGCAGCAGGCGGCGCAAGTACGCCAGGGCATGCACACGCAGTGTATGCAGCAGATGAACGTCGCAGCCCGGACGCAAGGCCATCCGGCCGATCGATACCCGCTCGACGAGACGCTGACCATGAGCATGAACGGCATGGCCTTGGGCGGCACGCACACGGTCGTCAACACCCTGCAAACCGAGCCGTACAATCCCTCGCTGTTCGACGTGCCGGCAGGCTATACGCAAGTGCCGCTGCCGACTTCGCCGCAATAGCAGAAGCGAGCGCTTGCAGAAGCTGAGCTTCGATGACGTCTACTGCTGGTCCGAGTGGCAGCCGGACCGCAACGTCTTTTTCAATTCGTACTTCGTCCGGCGCGACGGCGGCAACGTAGCGATTGACCCGCTCGCGTGGACGGCGGACGACGAAAAGCAGATCGAAGCGCTCGGCGGCGTCGCGACGATCGTCGTCACCAACCGCGACCACGAGCGCAAAACGCGATTGCTCGCCGAGTCGTTCGGAGCGAAAATAGCCGCGGGCGAAAAAGACGCGCCATTGCTGTCGGGGCCCGTCGATCGCGTACTCCGAGACGGTGAAGAACCGTTCCCGGGCGCACGCGTGATCGCGTTCGACGGTTTGAAATCGCCCGGTGAGATCGCACTTTCGCTGCCCGGTTCCAGGGCGGCGATCGTCGGCGACGCGCTGTGGGGCGATCCCGCCGGTGCGGTGCGCCTGCTGCCGGACGCGAAGCTGCTCGATCCGAAGGCCGCGGCGTTGAGCCTGCGCAAGCTTTGGGCTCTGCGGCTCGAGGTCTTGCTCGTCGGCGACGGAGCGAGCATTTTCAGCGGGGCGGATCGGATCATCGGCACGTACCTGCAGTCGCGATCCGACGTCTACGTCAATCGCATCAATCTCGACGAACTCTCCGGCAAAGACATGCGAGCGCACGGCGATTTCGCAGCCGTCTGCAACGAGGTCGGCCTGCTCATCGGCGCACGCAAATTAGGCTACTGGGTGTGTACGATTCCGCCCAAGAAAAAATTCTGTCCCTTGCACTCGCATCAACTGGAAGAAGAGATGTTCTTCGTATTGGAGGGCGAGCCGACGGTGCGAGCGCCGCGCGGCGAATTCCAGTGCCGTGGCGGCGATATCATCGCCTTTCCCGTCGGCGACGTCGGCGCCCATCAGCTCATCAATCGGTCCGATGCGCCGTGCGTGGTCCTCATGCTCGGGGCCGATGAGGAAGAAGAAGTTTGCTACTATCCCGATTCGAAGAAGATTCTCGTCGAAGCAAGACGGCTGCGCGTCCGCGCCGAGCCGACCCTCGAATATTACGACGGCGAATCGTAGCTTGTAGGAGCGCGCATGTATGCGCGCAACGCGCCTCTATAAATAACGCGAATGCGCGCCTCTACAAAGAGCGCGAATGAGCGCGCGCGAAATCGAAGAGGATCGCGTTGAGTGTTTGCGGGTCCGCCGCGTCCGCTCGAGTGAGATCGAGGCGCATCGAAGCCTGCGCGTCCGGGCCGGCAGCCGGATTGACCGAGTTCAGATTTACCAGCGGCTTGCTCGCAGTCCACGACCGAAGGTCCGGCGCCGTCGCGAAATCGGCGAACATCGGCGTCGCCCCGGCGTCGAACTGGCTCATCGGCCGTAAGTTCAGCAGCATCTCAATCGTATGGATCATGCCCGCCATCGTGTAATGCGTGTGATCGACGTAGCCGCGCTTGATCCATCCGCCCACGACGAGCGCCTCCGCACGCTGATCGCTCACGTGATCCGGCCCGGCCTGCGCGTCGTCCTCCGTCACGAAGATGATGGTGTCTTTCCAGTAGCGGCTGCGGCTCACGGCTTCGACCATGCGCGCGAGCGCGAAGTCGTTGTCGGCGACCATCGCGTAGGGCGTTCGCGCGCCGGGTCGCGTCGCCGCCGTGTGGTCGTCCGGCAAGCGCATGATCTCAAGAGCCGGCAGGTCGCCGCGCCGCACGTAGTCGCGGAACTCGCGCATCCAGGAATCCACGCGAGTCTGATCCATGATCTTCATGTCAAAGCCTGCGAACGTCGGATCCACTCGCCCTGCGAGACCGGACGCCGCCGCCTGCCACGGTACGGTGTGGAATTTCACGAATTCGCCGTAGTCGCGGACCGTCAGCTTGCGTGCGTCGGCGGCGTCCCATAGGTATCCGCCCGATGGCGACGCCGGACCCTGCTGTTCGAAATCATAGTTACGATCGCGATCGGAATAGGACGAAGGCCAGAGCTTCGTGACGTAGTCCGTCGAGTAGGCCGCCGTCGCCCAGTTGTGCCCGTCGGCGCTCACTTCGGAATCGCAATAGTAGTTGTCGAGCAGCACGAAATCGGCGGCGAGCCGATGGACGTTCGGCGTGATCTTGCGGCCGAAGATGGCGAGCGAGGCGTCGCCGTTGCCGCGGGGATCGTCGCCGAGCACCTCGTCGTAGGTCCGGTTCTCCTTGATGATGTAGATGACGTGCTTGATGGACCTCAGCCGCGCGGGGATCGAGCTTGCCCGCGCCTCCGGCCGGTACGGCGAGTTGGCGCGCGCCTGCGCCAATCCGCTCGTCAGCTGCTCGCTTGACGGATACCCAAGGCGCTCGAGGTCGCCGGTCGCGAGCTTGGCCACGTAATACTGATCGCTCGTGGGGCCGCGCTGCGCGGTGGTCAGCACGTCGATGTGCGGAAAGAGCGGATTCGCGTGACCGCTCACTCCTTTGCCGTCCAGGATGAAAAGCTGGTGATCGTCCTTGCTGACCGCCACATCGGTGACGTACCAGCCGGCCGGAATCGCGCCGACGACGTGCGGCATGACGCTCATGATGCCGAGACGCGGGTTTCTCGGTTGATCCGCGGTCACGTTGATGGCGGCGACTGCGTCCTCATCGGCATCGGCGACGAATAGAGTCCCGCCGTCCGGCGACAAGGCGAGGCCATTGGGCGTCGCGCCTTCCGGCGAATGCGGATACAGACCGGCCTCGATCGCGAGCCGCATACGATCCGTTTCGGGGTCGATGTCCGCGACCGAATTATCGTTCGCGCACGCCACGTAGAGCGCGCGCCCGTCGGGACGCATCAACTCGGCGTTCGGATGAACGCACGTCTGAATCGTCGCTACGACGTTGCCCGAGGAGGTATCGACGGCGCTGACGCTCGCAGAAGCCCAGTTGCTGACGTATGCGCGCGAACCGTCGGCGTTGAGACTTACGGCATATGGCTGATCGCCGACCGCCGCGGACCAGCGCTGCGCGCCGCTCGCCGCATCCAGCGCGAAGAGCGCGTTCGACCCTCCGTCGACCGCGTAGAGCGTCTTGCCGTCCGTGGAAATAGCAAGACCCGATACCCACGGATGCTTGACCGGCGAATGCCAGCCGGCCGCGCGGCACGCTGACGCCGGGCACGGCGCAAGTTTGCCGTCGGCGAACGAGAACGCCCCAACGCCATCGGCGGCTTCGCCGACGTAGAGCGTTGTGCCGTCCGGTGAAAACGCAAGGCCGTAGAATTCGGCTTTGACGGACGCGCGATCGGTCACCCGGCCAGTGGCCTCATCTACGATCGCTACCGATTGCTCGCCATCGCCGGAGTTGGTCACGGCGAGCCAGCGCGCCGACGGATCTTCCACGACGTGCAGCGGCAACGTGCCCAGCGGCGTGAGCGTTCCGCTCGGCGTCACGCGCCAGCCGTTCGGGAGCATCGTGCCGGGCGCCGAACCGACGGGGACGTCGCCAGAGATCAGCACGGCGGCGATTGCCGCTGCACACAAGGCCCCGAGCACGAACGTTCGCACGCGAAATGTCATAGCGCACCATTTGTCCGGTGAAGCGAGCGCGCCTGCCGCACCGAACACGCCTTCGTGAGCAGGCAGCCGGAAGCGGATCGCTCGATGCGGCGCGTCGTCATCCTCGGCGGGGGATACGGCGGCGTGTATGCGGCGCTGCGCCTGCAGAAGCTCGCCCGCCGGCGGCCCGACGTCGACATAACGCTGGTCAACCGCGAAAACTACTTCCTCTTCACGCCGATGCTTCCCCAGGCCGCATCGAGCAGCATCGAGACCACGCACGTCGTGCAATCGATCCGCCGCATCTGCCCGCGCGTGCGCTTTCTGCAGGCCGAAGTCCAGCGCATCGATCTGTCCGGGCGCACGATCGACATCGTTCACGCCGACGCCCACGTCCACACGCTGCCGTTCGACCACGTGCTGCTGGCCATCGGCGGCGAGACGAATTTCTTCGGGCTGCCGGGCGTCGCGGAACATTCGTTCACGATCAAGACGCTTCCGGACGCCATCCGCATCCGCAATCACGCGCTCGACATGCTCGAGCAAGCCGAACTCGAAAGCGATGCGGCGCTGCGCGCCCAGCTGCTGACGTTTCTCGTCGCCGGCGCGGGATTCGCCGGTATCGAAACGGCCGCCGAACTCGACATCTTTCTGCGTAAAGCGGCGCGGCAATTCCGCAGCATCCGCCCTTCCGACATCAGGATGACGGTCGTCGACGCGTTGCCCCGGGTGCTGCCCGAACTATCCGAAAAACTCGCCGCGTTTACGGAAGCCGAACTCAAAAAGCGCGGCGTCGACGTCCGGCTCGGCACGCGCGTGAAATCCGCCGGCGACGGATACGTGGAGTTCGCCGACGGCAAGCGGGTGGAAACACGCACGTTCATCTGGGCCGGCGGCGTACGGCCGAGTCCGATGATCGCCGCGCTGCCATGCGCGAACGAGCGGGGACGCATCCCGACCGACGCCTATCTCGCCGTGCCGAAACAGCCCGGCGTGTGGGCGGCGGGCGACTGCGCCGAAGTGTATCCGCCCGGCGGCGGCAAACCATACCCGCCGACCGCGCAGCACGCGCTTCGCGAGGGTCTGCACGTCGGCGCCAACATCATGGCCGCGATCGACGGCCGGCCGCTCGCGCCGTTCGGCTACACGATGATCGGCCAGATGGCCGATCTTGGCCAGCACAATGCGGTCGCGATGATCGGCGGCATCAAGCTGTCGGGATTCCCAGCGTGGTGGCTGTGGCGCACTTACTACTTGAGCCGCATGCCGACGCTCGAACGGAAGATCCGCGTGGCGCTCGACTGGACCCTGGACATGTTCTTCACGCGCGACACGGTGAAACTTTCACTGCCACGCCAGCGTTGAATCTTAAGTAAACCTTCAGCAGGCTCGGATAGGATGGTACGATGCGAATATTTGCACCAATCGCGCTGATTTTGGCGGCCACGGCGCTATTCGCCGGAACGGCGCCCAGCCACGGCGCGGCGCCCACCCACGGCACATCGCGCGCCATCGATCCGGCCCGCTCGACGATGACGGTCTACGCGTACAAAACCGGCTTGTTCGCATTCGCCGCCGACAACCATCAGATCAGCGCGCCGATCGCCACGGGCTCGATCGACGAGGCCGCCCATTCGGTGACGCTGTCGGTCGACGCGCGCGGCATGCGCGTGCTCGATCCGAAATCGCCGAACAACCGCGATAAGGTCCAGAGCAACATGCTCGGACCGCAAGTGCTGGACGCCGCGAAATATCCGACGATCTCGTTCCGCTCGACCGGCTGGCGCGTGGATTCCCCGATGCACTTCACTATCACCGGCAACTTGACGCTGCACGGGCAAACCCATGAAGTGCTCGTCAACGTCGACCGCAAGGGCGACGGCAGCTACGCCGGCAACGCGACGGTGAAGCAGACTGATTTCGGCATCACGCCGATCACGATCGCCGGCGGCACGGTGCGCGTCAAAGACGATGTGCGCATCGAGTTCACGATCGCAGCCTCCTAGAACTTCGCCTTGCGCCAGTCGCCGTCGGGCACGATCGCTGCGCCCGGCGCGGTGCGATTATAACGATACACCCACGCATCGATGATGCGTCCGTCGTCCATTCGGACGGGCTGGATCCGCCGTACGTACGGGCCCGCATCCGGGTCCGTCGGGTTATAATCTTCGACGTCATCCAAAACTTCGAGCGCCGACGGCATGTCGTCGACGCGATAAACTTCGCCGCGCACGGCGCCCCCGCCGTCGACAAGGCCCGGATACGGTCCGAGCGCGAGCAGCGTGCCTTCGATCGTTCCTTGGCCCACGAACTCGAGGCTCGCCATGTGATAGTGGAGATCGAAGCCCCGCATGAGACCGCCGTACACGAACACGAAATCCGGATTCAAGGAAGCGCCTCCGCTACACGGTAATTCGGTGACGACCATGATTATCCGTGCCGACCGGCTCACCAAACAATTCACCTCGTTGCGCCGCAAGGACGGAGTGCTCGGCACGCTGCAGACCCTGTTCTCGCGCTCCTACATCGTGAAAGACGCGGTGCGCGACGTGTCGTTCGAGCTGCGCGAAGGCGAACTGATCGGCTACATCGGGCCGAACGGCGCCGGCAAGTCGACGACGATCAAGATGCTCACCGGCATCTTGGTCCCGACGAGCGGCAGCGCGACGGTCAACGGCATCGTCCCGTGGCAGCAGCGCACGCAGAACGCGCGTCAGATCGGCGTCGTCTTCGGCCAGCGCACCCAGCTGTATTGGGACCTGCCGCTCATCGAATCGTTCCGGCTCCTCAAAGCGATCTATTCGGTCCCCGACGACGTCTTCGAGCGGAATCTGCGCTCGTTCTCGGACGTTCTGGCGCTCGACGAATTCATTCGGACGCCGGTCCGCCAGCTAAGTTTGGGGCAGCGCATGCGCGGCGACTTCGTGGCTTCGATGCTCCACGATCCGAAGGTGGTCTTTCTTGACGAACCGACGATCGGCCTCGACGTCGTCGCGAAGGAAGCCATCCGCAGCTTCATCGCGCGCGTGAATCGCGAACGAGGCACGACGTTCATCCTCACAACGCACGACCTGGCGGACGTCGAAAAGCTGTGCGAGCGAATCATCCTCATCGACCACGGCCAAAAGCTGTACGACGGCAGCATCGAGGCGATCAAGCAGCGCTACGGCCGCAATCGCATCTTGACGGCCGTATTCGACTGCGAAGACTGCAGCGATTGCCGGCTCGAGGTGGCGAACGCGCGCATCATCGAACGAGCAGGACCGCGCGTCAAGATAGAATTCGATCGCGACGCCGTGCGCGCGGACGTGCTGATCGCAGCGCTCGCGCGCCAATACGATCTCAAAGACGTGACGATCGAAGAGCCGCAGTTGGAGACGATCATCCGTCAGATCTATCAGCACGGCTTCGGCGACGGCGCCGACGGTGAAGCGCCGAGCGGAGCGGTCGTCTTCGGCCGACCGGAGCCGGCGGAGAAGTCGTGAACGCTGTCGGCCGCAGCACCGCGCTTGCAGCGCTCATCGCACTCGCGGCGAGCGCTGGCGCCCGGGCGGCGCCGTGGCGGGAACCCGCCGAATACGGCTTCCGTCCGGACCTCAACGGCGGCGTGTGGGAGAAAGGGCCGAACCTGCCTGCCCCGCGCCAGGACGCAGCGGCGGCCGTTCTCGGCGGTCGTATCTATCTCGTCGGCGGCTTCGGCCCGCACGACGTTCAAGAGGACACCACGCTCGTGCTCGAGCCGGTCGAACCTATATCGGCCTCGCCGCAGCCGTTGGCGCAGCGCGTCGGCAGCTGGACGAGCGTCGCGCCGATCCCGGCGGCCATCGATCATGCCGGCGCCGCCGCGCTCGAGGGTTTTGTCTACGTGGTCGGCGGAAGAGTCGGGCGCAAGGTCAGCGCCGCCATGTGGCGATACGATCCGGCGGACGACACGTGGACGCCGCGCGCCGCGATGCCGATCGCGCGGTACGCGCCGATCGTGCTCGCGGTCGACGAAAAGCTCTACGTCATCGGCGGCCAGACGACGCGCGGTCGCGACGAACTCAGCATCGAGGTCTACGACCCGGCGTACGATAGCTGGACTTTGAAACACGGCGAGCTGACGGTCGAGCGCGAAGCGGCGGCCGGCGCCGCGTTGGATGACGAGATCGCGATCGTCGGCGGCCACGATCACGGGCAGAACAACACCGACGCGTGCGATCTGTGGAAGCCCGACGCCGATCGCTGGCGCTCCTGCACGCCCACGCGCGACGCGCGTTCCGACTTCGGTCTCGCGCAGACGGGCGGACAGCTCATGGCGATCGGCGGCTTCGACCTGAAGACCGGCCGGTCGGATCAGACCACGGAGATCTCGGAGGCGGGCGCGATGGGCTGGCGCAGCGGACCGTGGATGCCGTTTCCGCGCCACGGCATGTCGATCGCCGTACTCGGCACGACCATCTGGGTCATCGGCGGCAGCGCATGGTTCGGCGCCGCGCCGATGGACAGCGTGCTGCGCTACGTGAGCCCGTCGGTCAGAGTGAAGCTGGGACCGCGCGTCCGGCCATGAAGGTCGAGGCGTACCTCGAGTTCGCGAAACGGGCGTTCTCGCGCGAAGGCACGTATCGCACCGAAGTCTTCACCCACATCGGCTCGATCGTGCTGCGCGTCTACCTGATCATGGTGGTCTGGTCCGCGCTGTATCGCGGCAACGGCGTCCGCCAGAACGTGCCGCTCCATTCGACCATCACCTATCTCGTGCTCGCGCTGCTCATCGGGCTCATCTATAACGTCAACGGCGCGTACGTGGTGCGCGAGCGGATCCGCGAAGGTTCCATCGCGATCGACTTCATGCGCCCGATCAGCATTCCGTGGTACGTCTTCTTCGACACCGTAGGCCAGACCGGTTTCGCGGTTCTGCAGATCATCCCGGCGCTCGCGCTCGCGCTGCTCATCGTGCACGTCGACGCACCGTCATCGATCGCCGCCTTCGCCGCGTTCGTCGCGAGCGTCGCGGTCGGTTTCGTGGTCAACTTCTTCCTCGACATGATGATGGCAACGATCACGTTTTGGACGATGGAGATCTTCGGCATCCAGCTGATGGTGCAGTTCATCACGTCTTTGCTCTCCGGCGCGGTGGTGCCGCTGTATTTCTTTCCGGGAGCGCTGCAGAAGGTCGTTGTGGCGCTGCCGTTCGCCGCGATCTACAACGCTCCGCTCTCCATCTACATCGGTCGGGTGCACGGCGTCGAGATCGCGCAGACGCTGGCGGTGCAGGTCCTCTGGGCGGCGGTCTTCGGTTCGATGTCGTTTCTGCTATGGCGCGTCGGCGAGCGGCGCGTGGTGATCCAAGGTGGCTAGGCTGGCTGCGTACGGCAACGCGTATCGCGAGTACTGGCGGCTGAACTATCTGACGCTGCTCGAATACAAAGCGAATTTTTTCATCTGGCTCGCGTTCACGGTCGTCTATGTCGGGTCGTCGATCGCGGCATTGTGGGTGATCCTGTCGCAGTTTCGATCGCTGAACGGCTGGGATCTGCCCCAGGTGTTCTTCCTCTACGCGCTCTTCTACATGGCGCACACGCTGAGCAACACGTTTTTTTTCTCGGTCGGCCAGGTGCCGTATCAGGTGCGCGAAGGCGAATTCGACCGGTTTCTCGTGCGCCCGCTCAACCCGCTATTCCAAGTGTTGACGCAGCCGGGCCAGAACTGGCCGGATGATCTGCTCGTGGCGATCGTCGTCTTCGGCTTCGCGGCGTGGTTGGTCCACCTGCACTGGACGCTCGCTTCCACGGCGCTGATTCTCGGGGCGATGTTCGGCGGCGCCTTGATCGACTTCGGCATCCAGCTGGCGATCGCCACGCTCTCGTTCTGGGTCATCCGTTTCGACTCGTTGCGCTGGGTGGTCATGTCGCTCGAGAACGATTTCACGCGCTACCCGCTTTCGATCTACAATAGAGCCGTGCGCATCGTGCTCGCCTACGTGTTGCCGTTCGCATTCATGAACTATTTCCCAGCGACGACGCTGCTGCACAAATCCTTCGACGGCGGTTATGCGGTGAACCCATCCATCGGCTGGCTGTCGCCGGTCGTCGGCATCGTTTGGTTCGCAGGCGCGTACTTGTTTTGGAGACGCGGCGTCAACCGCTACCAGGGAACCGGTTCCTAATTCGCACAATAGCTCGACGGCATGCTGGTACTTTCTGCCGTAGTATCGATGCTGGTCGCCGCCGCGCCGGCGCCGGCCGCTCCCGCAAGGGCCGCTCCCGCTCCTCCCGTGGCGTGCGCGCAGCGCAGCGTGCTGACCGACCAGCTGCTGACCGGCTTTGCGGAGACGAATGCTCACTACTACATCTCCGCGCTGGCCGACTTCGAGACCGAAGGCGCGATGCAGGACGCGTGCGCCGACGGCTGGTGCTCGGAGGCCGATCCGCTGCAGGCGCGGCTGCGCGCCGGTTACGCGTACGCGGGCGCCGCGGCCGCCTACTTCGGGCTCGGCGAGGCGCGCGAGGCGCGCGATGCGCTCGATCACGCGACGCGCACGCTCTCAAGAATCGTGACCGACGCCCACGCGCCCGCAACCCTGCAGGACGCCACCCAAACCGCGCTCGCCTACGCCGCCGCGGTGGCCGCCCAGCAAGCCGCGCTGACGCCGTCCGTCTGCGCCGATGCGCCCGGCAGGTAAACGCCGCGGCTCGCTCGGCCGATAATAACAGCAGTTCATGGACAGCTGCTGTTCCGGGCGGCGCGGCTTTATCACCGGCCTTGCCGCCTTCGCCGCATTGGTAGGGGTCGAGCTTGCTCGACCCTCGGGTTTCGCCGTTGCGGCCCTCACCTCGAAAAAACGCGAGCTGTGGATCTCGCGGCTGGACTCAGGGGATCAGATGTTCGCGCCGTTTTCGATCGACGGCAAGTCCTTATATCTTCCAGGTTACTTCGCGCTGTGCAAAGTGCTGCGAGACCGGCACGTCAGCTGGCGGCAGGGCGCCAAGTACATCGACGTGCGGCTCATCCAAGCGCTGTGGGAAGTGCAGGGCTATTTCTGGAGCCGCGGCGTCCACCAGCCGATCGTCATCCACAGCGGCTACCGCTCTCCGCAGACCAACGCGGCGACCGAAGGTGCGGTGCGCAACTCGCTGCACATGTTGGGGATGGCCGCCGACTTTCACATCCCCGGCGTCTCCATCGAGCGGCTCTGGCAGGTCTGCGCAGCGTGTCCGCTGAGCGGCGGCGTCGGGTATTACCCATCGGGCTGGGTCCACCTGGACGTCGGCGACCGGCGCTACTGGGCCGGCTAGCCCGCCTTCGCGCCTCGGCATGCTTCGCGCCGCGCTGTTCGCCGCGGCCGGCAACGGCCCGCTCCGGCGGTTCGCGCACCGTCACGGCATGAGCCTGGGCGCTCGGCGATTCGTAGCCGGCGAGACGCTCGACGATTTCATCCCCGTCGCGCGCCGCTTGAATCAGCGCGGCATGCGCGTTGCCGCGGGCTTGCTGGGCGAAGGCATTCGCGACGCGGACGAGGCGCGCCGGGCCGGCCTTGCCTATCAGGCAATGCTCGCGCGGATCGCAGGTGAACGGCTCGATGCCGACGTTGCTCTCAAGCTGACGCACCTCGGTTTGGACGTCGATGCGGCAGCCGCCTACGAGAACGTGCGCGCTGTCGTCGAGCGCGCCCGCGCAGCACAAAATTTCGTGCGGCTCGACATGGAGCAAAGCGTCTACGTCGACAAGACGCTCGACGCGTATCGGCACCTGCGAGCGGCTGGCTATTCGAACGTCGGCGTCGTCTTGCAGTCCTACTTGCGCCGATCGCAAGATGATTTGTCGAACCTGCTCTCGATCGAGCCGAACGTGCGGCTGGTCAAGGGCGCGTACCTTGAAGCGCCAGCGGTGGCGTTCGCGAAGAAAACCGACGTGGATGAGAATTTCGCCGGACTCGTCGAACGATCGCTGCGCGGCGGCGGATTCACCGCCATCGCAACGCATGACGATCGGCTGATCGAGCGCGCCATCCGCTTCATCCGCGCGAACGAGGTGGTCGATGCCCGGTATGAGTTCCAGATGTTGTACGGCGTGCGCGCAGGCCTGCAGGCGAGTCTCGTCGATCGCGGTTTTCCGGTCCGCGTCGCGGTGCCGTTCGGAACGCAGTGGTACCCCTATCTCATGCGTCGCTTGGCGGAGCGGCCGGCGAATCTCATGTTCTTCGTGAGGAGTCTGTGGCGCGCATGAAGGCGATGAAGGGCTTGCCCCGCACGAGCGGCGTGATCGCGGCAGCGCTCACGCCGATGGCCGAGAACCTCGACGCCGACTCGCGCCTGCTCGCCGATCATTGCGGCTGGCTGCTGAATGCGGGATGCAGTTCGATCGTCGTCCTCGGCACGACCGGAGAGGCGAACTCGTTCACGCTGCGAGAGCGCGAGGAACTCCTCGGGCGGCTGATTGATGCGGGCGTGCCGCCCTCGGCGCTGATCGTCGGGACGGGCTGCTGTGCCGTCGCCGACACGGCGCGGCTCACGAAACACGCCGCCCGCAGCGGCATCACCCGGGTGCTGATGCTGCCGCCGTTCTACTACAAAGGCGTTTCAGATGACGGCATTTTCGAGGCGTTCGCATGCACCATCGAGGCGCTCGGGAATTCTTGCCCGCAGATCTTCCTGTATCAGATTCCCCAACTGTCGGGGGTCGAGTTTTCCTTCGACCTCATCGACCGGCTGCTCGAAGAATATCCGGGCGCCGTGGCCGGCATCAAAGACAGCGCCGGCGACTGGCCCAAGACCAAAGCACTGTGCGCCCGGTTCGGGCGCCGCATCAGCGTCCTCGTGGGCAGCGAACGATTTTTACTGCCCGCGCTCGCGGCCGGCGCCGCGGGCTGCGTGACGGCGACAGCCAACGCGACCGCGCCGGCGATCGCCCGACTCTACGAACGGCGAGACGATCCGGCCGCCGCGCAGCTGCAAGCGGAGGTCGCCAAGTGGCGCACCGCGATCGAATCGTTTCCGATGATCCCTGCGTTGAAGGAGATCGTCGCAACGCGCAGCGGCATCGATCGCTGGCGCGTCGTGCGCGCGCCGTTGAGCCCGCTCTCCGCTTCAACTGCCGACGAGCTGCGCCGGCGGCTCGACGCTAGTATGCCGCGCAGCGGTTCATGAGCCAGCGATAATAGGTCTGGCGAGGGGATTCGTCCGCCCGCGGCCACAAGCTCAAGCCGCACATGAGGCACGCAAGTTCGAACTCGCGGTAACCGAGCGTCGGATAGCGCAATTCCTTGCATTCCATGCGGGTCGCCCGGCACTTCGGGCACGAGCGGGCGAGCGCGGGTTTGACGATCACGCGGCGAAGGTTACGCGCCAATCTCGAAAATCCTTGAGGAGGGCGGCGATCGATGGATCTCACCAAACAGTTTCCGAGAAGCCCGCGGCACAAGGCCGCCGGCGTCGCGATGCTGCCGCGGACGATCGACAAAGCACGAGCGAAGCTGGCCGGCTCGTTGGGCGAATATATCTATGACTGCCCGATGGACCGACAGCTCTTCGCGACGCTCGGCGTGACCGCGGAGGATTTTCTCGCGGCTGTCCGGCGCTCAAAAGGCGATGACGAGGTCGTTGCATGGGCGCGCACCGCGCGTCAGCTATCCGACCAAGCAATCGCGGAGCACGAGCAGATCATCAACGGCTGGTCGCCCAAAAGCGACGAGGGCCGCAAACACTTCGAACGCGATCGCGCGCGGCTCGCTCCCGACCGGCCGGACATCTCCACCTGGACCGAATTGATCGACATCGAAGAGGGACGGATATGACGATGCCGGTCAAGACGATCATCGAACCGTTCCGCATCAAAGTCGTCGAGCCGATCCGCATGACGACGCGCTCCGAGCGCGAGCGCCTCATCCAAGCGGCGCACTACAATCCATTCCTGCTGCGTGCCGAAGACGTTCTGATCGACTTGCTGACGGACAGCGGCACCGGTGCGATGAGCGCCCATCAGTGGGGGCGCATGATGGAAGGGGACGAATCCTACGCCGGCGCGCGCTCGTATTTCCGCTTTGCCGACACCGTGCGAGACATCTTCGGATTCAAGCACGTGCTGCCGACCCATCAGGGCCGCGCGGCGGAACGCATTCTTTTTTCGACCGCCTGCAAGAGCGGCGACGTGGTGCCCAACAACACGCACTTCGACACCACGCGGGCCAACGTCGAGTACGTCGGCGCGCGGGCCGTCGATCTGCCGACCGCCGAAGGCACGCAGCCGGCGACCCATCACCCGTTCAAAGGAAACATGGACGTCGCCCGGCTGGAGCGGCTGATTGCGGAAGTCGGCGCGGCGCGCGTTCCGCTGGTCATGTTGACCGTCACGAATAATTCGGGCGGCGGCCAGCCGGTTTCCATGGAGAACGTGAAAGCGGTGCGCGGCGTGTGCCGGAAGCACGGCTTGCCGCTGTATATCGATGCCTGCCGCTTCGCGGAGAACTGCTGGTTCATCCGAGAACGCGAAGCCGGCTACGAGAACAAAGCCGTCATCGACATCGCGCGCGAATTGTTCTCGTACGCCGACGGCTGCACGATGTCCGCAAAGAAAGACGGGCTCGTCAACATCGGCGGATTCCTGGCGACAAACGACGACCGGCTGGCGAAGCAGGAAGAGACGCTGCTCATCCTCACCGAGGGATTCCCCACCTACGGGGGACTCGCCGGCCGCGATCTCGAGGCAATGGCTGCCGGACTCTACGAGGCGCTCGAAACCGATTACCTGCGCTATCGCATCGCTTCGACGGCATACCTGGGCAGATACCTCAGCGATATCGGCATTCCGATCGTCCAGCCGCCGGGCGGCCACGCGATCTACATCGATGCGGCGGCGCTCTTGCCGCATGTCCCGCCGCGGCGCTTTCCCGGTCAGGCGCTCGTGGCCGAGATGTATTTGGAAGGCGGCATACGCGCGGTAGAGATCGGCAGCGTCATGTTCGGCTCGACGGATCCGACGACCGGCGATGAGACGTTAGCGCCGATGGAACTCGTTCGCCTCGCGATTCCGCGCCGCGTCTACACGCAAAGCCACATCGATTACGTGGTCGAGATCCTGCGCGAGGTGCATGGCTACCGAAACCGCATCTCGGGCCTGGAGATGACCTGGCAATCGCCGCCGCTGCGCCATTTCACCGCGCGTTTCGCGCCGGCTGCGAAATCATGAGCGCGCGCTTTTCCATCGACGAGTACGTCCGCTGGAGCGACATCGACGCGGCAGGCGTCATCTGCTACGGCGCGTACGTGCGCTTTTTCGAACTCGCGGAAACAGAACTGTTCCGCGCAGCCGGGATGCCGTATGGCGAAGTTTTCGAGCGGTTCGATATCTGGTTGCCGCGCGCGAAGCTCACCTGCGAATTCCATGCGCCGGCCAAACTCGACGAGCGCTTGAAGGTCAGCGCGTGGGTCGCCCGCATCGGCAGCTCGTCGCTGACCTTGGATTTTTCCGTGACGAACGCCGCCGGGCTGGAGATCGCCGGCTGCGAGATCGTCTTGGTCTGCGTGGATCGCGAGCGCTTTCGGCCGCGGCCGCTGCCCGAGACGCTGCGCGACGCGCTCAGCCGTTACGCGGCGGCGTAGCGTCGCTGGGTTTTTCGGTCGGCGCGGCGCAATAGCCGCACGGTTCCATCCCGACCTCGACCGCCTGCGCGACGGTCAGGGTGAGCAGCGGGCCGGTTTTTTCCCTCTCCAGCCGGAGGTGACATTCGCTTCCCGGGGCGTGATATAAGCGCTCGCCGATGACGCACACGACTTCCATACTTTATGGAGAATTGCCCAACCGACGGGCTGTCCCTCGCCAAGGTGAAACGAAGATGAGAGCGCCATCATGAAACGAACCGCACGCGCCGATAGTCCGTTATAGGGACGGAAGAGCTCCCTTTAGAGGACCGATGAAGACGGCTCGAGGGGCCTCCCGACCAGAACGAGGTACCGACACTCGACATGATACTACAAACGCTTCCGACGAACTGCGGCTGGAAGCTCTTCAAGATCGAAGGTCAGCTCGACTTCGCCAGCGGGCCGACCATCCAAACCGCGATCGCCCACATCGCGGGCAAGGGCGCGGGCAACGTGCTCGTCGACGTCGAGGATGTCAAAACAGTCGACGAGCGAGGCGTGAACGCGCTGGTATCCGGCGTCCGCCAATTGCTTCGGCAGAATCCGGGCGTGCATGTCGCCTTCGTCGCGCGAAGCCGCTACCTCTCACAGGCATTGGGAAAAGCGGAGTATCCGGTTGCGGTCCCGGTCTACCGGCACGGCGTCGAAGCAATTCGCGCGATCGCGCCCGCGGGCTCCCACCGAGCGGCCTGATTTTGCGCGCATCGATGCGCGCTTCTACGAGATCGTCCCTATTTCGGCGCAGCCGTCGCAAGCGGCTGCGCCGCCGCTCTTTGCGCCTCTTGCGAACGCGTGTACACTGAGATGCCGACGATGCGGCCCTGCGCGATCTCGAAAATGTAGGCGTACTCGGGCGCCGGAGTTCGCGCCCTGGGATCGGGCACGAACGAGAGCTCGCCGGCCGCCGTGCTGGCGTCGCCGACCAAACGCCGCACGTCGATCGTCACGCGCGGGTCTGCCGTGAACTGTATGGAAATGTGATCCCGCAGCGCCTGTTTTCCGAGCACCGTGTTGCCGTCGGGAAACACCTCGCGAAACGGGTCGCCCACAAGCGCCATAGCCGCTTCGAGATCGTGGCGGTTGAATGCATCGACGAACGCTTGCACGACGGCAACCGCCGCTGGATCGGCCGGCGCCCCGCGCACGGGCGTCCAGGCGAGGATCCCGGCGAGCGCAACGAACGCAGTGGTCGCGGCCATCGAATGGTGAGATGCATGTCGCATTTGGGTGGATTTCTCGAAGCGACCGAGACATACTGGTTGCGCGCCGTCTTCGTTAATGATATACTTAGTGTTTAGCAGCGCCTCTCGTCTGCTTTTCCCGCTCGAAGGTATCATGCAAGACAAACCGAGTCGCACATTCGGCGACATCGATCTGCTCGTCGAAGCAGTGCCCAACAAGTATCTCTTAGTGAACGTCGCGCGCATCCGCGCCCAGCAGCTGGTTGCCAAAATGGCCGAACCGATGGTGGACGGCGCCAACCCCGAAAAAGCCGTATCGACCGCGCTCAATGAGATCAGCGCTGGCAAGCTCGACATCCAATCCGAACCGAAATAGCCTAGTTCTTTTTCCATTTCGCCGCCGCCCGCGGCGTTTCGCGGACCACGACCTCGTCGATGCTGACGCGATCGCCGACCGCAGTCTGCAGTTTCGTCGCCAGAACGACCGCGATGTTCTCCGCCGTCGTGGGCAGTTTGTTTCGATCAAAGTCGGGTTGCGCGTTGAGGTCGCAGTGATCGAAACGTTCCACCACCTCGCGTAACAGGCCATAGTCCACGACCATGCCGTGCGCAAGCTCGCGGGCGGAAGCGACGATCTCGACTTCATACCGATGGCCGTGCGGCCGGTTGCATGGCGAGTCGTACGGCAGATCGAGTTGATGCGCCGCGTCGAAGTGGCACGCATACGAGATCGAGATCACCGGCCCGGTACCCCACCCCACAGCAAGTAATGGAGCTGCGGCAGAACCTGCACGGCGAACGCGCGCCAGCGCGGCTCGGCGATGACGCTTTCGCTCATCTGTCGCAGCGTCTCGAGATAGCGCTCGCCGTGGCCCGCCGAGCCGCTCTCGGGCTGCAGCACGATCGGCGTCTTCGGCGGCAAGACGCTGTTCAAACCTTCGACGCAGACGAGAGCTTCGCGCATGTCCCGTTCGTCTGCGATGACGAACTTCAACTGCATCCGCCCGGCCGCGGTCGCGCAATATCTCGCAAGCGTGACGGGCCTCGGCGCGTAACCGGAACTGCCGACCTTCGGGCTGATCGAGAAGAGCGATACGCAGGGTAGGTCGGCGAAGATCGTGCCGCTGGTCTCCACCGTCACGTGGTGCCACGGTGCGAGCAGATCGACCAACGCCCCGATGTCCTGTGCGAGCGGTTCGCCGCCGGTGATCACCACGTGATGCAGGCCGGCGGCAGCATCGGCCAGCCGCTCGACCGGCGTTTCGACGCCTCGATCCCCTTCGAGCGCGTACGGCGTGTCGCACCACGCGCAGCGCAGCGGACAGCCGTCGAGCCTGATGAAGAACGAAGGTGTGCCGATGAAGGTCCCTTCGCCCTGCATCGATGCGAACGTCTCGTTGACGCGCAGCGTCGCGATGGCGAGCATGCGCATTTTTTCGCGTCGCCGCCGGCAACCACCCGCCGCGCCGGATGCAAGCGAAAGGCAAGCGTTGCCGACCGTCGAAGGCGATGAATCTTTTCGGAGAAGGAGGTGCGCACCGTATGGCTGCTCCGAACGCTGCCGGCATCAGGAACGTGGCCCTGGTCGGGCCGCACCACAGCGGCAAGACGACGCTGGCCGAAGCGCTGCTCTCGCTTGCCGGCGCTACGACCCGAAAGGGATCGGTCACCGACCACACCGCGACCACCGATCACGATCCCGAATCGCACGCTCATCAGATGTCGGTCACGCCGTCCTTCGCGCACCTCACGAAGGACGGCGTCCGCGTCAATCTCATCGACTGCCCTGGTGCGGTCGATTTTTTTCAAGAAGTGCGCTTTGCGCTGCTGGGCGCCGACGCAGCCGTCGTTGTCGTGGAAGCGGACCCCAACCGCTTGGCCCAGGTCGAGATCCTCGTCGATCATCTCGATGCGCGGCACATGCCGCACTGCTTCGTCATCAATCGCCTCGATCGGCCCGGCGCGGATTTCCAAGCCACCTACGCCGAGCTGCGCCGCCGTTTTGGCAATCACGTCGTGGCGGAACAGTACCCGATCGGCCAGGGTGAGAATTTTCGAGGCTTCGTCGACGTCGTCGGCATGAAGGCGTACGAGTTCGGCGACAACGGCGCCACGAAAGCGGTGACGATCCCCGAGCACATCGTGGACAAATCTCGCGAGGAACTGCTCGAAGCGCTGGCCGACTTCGACGATCATCTCATGGAAGAGATCCTCGAAGGCCAGGAGCCGCCGATCGACGAGGTCGAGAAAGATCTGAGCGCGGAGGTGGGCGAGGACAAGATCGTTCCGGTGCTCGTCGCCAGTGGGATTAAAGGCTGGGGCGCGCCGCAGCTGCTCGATCTGATGCTGCGGCAATTCCCGGATGCCGGGGCGGCGATCCGCAAAGACCAAAACGGCAAAGAGGTCGCCGCGAGCGGCAGCGGTCCGCTCGTCGCGCTGGTCTGCAAGACGTTCGTGCACCCGCAGAGCGGCAAGGTATCGGTCGTGCGCGTCTTGTCGGGCAACGTCGCCGGCGACACGCAATTGATCAATCCATCGCGCGGCGACGCCAAGGAGCGGCCCGGCGGCGTCTTCGAGCTGCAGGGCAAAAATCAGACTGCGGTCCCCAGCGCCGGTCCCGGCAGTATTGTCGCGATCACTCGACTCGAAGTCACGCAGACCGGCGACACGCTGTGCGCGAGCGGGGCGAAGTCGGTGATGCCCGTGACGGCGCTCGACAAACCGTCCTTCGCGCTGGCCGTGCGGCCGCACGAGAGATCGGACGAGGCCAAGCTGTCGCAGCTGATGGTCCGCATGCATGAAGAGGATCCCAGCGTCGTCGCCGAGCGCGCGCCGTTCACCGATGAGCTGATCCTGCGGGGCCACGGCGAGATGCACCTGATCGTGACCGTAGAACGGCTGCAGCGCAAATACAACGTGAAGCTCGACACCAAGCTGCCGCAGGTGCCGTATCGAGAGACGATCAGCGCGAAGACGCAGCAGCAGGGTCGCTACAAGCACCAGACCGGCGGACACGGCATGTTCGGGGACGTCTACCTCGAGATCGAACCGCTGCCGCGCGGCAGCGGCTTCAAATTCGACGAACGGGTCGTCGGCGGCGCCGTGCCGAAACAGTTCTTCCCCGGCGTCGAAAAAGGCGTGCGCGAGGCGCTCGAAAAGGGCCCCATCGGGGGCTTCCCGGTCGTCGATGTGGGCGTCACGCTCTTCGACGGATCGTATCACACGGTCGACTCGAATGAAGCGTCGTTTCGGATGGCTGCTTCGCTCGGCATGCGCGAAGGTTTGCCGAAGTGTCACCCGGTGCTGCTCGAACCGATTCAAAAAGTTGAGATCACGGTTCCATCCGGCTTCACGAGCGCGGTGCTGCAACAGGTCTCGGGTCACCGCGGCCAGATCGTCAGTTATGGCGCGAGCGAGGAACGGCGCGGCTGGGACACCGTCAAGGCGCAGATTCCGCAAGCCGAACTGCCGCGCTACTTGACCGAACTGCGCACCGCGACTCAGGGTCTCGGCTATTTCTCAGCCGAGCACGACCGGTTCGAATTCGCACCGCCGAAGGTCGTGCAGACGATCGCCGCCCAGCGCAAGGAGAAGGAAGCAGTGGCGGCGCGATGACCCGGACTTTGCGCGTCGAACCATCCGCGGTGCTGCGCGACTTCGGTGCGGCGGGTGCGATGGATGCCGCGCTGCGCGATGGCTGCCGCCGCCTGATCCTGCCGCTCGATCGCGCAGACGCGGAGCGCGGCAGCGACCTGCGCGCCACGCTTCGCGCCTACTACGCTAACGGCTGCAGCGTCGCGCAAACGGCCGAGGCGCTCTTCATGCATCGCAACAGCGTGCGCTATCGCTTGGATCGCATCCGCAGCGTGCTCAGGCTCGATATCGAGCATCACGAAGTCGCAGCAGCCCTGTTGCTCGCCATGATCGCCACAGAGACCGGAGCAGATGAAGCTCAGCGCGCGCAATAAACTGCCGGGAATCGTGGATTCGATTCGAAGCGACGGCCTTTCGGCGAAAGTGGGCCTACGCGTGGGCGACAATCACATCGTCGCCATGGTCACGAGCGAGGCGGTCGAGGAGCTTGGGCTCAAAGTCGGCGACGCCGTCACCGCCGTCATCAAATCGACGTCGGTGATGCTCGCGAAAGACTAAAAGGACGAGAATTCGACCAGCTGGCCGCTTGCGTCGAGCGCAAACGTGTCGCGCTGAAGATCCGCGCGCAGCGATTTCAACGGCACGGTGAAGAGATTGCCGCTGGTCTGGCCTCCTTGTGCGATCGTGATGGAGGCCTGCTCGGCGCCATTCGCGCCGCTGTACCTCGCAATTTGATACGCTCCGCTCGTCGTCCCGAGCAGCCCGAAGAAGATCTCCGCCAGGCTCGCGTCTTGAGAGACGGTGGGATTTCCCGGCGCGGAGTTGGGCGCCGGAGACAACGAAAACGGGTTGTCAGCGGCGGACCCGCTCTGAAAGACGAACGAGCTGCCGTCGGTTCTGAAGCAGGTGAAGCTGGTCGTCGTGGTCACGAAATCCGTTTCGGTGACGGCGTCGCCGGCGAGCAGCGCGGTACCCGGTACGTTCCCCGAGGCGTTGGGAACCCCGCCCGGCAGAGAGAACTGCGCGTACGCGGTGCCGCTCGCGCCGTTGTCGACCGCGACGAAGAGATTCGCGCTGTCGGCATCCATGGAGCGCGTGCCGGTCTTGGCGATCCCATCGGACAGCGACGCAATCGGCATGCACGCGCCGCTGGAGCTCGTCGGCGCCGCGCATTCTTTGAGGTTGCCCGCGGTATCGTCAAACCAGACATTGCCGCTGCCGTCGATCGCCAGCGCGGTCGCATTGTAGCCGGCCGGCAGTGTGAATCCGAACGTCTGCGTGCTGCTCGGAACTACCACCTGTTCGTAGCGCGTGGCGCTCGCGCCCGGCTCGATGACGCCGGCCACGAGCGCGCCCGCGCCGCCGATGTTCATGTCGCTGGCCGGACTGCTGAAACGCACGACGAGCAGCGGTGGGGTCAAGCCGCCCGAGCCGCTCGGCGTCGGCGACGGCATGGCGCCACGGCCGGCGTGATGCTCGAAAGCGGTCACCCCAATCGCCAGGCCGATCAATGCGAGCAGCGCCACGAACGGTTGGCTCGCAGCGGGAACCGGACTGCCCGTGTCGACGGGTTGAGAGCAACCGATGCCGGCGGCGACGATGGCGGCCGCCAGCGCGGCGGCGATGAAACGGCGCAAACTCTTGGCTCCTAAAAGCGCATCGCTGGAACGGCCGTGCTTTAGACGGTCGCGCTCGAACGCCTGCCGAAAAAGCATCACGCCCAGCAGGGGCGGCTGCCGGGTCCGACGTCGAACCTGCGCGAGAAAGGAGCAGCGCGAATTGGCCGATCGGCTCAAGATAGGATTTTCCGCCATCGTGCGTTTGGAAGCGCCGACCACCCTCGGCACGTTTGCGAAGGTGGCGTCGGTCATCGCCGAGCTCGGCGGAAGGATCGGCGCGGTCGACGTGCATCGCGTGAGCACGAAACGCGTCATCCGCGACGTCAGCATCGACGTTGGCGGCGAGGATCATCTCGATTCGATCGTGACCAAACTGTCGAAGATCGACGGCGTGCGCATCGTCAACGTCAGCGATCGGACGTTTCTTGCGCATCTCGGTGGCAAGATCGAAGTCAATCCGCGCATGCCGGTCAATAACCGGGAGATCTTATCGCGCGTCTACACGCCGGGCGTGGCGCGCGTCAGCCTGGCGATCGCCGACGACCGCGAGCGTGCCTGGACCCTTACCATCAAGCGCAACACGGTAGCGATCGTGACCGACGGCACGGCGGTGCTCGGTCTGGGCGACGTCGGCCCGTACGCGGCATTGCCGGTGATGGAAGGCAAGGCGATGCTCTTCAAGACCTTCGCCGGCGTCGACAGCTTTCCGATCTGTTTGGATACGAAGGACGTGGATGCGATCGTCGAGACGGTCGTGCGCATCGCGCCGGTGTTTGGCGGCATCAACCTCGAGGACATCTCGTCGCCGCGCTGTTACGACATCGAAGACCGACTCGTCGAGCGGCTCGATCTGCCGGTCATGCACGACGATCAGCACGGCACCGCGATCGTCATCCTCGCCGCGCTGCTGAACGCGCTGAAGATCGTGCGCAAGGACATCGCCGATGTGCGGATCGTCGTCAACGGCATCGGTGCGGCGGGGGCAGCGTGCGCCCGGATCTTGTTGTCGGCGGGAGCAGCCGACGTCATCGGCGTCGATCTCGACGGCGCTCTCGTGCGCGGCCGCAGCTACCCGCACAATCGGATGTGGCAGTGGATCGCCGATCATGGCAATCCGAATCGGATCGAAGGTCCGCTCGCGGCCGCGATCAAGGGCGCAGACGTGTTCATCGGAGTGTCCGTGCCCAACGTCCTCGGCGTCGAGGATCTCAAGAGCATGGCGCCTCGGCCAATTGTTTTCGCCATGGCGAACCCGCTGCCGGAGATCGCGCCGGAACTCGCCGAGTCGCATGCGGCCGTGATGGCGACCGGCCGTTCGGATTACCCTAACCAGGTGAATAACTTGCTCGCGTTCCCCGGAGTCTTCCGCGGCGCGCTCGATGCGCGCGCTCGCTGCATCAACGAGCCGATGAAACTCGCCGCGGCGCACGCCATCGCCGGCGTCATCGCAGACGATGAGCTTTCGTCCGAGTACATCGTGCCGAGCGTCTTCGATCCCCGCGTGGTGCAGGCGGTCAGCAAGGCGGTGGCCGTCGCGGCGGTGGAATCAAAAGCGGCGCGCAAGAGCGATGCGGACGAGCGCATCGCATTCGAGCGGAATTCCCTGTAGCTTGCGAACGGAGTGCGCCGCGGCTTCCCGAGCGCAGATCTGGCCCCTCCGGAGGGACAAAACTCTTGGGAGGTCAAACCGCCAGGCATGAAGAGCGAGGCGAAAATCCGCGCGGCCCTGCCCGCGGGCCTCACGCCGGAAGCGCTGCGCGGCATGTACTATTACATGGTCCTGACGCGCCTGTGCGACGACCGCGCTTTCGCGCTCAATCGTCAAGGCAAGATACCGTTCGCCGCCACCTGCCAGGGCCACGAAGCCGCTCAGGTCGGCGCGGCGTTCGCCGTGCAGCGCGGCACCGACTGGATTTTTCCGTACTACCGCGACACGGCGCTGGCCATCGCCTCGGGCGTGACCGCGCGCGAGCAGCTGATGTGTCTGTTCGCCCGCAAGGCCGACATCTTTTCGAGCGGGCGCCAGTTTCCGAACCACTACAGCGTGCCCGATCGGAACATCGCGAGCATTTCGAGCATCATCGCCGCCCATGTGACGCACGGCGTCGGCGCGGCGCTCACCTTCAAGATGCGCAAGCAGCCGGCGGTCGCGCTGATCTCGTTCGGCGAAGGGTCGACGAGCGAAGGCGAATGGCACGAAGCGCTGAACTTCGCCGGCATCCACCGGCTGCCGTGCGTGTTCTTCTGCGAGAACAATGAGTTCGCGATCTCGGTTCCCCAAAAATTGCAGATGGCGGTGAAGAACGTCGCCGATCGCGCCGCCGGATACGGCTTCGCCGGGGTCATCTGCGACGGCACCGATCCGCTCGCCACGTACGCCGCAGTGCACGATGCGATGGAGAAGGCGCGCCGCGGCGAAGGCCCGACACTCGTCGAGGCCAAGTGTTATCGAGCAATGTCGCACACGTCGGACGACAATCAGCTCACCTACAGAACGCAAGACGAGATCGACGCGCTCAAGCTTCGCGATCCGATCCCGAAATTCGAGGCGTGGCTCAAAGAGCGCGGCTTGATCGACGATTCGGCGCTCAAAGAATTCAAAGCGAAGGCGCAGGCCGAGGTGGACGAGGCGACCGACTGGGCGGAAGCGCAGCCGCCGCCCACAGAGGCGGACCTGCAGACGCACCTCTACGCGAACTCGCCGACGGCGTAGCCGAGGACTGCGATGGCGACCAAGACCGTACTCGAAGCCGTGCGCGACGCTCTGCACGACGAAATGAAACGCGACGAGCGCGTCTTCATCCTGGGCGAAGACGTCGGGCCGCGCGGCAACGTGTTCCGCATCACCGCCGGATTTCTCGACGAATTCGGCCGCGATCGCGTGATCGACACGCCGCTGGCCGAAGCATCCATCGCGGGTGTGGCGGTGGGGGCGGCGATGATGGGCATGCGACCTGTCGCCGAGATCCAGTTCGCCGACTTCATCTATCCCGCGTACAACCAGATCGTCGGCGAAGCGGCCAAGATCCGGTACCGCAGCGCCGGCGGCAACACGTGCCCGCTTGTCATCCGCACCCCCTACGGCGGCGGCGTGCGCGGCGCGCTTTCGCACTCAGTCAGCGTGGAAGCGCTCTTCTATCACGTGCCGGGTCTGAAGATCTGCGCCCCATCCACGCCTGCGGACACGCAGGGGCTCTTGACGGCCGCGATACGCGACGACGATCCCGTACTCTTCCTCGAGCACAAAAAGACGTACCGCCTCATCAAAGGCGAGGTGCCGGACGGCGACCACATCGTGCCGCTCGGCAAAGCCGACGTCGCTCGCGAAGGCCGAGACCTGTCGGTCATCACCTACGGGCTCATGCGCCACTTCGCGGTCGAAGCGGCCGAGCAGATCGCTCGCGAGGGCATCGACGCGGAGGTGGTTGATCTGCGCACCATCCAGCCGATGGATCGCGACGCGATCTTGCGCAGCGTGAGCAAGACGCGCCGCGCACTCGTGGTACATGAAGACAACAAATTTGGCGGCGTCGGCGCGGAGATCGCGGCGCTCATCGCCGAAGACGCATTCCTCGACTTGGACGCTCCCATCCGCCGCTTGTGCGGGCCGGACGTGCCCGCGATGGGCTACGCCAAGGAATATGAAGACGCGTTCATGCCGAGTCCCGAGAAGATCGCCGCAGCCATGCGCGAGCTCGCCGCCTTCTAGAGGAGGATCCGCGTGCCCAACGTCATCATGCCGCAGCTCGGCGAGACGGTGACTGAAGGAACCGTCGGCAAATGGCTTAAGAAGGTCGGCGAACAAGTCGCGAAATACGAACCGCTGCTCGACGTCGAGACCGACAAAGTCGCGTCTGAGATCCCTTCGCCGTACGCGGGCACCGTGACGAAGATCCTAGCGGAAGAAGGAGCGACCGTGCCGGTCGGCGCGCCGATCTGCGAGATCGAAGAGACGGGCAAAAAGGCAGAGGGACCTGCGCAGGCGGTCCCCGGACCTGCGCAGGCACCCGCCGGACCGGTTGCACCGGCCCAACAACAATCGAGAGGCGACGGCGTCCAGGGCGACGATGGCGCCCGTTATTCTCCCGCGGTTCGCAAACTCGCGCGCGAGCACCGCATCGACCTGCGCGGCGTTACCGGAACCGGGCGCGGCGGACGCGTCACCGCGCAAGACGTCGCGACCGCAAGCAAGACGCCGAGCGCATCGCCGCCGAGACTTGCCGCTCCCAGCGCGCCGCTTTCACCGGCTCCGCCGACGCCAACCGCCGTGCCGCCGCAGCAAGCCCACGCCGTGCCCGTCGCGCCGCCGAGCGGCGAAGATTCGATCGTCAAACTCACACCGATACGCAAGACGATCGCCGATCGCATGGCGCAGTCGCGCTTCACGATCCCATTCGCCTGGTCGCTCGTCGAAGTCGACGTGACCGAGCTTGCGAAATGGCGTGACAAAGAAAAGGCTGGCTTCAAGGCTCGCGAGGGCGTCAGCCTGACGTTCGTGCCGATCGTCGTATCGGCGGTGGCCGCCGCGCTGCGGCAAGTGCCCCTCGTCAACAGCGCGTGGGCGGGCGATCACATCATCCAGCGGCGGCGCGTGAACGTCGGCATCGCAATCGACACGGACGACGGCCTCATCGTTCCGGTCGTGCGCGACGCGGATCGCCTCAGCCTGTCCGGTCTGGCGACGACGCTCGCCGAGCTCATCGACAAGGCTCGCCGGCGCAAACTCACCATGGAAGAGCTGTCAGACGGCACCATCACCGTCAACAACACCGGAGCGATCGGCAGCGTCATCTCGGTTCCGATTATCAACCCGCCGCAGGCCGCCATTTTCGCCATGGAGGCGACGGTGAAAAGGCCGTGGGTCGTCAATGACGCGATTGCGATCCGGTCGATCATGAACGTCAGTTTGTGCTTCGATCATCGAGTCTTCGACGGCGGGACTGCTTCGAAGTTCCTGCAGTCCGTCAAGCGCAGACTGGAAGGTCCGCCGCCCGCATTGTAGCGGCGCGCATGTATGCGCGTTCACCTCACGCAAGATCTCGCAGGTAGCGGCGGCTCAGAGAGAACAACGCCGCGATCACGACCAACGCACCCGCGCCAAGAAAACTCGCCGGCAGCGACGACAGGCTTGCGACAGAGCCCAACACCCAGGAGCCCAACGGCATCATGCCGAGAAAAATCATCGTATAGATCGACATGACGCGTCCGCGCATCTCGAGCGGCGTGTAGGTCTGCAGCAGCGTGTTCGCCATCCCCATGAACAGCATCACGCCGGCGCCGAGAACCATGAGCGTCGCAGACGCGAGCAAGACCGAGCGCGTCAGGCCGAGCGCCGCCAGCATGACGCCCGCCACGCCCGAGCTCGCGATGAGCAGTGCCCCTTTGTGGCGCTGGATCCTGATGATCGCCACTGCGACCGATCCGGCCAGCGCCCCGGCGCCGGCGGCGGCCATGAGCACGCCGAGCTCGCGAGGTCCGACGTGGACGACCGCCTTCGCGAAGGCCGGCATAAGCTGGATGTACGGCCGGCACACGAGCGCGAAAAGCGCCGACAGCGCCATAACGCCGACGACCGTCGGATCGCGGCGCATATAATGGAAGCCGTCCGCCATCTCTTTCCAGATGCCCGGGCGGTTTTCGACCGGCACCGGCGGCTTCGGCGACATGGCGATGAGGGCGAAGACGACGGCGAGATACGAGACGGCGTTCAAAAAGAAGCACGCCGCGACGCCGAAGGCACCGACGATGATCCCGCCGACCGCCGGGCCGACGATCGCCGGCCCGTTGAACGCCGCCGAATTCAGCCCGATCGCGTTTATCAGCTCGCGCGGAGCGACGAGATGCGGCACGAGCGACTGGCGCGTCGGAGCGTCGAACGAGGCGGCGGCGGAGGAGATCGAAGCGACGACCATGACGTGCCAGATCTGCACGACGTGCAGCGCCGCCAGCACGCCGAGCACGAGCGCGGAGGCTCCCATTGTGAGATTCGTGTAGAAGAGCAAGCGCCGCCGATCGACGCGATCGGCCAGCGCTCCTGCGATCCCCGACAGCAAGAACACCGGCATCGCGCGCACGAAGCCGACCAGGCCCAAGTAGAGGGCGCCGAGCGTCGCAGAGGGCGCAAGTTCGACGACGAGCCAGCCCTGCGCCAGCATCTGCATCCAGCTGCCGGTGTTGGAGATGAGCAAGCCCGACCACAAGAGACGGAATTCGCGGTAGGCGAGCGCACCGTACCGAGCGCGCGAGCGCGCTGACGGCAATTCGATGTGTGGCGACGATTTTTCGGCAAGCACTGGAAACGCGAAGTTCTCGCGGTAAGCGGCAGTCAACCTTGCCTTCGCGAGCGGAATCCCGGCCCATGTCGCTTGAAATTTGGACTACGGTTGCGCCCGTCGGCACGTTTCTCGCGATCGCCGCGACCGCCATCGTCGCGCTCGTGCAAATGCGTCACCTGCGAGCGAGCAATCAAATCGCAGCAGCACGTATCCGAAAGATCGGCCGCGCGTTCCGATCGAGGATGTATGGCTGGCCGAAGATACGAAGCGTTGGTCAGGATCGGGCGAGCTCGACCCATTTTAGGAAACAGAAACGACCCGCATCGCTGCGGGTCGTTTGCTGTCTGGTCGGTGGCGCTGTCGCCGCGCTTCGAACCGACAACTCCGGCGTCTCGGCTCGTTTGCGTGGTTTTACTGGGACGCGATCCCCAGGGCCATCACCTGGCGGGAGCCAGGTCCCCAACGGCAGGGGTACCATTCCCGAGAAGCTTGGCTCTCTACGTTTGCATCCGTAGCATCCGTTGTTGCTTCGCGTTCTCGGCACCGCGGTCGGTGTAGTCGCAGTATACTAAAACCGTCGTATGATCCGCAAGCCGAATAACTGTTCGTTTTCGAATTAAATTGTGCATAAGCGTCACGCGCGCGTCGCAGCGCGGAGAACGCCGACCGCGAACTCAAGCTGTCGCTGGGTGATGACGAGCGGCGGCGTTATTTCGATCACGTTCCGATGCGGTCCACCGGTCAGCACGATCACGCCGCGCGCGAGTGACGCGTTCACGATCGATGCCGCGCGGACCGCATCGGGCTGGCCTCGGCCGTCGACGATCTCGAGGCCCCACATGAGTCCCCGTCCGCGAACTGCGCCGACGGCGCTCTCGGATCCGGCTTTTAGTTCCTGCAGGAGCCGGTCGAGAGCGCTGCCGATTCGCGCGGCTCGTTCGACGAGATGTCGCTCGCGCAGTTCGGCGATGCAAGCGATCGCCGCGGCGCAGCCCGCGGGGTGCCCGAGATACGTCGTCGTGTGTATGGCTTCGCCGCGCGACTCCGGCCAGCGGTCCATGACCTCGGCCGCACCGACGCACGCGGAGATCGGGAAGCCGCCTGCCATGCCTTTGCCGACGCAGATGAGGTCCGGCACGACGCCGCTCCATTCGCAGGCGAACCAGCGCCCAGTGCGTCCGAAGCCCGTGAAGATCTCATCGGCGATGAGCAGAAGACCGCGCCGGTTGCAGATGTCGCGCAGCGCCCTCAGCCACTCGTCCGGAGCCTCTACGATGCCGCCGCGTCCCAAGATCGGTTCGAAAATGACCGCGCCGACCTCGGCGCCATCGGGACGGTCCAGCGCCGCTTCCGTCAGTTCGATACGGTCCGCGAACGAGGCGCGCCTCGAAAAGCCGCCGAGCTGCCGGGAGAACGGCGAGCGGAAGTGCGCCCGATCCGTCACTTCGAGCGCGCCGTACGTCAGGCCGTGATAGGCGCCGCTGAACGCGAGCACGCCGGGCTTGCCGGTGGCGACCGCGGCCGTTTTGAGCGCGGCTTCGACGGCCTCGGACCCCGACGTCGCGAAGATCACGCGCTTCGCGCCGTCTCCCGGAGTAAGCTCGCACAGCTGCCGCGCGAGCTCGACTTTTTCAGGCGTGGGATAGACGTCACCCATACCGTGGAGCAAGATGGCCGATTGACGGGCGATCGCTGCGGCGACGCGTTCATTCGAGTGCCCGACCGACGAAACGGCGAAGGCTGCCGTGAGATCGACGTAGAGGTTGCCGTCCGCATCTTCGAGGTTCGCGCCGGCGCCGCCGGTCAGAAAGATCGGTGAGTTCGGTCCGACGTAGGTGACGTTCCGGCACTCGACTTCGCGCAGTCGCCGCGCCAGCGCGAGGCTGTTTGGGCCGGGCGGTGTCACGCGGATGCGCCCCAGTTCTGCGCCGCGCGGTTCGGAGATCACGCGTTGCGGTCGATGAAGTCGGCCGGCGAAGGGCGGTAGCCGAAGGGAGGCCGCTGCATTTCACCGAGCGCGCAGACACGCTGCGCGCCGAAGAGCTGCGTGTCGGCTGGCGCGATGGCGCCGCCGACACCGACGGTGTCCAATGGCCGGCCGAATGCTTTCACCACGTCGGCCAGCGCTGGCATGGCGGCGAAAGGCCGGACGGAGACCACGCGGCCAAATCCCGCGCAGCGGGGCGACCCGAACGGTTCGACGGCGATGACGTACGACGGGATCATCTGATGACGGCGGTCGACGATGAGCGTTCCGAGTCCGTGCGTCGGGGAGTCGAGCACCGAGGCGGACAATAGCCGGATGAGATCCGCCAGTGCCGCCTGTTCACCGGCGGCCGGCCGCGCGCGAGGCAAGCGTCGATCGATCTCAGCGAGCGCCCGCGCCAGCGCCTGGCCGAAGATGATCGCGCGCTCGTGCGGGCCCGCCACATAGATCGTCTGCGGCGACATGCAGCCGCGCTGGTCGAACATGCAGACGTCGATCGCAGTGCCCCGCGCGGCCTGGCGCACGTCCGCGTTCGGTCCAACCACGCCGATGCTGAACGCGTCGGCGAACTCGACGACGCGATCGGGCCGCTCGATTCGGGAGCGCACGCTCTGGACGGCTTCGTCGCCGCCGAACACGATCACGCGCGTTGCCTCGGAAAAAGCGTGGCCTTCCAGCCGTTCGTCTCCGCCTCGCCAGTGCCGCGACTCGATGGTCGAAGCGAGCGGGGTGCCAAGTTCTTCGAATTGCTGCACGACGACATCCGCCAAATGCCGCTCGTCTTGGGCCGGCTTGAGAATGGCGCGCGCGCCGGCCACGGCCGCGCAGTAGGCGCTCGTGATGGCAGGGCCGAGAACGTTGCCCGGCAAGATGACGAGTGCGCTTGCGCCCTGCCGATCGTAGCGCCGGACGAGTTCCGTCGCTCGCCCGAGATCGAGATCCCAAAGGGCGGCGTCGAGCGCAGCCTCGACGACCGGCGCAGACCAAATCCCGTCGCGCAGACGTTCGCGCGATTCGCGCCTTACCCAAGATTTCGGGTCGCGCCACTGCGCCGCGCCTGCGGCGATGCGCTCGCAGCGCCGAACAAACTCCGGGGAATCGATATCGGCCGCTGAGCTAGCCACGTTCGGCGTCCAGCATCGCATCGATAGCGATGCTGCAGCCTTTGGGAGCTGCTCCGCGATGCCGGCCGAGGAGTTCGAAGCCGCCATCCGATTCTCGACCCAGATCGCCCGTCAAGACCGCCATGACCGACCCCCGGTTGCTGAGATCGTAGTGAGCGAGCAGACCGCTGGCGCCGGCCGCGACGGGCGCGGCCGTGACCGGATCGACCACCAGCGTTCTCGCCCAGCGCGGACCGATTTTCGTATCCGGGCGCGGAGCGCGACCCGCGAAGTAGTCGGCGAGGTTCGCGTCGTACCACTGGCTGCCGAGTTCGCACATGCCGTATTCGGAGACGCAGAACACGCGCGGCACGCCGAACACCCGAGACAAGGCCGCGTAGAGCTCGTCGCGCGGTACCTCGCGAGACCTCCCTTTGAAGCCGCCGGTCTCCACCATCCTGCTGCCGAGCGGCAACTCGAAACGGACGCCTTCGGCGTCCGCCCGATCGATGAAGTGAATGAAGGCGAACGCCGTTCCGATGATCGCCGCGGGGCCGGAACAACGGCGCAACGTGGCGCAGGCCGCCGCGAAGTCCAACGCATCGTCGCGGATGAAAAAGCCGCCGCCGGATTCGCCGAAGACGTCGTCGATCTTCGACAGCATGTAGCTCAGCGAGGAATGCGGCGCTTGAGAGAACGACGGCGCCAGCGCGCAGATCGTCATCGAGGTCGAGTCCGGGATCACGCATTTCCGGAAATGCGTCAGCAACGAAGCGTCGTAGAGGCCGGCGTCTTCGAGCTCATGCCGAGTAGGTCGCGCGCCGCCGGTCGTCGTGCCGCTCGATTCGAACGCGAGCGCCGCCCGCTGAGACGGGAAACAAGCCAGACGGAGCTCGCTGAACGCCGCGGCCGGTATGGCGGGGATCTCGCGCCAGTGACGGACGTCGTTTGGAGTGCGTTCCATGCGCCGACAATATCTTCGATACGGCTCGTTGTGTTCGAACTGGTAGGCGAACAAATCGAGCGCCAGCCGGTCGAAACCGATCTCCGGGGCGTCGGTCCGTGCGATGAACCGGCGGATGCGCGTATCGAGGTCGCGCGCGTCGGCATCTCTACGGTCGGAGGTTTCGGCGGACAGCGGTTCGCGCATGCATGCGGCTTCGAACGTAGGGCCGCGCATTCATGCGCGGCCGCGGTAGCAGGTCGATGATTAGCCGCCCGTGCAGTGGTTCGACCGTGCAGTGGTTCGACCGCAGGTCGATGACCTAGTCGAGCGAAGCTCGACGTAGGATGCCCAACCTCATCGTCGAGACCCTTCCCGTCGGCCTCTTGCAATGCAATTGCGTCATCCTCGGCGATGCGAAAACCGGCAAGGCGCTGATCGTCGATCCGGGCGATGAAGTCGAAAAGATCGCTGCCGTGCTCGACCGCAACGGCCTCACCGTGGCCGCGATCGCCGTCACCCACGCTCACATCGACCACGTCGGCGGTCTGGCGGGGTTGCGTGAAATGACCGGCGCGCCCACGCTGATGCACGAAGCCGACGCTTTGCTTTATGCCGAGCTCGCAATGCAGGCGCAGTTTCTCGGGGTCGCCGTCCCGCTCGCTGCGAAGATCGACCGCTACATGACCGACGGCGATCGCTTGGCGTTCGGCGGCGCAGAGGCGGTGGTGGAACATACACCCGGTCACACGCCGGGCAGTGTCACCTTTGTCGTCGGCGCGGAATCGCCGCTGGTGCTGTCGGGCGACACGCTCTTCGCCGGCGGAATCGGGCGAACCGATTTATGGGGAGGGTCGTTCGATGCGATCATACGCTCGATCAAGACGCGGCTGTTCGCGCTGCCGGACGACTCGGCGGTCGTTCCCGGGCACGGGCCCTCGACGACCATCGGATACGAGCGCAAGACGAACCCGTTCTTGTCGTGAGAGCCCCCGAACGCCGGTTAGAGAAGATGGAACAGGTCGTCGCTTGCGTCGTCATCGCGGCCGAGCCGGCGATCGTGATTTTGCCGAGGCAGCGTGACGCGGTTGGTCTCAAGCGCGGGCTGGCCGCAGCACCCGCAGAGAGTATCCGACGAGCGCAGCTGATTGCCGCACGTTATGCAGAAATTGAAGACGGTATGTTCGAGTCGGTGTTGCCTCATGCGCATCCACGAAAAGGAGTGATATCATGTCGCAGGAAACCGTGGCGGGCATTCCGCCGCCGCTGCGCTTCGAGCTGGGCCGCCGCGAGATCGAAGGCGAAGCCGCCGGAATTCTGCTGGTGACGATCGACGACGACGGCAAACCGCGCGTGGCGACGCTCTCCGCTCAGGAAATTCGAGTTCTGGACGACCTCCGCCTGCGCTTCGATCTGCGACGTGCTTCCACTTCGCGCCGCAACGCCCGCAAAAGACCGTCGGCGCTGTGGTGCGTTCTCGACGCCGCCGCATACACGCTGCGCGGGATGTGCCGCGCGATCGCCGAGGTGCCCGATCGCTCCGACCACGACGCCTTCGAAATGACGGTGACGTCCGTGCTGCGCGATTTCAAACCGTCCGAGCCGTTCGTCTCGGGCCCGAAATACCGCCGTATCGGAAAGTGACGGCCGTCACCTCGCGGCGGGCGCCGTAAGCATTGTTCCGGCGCCCGCCGAAACGAGGTATAAGAGGCCGAATGCAGCCGATGAAACGCTCCGAACCTCAGCAGGCGCACATCGACGCCGCGTCGCGTATCGCTGAAATCTTCGCTCGGCGCCGCGGCGAAGGCGTCTTCGCCGCGCTGCACGAGGTTTTGGCGCCCTTCGGCGCACGCAGGTTGACGATCGCTACGCTCGCCCACGACGCGAATCATCCCGTTCGCTATCATTACCATGCCGACCGAGAAGCGGACTCGTCTCCCGGCTTGGATCAACACACGCTCGCATTCGCGCTCGGCGCCGATCAAGCGCACGCCCTGCCCGCGGTGACCCCCGTCCGCGTGCTGCAAAGCGGGCCCGATCGCCCGGCGAGCGTCGGCCGCTTGTCCGCGGCAATCGCCTGCCCGGTGCGAGCCGGCGGACGGCAACTTGGCTTTTGCGTGGCGCAGAGCGAGAAAGAATTCGATCCGGCAGCGCTTTCACTCCTCAGCTTGGCGAGCGTGTTCGTCGGCCAGCAACTCGAGCTCGCGGGCGAAGAAGTCGCGGGGGCTGCGAAAGGTCGCGCCGTCGAACTTCTGCTCCACACCGCTCGAGCTCTGTCGACCGAACTCGATCTGGACCAATTGTTCGCCAAATTCCACGAGCTGGTGGGCCGAGTGATGGACGCGTCGACGTTCATTGTGGCGCTGCTCGCGCCCGACGGCAACGCGCTGGAGGTCCAGTACTGGTCGGAGCTCGGCAAGAAGTCGTTCGAGAAGATCCTGCATCCGCTCGACACGGTGGCCGGTCAAGTCGTGCAGACCGGCAAGCCGATGATGGTCCACAGCCCGGAGGAATGGGCGCGCCATAAGACCATCACGTATCCCGAATCCGCCGACGATCCGTCATCCGCGCTGTTCGTGCCGATGCGGCTCGGGGCGCACGTCTTAGGCGTTCTGTCCGTGCAGAGCCGGCGCGCCGGAGCGTATGGCGACAGCGATCGCGATCTGCTCGTCGCGATTTCAGAGCAGGCGGCGTTGGCGGTCGAAAACCTCCGCAACTTGCGTGCCAGCACGCAGCGCGCCGCGGATCTCAACCTGTTGGTCGAAGTCGCCAACGCCGTCTCGTCCGAGCTCGGACTGCACGGCGTGTTCTCGAAGATCCACGCGCAAGTGAAGCGGGTGCTCGACGCTCCGCTGTTCTACGTCGCGCTCGCAAGCGACGAGGACGAATCCGTCCGTTTGGAATATCTCGTCGAGGGCGATCGCGTCTTTCAGGCGACCACCTACGCCACCAGCGGAACGATCGTCGGCGCCGTCATCCAGTCGGGCCAGGCCGTCCTCGTGCGCAACGCCGAAGAACGCGACCGTCTGACGAACCGGCAGATCGGCAGCGGGCCGACCACCGTGCAGTCCGTCGCCGCCGTTCCGATGCACGTCGGTTCGCGCGTGATCGGCGCGATTTCGATTCAGTCGTACGAACCCGAAGCATACGACCAACGCAATCTGGAGCTCTTGTCGGCCATCGCCGAACAATCAGCCGTTGCGGTGCAAAACGCCCGCCTCTTCGAACAGGCGCGAGTCTTGGCCGACAACGACGCGCTCACGGGGCTGCCGCATCACCGCACCATTCAGGAGCGGCTGTCGTCTCAGCTGAAGCTCGCGCAGCGGCGTGGTGCGAAATTGGCCGTGATCATGATGGACATCGACGGCTTCAAGGCGTTCAACGACTCGTACGGTCATCCGGCGGGGAACCGAGCGCTCAAACACGTCGCACGCGCCTTGCGCGAGATCACGCGCGAGCCGGATATCGTCGGCCGCTACGGCGGCGATGAGTTCTGCGCGATCCTGCCGGACGCCGACCGCAAGGCGGCCGAAGGGTTCGCGGCGCGCCTCAGCAACGAGATGGCGCATCGTCCCGTCTTGCTGGGCGGCAGGCAAGCGGTGCCGATTACCCTGTCGATCGGCAGCGCCGTATATCCCGACGATCGCGACCGGCCCGACGAGCTCATCGCCGCGGCCGACGCGGAGTTGTACGCGAAAAAGCGCGGCGAACAACCGCCGTTCGGCGGCGTCACGTCGACCAGAGCGCTGCTCACCGGCGACCTCGCCGATTTCGCCGCGCTCATCTCGGCGCTGACGAATCACAGCCGCTTCCTTCGCGAGCACGTCTATCACATGAATGCGCTGGCGGCGGTCTACGCCGAATTCGCCGGCATCCCGGAATCGTCAGCCGAGCGAGAGGTCTTGCTGCGCGCTGCGACGCTCATCGACGTCGGCATGCTCGCGATTCCGGGCGGCATCCTCGGCAAGCCCGGCAAGCTCAGCCATGCCGAATTCGACACCGTCAAAACGCACGCACAGCTCGGTTTCGAAATGCTGCGTAAGATGGAAGGTTGCGAAGAGATCGCGCGCACGATCTTGCATCATCACGAGCGTTTCGACGGTTCGGGCTACCCGGCGGGTTTGGCCGGCGACGCGATCCCGCAGCTTTCGCGCGTGCTGGCAGTGCTTGACGCGTTTTCGGCGATGATCGCCGACCGGCCGTTCCGGCGCGCACTGTCGCGCGAAGACGCGGTAAAGGAATTAAAAGCGCAGACCGGATCGCAATTCGACCCGGCCTTGGTCCCGATGTTCCTGAAGGCGATCCTTTAGCTCAGGCGGCCGAGATCTCGCGCACGTCCGAGAGGCTCGACACGACGCGCACGAGACGAGTGACTCCGGCGATCTCGAACAGCCGGCGCACCGTCGGATTTGCGCAGACGACGACCGCGGTGCCGCCCGCCTCCTCGATCTTTCTCACGGAACCCACCAGCGTGCCGAAGCCGGCGGAGTCGACGGCGTCCACCGCCGTCAGATCGAAGACGCAGCGGCGCAGCCCGGATTGCAGGAGCCGTCCGATCGCACGCATCAAGCCGCGGGCCGACTGCGCGTCGAGGTGGCCGTCGAGCCTGACGACCTCGCTGGGCGCCGCTTCGCGGACGCGGTATTTGCGCGAGGGCTTGCCGTTTTTATCTTTGATTGTCGTTTGCATCTGTTCGATCCGTCCCAAGCGGGCACGACGCTTCGTCGATGCACTCGCTACCTACATATACGGAGCCGATTCGCCGTCGGACTTATGAGCGTATACAAGACAGGTTAAAGGTTTGTTACAAATACCGTATCATCGCTTACTGAGAAGAGTCTGAGAACTGCTCTCAGCGGGCGCGAATGGTAGTATCTCGCAGCGTAGTAGGGCTGAAAGATTACTGGATTTTTGCGAAACTGTGCGCGGCGGATTCGGGCGCGGCGGATTTCCGATAGTTATCAATCGCCACGTGCAGCGCTTCGAGCACGCGAACCGGGTAGTCTTTCTTGCGCGCCGGGTAACCGCCGAGGAAACTCTCAATGTCATCCGGGCCCAACTGCTCGACTTCGGTCACTGTCTTGCCCTTCGCCAGGCCGGTTAGGATCGCGCAGGTCGCGACTCCGAATCCGCAGCCGGTCGTGAAGTACGAGATGTCGTCGATCCGCTCTCCGGCGCCGATCTTCAGATAAAAAGTGTACATATCACCGCACGAATCCGAGAAGTACTCACCCGTCGCGGTGGGGTTTTCCATCGTCGCAAAACCTTCGCGGTTGGTGACCAACTCTTGAAACTTCGGGAAATCCATCAAGCTAATTCCTTGCCGGAAGGCGGAACTCGCAAAGCGCGTCGCCGCGCGCGATCGAGGTGGTATGCTCCGGTTTGCCGGGAAGCACTTCCTCCATAAGGGCGTGCACCATGCCGCAAATCTCGGAGTTGGTCGCGACGGTGTCGCGGAACGGGCAATTGTGCTCGCGCAAGACGAAGCTGCCGTCGGGCGATGCTTGGAAATCGGCGACCACGCCTTGCTCTCGCAGCAGACCGGCAAGCGCCTCGACGCGGCCGCGCGCGTCTTTGCCGTCGAACCGATCGGCGTGTTTGCGCGCGGTGCGCCGCCCGATCTTGCGGAATAGCTCCGTCACTCGACCGGGTCCGTCGTCGTTTTTGATCTCGCGCAACACCGTGTTCAGCAGCGTATTGTAGCGCTGGGGAAAGAGCTGCTCGCCGTCGCGGGTCAACGAGTAGGCGAGGCTCGGCTTCGTCCTGCCTCGACGCTCGGCCGCTTCGGTGACGAGACCATCGCGCCCGAGCCGAGCAAGGTGTTGACGCACGGCGTTCGGAGTGAGGCCGAGACCAGCTGAAAGCTCCGTCGCCGTGAGCCCCGGTTTGCGCAGCAGCGCCTCGGCGATCCGGCCTCGAGTAGTGTGGAAAAAACTGTCTTCGCGCATGTTAGTGTGAGGCGAGGGTTCCTCGCTCTTCAAGTATAATTGAGTATGCAAAGATAATCAACGGTTATATTGACTATCTCAACCGCGTAGCCGTACAATGATTGTAGGGGTCGTGCTTAACTCGGACCCTGTTCGTCCCGGCCCGCAATACATCCCGAGGAGTTCAATGCCCGACACGATTCTGGAAATCCGCGACCTGCACGCCGGCGTCGGTGATATGGAGATCATTCGCGGCATCGACCTGTCGATCGAGCGCGGCACGGTTCACGCGTTGATGGGACCGAACGGTTCCGGGAAAAGCACGTTGTCGCTCGTCCTGATGGGTCATCCGAAATATCGGGTCGCGAGCGGAGACATCCTGTTCAACGGCAAGAGCGTTTTGGAGATGAAGCCGCACGAACGGTCGCTGGCCGGAATGTTCCTGGCGTTTCAATACCCGTCCGCGGTGCCGGGCGTCTCCGTGGCAAACTTTCTGCGCAACACGCTCATGGCGCGTCACAAAGGCGATGCCCCGCTGACGCCGGCCAAGTTCAAGAAATTGCTGGACGAAGGGACCGCGAAACTCAAGATGGACCCCGCCGTTCTCGGCAGATATGTGAACGACGGTTTCTCGGGCGGCGAGAAAAAGCGGCTCGAGATCCTGCAGGCGCTCGTGCTGCAGCCCGCGCTGTCAATCCTGGACGAGACCGATTCGGGGCTCGACATCGATGCGCTCCGCATCATCGCGGAAGGCATTGAAGCGCAACGCTCTCCCGAGCGCGCCGTCCTGCTCATCACGCACTATCAGCGCATCTTGAACTACATCAAGCCGGATCGAGTTCACGTCATGGTCAAGGGCAAGATCGTCAAAGAAGGCGGCCCGGAGCTGGCGCACGAGCTCGAAGCCAAGGGCTACGATCCGCTCATCAAGGAACTGGTTGGAGTATAGCAATGGCCATCAAGGAACAGCAGCTCGTCGACAAAGACTATAAATACGGTTTTCGCGATGAGATCAAGTATAAGTTCAAATCGCGCAAGGGCATCGACCACGAGATCGTCGAGCAGATATCCCAACTCAAGAGCGAGCCGCAGTGGATGCGCGATTTCCGCCATCGCGCGCTGGACATTTTTCTGGCGAAGCCGATGCCGCCGTGGGCCAACCTCGAACTGCTCAATCAGATCAAGTTCGAGGACATGTATTACTATCTGCGTGCCTCGGATATGGTCGAGGGCAACACGTGGGAAGACGTGCCGGAAGAGGTCAAGCGCACCTTCGACCGGCTGGGCATCCCGGAAGCAGAGCGCAAATTCCTCGGCGGCGTCACGGCGCAGTACGACTCCGAAGTTGTCTATCACAGCATCCGCAAAGACCTGGAAGAGCTAGGCGTGCTGTTCTCGGACATGGACACGGGGCTGCGCGAGCACGAGGACATCGTCCGCAAACACTTCGCTACGGTGATTCCGCCCGGCGACAACAAGTTTTCCGCGCTCAATTCCGCGGTATGGTCGGGCGGATCGTTCATCTGGGTGCCGGCGGGCGTCCACGTCGCGGTGCCGCTCCAGGCCTACTTCCGCATCAACGCGGAGAGCATGGGCCAGTTCGAGCGCACGCTGATCATCGCCGAGCCGGGCTCGTTCGTGCACTACATCGAGGGCTGCACGGCGCCGTCGTATTCGACGAACTCGCTGCATTCGGCGGTCGTCGAGCTGATCGCCAAAGAAGGCGCGCACATCCGCTACACGACGATCCAGAACTGGTACAAGAACATCTTCAATCTGGTCACCAAGCGCGCCGTGGCTCGCAAGAATGCGCACGTCGAATGGGTCGACGGCAACATCGGTTCCAAACTGACGATGAAGTACCCGTCCGTGTACCTGATGGGCGAGGGTGCGCGAGGCGAAGTGTTGTCGATCGCGTACGCGAGCGAGGGCCAGCACCAGGACGCGGGATCGAAGATGGTTCACGCGGCTCCCAACACGACCTCGATCATCACCAGCAAGTCGGTGAGCAAGGGCGGCGGACGTACGAGCTATCGCGGGCTCGTGAAGGTGCATCCGAATTGCAGCGGCGTGAAGTCCAACGTGCGCTGCGACGCGCTCTTGATGGATCCTCAGTCACGGTCCGACACCTATCCCACGATGGAGATCGACGCCAAAGACGTGCGCATCGAGCACGAGGCGACGGTGTCGAAGGTGGGAGAGGAACAGCTTTTCTACGTGATGAGCCGCGGGTTGACCGAGGTCGAGGCGACGACGATGATCGTCAACGGCTTCTTCGAACCGTTCGTCAAGGAACTGCCGATGGAATACGCCGTCGAGTTGAACCGGCTGATCGCGCTGGAGATGGAAGGCTCCGTCGGCTAACTGGTGTAGGGGACCGGTTCCACCGGTCTCACCACAAAAGAGCATGACTGAAACCCTGACGAAACCGATCCTCGACCGCGCGGCGGTCGAGGTCATTTCTTCGGAACGGCGCGAAGCGGCTTGGCTGCGCGAACTGCGCGGCGCGGCGTTCGACCGGCACGAGCGCATTCCGACGCCGACGAACCGGACCGAAGGCTGGCGGCGTCTCGCGCTCGAGGCGATCGACCTTTCGCCGGCCGAGCCGCAAGCCACGGAGATCGAATTTGCCGTCGCGGCCGCCGACCGGGCCAAAGGCGTGGTGGCGACATCGCTCGATGATGCGCTGCAAACCCACGAACGGCTCGTCCGCGAGTCGATGCTTACCGCTCGCACGCCCCACGCGCTTACGAAATATTCGGCGCTTACCGATGCGGCCTGGCAGGGCGGCGCCTTTATCTACGTGCCCGACGGCATCGAAACGTCCGCGCCGATCGGCTTGCGCATCCGATGCGGCACGTACCCGCGCGTCATCGTCTGCGTGGGAGCAAACGCGCGGGCTTCCATCGGCGAGACGCACAGCGAGGCCGGTCGCCTTTCCGCCGGTCGCGCCGACATCGTCGTCGGCGATGGCGCGCATCTCACTTACGCGCACGTGCAGGAGTGCGGCCGTAACACGGTCGCCCTGTCGCACCAGCGCGCCCGGCTCGCGCGCGACGCCAGGCTGGTGATGCTGAACTTCGGCATCGGCGGCGCTCTATCGAAGAACGACGTCGAAGTCGAATTGCTCGGTCGCGGCGCGGAAAGCGACATGCTCGGCCTGGTTTTTGCGGAAGGCGACCAGCAATTCGATTACCATACGCTGCAGGGTCATCGCTCGCCGAACACCCGCAGTGATCTGCTTTTCAAGAGCGCCCTGGATGACAACTCGCACTCGGTCTATACGGGCGTGATCGTGATCGATCGCGGCGCGCAGCGCAGCGACGCGTATCAGGCGAACCGCAACCTGCTGCTCGGGGCCGGTGCCCGGGCCGACACCGAACCGAAGCTGGAGATCGAGGCGGACGACGTGCGCTGCACGCACGGGGCGACGGTCGGACCGATCGACGACGAGATCATGTTTTACTTGACCAGCCGCGGGCTTGATGTCGACACCGCTTCGCGCATGATCGTCGAGGGATTTTTTCAAGAAGTGTTCGAGAAAGTCGCCCAGCCTGCGCTCACCGAGCCGCTGGCGGCGAAGATCGCGCCGCACATCGGCCGCATCGGGGCGCAATAGCGGCGCATGGCGGAGCTGGTGACGGTGGCGAGAGTCGAAGACGTCCCCGAGGGGACGGTCAAGGTCGTCGAGGCCGGCGGCCGGCGCATCGCGCTGTGCAATTATCAGGGCACGATCTATGCGATCGACGACGTCTGCACCCACGACGGCGGCGCGCTCGATCAAGGCGAGCTGTTCGATTACGAAGTGGAGTGTCCACGGCACGGCGCGCGCTTCGACGTGCGCACCGGCGAGGTCACGTGCCTGCCGGCGGTCGAGCCAGTGAAGAGTTACGCGGTGCAGACCGACAACGGCGAAATCGCCGTCGAGGTATGACGATGGGCGCCCTCGCGCAGACCGTTTCGCCGGCGCTGTCCGAGAGCGACGTCGCGCGCATCCGTTCGGAATTTCCGATTTTGAAAGAGCGGCCGCACGGCAAGCCGCTCGTGTTTCTCGACAGCGCGGCCTCGTCGCAAAAACCCATCCAAGTGATCGACGCGATGGACGACTATTATCGCCGCTATCACGCCAACATTCATCGCGGTGTCTACCATATCAGCGAGCTGGCGACCGAAGCCTACGAAGAGGCGCGCGCGAAGGTCGCGCGGTTCATCGGCGCCGAGCGCGCCTCCGAATGCATCTACGTTCGGAACGCGACCGAGGGTCTGAATCTCGTCGCCTACGCGTGGGGCCGCGCGAACATCCGTTCCGGGGACGTCATCCTCGTCACCGAGATGGAACATCACTCGAATCTCGTGCCGTGGCAGATACTCGCTCGAGAAAAAGGCGCCCAGTTGCGCTGGCTGCGGGTGACCGACGACGGCCTGCTCGACCTGAGCGATCTCGATCGACGGCTCGAGGGAGCGAAGCTGTTCGCCTTCACCGCGGTAAGCAATTCTCTCGGAACGATCAACGACGTGAGGCTGCTGTCCGATCGGGCACGCGCCGCCGGCGCCGTCTCGGTGGTCGACGGATGCCAGTCCGTGCCGCGCATGCCTGTCGACGTCGGCGCTTGGGGCTGCGATTTTTTGGCTTTTTCCGCCCACAAGATGCTCGGGCCGACTGGCGTCGGCATCGTGTGGGGCCGCAAGGAGCTGCTCGATGCGATGCCGCCCTTCATGGCGGGCGGGGGGATGATCGGCGTCGTGGAGATGGGGTCGGCGACCTATGCGGACGTCCCGGCGCGCTTCGAAGCGGGCACCCCAGCGATAGCGGAAGCGATCGGTTTCGGCGCCGCCATCGACTATCTCGAGGCCGTCGGTATGGACCGGCTCCATCGCTACGAGCTGGAGCTTGCGGACTACGCGCTGCGGCGGCTGACCGAAACCAGCGCGGTAACCGTGTACGGTCCCGACATGGCGCACCGCACCGGCGTGATCTCATTCACCGTCGGCGACATCCACGCCCACGACCTGGCGAGCATCCTCGACAGCGAGGGAGTGGCCATCCGCGCCGGCCACCATTGCAACCAGCCGCTGATGGAGCGCCTCGGCGTGCCGGCGACCGCGCGTGCGTCGTTCTATCTCTACAACACGCGCAGCGAAGTCGATGCGCTCATCGCCGCGATCGAAAAGGCCAAAAAGCTCTTCAAGATCGTTTGAAGAACGCGAACGAAACGATGCACGATCCTGTCTCCGGCATGGATGAGCTCTACCGCGATTTCATCCTCGATCACTATCGAAATCCGCGCAACGCCGGGACGCTTCCGGCGCCCGACGCGACGTTCGAAGATCTCAATCCGCTCTGCGGCGATAAGATCCGCATGGATCTCGCGATCTGCGATGGGAGAGTTGCAGACGTGAGGTTCAAAGGCCGTGGCTGCGCGATTTCGCAGGCATCCGCTTCGCTGTTGACCGAGGAGATCAAGGGCAAGACACTTGCCGAGATCGACGCGATCGGCAAAGATGAGGTGCTCGGCAATCTTGGCATCTCCATCTCAGCTGCGCGGTTGAAGTGCGCCCTGCTGGGTTTGAAGGTGTTGAAACAAGCTCTGGCGCTCAAATACGACGCCAGCGAAGAAACGTAATGTAGGGGCGCGCATTTATGCGCGCCTTCGCCAGAAGCCTGCGGCGGCGATCGCCGGCGCCGCTCCGATCAGCCACCCGCCGATGATGTCGATCGGCCAGTGCAGGAAGCAATACACGCGCGCGGCTCCGATCAAGACGGCGGCGATGGCCGAAACGATCGCAAGGGGCGTGTCGACGAAGAATAACGCAGCGGCGATGAATGCGGCGACGGCCGAGTGATCGGACGGAAACGCATTGTCGGCGTCGTGCGAAATGAGTGGAACGACGTGGAAGGTCGCAAAGGGCCTTTGATGCGCATAGAAGTGTCCTGCCACTAGGTCCAAGCCGACGGCGACCACCGCGGCGCCGAGAAACCGGTAGACCAGACTCGCCGGCGCTCTGCGCCGGATGCAGCCGGCCACGAATGCGACGATGGGGATGACGAGGCCGTATTGGGCGAACGCGACGGCCGCACCGTCGAGCCAGTGGTGCGACCACAGCGAATGGAAGTAGAGCAGCGTCGGCATTGCGACTGACATTCGACGTCAAAGGTCGAAATCCCAGACGCCGGCAGGAATGTGCGGTGACGCGCGTCGCAAAGAGGGGCGCATGCCCGTACACCCGATTCACCATTTGTCGATCGGCACTGACGCGTTCCGCGTCGCCAAGAAATTCTATGACGCGCTGCTGCCGGCGCTCGGTTTCGATCAAGTCTTCGAGAAAGATGATTCCTTCGGCTATCAGCGCGAAGGTTTTGAGCTCATCATCCTCAAGGCGAACAGCAGCAAGGACGACCTCTTCGACAGCAACCGCCGCGTCGGGTTCGATCATCTGGCCCTCAATGCGGAGTCGCGCGCGAAAGTGGACGAATGCGCCAAGCTGCTCGACGATCTGGGAGCCGACATCGACGATCCACCCGCGGCCGTCACCGAATACGGCGACGATTATTACGCGTTGTGGGCGCGCGACCCGAGCGGCCTGCGCATCGAGGTCGTCTACCAGGGTCCCTGACCCGCGCCGAAGAGGCTGGTCTGCTTCGGCGGCTTGGCGATCAGCGACGCGGCCCGCACGCCGACCAGGCGGACGGGCTTTCCGGCGACGTCCATGCGCTTGAGACAAAACGCCGCGGCTGCGGCGATGATCCGCGAGTCGTCGGTCGGCTGCGTCAAGGTGGTTTGCCGTCCGGCAATCGTGAAGTCGGCGAATTTGACCTTGACGGCGAGGGTGTACGCGCACAAGCCGTGGCGTTGCAGACGGTTCGCTACGTCGCGTGCCTCATCACGGGCAGCGTTCGCCAGCGCTGCCGGGTCGACGACATCATGTTCGAACGTCTGCTCGCTCGAAACCGAACGCCACTCTTCGCCCTGAACGACGCGGCGTCGATCGATGCCGCGCGCCAGATCGCGCAGCTCTTTGCCCCACTTGCCGAACAGTTCGAAAAGCCGCTCGTCTGCCATCCGCGCGATGTCGTCGATCCGCTCGATGCCGTGACTGCGCAGCCGGCCTGCGGTCTTCGGGCCGACGCCCCACAGCCGCTCGATCGGCTTGTCCGCCATATACTCGGCCTCGGTGCCGGGCGCGACCGATACGAGGCCATCCGGCTTCCCGTCGTCGCTGGCGATTTTCGCGATCATTTTTCCCGAAGCGATGCCGACCGAAGCCGTCAAAGCGGTGGCTTCGACGACGTCGCGCTTGATGGTGGTCGCGATCGCGACGGCATCCTCCAGCGACGCGTCACTGAGGTCCGCGAACGCCTCATCGAAGGCCAGCCGCTCGACGCAGGCCGAATGTCGGGAAAGTATCGCAAACAACGTCGAACTGATCGCGCGATAGGTCTCGTATTGAGGAGGCGCCACGATGAGATCGGGGCACAGTTCCTTCGCGCGATACAGCGGCATGGCGCTTCGGATGCCGTACGGTCTCGCCTCGTACGATGCCGTCAAAACGATGGCTCGCCTGCTCGATCCGGCGACCACGATCGGTTTGCCGCGCAACCTCGGGTCGTCACGCTGCGCGACCGCCGCGTAGAAGGCGTCGAGATCGGCATGGAGGATCATGACGAGCTTGCGAGCTACACAGAGCGCGCTAGCATCGCCCGCGAGCGCGCGCGGCGCCGATCTTCTTCGGTCAACAAGCGTTTGCGCAGCCGGATGGATTTCGGCGTCACTTCGACGAGTTCGTCATCTTCGATGAATTCAAGCGCGCGTTCGAGCGTCATTAGCTCGGGCGGCGGCAGGTTCGGCGCGTCATCCGAGCCGGATGCGCGCATGTTCGTCAGCTTCTTCGCTTTACAGACGTTCACGACGATGTCGTCTTCGGTCTTGGCGCGGCCGACGATCATACCGGCGTACACTTCGGTTTGCGGTCCGACGAAGAACGTGCCGCGGGCCTGAAGATTGTCGAGCGCGTACGCCGTGGTGGTACCGGTTTCCGCGTCGACGAGCGCTCCGACGCCGCGGTGCGGGATCTCGCCGGCCAGCGTTTGGTGATCGTAGTAGGTATGGTTCGCGATCGCCGTGCCGCGCGTTAGCGTCATGAGTTCGCCGCGCAAGCCAAACAGCGCGCGCGTCGGCAAGGTATATTCCAGCCGCTGCTGCGATCCGTACTGCAGCATATTGAGCATGTGGGCTCGCCGTCTGCCCAGTGATTCGATGACCGCTCCTGCATATGCCTCGGCGACGTCGACGACGAGGTACTCGACGGGCTCCATGTTTTTCCCCGAGCGCTCGACAACGATCACCTGCGGTTTTGAAACGGCAAGCTCGTAGCCTTCGCGGCGCATCGTCTCGATCAGCACCGACAGATGGAGCTCGCCGCGGCCTGAGACGGTGAAGGTATCGGGCGAAGCCGTCGGGATCACGCGCAACGCGACGTTGCTCTCCAACTCGCGCTCGAGGCGTTCCTTCAAGTGCCGGCTCGTGAGGTACTTGCCCTCGCGGCCGGCGAACGGGCTCGTGTTCACGAGGAACTCGACCGACACGGTCGGCTCGTCAACCAACACGGCGTCGACCGCTTCGGGCTGCGCCGCGTCCGCAAGCGTGTCCGCGATGTTGACCGCTTCTACGCCGGACAGCGCGACGATGTCGCCGGCGCGCGCGAGCTCCAGTTCGCGCCGCTGCAGGCCAAAGAAATCGAAGAGCTTCGTGACCCGATGCGTCGTCCGTTCGTCGCCGCGAATCCGCATGATGGCGTCGCCGGTCCGCACGACGCCGCGGAACACGCGACCGATCCCGACGCGGCCGACGTACTCGTTGTGATCGATGTTCGACACGAGCATTTGGAAAGGACCTTCGTCGTCGCCGGGAGGTTCCGGAATATGCTTGATGATAGCGTCCATGAGCGGCCGCAGGTCAATCCCGGCGACGTGAAGGTCCGACGTCGCTGTGCCGGCGCGGGCGTTCGCGTAGATCACCGGAAAATCTAATTGGTGATCGGCGCAGCCGATGTCGATGAACAGCGCCAGGACTTCGTCGAGGACTTCGACGGGCCGCGCGTCTTTTCGATCGATTTTATTGATGACCGTCACCACCGGCAGGTCCTGCTCGAGCGCTTTGCGCAGCACGAAGCGCGTTTGCGGCAGCGGCCCCTCGGCCGCATCGACGAGCAACAGCACGCCGTTCACCATCTGCAGCACGCGCTCGACCTCGCCGCCGAAGTCGGAGTGGCCGGGCGTGTCGACGATGTTGATCTTGATCGGACCCCACACGATGCCGGTGTTCTTGGCCAGAATCGTGATGCCGCGTTCGCGCTCGATCGGATTGACGTCCATGATCCGCTCGCCGGCGTGCGACGGATCGCGAAAAACGCCGGCTTGCGTCAGCATTGCATCGACCAGCGTCGTCTTGCCGTGGTCGACGTGCGCGACGATCGCGATGTTGCGGACGTCGGAACGGGTTTGCATGCTGTCATGTTATACGGCCGGCCAAGGGTACAAGCCTCTGCGGCATGAAGAGTCGGACGGTGTCCGATGCATCGAAACGCAAACCGTCTTTATCGGATGGCGAGAGCGCAGCGCGCCAAGAATTGCGGCCGTACGTCGGCGACGCGGCAGTCGAAGAAGACCTTTCGTATGACCCGCAGCAAGATCCGACCGTCCGCAGTATCGGCGTCATGGGCGCGGCCGGCGGATACATCGATCCCGCCATCCGTGATCGCGCGTACCAGCTCGGCCGGGCGATCGCAGGAGCCGGCTGTGTGCTCATCACGGGCGCGTGCCCTGGCCTGCCGTACGATTCGGCGCGCGGAGCGCGCGACGCGGGTGGATTGTCGATCGGCATCTCCCCCGCGCTGTCGCGCAGCGAGCACGTGCGCAAGTACGAATCGCCGGTCGACGCCTTCGACGCGATCATCTACACGGGCAGCGGATTGATGGGCCGCGAAGTCGACAACATCCATTCCTCCGATATCGTCATTATCGCCGGCGGGCGCTCAGGGACGCTCGGTGAATTCAGCATCGCGTATGATGAAGGCAAGCTGATCGGCGTCCTCACCGGAAGCGGCGGCATCGCCGATCAGATACCGGTTATCGTCGCGATGATCCAAAAAGAGACCGGCGCGGCGATGATCTACGACGGGGATCCATCCCGGCTCGTCGCTCGCTGCATCGAAGAGTACCAGGAATCCCACTACCGCCGTCCGTCGACGTTCGTCGAGGAAGCGGTCCGAGCTCCGGAGGATCCGATCTGGCCAGGATCACCTTCATCGGCGCCGCAGGCGTCGTAACCGGCAGCAAGCACCTCGTCGAAACGGACTCGGGCCGGCGGCTGCTGCTCGACTGCGGCATGTACCAGGGGATCAAAGAGCTGGCGGACAGGAACTGGACGCCGCCGCCCGTGGATCCAAAAACGCTCGATGCCGTGCTGCTGTCGCACGGCCACCTCGATCACTGCGGCTACCTGCCGGCCCTCGTGCAACAGGGCTTCACGGGCGCCGTCTACGCCACGTCGGCGACGATCGACGTGGCGCAGCTGGTCCTCGAGGACGCCGCGCATCTCCAAGAAGATGAAGCCGAGCGCGCGCAGCGGCACCCGGAGCGAGGCGCACACGCCACGCCGCTGTACACGGCAGACGACGTCGCTCGCGTCGCGCGCTTATTCAAGGCGGTTTCGTACGGCGATGAACGCGCCGACATCCCCGGTTGCCGATTGCGCTTCACGGACGCGGGCCATATCCTCGGCTCCGCCATCATCGAGTTGTGGTTCGATTCCAAGAAGCTGACCTTCAGCGGCGACATCGGGCGCTACCATAACCCTCTGCTCGACAACCCGTCGCCGGTCGCGCAAAGCGACTACGTGCTGTGCGAATCCACGTATGGCGATCGCCTTCATCCGCCGTCGAATCCGCAGGACGACCTGGCGACGGTTATCAACGCCGCTGCGCGGCGCGGCGGCTGCCTCGTCATTCCGGCGTTCGCCATCGGACGCACGCAGGAGATCCTGTACGCTCTCGGCCAGCTCCAGCGCGCGGAGCGGGTTCCTCGCACGGCTATCTTCGTGGACAGCCCGATGGCCATCGAAGCGGATGCGATCACCGTGAAGAACGCCGACTTCATGCGCTTCGATCCTAAAGCGCGCTTCGGAACCGACGACGAGAATCTGGGCGCGGAGAACGTCACGCTCGCGCGATCGGCCGACGATTCGAAAAAGATCAACGGCGTTCGGTCAAACGCGATCGTCATCTCCGCGAGCGGGATGGCCAACGGAGGGAGAATCCTCCACCATCTGCGCAACCGGTTGCCGCGAGCTCAAGACACGGTGTGCTTCGTCGGCTTTCAATCGCCGAACACGATCGGCGCCGCGCTGGTCGGCGGCGCCAAATCGGTGAAGATCTTCGGGCAGCCGATTGACGCCGCAGCTGCGATTGCGCACGTGGACGGCTTCTCCGCTCACGCGGACCGCGATGAATTGCTGCGCTGGTTCGGCGGTTTCACGGACAAGCCGCGTACCTACCTCGTCCACGGCGATCCGGATCAGGCGGCGTCGCTAGCCGCGGCCGTCACGCGCGCATACGGCATGCCGGCCGAAGCCGCTCACCAGGGCGAAGTCGTACGGATATAAAAAGCGGCCGCCGAAAGGCGGCCGCTGCGAATGTCCTCCAGATCAGTTTTTTTAGGGCCCGGTCGGCCGGCCAAGTTCGACGAGCTCATCGCTTTCGTCGCCGGTGGCTTTGAGGCGCTTCTCGCTGAGTTCTCGCAAGTGCAGTCGTCCCTCGTATTCGTGCACCGGGTCGATGCGGAGAACGTCGTCGTCACCAAGTTCTTCGACGAGGGTCGCTGGCGCGTTAACCATGGTATCTCCTCAAAACGGGGCGCGTACCCCCACGGAAACCATCGTACCATAGTATACGCCGTTTTTCAGCCGACCTATCGCAAATTCTTGAGGTTTGCGTCGACGATGCGCCGTGCAGCGGAACGGGGGTCCAGTTCTCGACGCAGGACTTGGGCGAGCACCGGCTCCATCGAGCCGTTGTTCCTAAGCTGTTCGCCGACTAAAGTCCCTATTCGGCGCTGGACCGCTTCGATGACTTCCTCTCGCAGGCGATCGTGCGAGCGCCCCATGCGCTCGTCCGCTTCGAGAACTTGGTGATGGCGCTGGCAAGCCTCCCAAACCTCGGGCACGCCTTGACCGGATGTTGCAACGGTCTGCAGCACGGGCGGGTTCCATCTCCTGCGCCGCTCCTCGGAACCTCCCAGCGTCAGCATCGTCTTCAGATCGGCGACTGTCGCGGCAGCGCCGGGTCGATCGGCCATGTTGACGACGAAGCAATCGGCGATTTCGAGCAGGCCGGCCTTGATCGACTGGACGCCGTCACCTAATCCCGGCACCGTCACCACGATCACCGTGTCCGCGACCTTGACGATTTCGAGTTCGATCTGACCGACCCCGACGGTCTCTACGAGAACCACGTCGCGGCCGGATGCATCGAGCGCGCGAACGACGTCGCGGGTCGCCGGACCGAGCCCGCCCGTGGTTTTGCGCGAAGCCATGCTGCGAATGAAGACGCCTGGGTCTCCGGCGTGGCGCTGCATGCGGACGCGGTCGCCGAGGACCGCTCCGCCGGTGAACGGACTCGACGGATCGACGGCGACGATGCCGATGCTGCGGCCGTCATCGCGAATGACGAGTGCGAGCGCGTCGACGAGCGTGCTTTTCCCCGCGCCGGGCGGACCGGTGACGCCGATGATGTGCGCGTGCCCGGTGTGCGGATACAACGCCGCGGCGAGACTGGTGGCCGCGGGGTCGTCGTTTTCGATCGCGGTGATCGCGCGCGCCAGCGCGCGCCAGTCGCCGGACACGACGCGGCGCGCCAGCTCCAGTCCGCGCGCGTCGGCTGAGTCGGCGGGCCGCGGTTTCGTCGCCATGGCGAGAATTGAGGTTCACGGGATGCGCCGCGCCCGCCTGTCTCGAAGCTCGAGGCCATGGACTCGGCCTCCATCAGCCTGCCCGTGCGCAAACCATTCGGCCTGTTCGCCACCGCCGTATCGCACGGCTGGTATCAAACGCGACCATTTCGCTGGGACGCCCGAGGCGAACGATTGCAGCGCGCCGAGCGACTGATGGACGGCCGTGTCATGCTTTTGAATATCCGGGAGGCGCGATCGGCGCGGCGGGGCTATGCCGATGTCGTCATCGACATCATGGGCGACGGCGCCAGCGATCCGGGCGTCGCCTCAGAACTCGGGCGCCGCGCTTGCGTCATGCTGCGGTTGAACGAAGATCTGCGTGGTTTTCACGAGATTTGCAGGCGCCAGCCGGAGCTGAGCGGCGCCTTGCGCTTCGGCGCCGGCCGCTGCATGCGTGGATCCACGTTGTGGGAAGACGTCGTCAAGACGATCCTCGGCACGAACGTGTTGTGGAAACAAGCGGTCGTGATGATCAACCGCCTGGCGGAGCTCGGCGACCCGTGCCCCGCGGATCCGACGTTGCGCGCATGGCCGACGCCGGGCCAAGTGACGCGGGCGGGCGAGCGCTTCTTGCGCGATACGGTCCGCGCCGGCTACCGCTCCCCCTACATACGGGAATTAGCGCATCGCCAAAAATCCGGCGACATCGACCTGGACGCGCTCGATGCGGCGGCGACGAAGTTGTCCTCTGACGAGCTCTTCAAACGGCTTTGCGCCATCAAAGGTATCGGCAAATCTTCCGCGCACTTCTTGATGAACTTGCTCGGACGTTATCACCACATCTCGGTCGACAGCGCGACCTATGCGTACGCGAAGCGCGCGTTTTTCAAAGGGAAAAACCCCACCGAAATGCAGATCCGCCGGCGATTCGAGCAGTTCGGGAAGTGGCAGTCGCTGACGTACTGGTTCGGGAGGTGGACGCCGAAGCTCGAGTGGTGGGAGGATGCGAGCGGCCGCGCCACGCGATAGCTCGCGATCGCCCCGCAGTCAGGCCGCCGTCGCCCGCAGTTCTTTGAGCGCAGCAAGCACCACCTCGATCGGCGAGCCGGAGCCGCCCGGGTAGCAGGCGAGTCCGTGGCGGAGCTTCAGCGCGCCCACGCTCTGAAAGTTTTTCGCGGCGATCTGCGCCTCAAGCCGGTTCCAGAACGCGTTGACGGCCTCGGCATCCGTGCCCGGCAGCAGCACGATCAGCGTTCGCGCGTCGTCTCGAGCGATGACGTCGATATGCCGAGCGTTGTCACGGACGCAATCGGCCAACTCGGTCACCGCGAATTCGGCGGTCTGCCAGCCGTACGTCGAGGCAATGGCATCGAAGCCGACCACCTCGATCACGATGCAGCCGAGCGAATGCCCGAGTTTTTCTGCGCGCTCGATCTCCAAAGCGGCGAAATCGTCGAAACGCCGTTTGGCCGGCGCGGCGGCGGACGAGGCCGTTCGCCTTTCCGAAGCTTTGGTCGCGGCCAGCGCCGTCTGGAGATGAGCGGTCACCGTCTCCACGAAGGCGAGGTCCGTGGCGCCGAAATTCGCGAATTTGCGGGCCTTGTCGAACAGGCAGAGCGCCCCGATGTTTTCGTTTCCCGCCCGGAGCCGCGCGATGAGGACGTTCGTCGCGCGCACTTTGGAGAGGATCTCGGGCGCTTCGGTCTTCTTGTCGCGCGCGGGCCAGAAATAGTTCGTCCCGCGGAAAAACGCACCGTCCACCTCCGGGCATTCGCCGACGTCGAGCCGCAATCGAGCGGCGTCGTCGTCGGCGAACCCCGCGGCCGGCGCTCTACCGACGAACGCGTTGGCGTCGCGTTGATAGAGCAACGCGACCGCTCGATCCGCGTGCGTTCCCGCGGCCGACGTCTGCACGCCATAGGTCAAGAGCGTTTCGACGTCGGTCGTGCGAGCGAAGTTGTCGGACGCTTGATGCAGCGCGCGCAACAGCTCTTCGAGTTCTTTGGCGCCGTACGGCTTCGCGCCGCCCGAGCGCAACACGTTAACGAGCGGGTTCATAAGGAGTTGTGCGAATACCACCGTGAAAATTCCTTGCAAGGGCTAGCGCGCGGCGCGCGCCAAGATGATCGCCACCGTGCACATCCGTCAGCCGCGGCCGGCGCGTCGCCAGGTTCCGACAGCGCGAAGCGAACGACGCGGTCATCGCACGCGCCGCGCCGCGATCGCGCGTCGACGCGTCGGCTCGATCGTCGCCGCAGTCTTGGTAATCGCCGGCGCGACGAGCCTGGTGCTTCGTCTGCACCACAATCATATGATGCCCGCGTCCATCTCGATGCAGACCGCCGAGCAAAGCGGCTTCGCGCGAAGCGTCGCCCCGCCACCGGGAGCGCCTTGGAGCGACGCCGATCGAGCGCGCTTCGCCGCCGAGATCAGGCCGATGGTCAATGACGGGACGTTCCCTTCAACGACCGGAGTCGTTTTCTTGGATGCTCGCGGGGGACGGCCGCTCTACGCCCACGGACCTGACATCCAGCTCGTTCCCGCATCGACGCTCAAACTGGTTGTCGGAGCGACTGCGCTGCGCGTTTTAGGCCCCGGCTACCGCTTCGAGACGCGAGTCGTCGCGACTTCGCCGGCTCGCGACGGCGTCATCGACGGCGACGTCTACCTGGTGGGCGGCGGCGATCCCGAGCTTTCGACCCACGACCTCAATGAAGCCGCTCTTTCGCTCGCGCGTTCCGGCGTGCGCGCGATCGCGGGAAGCGTTTACGCCGACGGGTCTGAGTTCGGCGCGGACACAGTCAGCTCGACGTGGTCGTCCGAGGACCTCATCTATGGTTGGGCGGCGCCAGCGAGCGCGGTCTGCATCGACAATGGCGCGCTCGAGTTCACGGTGCAGCCCGGGGTCGCCGGGCAGCCGGCTTCCGTCGCCGTCCAACCGCCGGGCGGCGTGGACCGTCTTGAGGGCTCGATCCTGACCGCGCCGTTCGGCGCCTCCACCGATCTGCGGATCGATCCGGCGCCGACGGAAGGCGCATACCTGCTTTCCGGACAGATCCCCGAAGGCGTTGCGCAAAAGTTTTGGCGCAGCTTGGTCCATCCGACTCGCCGCGCGTCGACAATCTTTGCCACGATCTTACGCCGGCACGGCATCGCGGTCGCCGGGACGACCGGCGTAGCCGCATCTCCCGCTTCCGTCCAAACGCTGTGGACGCACCGCTCGCGTCCTCTGACGGCGATGGTCAAGAAGATGTGGTTCGACAGCGACAATCACTATGCGGAGCAACTGCTGCGCGCCGTCGGTTATGCAGGGCGCGGGTTGGGGACGCCCGAGAACGGTTTCGCGGTAGAACGCGTCGCGCTCAACCATATGGCCTCCGACCCGCCAGGGATGAGACTGGCTGACGGATCGGGCTTGTCTCCCGATAATCGGATCACCGCGATGGCCCTCGGCGGCGTGCTGCGCTCGCTCGCCGCAGGTGCGGATTCGGCCGAGACCGTCAGCCTGCTCCCGCGCGTCGGCATCGACGGTACGGTTCGCGATCATCCCATCGGCGAGTCGGCCCTAGGCCGCGTCTATGGGAAATCGGGATACATCGAAGGGGTGAGCGGCCTTGCAGGCTACATCAAGACCGCGCACCACGGGCTGATGATCTACGTCTTTCTCGTCAACGACTGGACGACTTCGCTCGATGCAGTCTGGGCGGCGGAAGGCCGCATGCTCGATGCCGCCTCACGCTGGTGACGGCCGCAACTGCGTCCCTGGAAAATAGGCCTGGACGATTTCGGTTGCGCTCATGCCGGCGTCCGCGCGCCCGCGCGCTCCCCACTGGCACATCCCCACGCCGTGACCGAGGCCGCGTCCGTTCACCTCAAACGACTCGCCGTCTCGGTGCAGTTCGAACATCGTACTCGGCAAGACTTTGTAGCCGAGCGAAGCGGCCGCCATCCGATAGAATGCATGGCCGTCCAGTGTCATGGCTTCGCCGTCGGCACGCGAGATGGTCACCGTCTTGACGCGAGTATCCGGCCAGCGCTCGGTCACCGCGATGTCCAAAAAGCTCGCCGGGGCGATGCCGACTACCCGAGCTACGGCGTCGCTAGGGATCACGTTCTTCCATTGAAAATACGTTGCGCGCGCGCAGTAGGGGCGGCCGCCGGCGTCCGCGTCGCTCACGCCCGCTAAGTAGGGCGGGCCGGGGCGGCCGGTCAGCTCGACGGCGGCAGCCGTGTGGCCGCCGCACGTGGCGCTATAAAAAACCTGCGCGAGCTTCGCGCCATCCCAGATGACGTGCCCGGCAGTCGCGGCGGCCGCCGCTATAAACGCCGCGGCAATGCCGTCGGCGCCGCGATAGACTTGGCTTGCCGTGTCGTCGGTGACGTCGAAATCATGTTTGACGCTGCGCGCTCGCGCGGCCATGCCGTACGTCCTCGATACGATCGCCTGTGCCATCAACGACTCAGGATGCCAGCTCGGGCTCACTTCGGAGGCGAGCGTCGAAGCGACGTATGACTCGACGTCGATGACGTTGACGATGGACAGGCTCGGTCCGCTCCCGAAAGCCAGTATCAGCGAGCCTGAGTAGGCGCGGCGGGCGATGAGCCCGGCTGCGCCGTATGCGGCCGCGACGACCGGTGCATTCGCGGTGAGCACGGTGACGGGCCCGTCGAGCGGCTGCGAGCGGTTATCGATCAGCGCTGAATCCGGAGCGTTCGAATCGAACGACGCAGACATTCCCGAAAAGGATTCCGTTCCGTCGGCGATCGTCAGCCCCGACGGGCAGACAAGATCGACGCGCGTGATCGCCGTTCCGAACAGTCGCACGCGGACGGATGGGCACGCGCCCGCGCCGCATTTCGGTTGAGCGGGATGCGCGCTCGCGTTCGCCTGTGCGGAGATGCTGCCGGTGCCGGCTGCGGCGCCGACGATCGCCAAGAATTCGCCCCGCCGCATCACCCTTTGCATGCTTCGACCGTTGCGTGAACGCGCGAACCGCTCCTTTTGGTTTCATAGGCGCGCGCCGCGGAAGCGACGAAGCGCCCGGACATGAGTAGTCTGTCGTTTTTCGCGGCGACGCTCGCCGCATTGTCCGCCTCCTGGATCGCGCAGACCGGACCGTATGCGAAGGCGCCGGCGCTGGGAATCCGTATCGGCAGTTTTCGACACGGCACGTACGATGCCATCACCGACGTGGGCGGCGTGCGCGTCGGCCAGGTGACCCACATCGAGGGCCAAGGGCGCCTTGTGCCCGGCGTCGGACCCGTGCGAACCGGCATCACCGCGATCATCCCGCGCGCCGACGTGTGGCATAAGAAGGTGTTCGCGGCCGCGTGGGACCTGAACGGCAACGGCGAGATGACCGGCAGCCACTGGCTGAATGAGTCCGGCTTCTTGGAAGAGCCGATCCTCTTCACGAGCACGATGTCGGTCGGACGCGTCTACGACGGCGTCGAATCTTGGATGATCAAGCACAATCCTGACGTCGGCATTGGCGACGACGAGCCGATTCCGGTCGTTATGGAGATCGCCGACGGATTCCTCAACGATCAGCAGGGGCGTCACGATACTGCCGTCGACGCGGTGAGTGCGCTCGAGTCGGCGAAGGGCGGGCCGGTCGCGCAAGGCGGCGTGGGCGGCGGCACTGGCTCGGTGTCATTCGAGTTCAAAGGCGGCATCGGCACGGCATCGCGCATCCTGCCGCAAAGCGACGGCGGCTACAGCGTCGGGGTTCTCTTGAACGCGAACAACACTGGCCCGCGACGGGATCTGATCGTCGAAGGCGTGCCGGTCGGTCTGGAGATTACCGATCTGCTGCCGGTCGAGCCGCATGCCGCCGGGCGATCGCTCGACATCGTCATCGCCACGAATGCTCCGCTCTTGCCGAGCGAGCTGCTGCGCCTTTGCAAGAGCGCCTCGCTAGGCGTCGCGCGGGCTGGTTGGACGTCGAGGATCTCCAGCGGCGATCTCTTCCTGGCGTTTTCGACCGGCAATGTCGTGCCGCATTACCCTGAGGCTCGGACGTTCAACGCAGCGGTCATGGACATCCAACACATGAATCCGCTGATCTTCGCCACGGAAGAAGCGGCAGAAGAAGCGTTGCTCAATCAGCTGCTGGCCGCGCAGACGACGGTGGGCCGGGACGGCAATACGGTCTACGCGCTGCCGCACGACCGGCTGCTTCAGACGCTGCACCGCTACGGTCGCTAACCGTGAGCCCACACGCTGAAGCGGGCAGTTGCGATGACAACAAAACTGTCAGATAATTAGTTATTTTTTACCACACGGCGGCAACGGAGGTTCCTTTCATGGCTGACGAGATTACGATAACCCCGACGGAGAACGGGCCGAACCGCATAACGGGCCACTTCAAACTCCAATGGCCGAGCGGCCATGATATCGCACACAAGGACGAGGTGTTGTTATGCCGCTGTGGTCGCTCCAAAGACAAACCGTTCTGCGACGGCTCGCACGTGGCTGTCGGCTTCCGTTCGGTCGAGGGCGACGAGACCGCGCACCATGGTTAGCGGTAGGCCTGAGCGTCGATAATCGCGCGGTGGAATTTCGCGCGATCATCGACCTTCGGTCGAACCGCTGCACAACAGGCTCATCGCGCGGTTGAGCTCGTCAAGCCCTTCGCCGGTTCGCGCAGAGACGCGGATGCCCTCGATGCCCTCAAGCGTGGGCTCCGGCGACTTGACGACGTCGATCTTGTTGAAAGCCGTGATCGTCGGTTTGCCGTCGGCGCCCAGCTCGCCCAGCACGCGCACCACGGCTTCGCGCTGACTTTCCCATTCGCGATTGCTCGCATCGACCACGTGTACGAGCGCTGACGCCGACGTCACCTCTTCCAGCGTCGCGCGGAACGCGTTCAGCAGCTCGCCGGGGAGGTCGCTGATGAAACCAACCGTGTCGGCCAGAATCGCTCCGGAGCCGTCGTCGAAGCGGATGCGTCGCAGCGTCGGATCGAGCGTCGCAAAAGGCTGATCGGCCACCAGCGCATGGGCGCCGGTCAGCGCGTTGAGCAGCGAAGATTTGCCCGCGTTCGTGTAGCCGACGAGCGCGACGACCGGCATTCCATGCCTGCCGCGACGCTGTTCGCGCCGCCGTTCGCCGACCGTCTTCAGGTCGCGTTCCAAGCGCGAGATGCGAAGCCGCATGCGCCGCCTGTCCACCTCGAGTTTCGTTTCGCCGGGGCCGCGCGTGCCGATGCCGCCGCCGAGGCGGGAGAGCGCGTCGCGCGAGCCGATGAGGTTCGCGAGGCGATGCCGCAGCTGCGCAAGCTCGACCTGCAGCTTGCCCTCGCTCGTGCGCGCGTGCTGCGCGAAGATATCGAGGATGATCACGTTGCGATCCATGACGGAAACGTCGGCGCCGACTGCCTTTTCCAGGGCCGACCGCTGGCGCGGGCGCAGCGGGTTGAGCGTCACCACGATGCCGGCGTTCAGATCGCGAGCGGCCGCCGCTAGTTCGGTCACTTTGCCGGAACCCAGCAGCGTCGCCGGATCGACCTGTGGGCGGTGCTGAACGATCGTCCCCACCACGCCGGCGCCGGCCGCGCTGACGAGCGCGGTCAGTTCCGCCATGCGCGAATCGAACGCTCGATGGTCGCGCATCGTGTTGACGCCGGCGACGATGGCGCGATGCGAGTTAGCCGTACACGTCCTTCATCGCAGCCGCTAATGGCGCCGTATCGCCCTCGACCTCGTGGTTCTCGGACGTCAGCTCCGAACGCCGGACGGCATACGGCAGATCGTTGAAATCCGGCACGCGGATGAAATACGCCGTCGGCGACATGCCGATCATCGGGTAGCGTCCGTCGAGCAGCGGTTCGGCCGCATCGGAGCCGATGATCCAGAAATTTGAAGCGCCGCCGGCAACGCAGCGTGCCTTGACGCGGCGCAACGCGAGGATCGGAGCGTTGGGCGGCGCCTGCGGCTGCGGCGTCGAGAGAAGCCGTTTCGATGTTTCCTTCGACGACGAACCGAGGTGAGCGTTCACCCAATCGCCGCCAGTCGGCTTACCGCTCATGATCGATGGAGATTCACCGCCGACGCTCGTTCGTCCGGCCGCGGCAGAAAATCGAGAGCGACGTCCGACCAAACCGCCCCGTGCGTCAGAACGCCGACCGAGATGATCTCGACGCCGGTCTCGGCGATCGCGCGGATCGTCTCCAACCTCACCCCGCCCGACGCCTCGATGACGGCCCGCCCCTTGACGACGGCGACGGCGGCGCGCATCGTCGCAAGATCCATGTTGTCGAGCAGCACCGCATCGGCACCGGCCGCGATCGCATCTCGTACCGCATCAACCGATTCGCATTCCAGTTCGACGATCGTGCCGGCGGGCGAGCCGGCCCGCGCGCGGCGCACGGCCTCGGCGACCGATCCGACCGCTGCGATATGGTTGTCTTTGACGAGCACCGCCGCCGACAGATCGAACCGGTGATTGCACCCGCCGCCAGCCCGCACCGCGTACCGTTCGAGCGCGCGCAGGCCGGGCGTCGTCTTGCGCGTGTCGCAGACGCGTACGGGAATGCCTGCAACCGCATCGACGTAGGCCCGCGTCGCGGTCGCGATACCGCTGAGCCGGCCCAGGAAATTCAACGCGACGCGCTCGGCCGAGAGCATCGCACGTGCCGGGCCGGACAGCCGCGCGACGGCCGCGCCGCCTTCCACCGCCGAGCCGTCGGCGACGGTCTGATTGGCGACGACTCGTGAGTCCACCAAGCGCATCGCGAGCGCGGCGACCTGCAAGCCGGCCAGCACGCCGCGGGAGCGAAAGACTAGGACGGCTTCGGCCTCAGCGTCAGAACCGATCGTGGAGTGCGTCGTGACGTCGTTCGCCGCCGCATCTTCCTCGAGCGCAGCGAGCACGACGCCGCGATGCACCTCGACGCTTTCCTTGGTGAGCGGTTCGAATGCGCCGCTCGTCGCGGGGTGCCGCAAGTTCAAAAGACGGCTCTCAAGCGGCTGATGCGCGGCGATTCTCTTTCGAAGACGATGTGCGCCAGCCACTGAGCGTCGTCGCGATCGGGGAAATCCACGCGGTAGTGGCTGCCCCGGCTTTCTTCGCGTAGCAGCGCCGCGCGCGCGATGAGACGTGCCGTTTGCCACACCGACCTGGCCTCGACCGCGTTTCTCGTCAGCCGCGCCGACTCAAGACGATCGCTCGATAAGAAACTCGTCAGCCGGCTCAGTCCCTTCGCGTCGCGCTCGATGCCTGCCGCATCCCACATCGCCGCAGCGATCGCGGATGCGTCCGCCGGCCTCTTGATGCTCTCTGGCTCTGCCGCCGTCGCGTCCGGTGGACCCGCGGAGCGAGTCTGAGGTCGATCGTTCCGGCCGGCGATGTCGTCGGCCGCGCGCGCCGCGAACACCAGGCACTCGGCCAGCGAATTGCTCGCCAGACGGTTCGCGCCGTGCAATCCGGTGCAGGCGACCTCGCCGATCGCATACAGGCCCTGCACCGTTGTCCGGCCTTGCAGATCGGTCCGCACGCCGCCCATGTGGTAGTGCGCCGCGGGCGCGATCGGGATCGGCTGCGTCGCGATATCGAGCCCGAACCGAGCGCACGCCGCTTCGATATGCGGAAAGCGCGCACGAATCGCATCCGGCGAGCCGATGGGCCGCAGATCGAGAAAGACTTCATCGCCGCGCTGCACGCGCTTGAAGATCGAACGCGCGACGACATCTCGCGACGAGAGCTCGCCGCGCGGGTCGTCGTCGAAACAAAACCGCCGGCCTCGGGCGTCGACCACGATGCCGCCCTCGCCCCGGGCGGTTTCCGTGATGAGCAGCGCCGGCGCGCCTGACACCGCAAGCGCAGTCGGGTGGAACTGGACGAACTCAACGTCGGAGATCTCGGCGCCGGCCTCTCCCGCCAGCAGCATACCGTCTCCCGTTGCGCCCGGCGGGTTAGTGGTGCGCGCAAAGACGCGGCCCACGCCGCCGGTCGCCAGCGCGGTGTCGCCGGCGACGACGGGAAAAACGGCGTCCTGCCTCACGAACCACATCCCGCGGCAGCGCTTGCCGCTGACGATCGGCGAAACGGCTGTGACGCGTTCGTGCACAGTCACGCCCGCCGATGCGCGGACCTTGTCCGCGAGCGTCGACGAGATGGCTTGGCCGGTGTGATCGGACGCGAAGGCGACGCGAGCGTGGCTGTGGGCGGCTTCGCGCGTGAGCGCTAGGCCGCCGTCGAGCGACAGCGTGAAGGCGACGCCCAACCGCGCGAGCTCGTCGACCCGCGCAGGCGCTTCGCGGGCCACGACTTCCGCGGCTTCCACGTCGCATAAGCCGGCGCCGGCCGCGATCGTATCCGCCACATGCGCGGCGGGCGAATCCTCTTCGAGGTTGAGCGCCGCCGCAACGCCGCCTTGAGCCCACGCGGTGTTTGACTCTTGCAGCGTGCCCTTGGTCGCGAGCGCCACGTGCAAGCCGCGATCGGCGCAGTGCAGCGCGAGCAGCAGTCCGGCGGCGCCGGAACCCACCACGACGACGTCCGTGTTTATCAACGTCTACGAAACGGCAAGCATCCGTTCGATCGAGCGGCGCGCTCGGATCATGATATCGGTCGGGATCTCGATCGGATTGCGCTCGTTTTCCAGACAATCCAGCACCAGATCGAGCTCGATGAACTTCATGTACGGGCAGTGCGGGCACGGAGCGATCGAATAGAAATGTTTGTGCGGATGCAGCCGCTTGAGCCGCAGCAGCAGTCCGGCTTCGGTCAAAATGATGAATCGAGTCGCATCGCTGCGGCCCGCGTAGTCCATGATGCCTTGCGTGCTGCCGACGTAATCCGCCATGGCGAGCACTTCGGGAGAACACTCCGGGTGAGCCAAGACCAGCGCGTCGGGATGCTGCGCCTTGCGCTCCGTCACCATCGCAGGCCGAATGACGAAGTGCGTCGGGCAGTAGCCGTTCCACGGAACGATTTTTTTGTTCGGAACCTTTTTCTGCACGTAGCCGGCGAGATAACGATCGGGAGCGAAGAGCACTTCGTCGTCGGGCAGCGATTCGACGATCTTCGCCGCGTTCGTCGACGTGCAGCAGATATCCGACTCGGCCTTGACCTCGGCATACGTGTTGACGTAACTCACCAGCGGTCGGCCCGGGTGCTGCGCGCGGAACGCACGCGTCTGATCGCCCGTCAGCATGTCGGCCATGCCGCAGCCGGCTTTCATGTCGGGCAGCAACACGAGTTTGTTCGGGCTCAGGAGTTTGGCGGTCTCCGCCATGAAATGAACGCCGCAGAAGACGATGATGTCGGCTTTTGTCGCCGCAGCTTCGCGGCTCAAGTTGAGGCTGTCGCCGATGATGTCGGCGACCTCCTGTACTTCACCGCGTTGATAGATATGCGCTAAGATGACGGCGTTCTTCGCTCGCGCGAGCTCGCGGATGCGCGCCTGCGTTTCGCGGATCTGCGGAGTCGGCGCGCGCTCGACGGTTCCGTCGTCGACCGGTAGCGCGATAGCGCTCATGGTTCTTCTTCGCTTCGCTAGAGCCGAGTCGAGAACATGGCGAGGGCGGCCCTTTTCAGCCGCCCTACGTCGCAAGCCCGGGGAAGACGGTCAGACGGCCGACAGCGAGGCCGCCGCCTTGCGCAGGCCAAACGGGTGGTCGGCGACCGGGGCGAACGGCGAAAAGCGCAACTGCTTCTGATACGTCGACACCAAGAGCTCGATGCCGCCGCGGACGCTGCCCTCTTCGGCGGCGCATTTGGCGAGCTTCTTGTTGAAGTATTCCTCGAGGTTCGAGAGGGCGTGGATCCAGTAGGCGTCTTTGGTCAGGCGCGCGGCGTCGAATCGGTTCTTATTCACCAGCCAAACAAAAATCGGCTCGCCTCCTTCATTGAACCCCAACACGAAGAGGGGTATGGGCGATGCCGATTGATCATCAGGGTGGAACGAGCAGAGCGTGAAGAATTCGAGCAGCACGTGTTCGGGCTCGATGGGTTTGCTCACGAACGCCTCCCTTCCATGGTTGGACCGTCTCTTCCGGATTTCGTTCCTTCCCGGCCGCCGCCCCTGTCGGCGGGAAAGCAAGAGGCCGAGGCGTTTTCAAAGAACGCGGCTGGTGCGATGCTGAGTCTGCTGGCGCTGATCGCGCCGCTCGTGTTGTCGATGACCGACCCGTGGCCCACGTACCGGCACGACCTCAATAACAGCGGCGCCGCCTCCGGACCATCCCAAGCCGCATCCATACGGCTGCGATCGCGTTGGACGTTCACCGCCGACGATCGGATCACGTCCACGCCGACGGTCGTGGATGGCGAGGTCTTCTTCGGCACGTTCTCCGGCAGCGTCTATGCCGTCGACGCGAATAGCGGGCGGAAACTGTGGCGCCACGACCTCGGCAACAATCCGGCCGGCATCAAGCCCTATGGCGGTCCGCGCGGCGTCATCGGGTCCGTCGCCATTGCCGACGGCGTGGCGTACGCCGACAGCGGCAGCTGCGTGGCCGCCGCCTTCGACGCTCGGACCGGCCGCGAGCTTTGGCGGCAGAAGATCTGCGACACGCGCCGCTACGACGACACATATGCGTCGCCCGTCGTCGCGAATGGCGTCGTGCTGCTCGGCATCAGCATGATCGCCGACGAGCCGACCGATCGCGGCAGAGAAATCGGTCTCGACGCTCGCACCGGCGCCGTCTTATGGACGAATTTTCCGCAGCGCTATCGAGGCACGGGCGCCGGCATCACAACGACGCCCGCCGTTGATCTCGAAAACGGCATCGGGTACATCGGGACCGGCAACCCCACCCCGATGGACGACCCGCCGGCCGGACCGGACCCCGGCTCGGATTCGGTGATCGCTTTCGACATCAAGACGGGGAAGGTGCGCTGGGTCTATGGCCCAGTGAATCCGCACGACGCGTTCGATTTGGACTTCTTCGCATCGGTCAACCGCTTTCAAATCGGCTCGGGCTCGGCGCGCCGCTGGATCGTCGGCGAAGCGAGTAAGAACGGCACATATTACGCGCTGGACGCGCTGACCGGCAAACTCGTCTGGCGCGACGAGATGCAGCCGCGAGACTCATGGCCGCTCCCGATGGGAACACCTGCCGTCGGCTTCGGCGCGATCTTCGTCCCCATCTACGTGAAAGACGAAAGCGGTTGGCTCGTCGCGTTGCGCGCGACGGACGGCGCTAAGCTCTGGCAGCATTCGACGCCCGGCATGTACGAAGCGCCGGTCATCTGGGGCCGCGTGCTCTTCGTGACCGAGGCGTCGGGCTGGCTGGACGCCTACCGGATCGGCGATGGGCGCCGGCTTGGCCGCTGGTTCGTGAACGGCTGGCTCACCGGTCGCGGACCCTCGGTGGCCGGCGACCGCCTCTACCTCGCGACCGGCCAGTATCTCAAAGTCTTCGATCTCAAGCAGCCGTAACGAACGCGCCTCGTCCGCTGTCATATCAACAGCGTCACGAGCATTCATCTTCTCGTATGACATGCCTATAGATGGCTTGTGTTCGGCATTGTCCTGCGGCCTGACATCCACGTAGGGAAGAGATAACCGACTCCATGGCTTTAGTTGCCGAACCGGCGGTCACGCCGGCAACCGCCGCGTCCTCAGATCAAACGCGCCCTTCAATCGTTCCGCATCGTTCGTACCGACGGCTCCCGATTCGCGGCTTTCGCAGCCGGCTCTCATCGACGATCATCGTACTGTTGGTCGAGCTGGCCGTTATCATCTTCGCCGCGCCCGTGGCCGGCGGCATCTCTCGGCTCGTCGCGACGGCGCTTAACGGCAGCGGCGTCGCATCCGCACCGCAGGGCGATCGCTACCTCATTTTCAACCTCGCGCCGGTCGGCTCACCGATGGCCTCGACCGGCTATGAAACGCTTGTGATATGGCTGGCCTCCGCTGTCGTCGGCATCATCGTTCTGGCGCTGCTCCGGCCCGCGTTGCCGCTGCGCTACTTCGTGATCTCGAATTTGACGCTGCTGGTCGCCTCGGCGGCGTACCTGATCGTCACCGGTCACCCCGGCTACGATGAATCGCAATTCTCGCGCGTCTACCTCACCACCGCGGTCACCGTCTGGCTCGTGCTGCCGGTGGTCGTCGGCCTCGTCTGCATGCTGTTCCCGTTCTCGGCGCTCGAAACCGCCGCCATAATCCTCATCGCGCTTTCGTACGACGTCATCCTCTGCGCGGCGCGCTACGCGACGTTCCTCTGGGTGCTTGCGAAAACCGGCCCGGTGCTCATGCTGAACCTTTATCTTTTCTTCGGGCCGCTGCTCGATTTCGCATTGATCGTCGGCCTGTTCTCGGCAGCCCTCGTCCGGCTATCGAACAAGCTCGACAAGCACTCAGAGGACTGGGAATGGTTGTAACACTCAAGATCTGGGTGGTCGTGGTCGTCGCGGTGATGATCGTGTACGCGATCCGTCACGCGATCTTCACCATCAGCCGGCTGGCGGGGCGCCAGCGGCCCTACTATCAAGACATCATCGATGGCCAGATGCCGAGCTTAAGCGTCCTCATCCCGATGCACAACGAAGCGGTGGTCGCCGCGAGCGTGCTCGATGCGATCTTAGGCTCCGACTATCCCATGGACAAAGTGGAAGTTATCGCCATCGACGATCACTCGAACGACGGCACCGCCGCCATCCTGAAGCGCTATGCGCTCTCGCATCCGAACGTGCGGCCGCTGTTCCGCGAAAATGGGTCGCGGGGCAAATCGAACGCGCTGAACGCGGGGCTCGAAGCGGCAGTCAACGAGGTCGTCATCGTGTTCGATGCCGATTATTTGCCGGCGCGCGACCTGCTCCGCCAGCTTGCCAACGCGTTCGTCGATCCGGAGGTCGGCGCGGTGATGGGTCGAGTCGTCCCCTTCAACTGCGATCACAACTTCCTTACCCGCGTGCTCACGATGGAACGCACCGGCGGTTATCAAGTGGATCAACAGGCGCGCTACAATCTTGACCTGTTGCCGCAGTACGGCGGCACGGTCGGCGGTTTCCGTCGCGAGATCGCGCACCTACTCGGCGGATTCGACCCGAACCAGCTCGCCGAAGACACCGATCTCACGTTCAAACTGTTCACGCGCGGATGGCATGTCGCGTATGCGAACCGCGCCGAATGCTACGAACAAGTTCCGGAGACCTGGAGCACGCGCTTCCGTCAGCTGCGGCGCTGGGCGCGCGGCCACAACCTCGTGTTCGTCCGTCACGCGCTGCCGCTCTTGCGGTCCGAATATCTCAACGCGACGCAAAAACTCGAAGGCATGCTGCTGCTCCTCGTCTACACCATCCCGCTGCTCTTGTTGTCGGGATTCGCGGCGTGCGCCGCGCTGTTCCTCATGGGCGCGATGCCGATCTGGGGCGCGGTGTGGATCGGGATCTTCGTCGTGACGTACAACGCGTTCGGCAATTTTGCGCCGGTCTACGAGATCGGTGCTGCGGAGGTTCTCGACGGCATGCACCAGCGGATCTACCTGCTTCCATATTTGTTCTTCGTCTATATGTACAACACGTGGACGACGGCGACCGGCCTGATCGATGCGCTGGGCGACGTCCTGCGCCGCCGTTCGCTGACCTGGGAAAAGACGGAACGATCGGCCGTGCGGCCGTGAGCGCCCTCATGCTGCTGGCCATGGCATGCACCGTCATCCTCGCGGTGGTTCCCTTCGTGCCGGGGGCGATCGAGCTCGCCCGCCCACGCGACAATCGCCGGCTGCTCATCGATCAAGGCTACGTGCGCAATCCACGATTTTTCGGTTTGTCGTTCCGGGCGAAGGTCGCCGCGGCGCTGCCGGCGCCGGGAGGCGTGCTGCCGTATCGCGGTTCGATCAGCCTGCACCGAGCGGAGTCCTTCGAAGTGCGTGGCCAGCTCCGTGTGCCGCCCGGCGCGTCGATCGGCGGGATCATCGCTTCACTTGAAAATACCGACATCGGTCGCGGCGCGAAGCTCGGCGACTGCTACAGCCGCGGCGGCGCCATCGTGGCCGACCGCGCGTCGCTGCGCGCACTAGCGTGCGACGGCGACGTCACGCTTGGCGAAGACGTCCGCATCGCTCGCTGGATCGACGCTTCGAACAACATGTCCGTGGGCGAGCGCTGCGACCTCGGCCAGTCGGCCAGCGCCGACGGCAACGTCTTGCTGCGGGAACACTGCAAATTCCGACGGCTGTGGGGCAGGCCGATCGTCACCGAGGCGCCGCACGCCGCCGCAACCATCACTCCGACGATTGAAGACGTGGTGGTCTTCGGTTCGAGAGGCCTGAGCCTGCCGCGCGGCACGAACCTCGAACAAGACCTTGTCGTCCGGGGCGCGCTGCAAGTCGGCGCGCAGAGCAAGATCCGCGGCGACATCAAAGCTCATAAATCGATCGTCTTGCACTCGGGCGCGCGCATCGAGGGCAACGTCGTGACGCGCCAAAACCTCACCGTCGTCGGAGACGTCGAGATCATCGGCAACCTATTCGTCGAAGGCAACATCATCGTCGGCTCTCGATCGCGGATCGGCAGCCCCGATGCGTTCAAGAGCGTGTATGCCGCCGGCACGATCCAGCTGCGCGACCGTGTGAAGATCTTCGGTTGGACGGTTGCGGAGAGCGGCGGCTGGGTGGGATGAGATCGACCCGCGTCCTCGTCATGGCGCTCGCCGTGCTCGCGCTGGCCATCTTCCTCGGACTGCGCGTGCGGTATTTGCGCGCCGAGGCCGACAGCGACGCCGTCGACGTCGGCATCGTGTACGATTCCGCCGAGGCGGCCGGGCAGCCGGCGATCCGCGGCGCGATCGACGAAATATTCTTAGAAGAAGGCGTGCCGCATGAATGGATCTCCGTCGGCGATCTGTCGCTGATGGACGCAGCCGCACTGGGGCGCCGCTACCGAGTGCTCGTCTTCCCGGACGGCCTCGACGCGCGTCTGCCGGACGACATCGAGAGCCGTATGCTGACCTTTGAGAAAGCGGGCGGCGACGTCGTGGTGACGTATGACGCCGGCACGAAAGACAACGCGGGCGCCTACCTCGACCGGGGCCGGTTCGAGTCGCTGCTCGGCGTTCGGTACGGGCGCGTCCAGCAGTTCCAAAACTCGGCGTTCGGGCGCGGACCGCTTCAGTTCGCGAGCGCGGCCGTCGCGCGCTCGTGGCACGTGCCGCCCGGCAAGCTCGACGCTCAAAACGCCGTGACGGGATATGGCTACGGCCGGCTGCAGTATCCGATCGCGAACGCGCAAACCGCGGACGGGGGCGATACGGTGATCGCCCGCGCAGGCGGGCTACCGGCGCTGGCCGTACGCGCGGCCGGCGGCGGCAAGGCGCTCTGGTCGGCGCTGCCCATCGGCGCGCTGGCCGCGGATGGCGACGACCTTCCGCTGCGCTGGATCGTCGAAAGCTTCGTCGTGGATTCAGGTCAGATGCCGCACCTTATCGCTTCGCCGGGAGGCGTGGGCGCGCTCATCTTCAGCTGGCACTTCGACGGCGCGAGCGATCGCACGGGCGCCGGCTTGCTGCTGAAACAGCATTTGCTCCGGCCCGACCTGCATATGGAGATCGACATTGCGTCAGGCCCCGATGAGGATGCCATCGGCGACGGACAGGGCTTCGACGCATGCGGCAAGGGCGAAGCGCTCGTGCGCGAGGTGTCGCGTTTTGGCAACGTCGGATCGCATGGCGGTTGGGACCACAACTGGTACGCGCGTGCGCTGGAGCGCGGCGCGTTGTCGAGGGCGCAGATCGAGGACCTCGTCCGGAAGAATTCCGATTGCCTCACGCGCGCGACCGGCGTTGCGGTGCGAACGTATGCGGCGCCGGTCGGGGTTCATCCGCAGCCGATGCTCACCCAGGTGCTGGAGAAGATCGGGCTCGACGCATATTACTACACAGGAGACAACGGTGGTCCGCCGACTAGGCCGTATTATCACGGCGCTGAGGTTTCCCAGCGGGTGTGGGCCGTGCCGGTGATGCCGAACGGCAAACTCGCGTCGCTGGGAGAGATGGGAGACGCACACGTGCCGCCCGCGGCGATCGCGGCTTGGTACGACGGCGTGACGCGGTTCGTCGTGCGCAACCGCACGATGCGTTTAGTCTACAGCCATCCGCACGATTTGCTGGAGCATCCCGAGTACATCGCGCCGCTAGCCGCGAGTCTGTCGCACATCGAAACTGCCGAGCGGATGAGCGAGTTGCGGACGATCGACATGGAGCAGGCCGCCGCGTTCATGACCCGGCTCACGCAAACCGATTTCGAGATAAAGCGCCGGGCAGGCGGTACCACGCTGCTCGCCCGGAATCCGGGCGGCCTTCACGACATCGCCTTCGCCGTGCCGAACGGCTGGATGCGATCTGCCGCATTGCCCGCCGGCGTCTCGATCGTCGGAAGCGACGGCGGGTGGACGGTGCTCAACGTCACACGCGACGCGACGCAAGTGAGCGTCGACTTTACGGGGATTGAATGATGAATCGAATCGTGCTGTGCGCTATCGCCGCTGCGGCGGTTGCCGCGATCGGACAGCTGCCCGGGCGCGCGCTCGCCGATCCGCGCAACGAGGCCAGTTTCACGTACTACGACTATTCGTTCAGCAGTCCGGGCAATGCGTACGGGCCCTGGTACGTCGAGAATTTCACAAACCGTGATTATTTTCACAAGGGATCCGTCGGCTTCGCGTTCGAAAACGAATCGACGCAGGACCGCCTCAACCCGCACACGGGTCAATACATCGTGCTCGACAATTACTACGATTGGTCGCCGACCTTCTTCACGTACGCCGCGGTCGGCATCGGGACCGCACAGCCGTTCCCGTCGAGCAACCTGTTCCTGGAGGGCGACTTCCACGTGCTTCGTTCGGCGCCGCTGATCATCGGGCTCGGGGCTGACGTCGCGCGCGACTTCACCGGCGTGAGCGAACGCTACTTGAGCATCGGGCCGACGTATTACTGGCCGCACTTCAACGCATCGCTGCGTTACCATCCGCTGATCGCGAGCAACGGCAACGCGTCGGCGGCGACCGACCTCGCGCTCGAGTACGGGGATGAGGGTCGTGCGCTGACCGATCTCACGGTCGAAGCGGGCGGATCGCTGCTGTCGGTCCAGCAGAACGGCGTCTCGACGCTCGCACCCGGGGAGCGCAATCTTTCCTTCGATTTGGAACACAAGCAGTGGACCTCAGCGCGCGGCGGCTACCGCGTCGGCGTCACCTACGCGCATCTCACCGACCGGTCTACCGGCGCGCAGATCTACACCCAGCGCGGAGTCGTCATCGGCGTTTTTCGATCGTTCGGAAACGATCGATGATCGGTGGACGCTCTGCGTCCACTCTGACGTTCGTCCAACTGACGGACACGCATCTCTTCGCAGATCCCTCGGCAACCTTGTGGGGCGTGGCTCCCGACCCGAAGCTCGACGAGGTCGTCGACCTGCTGCTCGACCGCGCGCTCGATCCGGCCTTTGTGCTCGTCACCGGCGATTGCTCGGGCGACGGGAGCGAGGTTTCGTATCGCCGGCTAGCAGAAAAGCTCGCGCGCTTTCGCGTGCCGGCGTACTGTCTGCCCGGCAATCACGACGACTCCGAGCTGATGCGCCGCTTGTGGCCGAACGCCGCGGAAAGCACCGGAACCGCGCCGAAGTTCGCGCAATCGTTCGACGCGCTCGGCTGGCGTTTTATCTTGCTGGACAGCGCGATTCGGGGAATAGACGGCGGCGCGCTCGGCGACGAGCAACTGGACTGGCTCAGCGAAGAGCTGTCGGGGGCAGGCGCCCGTCCGGTGGCCCTGGCGCTGCACCACGCTCCATTCGATCTCGGCTCGGTGTGGCTGGATGCGATAAAGCTCAGCGATGCCGCCCAACTGCTGGCGATCGTCGATCGGATGCCGCAGGTGCGTACGGTGCTGTTCGGACACGTGCACCAGGTGTTCGAAGCGTGGCGCGGGCCGACGCTGTACGCGAGCGCGCCTTCGACGTTCTATCAGTTCTTGCCGAAAAGCGCCAAATTCGCGGGAGACGATGCGCCGCCCGGCGCGCGCATCGTGCGCCTCGAGGGGGACAAGCTGGAGACGTCGATCATCCGACTGTAGGGGTCGTGCGAAGCACGACCCTTCGACCGAAGGTCGATGACGGCGCGAACGCAGTTCGCGCCGCTAGGCGCTCAACGCCTGACTGCCGCCTTGCGCACGCCGTTTTTCGAGGCGGCGCTGTTTCTCGAGGCGGCGCTGTCTTTTGAGCGCGAACCGTTCGTCAAAACGCGGCGGCTTTTCGATTCGCGCAGGCTCTGCTGCAGAACGTCCATCAGATCCGTAGTCGCAGAGACGCGCGCCGGGCGCGGCTTCGCGCCCTTCTTCGGCGCCTTGCCCTTGGCCCGCAGCTCGATCATCTTCATGACCGCATCGCGATAGGAATCCTTGAAGCTTTCCGCGTTGAACGGCGACGACAACGAATCGATCAACATGTTCGCCATCTTGAGTTCGTTCGGCGGAACCTTTTCAGCGGCGGGCGGAAACTTGAAGTCTTCATCGGGAACCAATTCGTCCGCGAAGCGCATCAGCTCGAGCACGAGCGCCTCGCCCTGTGGCTTCAGCGCGGCCAGATACTCTCGCGTGCGGATGACCACTTTCGCGATGCCGACCTTGTTCGACGTGTGCAGCGCGTCGCGCAGCAGCGCGTACGCGTGATAGCCTTTCTTTTCCGGCTCGAGGAAATACGGCTTGTCGAAGTGCATCGGATTGATCTCGTCGAGTTTGACGAACTGCAGGATATCGATCGACTGCGTGGCCTCGACGCTCACCGATTGTAGATCTTCATCAGACAGCACGACATAGCGGTCGTCTTCGATCTCGTAGCCCTTGACGATTTCAGACCAAGGGACTTCCTTCCCATCGATGCTGCACACGCGCTTATAATTGATGCGCCCCTTGTCTTTTTTGTGCAGCTGGTTGAAATGAAGCTCGTTTTCCCGAACCGCGGCGAATAACTTGACCGGGATCATCACGAGGCCGAAATTGATCGAACCGGTCCAAATGGCGTGAGGCATCAACACGGGCCCTCCGGACGGGAATGCTTCGCGCAATCCACAAGAAAATCAGGCTATTCTCTATTGTCGGCACGGGCTCACCAGGGAAAACCTGCCCGCCTTCGAACACGTGTTCGAATGAGCGGGAGCGGAAAAACGAGATGAATGGCGTTCGAGCTCTATGCGATCGGATCTGCGATAAGCTGTTCGCGTCTATTCGCGGCGCGCGATGCCTCTCTGAACCTGAGAAACGCGCCCTTCTCGAGCTGTGGTGCCGCAGCGACGTGCACACCCAAATGGTAGAAGGCTATCCTGGGCATGCGGCGTTCGCTCGTGCCCTTGGCATGTCGCCGCGGCAAACCTCGGCCGTGCTGCGCCGTCTGGAACGCAAAGGGTTCGTCAAGCGCACCGGCACTGCGCAGCGGGTGTTGCGACGGCCCACATATCTGCTCAACGCGTTGCTGCTGGAGATGGCCTACGACGCCTCGGCGCGCAGTCGTTAAAAAACGACACGAAGGCCGGGTGAGCAGGGCGGCCTTCGTGTGAATCGACCGGGCTCATTTCGGTCAACTCGATAATACCCACGCGCGGCTTTCTTGGACGCAAGCGGCGAATACTATGACGTGGGTCACAGATCGACGATCGATTCGACGATCCGGTCTTCGGCTTCTTTGAACGGACCGATGGGACCCATCGCGCCGTTGAACATGATCGAAAACGCCACCAAGCCGTGGCGCTTCGTTTGCGCGTAGCCCGAAAGGGTCGAGACGTGCCAGATGTACCCGTCCTTCGCCCGAACGCGGCCGACGGCGTCGCTTCCCGTCATGCGATGCTTCAACGTGCCGTCGAAGCCGGCGCGCGCGAGCGCCGCGACGAACGTCTCGCCTTGCGCATGGGTCGCCTCCCAACGGAGAATCGCGGTGAGATCGGCCGGCGTGATGCGATCGCCTTGCGACAGACCCGAGCCGTCGCCGCCGTCGATCGTGGTGGGATCGAGGCCAAGCCTGCGCAAGAATTGTCTTTCGACCTTCATGCCGCCGTCAAACGTCCCGCGCTGTTTGAACGTCACCACGGGCAACATTTTCATGAGCTCGTCCGCGATGAAGTTGTCGCTGGGCGGCAGCATGCGCTTCAAAAGTTCGGCAAGCGGCGGGGATTGATGCGCCCAAACGACCGTGCCGCCCGGATAGCGCTGGCCGAGCGATCGCGTTTCGAGCGAATCATTTGCAACGTCGAGTGGCGCATTCGGCGGCGCGCCGCCCAACGCGGCATCGGCCACGGATATGCCGGCGTCGCGCAGCAGTTGTTTGGCCACCGATGCCGCGTAGTCGAGATTGTCTTCAACGGCGCAGGGCAGTTTTTCGGGCGCTGCGCCGACGGGCATGTGCCCGACGATTTGAATCGAGCGAGAGCCGGGGCTTCGGAAACAGTCCACATCGTCCGGCCCGTTCGGGGCGACGGTCAGCGCGCTCGAGGTGACCGTCATGTAGCCGCCGTCCGGCGCGACGTCGAGGATGATCGGCTCGCTCGCGCTGCTCCCGGCCGATGCCGTGATCTCTTCAGTGCCCTCGTCAACGGACAGTGCTTCGATCGGCACCTGATAGTAGAAGGGTGCGTCGTCCCAGGCCCATCCGGCGCCGTATCGCTGGCGATCGAAGAGCGTGCCGTCCGCCAGCACCGTGCCCGATATCCGCGTTATACCGGCCGCCTTCACCGCAGCGACGGCGCCCTGCAGGTCGCCGCGCGACAATACCGGATCGCCGCCGCCGACGAGTATCAGGTCGCCTTGGAGCGTGCTGCCGGCGAGCGGGCCGCGCGCCACGAGCTGCGTCGTCATGTGATCATTCGCGCCGAGGTAGGCGAGCGCGGTCGCGGCGACGAGCAACTTGAAATTCGATGCCGGCGCGAATTCGACGCCGGCTTGTCGCGATGCCAGCGTGCGTCCAGTTTTCACGTCGACGATCGAGACGCCGAGCTCGGCGCGATCGAACGGCCGTTGCGCCGCGACCCGATCGACGAGCGATTGCAAGTCGGCCGCGCCGGCGGGAAGCGCCAAGAGCGAAAGGGCCAAGACAAGCGGGGCGAGAGCCTTGAGGCTGGCGAAACAGTAGCGCTTCATTTGCCACCGCGCCTTTGATGCCCGTCACACGCACCCCCGCGCGCCCGCTTCGCGCCCGGGTCGCTCGCCTGTCCCACGTCGAGGCGTCGGCGTAGGATTTGAACCCCTTATTGCCGATGATGTATAGGAGAGCGGGCCGTACAGCACCGCTCGTCATCGACGTAGAGAGCGGACCGCACGAGAGGGAAGAACCGTGCCAAGATCGAGGCGATGGACAACCGAGATCGGCCCCCAAGAAGTCGGCACGTCGCTGCCGCGCGGTGCGACGATGTGGGAACCCACGCTCGCCTTTCCCAAGAGCGGCGCGCACCGTGCCACGGTCGGGGATCGGCTGTATGCTGAAGTGCACATCGATGCAAAGGTGCAGCAGGAACGGATCAGCTCCCGCAGCGGCGACGGCTACGACGGCACTGCAGCGCGCTCCCCGCAAACGCCGTTCATCGAAAGCGTCGTCTACGATTACATGGGAATTCAAACCGAGCGGACGCTCGTCGTCCGCGAGACGTCACGGCAGGGCGAACGCATCGAGCGCTCGATGCTGTACGTGCATTTGAACATCGAAGGGCCGACGAAGATCCGGTTCCCATCCGGCGTGGTGAGCGTCGACATCGACGACGAACAGGTCGCCATCGTGCGCTGGCTCGGCGCTTAAATCCGGCGCACGGCTTCCCGGCTCCCAATCCGAATTCTAGAAGTGAAGAACGCGCGCGAGCTTGCCGATATCATAGTACGATATGCTCGCTGCGATGCTCGGCGCCATGACCGTCGCGCTGCTTGCGGTATCCCAAGCGGTGCTCGGCGTTTTCTCGATCTATCATCACGCCGCTAACCTCAACGCCTCGCTTTTCGTCCGTGACGCGGACCGCACGACGTACGTCAGCACCGGCGACATCGACGCCATGTGGCTGCGCGATTCGAGCGTCCAGGCGATGTCCGCCATGCACAATCGGGCCCTGGTGCACGGCGTTATCGAGCGCCAAGAGCGCCTGATCGCGATCGACCCCTACGCCAATGCCTTCTATCGCAACTACCACGTCGCCGAGCGCAAGTTCGAGATCGATTCGCTGTGCTATCCGGTCAGGCTGCTGGAGAAGTACGATCAAGACACGCACGACCGGACGATCTTTGATTCAAATGCTTACGGAATGCTGCACGAGGTGCTGATCACGCTGGCGGTCGAGCGCCATCATGCGACGGCATCGCAGTATCGCCGCAACGAGCACCCCATCGCCTCGGATATCGGCCTCATCTGGAGCGCCTACCGGCCGAGTGATGATCCGCAGGCGTACAACTATAATATTCCGGAGAACATCTTCGCCGCGGTGACGCTGCACGACATGTCGCGCATGTTCGCCGCCTATTACCACGACGCGCCGGACGCGGCGCGCGCGACGGCGATCGCGGACGATATCGAGAGCGCGATCGCGCGCCGGGCGATCTTCAATACCACCTTTGGGCGCATCTATGCTTACGAGATCGACGGCCGCGGCCACGCGAAGTTCATGGACGACGCGAACGTGCCCAGTCTGCTGTCCATACCGCTGCTCAAATTTCCGTACGACCCGCAAGTCTATGCCGACACGCGGCGCTTCATTTTCAGCGCGGCGAATCCGTACTATTTCGCCGGCAAGTACGCCTCGGGCATCGGCAGTTCGCACACCCCGACCGGTTACGTATGGCCGATGAGTTTGATCGTGGAATATCACACCGCCACGAGCGCATCGGAGCGCAGGCACGTCCTTCGCGAACTGTCCGAGTCGGATTCGGGAGACGGGACGCTGCACGAATCGTTCGACCCCAACGATCCGCATCGTTTTACGCGGCAGCGCTTCGGCTGGGTGAACGCGCTGTTCCAGCTTTCGATTACCGTAAAGTAGCGAGCTGCGCTCGCCGCGGCAGCGACCTTCGGTCGCGCGCAACACGAGCTACAGGCCCGTATACACCGGGCCCCCGCCGCCTTCCGGCGGCACCCAGTCGATGATCTGATACGGATCCATGATGTCGCACGTCTTGCAGTGCACGCAATTCGCGAAATTGATCTGCAATCGTTTGCCCGAATCCGCGTAGCCGTTCTTCTCGATCTTCGCAGCGCCGATCGCCGCGGGGATCATCTCATAGACGTTGGCGGGGCAGAAGTACTGACATGGATTACCGAATTCTTCGGCGCATCTCGTAGCGCACACGTCGGTGTCGGCGACCAGCAGGTGGCACGGCGTGTTCTCGTCGTGCGTCGTGCCGCTGCGGAACACGTCGTCGAGCTTCGAAAAGGTGTGCCGGCCGTCGTACTTCGGCCGCTCGAATCCGGGAACGTTGCGGCCGAAGTAATCGACCAGTTTTTCCATCCGCTCGTAACCGGCTTTGCCCTGCAAGCGGTCCTTGACGCCGAAGCCGCGCCCGCCGCTCACCATGCCGAGTCCCGCGTTGAGCAACCCCGCAAACAGTCCGCGCTCGAACCCCTGATGGAAATTGCGCGCGGCATACAGCTCGGCGCGCACCCATGAGTTCTCGAGCCGCCGGTCGTATTCGGCGAGTCGAGCGGCGCTTGCATCCTGCGCGACGATGGCTTCGAATACGGTTTCGGCGGCCAGCATGCCGGATTTCATCGCCAGGTGAATGCCTTTGAGTTTGAGCGGATTGAGCATGCCGGCGCTGTCGCCAACCAGCAGCACGCCATCGGCGTACGGTCGCGGACGAGACCACCAGCCGCCTTCCGGAATCGCTTTCGCTCCGTAGCGGATCATTTGTCCGTCGCGCAGCAGGCTGGCGATGCTTGGGTGCAGCTTGAACTCTTGAAAGAGCGCGTGGGGTTCGAGCTGAGGATTTCCATAGTCGAGTCCGACGACGAACCCGATATCCCAGACGTCGCCGGCCATCGAATAGATGAAGCCGCCGCCGAACGTGTCGCTGTCCAGCGGTTGGCCGAGCGTGTGGATGACTTGGCCGGCCGGTGTCGAGTCTTTCGGCATCTGCCAGAGCTCTTTGATGCCGATGGAGTACACTTGGGCGTTCTTGCCGGCGGACAGACCGAGTTTTTGATCGAGCTTTTTGGCCAGCGAGCCGCGCGGGCCCTCGCCGAGAACGGTCACCTTGGCGCGCAAGTCGGGTCCCGGCTCGTAGTTCGATTTGGGCTGACCATCCTTGCCGAGCCCTTTGTCGCCGACCCGAACGCCGACAACGCGATCGCCATCGTAGAGCAGCGCCTGGCCTGGGAATTCCGCGAAGACTTGGACGCCGAGAGATTCGGCTTGTTCGGCGAGCCACTTCACGACCTTGTTCAGGCTCGCGACGTATTTGCCGTGATTGTTCATCGGCGGCGGCGTTATCGGCGCGCGCACATGGCCGGACTTGGTCATAAACCAGAGTTGGTCGGTTCGCACCTCAGATTCGACCGGGCAGCCCTGCGCGACGAAATCGCCGAAGAGCTCGCGCATCGCGCGCGGATCCATCACCGCGCCCGAGATGCCGTGGTCGCCGATGCTCCGCGCTTTGTCGATGACGAGGATATTGTCGGGCGACAACTCGGGACCGGCCCGCGTGCCGGCCTTGACGGCTTCATTATGTTCGCGGTAGAGGCGCGCGAGGCGGATCGCGCCGGCGAGGCTGGCGGGCCCAGCCCCTACGAAAAGAGCGTCGACTTCGAGCGTATCGCGCTCGCGCGCCATCTACAAGATGTCTCCGGAACCGGACGCGATCGTAACGCCGTGATAGAGCGCCTGAACCGCGTAGCTTCCCGCGGGCAGCGCCTTGCCGGTGAACGGCGCGACGATCGTGATGAAGCTGGTGGTGGTGCGCGGCGGCATGTCGATCGGCAGCGCGATCTTCACAGCAAGCCCGCTGGGCGGCTTAATGACGATTTGATCGAACGACGATCTTTGCGCCGACGCGTTCGTCACGGCGAAGGTGGCTTTGTAGTGCGGGCCCGGGCCGGGCATGTCGAGACCGCCGATCTCGACGCTGTCGATCGTCGTGCCTCCCTTCGGCGCTTTTTCGTCGAGCGGTGTGAAGGAGACGTCGGCCGGCGCCACGTCGAGTTTGGTCGACGCGATCGGCGCGCCTTTGTCAGGCAAGAAGTTGACGTTGACCTGACTGTAGGCTGCGATGTCTGGCGATGCCGTCACCCCCACGATGCGCACCTCGCTCGTCTTACCGCTGCCGACGTCCAACGCTACGGCTGCCGTCTGCGGGGCGGGAGTTGCGGCTGCAGCGGCGCGCTTATCGCCGATCCTCACTGCGAGGTTCGTGGGGTTTGCTGCGTTTGCTCTCTTCGCGAGCGCGGCGGGCGAACGGAGATCGCCGGCCGAGGTTATCGATAACTTGCGCACGCTGATGGACCGCGCCGTGTTGTTCTTGAGCGAAAAGGTGAGGATGAGGATCTTCGATGCTTTGTTCGGATCTGAGGTACTGCCGTCGAAGGCCAGTCTAGCCATCGCTCCGGCGACATCGATGCCGGTGCTCGAAGCCGCCGGTAAGGCGGACGCTCCCGGCGCGGTGGACGGAGGAGCGCTACCAGCCGACTGACCCGCGACGCCTTGCGGATTCACGCCATTCGGCGCGCTGTTCGGCCCGGGAAGTCCGCCGCCGACTCCGCCGCCGCCGAAGCCCGGGTTCGAGCTGCACGCCGCGGCGAGAACGGAGAGGATAATCGCTAAGTTTCGAAATCGCATAGACGAGGGTGGTTCGCTGCCGTGCTGGATCAACCATGCAGTGGTTGGAGCGTGCAGTGGTTGGAGCGTGCAGTGGTTGGAGCGTGCAGTGGTTCGACCGAAGGTCGATGATACAGCGAACGCAGTTCGCGCCCCTAAAAAAATGGATTGTGCGCCCGCTCCTCACGGATCGTCGATGGCGGACCATGCCCCGGCAACACGACGACGTCATCGGGCAACGAGAAGATCTTGGTCGTCGCGCTGGCGATCAGGTCTTGGTAGCCGAAGTTGTCGCCGAAAACCCCGCCGACGGATCCCGCGAACAAGGTATCACCGGTGAAGATCGAACTTTTGTAGATGAAACAGATCGAGCCGTCCGTGTGCCCGGGCGTGTGGACGATCCGGATCTCTCCATCGCCGAACGGCAGCGCATCGCCGTCCGCGACGCTGAGCGCCGTTGCGCCTTCGGCGCCGAGCGCCGGCTGGTCCGCACGGTGCACCGCGACGCGCGCGCCCGGAAACGCCTGGTGCACGTCGGGCAATGCGTCGATATGATCGGGGTGCTTGTGGGTGACGAGGATATAGTCGAGGCGTGCTGGGCTGCGCCGCAGCGTCGCGATGATGTTCGACTGATTGCCGCCGGGATCGACGAAGGCCGCGGCCTTTTGGTCTTTCAACATGAGAAAATAACCATTGCTCGGATGCGGGGTGTTGATCTGATGGCCGTATCGGTCATCGGGCTTCATATCGGCCGGTCGCCAGCGACGAAGTCCGATGTCGGCCAGCTTCCCTGGATCGAGGCGCAGCGCGCGCGCGATGGCGCGCGCTTCGTCTTCCGTTGGTCGCGCTGCGTCAGCGATGAAATCGGCCAGACGCTTTGGGTCTGCGCCGGCGGACTGAGCGACGGCGCCCGGCGCAAGGCCGTTTCCGTTGGCCGCTTTGCGGACGATGTCGCCGAAGGTATCTTCGAGTTCGATCATAGATGCGCGAGCCTCGTTCCGAAGTAGAGAATCGCAAGCGCCAGCAGCACGGTGACCGCGCCGATGCCTGAATTCAGCAGCATGCGAGCTCGATGGATCTTGGCAAGCGAGCCCTGCCGAAAATCGCCCGAGGCCGTCTCCACTCCGCGCTCGCGCCGGCGCAACATCTTGTTGGCGATCTCTTCGATCACGTTGATCGCAACGAGGATCCAGAACAACGCGATCTTGTAGGTGAAGATGTCGCCGAACGATCCCGGAATGACTCGAGGCTTAAAGATCGCCCACCACGGGTAGCCCAGAGTGCTCAGTTGATCGAGACCGGTGAGCAGCAGGATGACGATCGCTATCCATCCCACGTTGGCGAAGCGGCGTGCCGCCTTCGCGATGTAGAGCGCGCGTTGCGCTTCGGGCAGCGCGCGAAGCGTCGGAACGGTGACCGCCCCAAAAACGACGCCGCCGCCCACCAGGAGCGCGGCGCCGATCAAATGGATCCAAATGGTGAACGACAGGTGCATGGATCTCTCTGCTGCGGGCGGATTTAGTCTTTCGACGTGTCTATCGTCACCTCAACCGAGAGTCCCTGCCGCAAGACGTGCTGCGGGTCGGACGACGAGTCGATCGCGATGCGCACCGGCACGCGCTGCACGACTTTCGTGAAGTTGCCCGTCGCGTTGTCCGGCGGAATCAGCGCGAAGGTTGCGCCGGTCGCAGGAGCGATGCTCTGCACGCTGCCGCTGAACGATTGCTTCGGATACGCATCCACGTGAATCGCGACGGGCTGGCCGACGCGCACCTTGGTGAGTTCGGTCTCCTTCAAGTTCGCCGTAACCCACAGCCGTTGCTGGTCGGCGATCGCCATCAGCGGCTGGCCGACCGCTACCGTGTCGCCTACGTTGACGGATTTCTTGCTGACGATGCCATCGATCGGCGCCGTCACGGTCGTATAGGACAATTGAAGTTTGGCGGCTTGCAGCGCGGCCGCTACCGCCTTCGCCTGCGCCGTGCTCGTCGCCGCCTGGGATTGTTTGATCTGCGTCGATTGCGAGCCGGTCTGCGCTTGTTGCAGCTGCGCGCCGCCCGCCGCAACTTCGGCCTGCGCCTGCTCGACGCCGGCGGCCGCTTGCTGCACCAGCTGCTGCGCGGCGTCGAGCCCGGCGAGCGCCGCAGCATATGCGGCGCGCGCGGCGTCGAGCTGCGATTGCGGAATGGCGCCTTCGTTCGCGAGCGTTTGCGCCCGGCGATAGTCTTGATTTGCTTTGTCCAGTTGCGCTTGAGCCGCTTGCGCTTGAGCGGTGGCCGCTGAAACTTGGTGCTGTGCCTGAGCGACGCGCGCCTGGGCCTGGCCGATCTGCGCCTGAGCGCCCGCCGATTGCGCCGCGGTGATCTCCGCCTGTTGGGGCACGCCGAGTTGCGCCGCGCGCTGCGCGCTCACGGCCTGTTGGTACGCGGCTTGCGCCTGTTCCACGGCCACTGCAAAGTCGCGCGGATCTATCCGCGCGAGGACTTGCCCCTTTCGGACGTATTGATTGTCCCCCACGTTGACGGCCATGATCTGACCCTTGACGCGCGCGCCGACCGTGGTCACGTCGCCGTTGATCTGCGCATCGTCGCTGGAGACGTGATGCGCGCTGAAGATCAGATAGCGAATGCCGAAAATCAGTCCGACGATGACGACGATCGTGATGATCGGGATGAGGATGCGCCGCCGCCGGCCGGAGGGGGGCGTCGAGGGGCCGTTGCCGGACTCGGTCGCCGGCCGAGTTATGGTCGCTTCTCTCATCATCTCGCTTTTGGGTTTTCTATCTTGGCGCCGCGGACGTGGGCGCGCAGTTTATCCAAGAAACCGACCAGCTGCCGCTTTTCCGCGCCCGACAGGCAGCGCATGAATCGTTTCACGTTTTCGTGGTGCTGCGGCGCGAACCACCCCAAGAATTTACGACCTTTGTCGGTGAGCTGGGCCAGCACCATACGGCGGTCGTCGGGATGATCGACGCGCCGGACTAGCCCCTCGTGCACGAGCCCGTCGACCAGGCCGGTGATGTTGGCGCGGGTGACGACGAGATGATCCCCGAGCTGCGAAAGCGGGAAGGCCGTTTCCGGCTGTGAGTTGAGGACCATGAGGACGGCCAAACGCCCGGGTGTCAGCCCGACGGACTCGCAATAATGCTCGGTGAGCCTGTTGAATTCATGCGCCGTCCGCTTGATCGTCAGAAGAAGATTGACGGCGTCGAAATCGGCGAAGTCGTGGCGCGCGCAGAACTGCCGCACGCCCGCTCGGATGGGTGCCATATCATCGCCCGGTTGAAGGTTGATCTCACGCG
>Ga0207416_1000075_pt1 | contig 179951 bp, 159 predicted proteins | sample PaiPotPPM11metaG_FD_184107 | JGI IMG/M metagenome (GOLD analysis project Ga0207416, IMG submission 184107) | Iron sulfur acid spring bacterial and archeal communities from Banff, Canada, to study Microbial Dark Matter (Phase II) - Paint Pots PPM... ... | reverse complement strand
TGACTTTTGTCGATGGGCTTCAGGTCATCGGTTTCCCTCCTCCCTGCCATCCGAGCTACGAGGCTCTGGCTTTTACCTCGGCGGGACTGTCTCCCGCTGAACGCGTCAGCCTTCGCTGGACGCACAAGCAATTCTCTAACAGATTCCAACGATGAGCCGAATGCCCGGTGCAGCGCCCGGTTGTTGGTACCGGTAGCATTCGCTCCATGATAAACAATTCGAATTTGGCGCCTCCGATGCGCCTTATCCTGGACTGGCTCGATGGGCGGCAACCACAGTCCACGCGTACTCGTGCTACTGTTTCATCCAGCAGCGGCCTGGGTTTGCTCGTTCTTGTGTGCTCGTTGGCCGGTTGCTCGACGATCGCGGCGCGGCCCGAGTTGAGTCCCGGCAGTTGGGCGCCGCTCACGGTTATGAATGAATGGATGCCCACGCGCGCGGTGGCGGGACAATACGCAGTTCAGAATACTCAGGTCCCTCGCGCGTCCGTGCTGGCTCAACCGCCGCAGACCTACGATTTGACGGCGCTTATCGATATGGCATTGCGCAACAATCCGGTGACACGGCGGCAGTGGCAGGCAGCGCGCTCGGCTGCTGCGCAGTTTGGCGCCGCCCAGGCACCCTTTTATCCCCAGTTTGACGTACAGTCGGCCACCGGATATCAGCGTACTATTATCGAGCTTCCGGCTACGGTTGGGAAATTGGAACAATGGCAGTCAGAACCAGTTGCGGAACTTACGTACGTGCTGCTTGATTTTGGCCGGCGGCGTTCGATGGCGGAGGCGGCACGCAACCGACTGATTGCCAGCAATTTCACTTTCAATCGAGCGATTCAGAATGTCGTCTTTGGTACGCAAAGCGCCTTTTATTCCATTGACGCCGCGCACGCGGCAGTGACTGCGGCGCACCAGAACCTTCGACTTGCGCAGACAGATTTCGAGGCGGTTAGGCAGCGAGTCGACCTTGGCCTTGCCACCGAGCCAGAGTTGCTGCTGGCCAAAGAGCGGTTTGCAGAATCCCGATTTGACTTGGCGAACGCACACCTGCTGGTGCACGATGCTGAAGCTCAGCTGGCTATTGCGCTAGGAGTACCTGCTAACCAGGTGCCTGCGGCCCAGGGCCTGGAGAATCAGGCCGTGCCGAACTCTCTGAAAGCGAATGTGGAGCAGTTGATTGCACAGGCCAGCCGCGAGCGGCCGGACCTCGCGGCCCGAGTCGCGAATCTGCGCGCCAGTGAAGCCGACGTGGCCCAGGCGAAGGCGCAATTCTATCCAGTGCTCGGCTTGTCGGCGAATTATGGGGAGAATGTGTGGAACTTTACATTTGGCAGCCCGCGCACTGTCCAAACTGCTCAGCCTCAATATTCGGGTATGTTGACTTTGAAATGGGACATTTTTACGGGATTCAGGCGGCTTAACGATGTGCGCCGGAGCGAGGCCGATCGTGAAGCAGCGCGGGCGGACCTGAAATTGCTGGAACTCGATACGGCCGCCCAGGTGTGGCGGGCGTACTACGAGTTCCAAACGTCGTCGAGCAAATACGAGTATGCGCGAAGTCTGCTTGCGGCAGCCCACGAGTCATATGACGCAAATCTTGAGACCTACCGCCAAGGCCTGAGCACGATTGTTGAATTGCTCACCGCCGAGCGCGACCTGGCCGGCGCCCGCTATACATTAATTCAAAGCAAAGCCGAGCTGCTGACTGCTTATGCCGCGGTTGCCTACGCGGCCGGCTCAGTCGCTGTTCCCTAGGCGGACGACGTCGATGGTCGAGAAGCTGCGACAGGTGTACAGCTTGGTCGCTGCACTCGCCTTTCCGGCTGCGCTGGCTGCTTGCGACCCGGTGGTGAACATAGCGGGTGCCAATTTTCCTGCCTGGCTGTTGTGCGCGATCGTCGGCGCGATATTGACTGCCGCGTTCCGGGTGGTGTTCGCTGCTACCCGGGTCGAACTCTATCTTGGCCCTCTGCTGCTGATCTATCCTTGCCTTGCAACATTGATCGGCTGCGCCGTTTACCTGATCTTCTTTAACCGCATTTGAGGGGAATGCAGGTGCCGGAAGCACCACCAGCACGAGACGCATTGTCCGAGGGCTCCCTTGCAGACAGCGATCAGTCCTCGCCGGAATCATACCAGCATTCAGCAGGTTACGAAGGTGCCGCGCCACCCGCAGACCGTATCAGCGTGCGTATTATCGGCCGCGCGATAGGCGCTCTTATCGTGCTTGGGACGATAGTTCTCAGCATTGACGTTACCCGTCTTTATTATTTGTACCCTCGCACTGATGATGCTTATATCAGGGCCAATATCGTCGGCATGGCGCCGCATGTAAGCGGTCCCGTCGCGCTGCCAGTTCACGACAACCAACACGTGAAGGCAGGGATGCTCCTGCTCGTAGTTGACCCGCAGCCATATAGGTCAGCACTCGATAAGGCACAGGCCGATCTGGTTCTGACTATCCTGCAAATCAAGGCGTTGGAGGACGCGATCCGTTCAGCGCACGCTCGCCAGCTACAGCTTCAGGCTGATGCCGCTTATGACAAGCAGTACCTCCAGCGAATCGAGCCTCTGCTGCGCCGCCACTTTGTCACCGCCAATGATGTCTTCAACGCTCGTAGCCGGCTCGAAGCTGCGCAAGCGGGAGTGGAAAGTGCTCGCAGCGACGTACTCCGAGCGCAGAATGATCTCGGGCAATATGGCGACATCAACGCCCGGCGAAAGGCGGCCGAGGCTGCTGTATACGATGCCAGGCTGAATGTTGAGTATTGCTACGTGCGAGCGCCGTTCGATGGCTACGTCACCAACCTCAATATCGCCGTAGGCCAGTATGCCAATGAGGGCCGGGAAGTGCTGAGTCTCGTCGATAACCGTCAATGGTACGTGCTGGCGAACTTCCGCGAGAATTTTCTCGGCAACATTCGGCCAGGGATGCGTGCCGAAGTTTATTTATTAAGTTATCCGAACAAACGATTTCGCGGCCGCGTGCAAGGAATCGGCTGGGCGCTTTACCAGGGTAACGGAGCCAGCATTGAAGGATTGCCGCAAATAGAGGAAACGCTCAACTGGGTGCGCCTCTCGCAACGATTTCCGGTCCGCGTCGTTCTACAAGCTCCCGATCCATCGTTTCCCTTTCGCATGGGAGCTACTGCGGTCGTGACAATTCAGGGGAATTAGGGAGCAGACACTATGGCGTGGGGGCCCATCCGGATGGTGGGATATCGGGTGTTGTGAGCTGGCTGGAGCGGTTGAAAGCACTACTCGCCGAGGAACTTGCCCCGCGCCCGCGGAGATTCTGGACGTCCTTACGCCTCACTGCCATCGCGACCGTTGGAGTGGGCCTCATCGCTATATGCCATGTCAACAGCGAGCTGGGCTCCTACATCGTCTGGCTGGTGGTGGGCGCCGGTCCCATGATGCCGGTGCCGAAGGCAAGCGCATTCCTCGCTGCCGAGGTAGTGATCCTCGCTTCATCGGTGGTGATGGCGCGGGCGTTAGCAGAGACTCCGTGGCTGATGTTGCCATTCGTCTTTGTATTCATGGCCGCATCCACGTTCATTACCGTCAGCCGAAAAGTAGGATCGGCAGGTCTCCTCATTCAGGTGGTTAGCCTCGCCAGCCTCTACGGCGTCGTGTTTGCGCCCAGGGGAATCGGTTGGGCTGCGGCGGGCAATTTCGCCGGAAGCGCGATCGCGTTCGGATTGATCGTTGTGTTCGATAATTGGTTTTGGCCCGACCGGGCAGAACCAATTCTGATAGATACGCTCAGGGCAAGCGCCGCCCGGCATCATCAGCGCCTGGCGGGGGCCACGAGATTCTATCTGAATGGTCGCGGTGCCCCGCGGCCGCAGGAACCCCCTCCGACTTCTGACCTACCTCAGCACCTTGCTTTACTCCAGCGTGCGGTTGTCGAAGGTTTAACTGCTCACCGGCGCGCCGTGCTCCTTGCCGCGATCACCCGCATGGCGAGAATACAAATCGAAACCGACCGTCTGATTATCGCAGTGCGCGAAGATGTCCCGCGTCAAGTCAGGGCGATGGTGCGGCTGGAAATTGAACGCGTGGTGGGCGCAATCGCGGCCGCACTCGACGACATGGCACAGGACGCATCGAGCCTGATGCGGTCTGGAGCAGACCGTCCTCCTTCTGCGGCCGCCTTCCGTGCGCGGCTGCTGATGGATGCCCTCACCGCGCGCATCGATCAGGCCCGGCGCGTCTATAGCTGCAGGGCGGGCGGCCCGGAGGTTGCCAATTTCGCATCGTTTATAGATTGCCTCGCGGTCTTGACGCTTCTGGTTGAGCGTCCACTGGATGAACCGCCCGCGGGTGCGGCTCTCAACCCAATAACGCCCGGTGCGTCTGAACTTGGGCGCGCACGGGATACACGCGCGCGGGATATAGAGACGCTTCGTTATAGCTTGAAGGTCGGATTCTGCGCGGTGGCGGGCTACGTCATTGGTCTGGCAAGTCAACGGCCGGAACTTTCAGTGATCCTCACCACAGTCGTGATAACCGCGTTGCCAACTTACGGCGCATCACTGCGCAAGATGATTCTGCGGATCGTCGGCGCCATTGTGGGCGGGCTAATTTCCTTACTCGCAATCATAGCGGTCACGCCGAATTTCGAAACACTGCCCTCGTACCTACTTGCAACCTTCCTTGTCCTGTATATCTCCGCTTATTCATCGCTCAGCAGCGGGCGCATCGCCTACGCCGGAAAACAAATCGGCACGACCTTCCTGCTGGTGTTCGCAGGTTTAAGTCCCTCGGCAGATATCTACGGCCCACTCTGGCGCATCTGGGGAATTCTGGTTGGAACCATCGTCGTCACAGTTGTGTTTTTTATTCTGTGGCCGGAATACGCAGGCGATTCGCTGCTGCCGCGGTTGCGGAACGTTATTCGCGACACGATTGCCCTCTCGCCCGGCGGACCCGCATCCGTGAGCGAAGCCAATATCGAAGCGGCGAACTCAGGAACAATGCACGAGCTTGTGGAGATACTCGAGATCGCCGACGACGCTCGGCTCGAAGGGCGCACCAGCCTGATCGATCACGATGGTTTGGTGCGCGCCGCGGGCACTCTACGCCGGATCGCAAACCGATTAGCGGGAATTTCGATAGGACGCCTCGGTGAACCATTGCCACGGCTCGACGAAGAGACGGAATTGGAACGCGACGCGGTTGTTAGTGCGATTCGCGCGCGCTTGGAATGGTGGCTGGCGCGCTTTGAGGCCAGACCAAGCTTCCACGGTGCCGGCGCAATCGCTTTCCCCGGCAGCAATTCTCGGCGTGAAATCGCGTCGTCGCTGAGCAAGTTCAGCAGCCAGCTCGAAGCGCAGGGATTTGCTCGAATAACCTCATGGACCGTTCAACAACGCGGCACAATACTGAGCGAACTGCAATCGCTTCGCCGGTTGGAATTTCTGATGGCTGAGTTGGACCGTTACCTCTCCGCCGTTGGACGCACTGCATCAACGCTCATTCGGTCCGGTTCAGTCGCGGCTGACGGGCTCACCGGGCGACGTATGGGTGGAGCAAGCTAAGTCGCACATTTCCAAGGTCACCTGGCTGGTCTTCGCGTCGCGCGGGTTCGCAGTGGGCGCAAGTACTATCGTCGCTGGTGCTGTGACCGGCACAACGGGCGAGTTTGCGCCCGGCCTGAAAATCGGCCTCGTCGCCGGCTCCCTGAGCGGACTAACGAATGCTTTTGGGCCGCTGGTGGAATGGTGGGCAGACAATCTCTCGCCGCGCCGGCTCGGGGCCTTTGGTACGATTCCGCTCCTGATAGGTTTCTGCTGCAATCCGTGAAATGCGTCTTGCCGCTGTTCAATGTTCCGATACGCTAACGCGGCATGATGTTACTGCCGGTCGGCCTGGACTCTTACCTCTTGTCGCTCGGCGACCTGCTCCAGGGCATACGGACTGCAGGCAATAATCGTTCGAAGGGTACGCCTAAATTTTCCTTAGCGGCGACAGGCTTTAGCCTGTAGTGTCCAAAACATCCGCGGATAGGCGGCGTTCAAGTGTAATCCGCTCGGAGCCAGACCGATTGGCGTACCGGATTCAAGAATGTGAAGGCCGGTCGCACATGATGGGACTCCATTTGTCACGCCTCGTTCACTGGAGACCTGCTGGTCGGATGTAGCCTTGATTTATAGGCGATGAGTGAAGCTTTTCCAGCCCCTAGCCGCAGTTAGAATTCCTTGTACCTGTCATTCACATTTTCGTGCCGCGATGGTTCACATCCGACATGATGACAGCCGTTAGCGGAGAGTATCAATCATGATGTGGCTGGTTCGATTGGCACTGCGCCGCCCACTTTCGGTGGCGGTGATGGCATTGCTGATGATGGTGCTGGGTGGTCTGTCGTTCACACTGATGAACGTCGACATTTTCCCTGCCATCAACCTTCCGGTGGTCATGGTGGTTTGGAGCTATCCGGGCCTGAGCGCCGTCGATATGGAGCGGCGGATGGTGATCATCAGCGAGCGTGCCTATTCGACTACGGTCGATGGGATCGAGCACATGGAATCCGAGTCGATGCTCGGGATCGGCCTAATCAAGGTGTACTTCCAGCCCCGGACTGATATCGGCTCCGCGATAGCACAAATCAACGCGGTCTCGGAAACCATTCTACGTCAGGCTCCCACGGGCACTACCCCGCCGAACATCATTTCCTATAACGCCGCTAACGTCCCGGTAGCCCAGTTGAACATCTACAGCGACACACTCTCGCAGCAGCAATTGTTTGATTACGGGCTGAACTTCATTAGGCTGCAGCTCTTCACGATCCCTGGATTTTCATCTCCTGCGCCGATCGGTGGCGTCCAGCGGGCGGTGGTGGCCAATCTTGATCCCAGGCAGCTCTACGCTAACAACTTATCGCCGGTCGATATCGGCAATGCGCTCGCCTCGACCAACGTGGTCATCCCTTCTGGCACCGCCCGCATGGGGAACTACGAATACGACGTCGACCTCAATTACAGCCCGGCCAAGGTAAGCGAATTCAACCGCCTGCCGGTCAAGGTGGTGAACGGCATTCCGGTCTTCCTCGGCGATGTTGCGCCAGTCAGCGATACGCATCAGCCGCAGGAAAATGTCGTCCGCATCGACGGACGCCCCGCCACCTTTCTGCTGGTGATCAAACATGCCGCCGCTTCGACCCTGTCCGTGGTCAACGCGGTGCGCGCGCGTATTCCGGATATCGTTGCTGTCGCGCCCAAAGGCCTCAAAGCAAAGCTGACGTTCGACCAGTCGGTATTCGTGCGCGCGGCGCTGTGGGAGGTAGTGCGCGAGTCAGCCATTGCTGCCGGGCTGGTGGCCTTGATGGTGCTGGTGTTCACCGGCTCGCCACGCAGTATGTTGATTGTAATCACTTCAATCCCGCTCTCGATCCTGACCGCGATCGTCGGGCTGAAATTGGCGGGGCAGACGATCAACACGATGACCCTCGGCGGAATCGCGCTGGCGGTCGGGATGCTGGTCGATGATGCCACGGTCGAAATCGAAAATATCCATCGCAACCACGCGATGCGTAAACCGCTGCTGGTCGCCATTCTGGACGGCGCCTCGCAGATCGCGACACCAACGTTTGTCGGTACTTTGTCGATCTGCATCGTGTTTTTCCCGGTAGTGCTGATGACTGGCGTCGAACGCTTTCTGTTCACGCCGTTGGCGCTCGCGGTCGTCTTCGCAATGCTGACGTCTTACCTGTTGTCGCGCACTCTTGTGCCGACGATGGCCTCGTACCTGCTGCCGGAACAGCACGAGGAAAATCCTGGCGAGAGCTTTTGGAGCCCATTTTTGCGCCACTTCGAGGCCGGCTTCGAGCGAGTGCGCCGAGGTTACACCGGGGCTCTCAGAACCTTCATCGCTCACCGTGGGCTCTCGCTCACAGCCGTTGCACTGCTGATAGCAGGGACGGCACCGCTGATGTGGGTTGTGGGCGAAGATTTCTTTCCGACGGTTGATGCGGGCCTGTTGAAACTTCATGTTCGCGCCCCAAGCGGGACGCGCATAGAGCGAACTGAATGGCTGGTGGATAATATCGAGCGATCGATCCGCAAAATAATCCCGGCGGATGAGCTGGAGCAGATTAGCGACGATATCGATTTGCCACAGCCTTACGCGATCGCCTTCTTTCCCACCGACAATATCGGCCCGCAGGACGCCGAAATTATGATCCAGCTTGAGCCCAAGCATCATCCGAGCGCGATTTACCAGGAGCGCATCCGCGCAATGATGAGCACCAGGTTTCCGAACGTTGAGGCTTATTTCATGGCCGCAGATATGGTCAACGGAGTGTTGAACTTCGGCCTTCCGGCAGCGATTGATGCACAGATTTCGGGCAATGATCTCAATTCCGATTATCGTTACGCGGCGCGATTGGCGTCCAATATGTCGGTGATTCCGGGCGTCACGGACTTGCGAATCGCCGAACCGCTCGATTACCCGGCCTTTAAGGTCAATGTCGACCGCGCGAAGGCCCTCGAACTCGGCATCACCGAGCAGCAGGTCGCATCCGCGCTGCTCTCATCGCTGAGCGGCAATACGCTGATCTCGCCGAACTACTGGCTTGATCCGAAAAACGGGGTCAATTACAACGTCGTGACGCAGACACCGATTCAGCTCACCGAGTCAATCGATCAGATCGCTAATACGCCGCTTACCAACGGCTCCGCGGCACAATCTGGCTCGGCGTCACAGTCCACCAGCACCCTGGCACAATCCGACACGGCGCCCTTTACCAACGGCACCGCCACCACTGCCGTATCAGGCCCAGCGGTACAGTTTCTGGGGAACGTCGCGTCGATTCGTCACAGGCTCGACCCTGCCGTCGTGGCACATTACACAGTACAACGTGTTATCGACGTGGACTGCGGAGTGGAGGGACGCGACCTTGGTAGTACCACTACCGCAGTGCAAAGGGCGATAGATAGTCTCGGCCAACTGCCGGCCGGCACCAGAATTACGATACGCGGTCAGAGCCAGGCGATGCGCCAATCGTTCCTGACCATGGGCGCTGGCTTAATCCTGGCGGTAATCCTGGTTTACCTGCTGATGGTGGCGAATTTTCAGTCCTGGCTCGAACCCTTCATCATTATCATGGCCGTTCCAGGCGCGATGGCGGGCGTGCTGTGGATGCTGGTACTGACCGGCACCACCATCAACGTCGAGTCCCTGATGGGTGCGATCATGGCGGTCGGCGTCGGCGTATCCAACGGCAATCTGCTCATCACCTTTGCCAACGAGCGGCGCGAGGAGGGGAGCGGTCCGGTCGAAGCAGCGACCGAGGCGGGCGCAATCCGTTTTCGGCCCATTATCATGACCGCGTTGGCTATGGTTCTGGGCATGCTGCCGATGGCGCTCGCGCTCGGTTCGGGTTCGGCAATGAACGCGCCGTTGGGGCGGGCGGTGATAGGCGGACTGCTGGTCGCGACGCTGATGACGCTGTTCACGGTACCGGCGGTTTATTCGATTTTCAGCCGCACACTGGTGACCAAGCGGCAGCGTGATGCGCGCGTCGACGCTATCCGTACGCCCGGCGCCTAAACGAAACAAGCAGGAGCTTCAAATTGGAAATTGATCAGAAACATGATGCGGAATCAGGCCGGTTCTTCCTAATCGCCTGGAGTGCGGCAGTGATTTTTATCTTCTGCGCCTCCGCCGGACTGGTACTTGCTCGGCAGCAACGTATCCAGCGCCAAACAGGAGAGCTTGCGCAGGCACTTGCGCGAGGACCCCGTGTACTGGTTACGCAGCTTGCGCCGGGTGCGCCGTCGCGAACGATCGATCTTCCGGCCAGCGTGCATGGTTATACCGAGACCCCGGTCTACGCCAAGATCCCGGGCTACATGAAAACGATCAACGTAGACAAGGGCGACCGGGTCAAAGCAGGGCAAATTATAGCAGTGATACAATCGCCGGAAACTGACAAGCAAGTAGCCGATGCCCGCTCCTATTACTGGCTGCAAGCAGTTACCGATCGCCGGTATCAGGAACTCGTCCGTCAGGACGTGATCCCGCAGCAAACCGCCGATACCTCGCATGCCACGATGCTGCAGGCCAGGGATGCCTATCAACAGCAACTAGCGCTGCAAAGCTATGAAGTAGTGCGGGCCCCGTTTGACGGCGTGGTCACTGCGCGCTACGTCGATCCTGGCACGTTGATTCCGCAATCGACTACACCGTCGGCGGCCGGTTCACCGATTGTCTCATTGGCGACGCTCGCTCCGCTTCGCGTCTATGCCTATGCGCCACAGAGTCTGTCACCCTTCATCAAAGACGGCGACCCCGCGACGATAAGCGTAAGCGAATTTCCGGGCCGGCGATTTTCCGGCACCATCACGCGCCATCCAGAGGCCCTCGATCAGAGCACCCGCACGATGTTGGTTGAAGTGGACCTGAGAAATGCCGATCGGTCTTTGTATCCCGGAATGTACGCAGACCTGGGGATGACGGCGCATGTCACGGCAAATAGTATCAGTGCCCCCGACGACGCTCTAATATTCCGCAATGACAAAGTATATCTACCCGTCGTGCGTGACCATCGCCTCACTCTGATCACAGTGAACCTCGGCCATGACAATGGTTACACGGTCGAGGTCTCCGGCGACGGTCTGCACGCGGGCGATTTAGTCGCAATGAACGTCGGGGAGGCTGCTCATAACGGCGAACCGGTGCAGGCAGTCGAAGCCGGTCAACCAACTATGTAACAACCCACCACTGCGCCGGCGACAACTGCGCGCATTAAATTAAATGGAGGTGCCTGCCGGAAGGGCCTCTCCCGCGGGGGAGAGGTTTTAGCCTTGCGCATTTGGAGGTCCGCTTCGTCCATTATAGTTGACCGGGACTTCAACGACTTAACTTGCCTCGAGCAACGAACATGCGCGCCGGTTTGACACTCACGATTGCGATTCTGGCGCTCATCTTTTGCCTTGTCTATCAACGCTCACAGCAAAGCGTAGTTGTGTAGCCTACAACGAAACAAAGTCATGAGTGAACGGCCCGCAAACGCTAGACGCCTTTGAGCAGCCACTCGCGAGTGAAAACTGCTCATCGATATGTGGTCGCTCTGCCCTGGACTTTTCACAGGGCGACGATCATAAAGCAACCGGGTGACATAAACCAGCTGACGAACGGGTTTGACGCCCAAGATACCAGATAGCACGAGCTTGCCAGTGGTTAGTCACTGTTTAACAAGCCCGGTACTGGCAAAGTGCAAAACCACGCCCTTATCGGCAGTAAGTGATCAAAAATATCCTTACTCCTGGGTATCGACGGACCGTCGAAATCATCAACCGGAGCTGCGGAAGGAACAACAGGTAGGTCGTTTCATTCCGGTGGTGGTGCCGGTGGTTGCTCCGGTGGGGCAGACTCGTCCGGCGCTGCGGGTGGCGGAATCGCCAAGTCCTGACCCGGCGGCGGTGCGTCCACATTTTCCACGGGACCGGCGACACTGGCGAGTCGTCCATAGCCTATGCGCGCCTTGAAGTTATTCGGCGAGGCCGCGAGCGCCTGCTTATAGAGCTGAACAGCGTCGGCGTCCTTACCCAGTTCCTCGTCGCAAAGACCCTCGTAACTCAATGCCTCCGCAGTCCAGTCGGGCCGTCCGTTGAAGCCTATCTCCGCCCGGCGAAAAAACGTCAGCGCCTGTGAGTAGTTCTTTCTCGCGAGATAAGCACGTCCCAGATAGTAGTAAGCGAAGGCGTTCGACGGGTCGAGCGAAACTGCCCGGGCCAAGTCGCGCAGCGCATCATCGACCTGGCCATCGCCAAGCCGCTTTCGCGCACTTTCCGTCAGTCTGAGAGAGGCGGCCAACGCTGGTGCTATCGCTCTGTTGATTTCAGGGTCGAGCGACTCGTTGGCCAATTCTGGACCAACAGTAACAGCGCCGGCATCAAGCGCGGGCGGCGGGGTAGCTTCAGCGGCCGGTCGGGATTCCGGTGTGTCCGTTCCCTGCCCGGTTCCCAAATCCGTCGAATCAGCATCACCGCCGGGGAAGTTTTCTCCGCTCGTATTGTCCTGGGCCGCGGCTCCGGGCGCTGTCTTCGACGTCATATCGTTCTCTGGGGGAAGCGCTTGCAAATCTGCAGGAGATGGCGCTGCGTTCGGAACCGGAGTTGGGGCCACTCCCGGACTCGCGTTGGCAGTCGGCAACTCCGCCGCAGGCACATCCTGCGAGGTCAGGCAAAATGCGCTATTCACTGCGAGTAGGCCAAACTGCGGCAAAAACGCGATCGAGGCAAGAAGGACTAGATGTCGGCAGCTCATCAATCGTTTGGGCTAACGCCGGACTCGAACTGCGAATCGCTGTCTCCATCCGCATCGGTGTCGGAAGTGGCGCCTGACGCCACCCTGGTAGCGGAGGTATGAAATGGACAGACCTCAGTAGGCGCGAGCGACTTGGGATATACTCCCTCCATAGTTACCGGACAGTAACGAGATGCCAAGTAGCCCGTCAGCGGGTCGACGCGGACACGAGCGACGTCCGATGGCTTCGGGAAATCACCATCAGGGCGCGACGCTGTCGCGGCCTTCATGAAATCAGTCCAGGCAGGTAGGGAAGCTTCCGCCCCGGTCAACCCCAGGGCCTCTTTCTGATCGAATCCGGTCCAGACGACCGCCAGCAGATTCGGCGTAAAGCCAGCAAACCACGCATCCACCGAATCATTGGTCGTACCAGTCTTGCCAGCCGCAGGCCGCATGAACCCGGCCTTGCGGACGCCCATGCCGGTGCCGCGTTTAATTACCTGTTCGAGCATGAAATCCATCGAATAGGCAATTTCGGGCGACAGCACCTGCTCGGCTTTGAGGTCATGGCCCTCGATGACCGCGCCTTTGGAGTTGACCACGGCTGTGACCGCATATGGCTGCACTTGCATGCCCTCATTGGCCAGAATTGCGTACATCGTGGCAAGCTGCATAGGCTCGACCTCAATACCGCCCAGTACTAGGGACGGATATGGAGGCAGATTGCCAAAACCGAGTTTCTCTGCCATGGCCAGCACGCGATCCAAACCGACGGCATTGGCCAACCTCAACGTTGCCGAGTTCAGGGATTCTTCCAGCGCGAATTCCAGTGTAACACGGCCAAAATAGCGGCCTTTGTAGTTCTTTGGGGTCCACGAGGTCGCGCCGAATTGCCACGTGAAGGGCTCATCGTTGATATAGCTCGTTGGCAGGAATTGTGGAGCTGAACCATCAAAGGTTTCCTGGAGCCCGGCCAGATAGGTGACCGGCTTAAAAGCGGAGCCGGGTTGGCGGTGCGACTGGGTGACTCGGTTGAATTGGCTTTGGCGATAATCACGGCCGCCGTCCATCGCGCGAATTCGGCCGGTTTGCGGCTCGATCGCGAGGAGGCATGATTCAAGTTGCTGGCTCTTCTCCTTGCGTTTCAGCGAAGGGTGCTTTTCTTCCAGGCTCAGCAGGTTATGCTCGACCGCCTGCTCAGCCTGCTTTTCCATGTGCACGTCGAGCGTGGTGAAAATCCGCAAGCCCTCGCCGGTCAGCACTGATGGCGGATAACGCTCCGCCAGCTCGTGTTTGACATAATCCACAAAGTAAGGCGCATCGTTGGTTTCGGTAAACGGCTCACGCGTGCGCAGCGTCTCAGTCACTGCCTCATCGTAAGAAGCCTTGCTGATGTAACCGTCCTGGAGCATCGCAGCCAACACCTGATTACGGCGCGTCCTGGCGGCGCCGACGTGCCGGAACGGGTTGAAGCGGTTGGGTGAGCGGATCAAGCCGGCAATCGTCGCCATCTGGGCAATAGTAAGATCGCGGGGTTCGCGGGAAAAATAAAATTGTGACGCCTCCCACACGCCGTATATTCCTTCTTGTCCGCGCTGTCCGAGGTAAATGTCGTTTAGGTAAAGTTCGAGGATTGCATCTTTGGAGTAGCGTTTTTCAGCGATATAGGCCATCAGCGCTTCGGTAAGTTTGCGATGCCAGTCGCGCTTGCTGGTGAGGAAAAAATTCTTCATCAACTGCTGAGTCAACGTGGACCCGCCTTGCAGTAGCTGATGGGCGGTCAAGTCAACCCATGCCGCTCGCGCGGTGCGCACGAGGTCGATGCCATGATGTTCGTAAAAGCGATGATCCTCGGCGGCCAGGACCGCATCGATAAACGCCGGCGGAATGTCAGACAGCGGTACGAGCCGCCGCTGCTCCCAATTGCCATGGAAGATTGCCCCGAGAAATTCCGGTTCAAGCTCGATCGAGTATTCGGGTTTGCGCGTGGCGACATCTTCAATCGATTCGATAGTTTGGACCGGCGAAATGTTCAGCGTGACCAGAGCACCAGCAAAATCCTGGTACGGATAGCGAAAATCGTGTAGAAAAAGCACCAGCCTGCCGTGCTTTTGCTCAAAGCTGTACTCGCCGCGGATGCGTACCTGGCCAGGATCGACTCGATGGTAATTCAGGCGGGCAAGCCGCTGAAAGAAACCGATGTCATCGAGGCGCTCGCCTGGATAAAGCACAGTTGAATCGGAGTAGAGCAACGACGGCAGTGTCCAGTGCTGACCCGAAAAGCGCGCGACAACTTCCTGTTCGAGGGAGCCGTAATAACGAAAGAATTGATAAATCAGCGGTCCGGCGGCGAACAGCACGACGCCACCGAGCGCTAACGACAATATCTTGAGGACTCGCATCACACTCGTGCAAACGAGCGCCGCAGCGCTAAGGAATCGGTAAGGAGAGCATCCACTTTGCCCGGATTCACTTTGCCCGGATTCTACTCGTTACGCTTGAGTGGAATGAAGAGGGTGCCTTTGTCACGCCTGACCAGCAGTAAGTCAACCTTCCCGCGCGCGCCTGACTTGAGTGCCCGATCGTACGAACTCAGGCTTTCAATCGGTTTCCGATTGACTTCCAGAATCACGTCGCGCACGTGCAATCCCGAACTCTCGGCCGCGCTGCCTGGCTTGATTGCCGAGACTACCAGCCCCTGTGAATCGCTCAGATCGAGTTCCTGCGCCAGGCTGGGCGTCAAATCCTCGAGCTTGAGGCCAAAGGCCTCCTGTTTAAGCGATGCGCGCGCCAGTTTTTCCTCGTCCGAGCGGACGACGGTGAGCGGAAGTTCGCTGATAAATCCGTTGCGCAGAATCCTGACCCGAACGGTTTGTCCAATCGGTACCGTGCCGACCAGCAGTGGCAACTCTTGGGAATCACCTACGTCGTGATGATCGAACGCTACTATGATGTCGCCCCGCCTAAGCCCGGCAGCAGCCGCGGGTCCGTTGGCCAGCACTTCGGTGATCAAGGCGCCGTGCGGCTCCGCCATTTTTGCTCGTTGCGCTGTCTCTGCCGAGACCGGCTCGACATAAACGCCGAGCCAACCGCGTATGACTTTGCCCCGAGCGCTAAGCTGGGGCAATTCCTCCTTGACTAGATTGACCGGGATCGCGAACCCGATCCCGATGTTCAAGCCGCTGCGGGTATAAATCGCCGAATTAACGCCCACCACAGCGCCGTCCAGACTGATCAGCGGTCCACCAGAATTGCCCGGATTTATCGACGCATCAGTTTGAATAAAGGCGTCATAATTGCCTGGGATAAACCGTCCCTTTGCGCTGACAATGCCGGCTGTCACCGTGTGGTCGAAACCGAATGGGTTGCCAATTGCCATCACCCACTGGCCGACCCTGACCTGGTCGGAATCGCCTAATGGGGCAATCGGCAGGTTGCCGCTCGCGTTAATTTTGACCAGAGCAACGTCAGTTTTTGTATCACGTCCGATCAATCGGGCAGTAAATTGGCGTGCGTCCTTCAATGTGACCAGGATCTGTCGGGCGCCTTCAATTACATGAGCATTGGTCAGGATATAACCACCCCGGTTAATGATGAACCCTGAGCCAAGACTATGCGGATGTGCCAGCCCGTACTGCTCGAACGGCTGGCCAAAACGGTCAAACGGATCGCTCCCGTCTTCAGGTGACGAGCTTTGAGTCCCGCTATCCTCGGTGCGCTGTTCTGCCGAAATATTGACGACCGCAGGCGACATTCTAGCGGCCAGGGCAACGAAATCCGGCAGGCTTTGCGCGGGGACATTGACACCGTTGAATTCGGTCCAGAGCGATGCGGCGGCAGCGCAACTGACTGCTGACATGAGCGCACCCGCCACAAGCCCTAATGCGCACGTTCTGGCAAGCAGCTTTAACCGCATCGCGCAGCATCATGCGCCACCCTCGGCGGCGCGCTCCTCACGCGGCTAATGCCGCGCCCGTTCAACGTACTTCATCCTGAGCTCGAACAGAATCGCCTCAAGCATTGCCTGCTCGTCACGGTCAAGGTTACCACGGGTCTTGTTTTCGAGCATGGCAATAATGTCGATCAATTGCTGGGCAGCGGGCAAATCCTGCGCCGGCTGGTTTGTTTGAGGGTCGGCTAGCTCGCCGAGATGCACCAGCGCCTGAGTCGACAACCCAACCACGAAAGTACCGAAAGTGATCTCCGGCGCAGCCTCGCGACGCTGGGAAAAAGCCTTGAACGCTTGAGCTTCCCGGGGCCGGGTTGGCGTCTCGCTGCCCGCCGGGCTCATTGCAGCTTCGGCCGTGGCATGCGCAGCGGACGGTTGCGCCTCAGGTGGCTCGGAGCCGCGATGTTCCGGTTTCAGCTCTCCCTCGGCTGAAAATCGCCGCCGATCGTCGACCTTGAACCCTTTGGTTTGTTCTTTTTCTTCTTCAGAATCCATGGTGCGTTCTCAACCCGCATAGAGAGAAGTGAGCGGCGAAGCAAGCGAGGACAGCGCAAATCATAACAATGCCGTAGGAGTGTTTTCCATTCTCAATTATCGTTCATCGGTCCTGCTCAAACGGCCATCCGCTCAAGCCGACGGATACGCTCCTCCAGCGGCGGATGAGTCGAGAAGAGCCGAGCGAACAATCCCGCGCGGAGCGGGTTCACAATAAAGAGATGAGCGGTAGCGGGTGTTGCGTCTGTCATCGGCATCCGCTGATTGGCTATTTCCAGCTTGCGCAATGCGTTGGCGAGGTAGAGCGGATGATGCGATAGCCGTGCACCGCTGGCGTCGGCCGCGTATTCGCGCGTGCGCGAGATGGCGAGCTGGATCAACATCGCCGCAAACGGGGCTAGAATCGCCATGATGATCAGTTCGAGCCCTCCTCCTCGGCCCTCGTCATCGCGCCCGCCAAAACCCCCAAAAATTGATGCCCAGCGCATCCAACTACCCAACATCATAACCACCGCGGCCAGTGTTGCGGCGATAGAACTTACCAGGATGTCGCGGTTGATAACGTGCGACAGCTCGTGGCTCAGAACGCCCTTAAGTTCTTCGCGGGTACAAAGCCGCATGATTCCTCGAGTTACCGCAACCGCCGCATGTTTTGGATTGCGGCCGGTCGCAAAAGCGTTCGGAGTATCACTGTCGATCAGGTAGAGCCGCGGCATCGGGATACGCGCGTCCTGCGCCAACTCATGAACGATAGAGTAGAGTTCGGGAGCATTATTCTCGTCAAGCGGCCGAGCCCCGTAGGCTCTGAGGACCAGCTTGTCGGAAAACCAGTAGCTGAAGAAATTCATCCCGAGAGCGATTACGAAGGCGATTTCTACGCCACTATGTCCGCCCAGCAATCCGCCGATCAGCATTATCAGCCCGGTCAGCGCCGCCAGCAGCACGGTGGTTTTAAGCGCACTTGTCATAGTCGTCGTGCCTTTTTCTCCAATTTAGGAACAACACTGAAGGGTCAAACCGTGCCGTTCCGGTCTTTGACTTCATAATAAGCACGATTGTAGACGCCAGATAGCCCAGAAAGAAGCGACCCAAGCTTTACAGAGGCGACTCGCATGGAGCATCGGCTAGTGGTCTGCTTGTATCAATTCCGCAACCGATGCCCACACCTGGTCGAGTACCAGATTTTGCAATGGGTCCTTCTGAATAATCTTCACATTTCCGATGGGCCGCCAGCGCTCCGGGTCGGTCGGTCCAAAAATCACCAGACCGCGGGCACCCGCCGCCGCAGCCAAATGAGAGACGCCAGAATCATTGCCAATGAAGCAGCGTGACAAACGTGCGATACTCGCCAGTTCGCCGAGTTCGGTATCGTTCACCATCGATAGAGTTCGCGCTTGAAAACTACGCGCCAGACCGGTCTCCGCCGGGCCGAGCACTACTAGGACGGGGTGAAGCGACTCTATCCGGCCAGCGAGCAGCGCGAAGTTCTCCGCCGGCCAGTTTTTCCTTGCGCTTCCACTGCCAGGAAGGATGAGGACAAAACGTCCCGGCTCCAGCCCAAATGCACGCAGCCTTTGTTGCGCGCGACGCAGATCGTCCGGCAAAAGCTCAATCGAAGCGCCGCCCAGCTCGGAGATGGCAGCGCCAATTGCGCGCAGGTAACATTCAGCCACGTGACCCGTACCAGGTGGACGGAATGGGTAAAAAGAGACTTCGCTTCGCACTGCTTGTCTGAGTGATGAGCGGAAGCGGTCATTATCGAAGGCGAAAAAGCAATCGATACGGTTGAACTGGCGGAAAAAAATGCGGGCCAGCTTCGACTCGCCGCCGCGTTCTGAGAAGAGCAAAGCAAGCTCCCGGCGGTCAATTGAATGTCCGGCGACAATTGTCAACCGCCGTTCGGCGAAACGCGCCAATTCTGCCCGCGCCATCAGTTCAAATTCGATGGTCGGATAACGCCTGCCGAGCGCGTGAATGGCGGGTATCAGACAGATCAGATCGCCCAGCGCACCTGGGAAAATAATCAATCCGCGTCCTGGTTCCATTGGGACTCCGCCTCCGCTCGGGATCCACCTAAATGGCGCCATAAGCATAAATGAACGGTGTCCTGCTTCAGGGGTTCGCAATCGGCACGCGCTTACGGATAGAATCAAGTCCATGCCGACAAGTGTTGCGCATTCGCCTCTCGACCTGATCGGCCATACACCGGTTGTGCGGCTCAACCGCATGCCGTCCCGAGATGATGCCGACGTATGGGCCAAGCTCGAGAACTATAATCCAGGCGGTAGTGTGAAAGACCGGATCTGTTTGGCGATGATCCAAAAAGCGGAGCAGGACGGCCGCATCAAGCCCGGCGACACTATCGTCGAGCCCACCTCTGGCAATACCGGAATCGGGCTCGCACTGGTCTGCGCGGTCAAGGGTTATAAGCTCATTCTGACGATGCCGGATACAATGAGCGAAGAGCGGCGTTCGCTGTTGGCGGCGTACGGGGCGCAACTGGTGCTCACCCCTGATACGCGCGGAATGCATGGTGCGATCGCCAAGGCCGAAGAATTGATTCGCAACAACCCGGGCTACTTCATGCCGCAGCAGTTCAGCAATCCTGCCAATCCAGAAATCCATTACGCGAGTACCGGACCGGAATTGGTCGACCAACTGGATCGAATCGACGCGTTCGTAGCCGGCGTCGGGACCGGCGGCACGATTAGCGGCGCCGGGCGCTACCTGCGCGAGCATCTGCAAAATAAACTTCTCATCGTTGCGGTCGAGCCGAGGAACTCACCCGTGCTCTCCGGGGGCGAAGCAGGTTTTCATAAGATTCAGGGAATCGGGGCCGGTTTCATTCCGGAAAATCTCGATACCATGATCTACGATGAGGTGATAGCGATTAGCGACGACGAGGCGACGCTATACTCACGCCGGTTGGCGCGTGAGGAAGGATTGTTGGTCGGAATATCATCCGGGGCAAACTGTTGTGCAGCCTTGCAAGTAGCGAAAAGGCTCGGACGCGGCAAGGTGGTGGTTGTGATCTTCAGTGACACCGGCGAGCGTTATCTGACGACCGATCTCTTCCAGGCCGAAGGCATCTGACAAAAAACGAAGCGGGCACGATAGAACTGACAAAATCGAGCGCAGAAAAGGGGAACCGTCGCACTCTTCTATATCTTTAGTATCGTATGAATTCGCTTGAAGCCAAGCTAGAACGTTTGCGCGAGAGTTTTCGCGTGCTGCGATCGGTGATGGTCGCATTCTCGGGCGGAGTCGATTCGAGTTTCGTGCTGCGCGTTGCGCGTGACACGCTCGACGAGCGCGTGCTCGCGCTCACGACGACCTCTCCCACAATGCCCGATGATGATCGGCTCAACGCCATGGCGATAGCCCAAGCGCTCGGCGTTCGCCATGTGATGGTCGAATCGAACGAATTGGAGATTGCCGGCTACGCGCGCAATCCGCTGAACCGTTGTTATCTATGTAAGCACAACTTGTTTAGCGTATGCGAAGAAAAGGCTCGCGAACTTGGCATCGAGACCATCGTAGACGGGCTCAATCTCGATGATCTTCACGACTATCGTCCGGGAATTAGGGCGGCCGCTGAAATGCACGTGCGGCATCCGCTGGTCGAGGCTGAACTGACCAAAGCCGAGATTCGCGATCTGTCCCGTTCGCTGGGATTGCCGACCTGGGACCGTCCCGCCTCACCGTGCCTGTCCTCACGCTTTCCCTATGGCACTCAGATTACGATCGAGGCCCTGCGCCAGGTTGAATCCGGCGAACAAGTGCTGCGTTCGTTTGGGTTCAGCGTGGCGCGGGTCCGTTATCACGGCGAAGTGGCGCGAATCGAAGTCGAGGCCAGCGAAATTGCGCGGATGCTGAACGCCTCGATCCGTGAGGCAGTCGATCGGGAATTAAAAAAAATCGGTTTTCGTTTCGTCGCTCTGGACCTGAGAGGCTTTCGTTCGGGCTCACTCAACGAGGGGATGCAAACCGCGCAAGCGCCTCGCCTACCCTGAGGTCGTCAGGCATTGTGATTTTCAAGTTGAGGGCCGAGCCCTGCACCACCTGGACCGCGATACCCAGGCGTTCAAACAAGTCCGCATCGTCGGTAGCCGTAATTCGCTCGCGCATTGCACGCTCATGCGCCTGCATGAGGAGATCGCGGCGGAAGGCCTGCGGTGTCTGCGCCTGCCATAAACCGTCGCGCGGCACGGTCGCGACGATGGTCCCCCGCTCGACCCGCTTCAATGTGTCAGCGACCGGGATCGCAACGACTGCTCCGCCGGTTTGGGCGGCCGCAGCCGTACAGGTGGAGAACATCGCGGGCGTCGCGAACGGCCGGGCTGCATCATGTACGACGACCAAGTCGGCTTCTGCACTCGTCAGCATCAAGGCGAGCCGCACCGAGTCCTGGCGCTCTGCGCCGCCTTCGGTAATCTTCACTGGAATCTGCAGCCCCGCGACAGCTGCCTCGGTACGCGCAAATTTTTGCGCACCTGCGGGTACTGCCACGACAACTTCGCCCAGAGCCTGAAGCGTGCCAATAGTCTGCAGTACACGCAATAGCAAAGACGCGCGCTCGATGCTCACGAACGCCTTGGGGGTGGCGAGTCCGAGCCTCGTCCCTGATCCTGCAGCAACTATGATCGCCGATACTTTCATCAATGGGTGACGTTCATCGGCGAACGGTCTAGTCGCTGCTTCGGCTCTTGATCAAATCGGAGCGAGTTTTGTAATCAGACTGGGGACAAGAAGAATGAGGCTCGGAACGATTCCAAGCCCCCGCTTGGCGGACTAAAGGACCCGAGAGCGCGCCGAAGTCAATTGGCGAAGATGGTCCTCAGTTCTTCCATGATCTTTTCCTCTGAATGCGCCTTTGCGATCGAGAGTTCCTTCACCAGCAGACTGCGCGCAGTATCAAGCATCTTACGCTCGCCAAATGACAATTCCTTGTCGCCCTTGAGCACGAGCAGATCGCGTAGCACCTTGGCGATTTCCAATGGTGAGCCGGTCTTGATTTTCTCGGTATACTCCCGATAGCGTCGATTCCAGGTTTGAGAGTCCCCTTCAACTTTCTTCTGCCGGAGGATCTTATAAATCTTAGTAACGGTATCTTTACCGATGACCCGCCGTAGCCCGACCGCCTCGACATTCTCAGTCGGAATCATGATGGTCATTTTTTCGGTGCCGAGGATGCGGAGCATATAAAATCTGCGCTCCGTTCCGGAAATAACGCGGCTCTGAATATCCTCGATGACAGCAACGCCATGTGCCGGGTAAACTACCTTTTCACCCTTCTTAAACGGCAGGTTCATGTCCCTCTCGGCGGGAGTTTTTTCGAGCTGCTGATTTCGGAGCGATGACTTCCGATTTGGCCCGAACCCTGCAGTGATTATTACATAAAATTCGCAAACTTGTAATGGTTGGGCGGCTGAGATGTTTCAAACATCGTTTGCCTGGCCGCGGTCGAGACGAAGTTCCATCACGATCGCATCCTCCCCAGAACCATAATAGTTCCTTCTCAAACGACGTTCTTCAAAACTTAATTTCCGGTAAAGACTGCGCGCAGCGACGTTCGACCTTCGCACTTCGAGCGTAACGAACCGCGCCTTTTCGCGTTTTGCTTCACCAATCGCATGCTCCATGAGACGGGCGGCGATCCCGGCACGCCGCGCTTCGGGGTGAACTGCGACATTCAGGATATGACATTCATCTGCGACCAACCACCGGCACAAATAGCCGACAATCGCTTCCATCGTGCCATTGGTGGTTATGGCCACCGTCGTACGCGAGAACGGTAGGGATAACTCTCGCAAGAAGGAATCGCGACTCCAGGGATTATCAAAAGATAGTCGCTCGATTTCAATGATCTGGGGCAGGTCGCGATTGGAGCCGGCGCGAATTTTTATCCGCATCGACCACCCACGCTCGCCGAAAAACCAACCGAAATTGGACAGACTAACATTGTCCAGCGATCAATCCTGAAGCTGTTGCCGCTCCGATTTTCTTCCTGGGCTGAGGCCCGGTTTCTTGTACACAACGATTTCGAGCACCTTGTTCCGGAGCCGGTGCTTGTACCCCTCGACCGGCGTGTGAAACTCGATTCGCGTCTGAAAATCTGACGGAAATGAGGACGACACGTACGACAGGCGTCGTCGCGCTTGGTCAGGCAAGCCGGCTCGGACGCAGAGCACGTTGTCCGTTAAGCTGAGCGTACAAGCATAATCCGGCATCTCGTCCGGCAGTTGCCATGTCTGCTTCAGCGAGGACTGAGGCATTCGACGCGGTAATTCGAGCCGCACTAGAAAAGCGTTGACTTGTTCCGAAACACGGTACACGGTCCCATATCGGCGATCGCGCTCGCTTTTGTCCTCGAACAAATCATTGCGAAAACCGTCGAACGCGACCGCCCGGTGAACCGATTCGCTTCGTCTGCCTGCTCCTGACGGGATAAAATGGCGTATGCCTCCCATAATGAGCGCCGCAAACGAATTTCGAGCATGGGCGAGTTCCACCCTGGCCAGTGCGTTCTCGAAGCTTTCTTCCAGTTCGCCGGGAAAGAGTGACCGGCCACTTGCGCAGGCGGCTGAATCCGGCCGCTCTATCATCGACACTGGTAGCGATGGCTGAGGTTCGACGGGTGGCGGTGGCGTTGAAGCTTTGTCGGCCGCGGGTTTTGGCGGCGTTACCGGTTTGGCGGTAATCGCTGGCTTTGCCGCTGCCGCGGATTTTTGCGGCATCGGCTCGGCTCCTGGATTCAATGAGGCCGCGGTATTCGCCGACGACTGCGGGGCAGCCGGGGTAGTATCCGAAACGTGCGCTTCTATCTGGTTAGCCGTTTCGACCGCCGCTGTCAGCGCCGGGTCCGTGCTCTCTTCGTTGCCGGCTATCGGCTTGGAAGTGGACTTCTCGGAACTCATCGAGTATCGAACCGCGTTCTCAGCCATCGAGCGAAACGGCTGATCCTTCATCTGGGAACGATTATCGGCAGCTAATGGCTATGTCAACCCGGATCCTGTGAGAAGCTGAAGGCCGAATTTTCTCAAGGCAACTAGGTTGCTTAGCCGCAGGTGTTTTGTCAGTATGGCGCCAATTCTTTGTGGTTGTCGGCCGGACTTGGCAAGACCATCCGGTTTCATCGGAAAATGGTAGGAGGTGCTGTTGGATGAAGAAGTTGGCTAGTGGCATCGCAATCCTGTCCGCGAGCGTGCTTATCGCCGCGTGCAGCAATCAGGCAAAGATCGACACCGCGACCCAGAAGGCCCAATCTGACGCACAGCGGGCAGAGGCGGCCTCGACCGCGGCTCAGACTGCATCCCAGAATGCTTTGGCGGCGAGCCAGAAGGCTGACCAAGAAGCGGCTTCCGCGCAGGATTCGGTGCGCCGTGCTAACGATGCGGTCGCTCGACTTGAGGCGGCGTTTTCCACCTCGGTTACGAAATAGGTGACGTTAACTGGCGGATAGATCGAATCCCGTCCGCACCGTTTGCTGCTCAGAAAGGTGCTCGCAAAGGGCGCTGTGGGCTAATGGCGCAGGGGCGGGGGCTTTTCGCTTGGGATGGGCGAGCCTTGCGCTGCGGCCTGCAACTCGTCGCGCGCTTGCTGCAAGGCGGCGTCATCACGTTGGACACGATTTTCGAGTTGGCGGAACTGCTCTATCGTTAGCCCTTGAGCGGCGGTGGCTTGGTTCACAGTCAAGCTCCGGTTGCGCTGCATGGCTTTGTACACTGAGACATACTTCTCGACGTCGTCGGTTGATACCTCGTTCTCGTCAGCAACAACGTTTTGACCAAGTATTGGCAACATCCGACGAGTGCGTGACTGAAAATGGAACGATTGCCGAGGGAAGATTGGGCCTCCGTTCGGCGCCCTCAGGGCAAGTACGGTGACGACCAGAATGGAGGCGGCCGGCACTAAGTTTGCGCGCCGTAAATAATGCATCACAGCGGTCGAAATTCCTCCAATCCATAGTGACATCTACGGGCTGATCGCAAAAGGTGCTTGCAAACCGCCAGCATATGCTTAAGTTTTGCTGGTCTCGCGGCGCGTAAGTGTGCCCGGTTAGTCCGGCAATATCAAAGTGATAACCGACTCGAGGCACAGTGAGCTATGCAGCGACGCAAATCATAGCCACGTAGCGCCGAGTGCGGGATTCGAGAATAAAAACAACTGAAATGGAGATAAAGTCGAATGCCAGCGAAAGTGATCGAACTTCATGAACGCGCCCGAAAAGGTATAGTCGCAGGGGCGACCCTTGCTGCCGAGGCCGCGCGAGTAACACTCGGGCCCCGCGGCCGTCATGTAATGATCCAAAAAAGCTTCGGTGCACCAGTGATCACTAAAGATGGTATTACGGTGGTCAAGGAAATCGAGCTCGAAAACAAATTCGAGAACCTCGGCGCCAGACTAATTCGAGAAGTCGCTCAAAAGACCTCGGATGTTGCCGGCGACGGAACCACCACCGCGACGGTGCTGGCCCGCGCGATCATTCGAGAAGGTGTCAAGTTGCTGGCGGCCGGAATTCCAGCAATGGAATTGAAGCGAGGGATCGATGAGGCCGTGCGTGCCGCAGTCGCCGCCATCAAGGAAATGTCGCGGCCCGTGCCTGTAAGCGATCATACCCGGATGGAACAGGTTGCTACGATCGCGGCGAACGGCGATGCCGCCATCGGCAAGATTCTGGCCGATTCGATGGAGAAGGTCGGCAAAGATGGCGTCATCACAGTCGAGGAGGCACGCGGGCTCGAGACCACGCTTGAGTTGGTCGAGGGGATGCGCTTCGACCGCGGATATCTATCCCCCTACTTCATCACCAACCCCGACCGGATGACAGTCGAACTGGAAGAGCCGCTGATCCTCTTCCATGAAAAAAAGATTTCCAATCTGCGTGAAATGCTGCCGTTGCTGGAAAAGGTGGTACAGTCGGGCCAACCACTGTTGATCATCGCCGAAGAGGTAGACGGAGAGGCACTGGCAACCTTGGTGGTCAACAAGCTGCGCGGCACACTTCGCATCGCCGCGGTCAAAGCTCCCGGCTTTGGAGATCGCCGCAAGGAAAATCTGCAGGATATGGCGATCATGACTGGTGGACAGGTGATCGCTGAGGAGTTGGGGACCAAGCTCGAAGGTATTCAGTTGAATCAGCTCGGCCGATGCCGGCGCGTGATTCTCGATAAGGACAACACTACCCTCGTTGGCGGCACAGGAAATAAAAGCGATATCCAAGGGCGGATGGAACAGCTCCGCAGTCAGATTAGACAGACGACCTCGGACTACGACCGTGAGAAACTCGAAGAGCGGCTCGCCAAACTGGCCGGGGGCGTGGCAGTGATCAAAGTTGGTGCCGCGACCGAAGTCGAACTCAAAGAAAGGAAGGCTCGCGTCGATGACGCGGTCCATGCGCTAAAGGCCGCGGTCGACGAAGGGGTCGTGGTCGGTGGCGGCGTTGCTCTGCTGCGCGCGAAAAAGGCGGTCCAGGGACTGAAACTCAACCACGAGCGGCAAGCAGGAGTCGACATTGTCGCACGCGCGATGACCGAACCGCTGCGCCAGTTGGTGTCGAACGCTGGTCATGACGCGGCGGTAGTGCTGGGGAAGGTGCAGGAGGGCGAGGCAAATTACGGGTTTAATGCGCTTACCGAGCAGTATGAAGACTTGGTTAAAGCGGGTGTGGTCGATCCCACCAAAGTCGTCCGTACGGCACTCGAAAACGCCGCCAGTGCGGCCGCGTTGCTGATTACCACCGAGGCGGCCGTTACCGAAAAACCCAAAAAGCCGGTTGCCGCCCCTGCTATGCCACCGGGTGGCATGGGCGGTATGGGTGGCATGGGCGGAATGGGCGGAATGGGCGGCATGGGCGGTATTGGTGGCATGGGCGGTATGGGCGACGATGATCTCGGAGGCGACGATTTCTAACTCGGACGAAAGTCCTGTGCGGCGATGAGGCGCCGCCACTTCAGGCCGGCCCGATCACCCGACGGGCTATATTCGGAGCGATGATGACTTATATCTAGCGGCCGATTGCGACAGGATGTCTGATACTGTATGCTACGCGCGATTATCTTCGCGATAACAATCTGGGGTTGAAGCACGGTGGCTCCTTAGGCTTCAGAGGCCTAACAGAACAGACTTCCTTCAAGGAGGAAAAGGATGGAAGGATTGATCGGGAAGACGTCGAAACTGCTCGGGCTGGTCGGCGGGGCCGCGTTGGCTCTTTCGCTGATCGGGGGTTGTTCTTCAGGGCCAGATCCGGCCGAGCGGGCAACCAATGCGGCGAGCCAAGCCGATGCGGCGGCCTCGCGCGCCGAGAGCGCTTCGACTAGCGCCCAACAAGCTGCCGCTTCGGCTCAGGCGTCGGCCAGCAAGGTCGAGCAAGCCGCGGCCGACGCCAAGGCTGCAGCCGATCGCGCTGAGGCAATCGCGGCAAAGACCGAGACCAGGGCTACCTATCATCGTCACTACCACCGGCGTATTCGTCATCATCATACCGCCGCCGCATCCAGCAGTGGTGGTATGGCTGCTGGCAGTGGAGGGGCAACGGGCGGCGGTGCGGCAGGCGGTGCTGAACCAGCCCCGTCGGCATCCTGACCAGCGTCTATTGGCCGGCCTGCGGTTGAAAAAAGAAGAGGGCGTCGCCAGCGAGATGGGCGCCCTTCTTTTTCGCGTTTCAGCTCATTTGAGGCCTCACGTGAACGTTACGACCACTTTGAGTGAATCCGGTTTCTGTGCCTGTTCGTAGGCTTCGCTGATTTGTCTGAGCGGAAAGCGATGGGTGACTAATTCCCGTGCATTCAGCACCCCCCGGTGTATCAGTTCCATTGCCTGCCGAGTGTCGTCCGGTCCGCATGAATAGCTGGGCACGAGCCGGGTCTCGTTGAAATAAAGATCGTGCGGCTGTAGCACTATCTCGTCTTCGGGTGGGGTGGCAGTAAACTGCACTACGGTCGCGGCTTTGCCTGCGGCCGCGATGCCCGCGGCGAGCGCACGGCTGGTGCCTGGGCCCACAATTACGACGTCCGCCATCGCCCCGCCTGTAATCTCGTGCACTCGCTCAGTAAGGTTCTCGCCCGCAACCACAATTCCATGATCGGCACCGAGTTTTGTCGCCCGTTGCGCCCGCTGCTCGAACAGGTCCGCGCCGATGATTGTCCCAGCCCCCTGATGCCGCGCGAGCTTCACGTGCATCATGCCCATGATCCCAAGTCCAATAATAAGCACCGATTCTCCCGGTCTGAGCCCGGAACGACGCAATGACTTCACCACGCACGCAGCCGGCTCGGTCAGCACGGCGTCCAGATCATCGATGCCGCCGGGCAGTTTTAACGTGTCACGCTGGTTTGTCGGGCCGACAAGGAAATATTCCGCCATCCCGCCGGGCATTATGTGGCTTGAGCGCCACGTGGCACATTGGACGTATTCGCCGCGCTGGCACGGCGCACAATTGAAACAAGGGGCGTGATGATGCACGAAAACCCGGTCGCCCGGATGGAAGTTGCGCACTGCGCGTCCGGTTTCAGCGACAACCCCGACCGGCTCATGGCCCAGCACGAGTGGGGCCTTGCGGCGGATGTACCAGGGCATAATATCGCCGGAACAGATGCCGCAAGCTGTAACGCGGACCAGCAGGTCCTCCGGGCCAGGCTGGGGGCGGGGAGTTTGCTCCAGGCGGATATCACCGAAATCGTAAAGGCGAGCTACCTGCATTGGCATGAGAAAACTGTGCGGTCGTACCAGCTGGCTTGTCAATCGGATTGAAAAAGATGAGTGTTACAGGCCGCGCTCATCATGTTCCGCGTGGTCTACGGCGGACCCAAACGCTTCGCGATGCTCACGGTGCATGCTAGCCTCTAGGGATGGCCCGTCCCGTATGTCCGCCGCTCGCTGCTGACGCAATCGTCGAGATTGGCGATCGAATCGTGCTCATCGAACGGAAGTACTTTCCGCTCGGATGGGCAATTCCGGGCGGTTTCGTCGACTTCGGCGAGACCGTTGAACAGGCGGCGGTGCGTGAAGCCCGGGAAGAGATTTCGCTCGAAGTCGAATTACGCGCGCTCCTTGGAGTATATTCTCGGCCGGATCGCGACCCCCGCGGACAGACTGTGACGCTAGTTTATATCGGGCGCGCCAGCGGCAACCCCATCGCGTCTGATGATGCGAAGAGGGTTGGCCTGTTCGACCCTGCCACCCCGCCTTCGCCATTAGCTTTTGATCATGCGGAGATCCTGGCTGATTACCGTCATTTCCTGCGGACTGGCGAGTATCCGGGGCCGTGGCGCTCCAAACAAGAAGGCTGAGCAAGACAACCTCCATATCAGCCAGTCCTTTGAACGGCGTGCGCGCCGTGCAAGGATTGCCACCGTATCCTGCCCGCGCTGACTTGGTCATGTGCAGGAGCCGAGGCATCCAAAAACCTGCCTCACTTAGGAGACTGCTTTTATGCGCCGCGATATTTTCAGCGAGGAGCATGAGATATTCCGCAACCAAGTCCGCCGTTTCGTGGCAACCGAACTCGTGCCCAAAATCCCCGAGTGGAACCGGGCGGGGATGAGCGACCGCGAGAGCTGGCGCAAGATGGGTATGGCGGGCTTCCTCGGCCCGAATGCGCCGGAAGAATTCGGCGGGAGCGGTGTAGATTTTCTCTACGACGCGATTGTCATCGAAGAACTCTCACGCGTGCGCGCGCACGGTCTGATGATGGGACTGCATTCCGACATTTGCCTGCCCTATATCACCGCGTATGGCAACATAGCTCAGAAGCGGCGTTACATCCCCGGTGCAGTCAGCGGTGAAATCATCCTGGCGATCGCGATGACAGAGCCTGGAACTGGGTCCGACCTGGCTGCGGTACAGACCACAGCCCGGCGCGATGGCGATCACTACTTGGTCAACGGCTCCAAGATGTTCATTTCCAACGGCCAGATTGCAGATCTGGTTATCGTCGTTGCCAAAACCAATCCTCAAGCCAATCCACCGCATCGCGGCATCAGCTTAATCCTGGTGGAGCGTGATACGCCTGGATTCGTCCGAGGCCGCAAGCTCGACAAACTGGGCCTGCGCGGCCAGGACACCAGCGAACTGTTGTTTGAGGATTGCCGCGTGCCAGCCTCCAATCTGCTCGGGGCAGAAGGGCAGGGCTTTAGAATGTTGATGGAAAAGCTACAGCAGGAGCGTCTGGTTACGGCGATTGGCGCGCTCGCCAGCGCAAGACGCTGCCTCGACGATACCATCGAATATACTAAGCAACGCAAGGCGTTCGGACAAACGATCGCCGGCTTCCAGAACACCCAGTTCAAGCTCGCTGAGATGGCGACTGAGGTGGAAGTGGGCCACGCATTCGTTGACCGCTGCATGGCCGCCCACGTGCGTGGCGACGATATCGTGAGCGAAGTCAGCATGGCAAAGTGGTGGGTTACTGATCTGCTCAAGCGCGTCACCAGTCAATGCCTGCAACTGCACGGCGGCTACGGGTTTATGCTTGAATTCCCGGTGGCTACTGACTATGCGGATGCGGCCGTGCAATCGATCTATGCGGGCACCAATGAGATCATGAAAGTAATTATCGCGCGTAGAATGGGACTCGAGAGGAGCAACGAGTAAGAAGAACAAAGGAGTAAGAGCGAAGTTGGAGCAGGAACGAAGTCCCCACTGAAAGAGAGCAATGATCTCAGCCAAGCAGCTTCTTAACGAAATCGTGAACTCGCTACGCAACGTAATTGCGCCCGCGATTGATCAGCCATATCCGAAGGCCCAAGCGCATATGGCCGCAGTTATTCTCGAGTTCGTGTCGCGGCAGATCGAAGAACGTGCCGACATTGAACAGCAGAAGGATTTTTCCTTGGGCGCGCTGTTTCATGACATGGCCAATTTTGCCGAAATCAGCCGACTGAATGATGATAAGGCAGAGGGCGAGATGCGGCTCTGCGGTCTGATCGAACGGCTCTATGAAGAGCGCGACCGTCTGGGCGAAGAAACCTTTACTGCAGCTAATCAGCGAATTCGCCAGACTCTCAGGCAGATGCTGGATCAGGAGCTCAAGATCGCGAAGGCTGACTGACGCGGCCAAGAATCAAGCACGGAGGACACAATGGCGGAGGCGCGACTGATCCAGGAAAAGGTCCGCGATTATCTGCAAAGCAAACTACCGCAGGCGCGTGCTCTCGCTCTCTCAAATTTCGTTCAGGCAGCCGGCGGCTGGTCGCACGAAATATACGTGTTTGATGCGCACTGGAACGAGGACGGGCAAGCGCTCGGGCGCGGCTTTTGCCTGCGCAAGGATCCGGGTGTGGGCTTGTTGCGCGAACTGTCCGATCTCAAGGAACAGTTCCTCGTGATCAAAGCGCTGGAGCCGACGCCGGCCCCGACGCCCAAAGCCTATTGGTACGAAGCGGACCCGTCACTGCTAGGCGGTCCGTTTTTCGTGATGGAAAAAGTGGCAGGCGAAGCACCCAATCCATGGTCGCGTGCCGGCAAGCAGTTTTACGCCGATGCCGCCAAACGTGGCAAGTTGCCAAGCAGCTTTGTCGAAGCCCTGGCCTCGTTGCATAATCTGGACTGGCGCGCTGCGGGATTGGAGTTCCTCGGCGTTCCTGGTTCCGGCAAGGATTTCGCCCAGCGGGAAATCGCCAAGTGGGAAGGGCTGATTGAGCACTCCTTGCACAAGCCAGAACCAGTGCTGACCGAAATAATCATGTGGCTCAAGGCCAACGCGCCTGCCGCGCAACGTCTGGCATTTGTTCACGGCGCCTACCGCACCGGCAATCTGATTATCAAGGACGACGCAGTCGCGGCGATAATCGACTGGGAACTGCAGGTGATCGGCGATCCAATGTATGATGTCGCTTATGTGCTTTCCGATCTGAATCGAGAAGGGTCGCCCTTGTTATCATGCATAGTCGGGCGTGAGTTTTTTCTGGACTATTATCAGCAACTCACTGGACTCAAAATTGACCTCGACGTTTGCCGCTACTACGAAATCCTCTACATGATGCGCAGCACCGCTTTCTGGCTGAGCGCTTCTGGCCTCTTCGCCGAGGGCCGCAACAAGGACCTGCGGCTCGCGCGCACGACCTATTCGGTTCCGGTGGTGCTTGACATGGCCGCGCGCGCACTGGGGTTCTAACGCAGCGCGTGCCCTTCATTTGCTTGCCGACGGCTCCATCGACGGTGGCGCCGCACCCGGGTCAGAGGCGAAACCATCCTGCAGGTCGCGTACGGGTGTAATCTTGATTGCGATGCGTTCGCCGCGGTCGAATGCGGCACGCGAAGGGCCAGTACCCATTACGCGATTTCGCCAGTATTTTTCCCGAAAATCCTTCAGGATCTTGTCGCGTAGGGTTGGATCGCTGCTGATTTCCGCCTTACCGATGAAGGCGGGCCCGTCTGCCTTGCCAATCCACACCAGGACCGGGCTGCCGCGGCTGATTCGTTTGGCCTTCCAGGTAGTCTTTTCGGTTTGAATGAGGATCGAGTTGCTATCGGCACCAGTTGTAAACCACACGGGCGCAGCCTTGCTCTGAGTTCCGTTCTTGCGCACGGTGGCGATGTACACAAGATCGGCCTTGGCCAGCGCCTGCTGATCGCGTGACGAGATTGACGCACGTGCGGAAGAACTCACAACAACCGCGGCGACGATGACCGCAAGAAGTCCTATCGCAACAATTCCAGTAGCAGGCTTGGCCGTCATATCAGCTATCGTCCTCCCAGATTGATGCTCGCGCTCGTCTCGAAGACTGTCAACCGAATTGAAAATCGGGAATTCAGCCAACGCGAGTTCCACTTGCCAAACTCTGGGCGCGACTGGAGCAATTATCAGGGGATACCAGTTAAAATGTCGGCTTGATGGCACAGTGAACGTCCGCGCAGTGAGTATGGCATTATCGGAGCAGCTTCGAACATGTTATAGGTCTCCTAGATTCAACATCCCGTTGGGCTACGGAGGGATCGCGTCATGGCAGAGTTCGACATCCAGATCAAGGGCGGAACGATCATCGATGGGACGCGAGTGCCGCGTTTTCGCGCGGACCTGTGGATCAAAGACGGCCGGATCGCGCAAATCGGCGGGCGCGCAGCCGGCTTCGCTCACAGAACGATAGACGCTGACGGCCTGATCGTCGCACCCGGTTTCGTCGACCTTCATACCCATTACGACGCCCAGATTCGTTGGGATCCGTGGTGCACATTCTCGGGATGGCACGGCGTTACCTCGGTCGTGCTAGGCAACTGCGGCTTCGGCTTCGCCCCCGTCAAGCCGGAGTTTCGCGAGCGCTCGATGCTGACCATGACCCGCAACGAGGCGATTCCGATTGAGACCATGCGTGCCGGGATGCAGTGGGATTGGGAGACGATTCCGGAGTATCTCGATTCGTTGGCGCGCGCTCCCAAAGGCGTCAACTGCATCCAGTATCTTCCTACGGCCTCGCTGATGGTTTACGTGATGGGGCTCGAAGCTGCGAAGTCGCGCCCAGCCACCGACGCTGAAAAAGGCGAGATGCGGCGGCTGTTCCATCAAGGGATGGATGCCGGGCTCTGCGGCTTCTCGATTCAGCGCCTGGGACCGCATTCGCCTCAACCCGATTACGACGGCACCCCAATGGTGACCGATACGATGTGCGACGAGGACATCCTCAACCTGGCTCGCGTGCTGCACGAGCGCGATGAAGGTATTATCCAGATCACGCAGGTCATCAGCCCGAAAGAGGACCTCGCCTTCCAGGAACGGCTGGCGGAGGAAGCCCAGCGGCCGGTGCTCTACAACGTTATCGCGGCCGATACAAAAAATCCGCGTATTCATCGCCGCAGCATGGAATGGATCGAGAAATGCCGCGCCAGGGGCCTCCAGATGTTCGGGCAGACTTTCACGATGCGCAGCGGCTTTTCATTTTCGCTTGAGGGATGGAATTTCTACGACGGCATCCCGGCGTGGAATTCAGTGATGTTTGGCTCCAAAGAGGAACGCATCGCGCGGATGAAGGATCCAGCGTGGCGCGAACGAGTTATCCGGGAGTCGGAAGAGCATCGAATCAAGGAAGTTTACAAAGCGAATGGCGGCGCAATACATGCGCTCATTGTTCAATGGGTGAACGACAAATCCGAGCTTGAAAAATACGTGGGACGAACTGCGGGAGACATCGCACGCGAGGAGGCCAAGCAGCCGGTGGAAGTGATGATCGATCTTTCAATTGCCGGCGAGCTCAAGACCGAATTTCGCGGTCCCGTCCCGTGTACTAATTCTGAACATATGGCCGAGTTGATCACCGGCTCGCCGTACACGATTCCCGGCGTATCAGACGGCGGCGCCCATATGAAGTATTTCATGGGCGGTGCTTACACGACTGACTTTCTGCAATGGCTAGTGCGCGACGAGCAGCGTCTCACGCTCGAGGAAGCTCACTACCGGCTCTCCGCACTGCCCGCACACGCGGCTGGTTTCCGCGACCGCGGTACATTGCGCGAAGGTGGTTGGGCGGATGTTGTCGTCTATGATCTGAACCAGCTTGGTGTCGAGGGCGAACTCGCGGGTGAAATCGTTTACGATTTACCGGGTGGGGAATGGCGCCGGGTGCAACGGGCGCGGGGCTATCGCGCGATAATCGTCAACGGGCAAATTACCTTCGACGAAGGCAAGCCTACCGGTGCGACGCCTGGCAAGCTGTTGCGTCACGGCCGCGCGTGAGGGGTGTTCACCGAAAATCCCTCAAATCGAGCATCCGAGGCAAACTCAAAACAGCGATGAATACCACGCCCGAAGGCGAAGCAATAGTCGAAGCGGCGCGAGCACTCACACCACAGATTCGCGCGGCGGGCGAGGAAATCGAAGCTGGCCGCAGGTTGCCGGTACCCATTGTTAATGCGATGAAGCAGGCGGGCGCCTTTCGCATGACGATGCCGCGCGAATGGGGTGGCCCCGAAGTTGATCCCCTGACCCAAATCCGCGTAATCGAAGCCCTTTCATATGCCGATGGCTCGGTGGGTTGGTGTGCGATGATCAACAGCGACGGCGGCTATTTCAGTGCCTACCTCGACCCAGGTATAGCGCGCGAGATGTATCGCGACCTCGACGCGCCCACCGGTGGCAGCCTGCTGTTTACCGGGCGTGCCGAGGCCGTCGACGGCGGTTACCGGCTCAACGGACGATGGCCCTTCGTCAGCGGCTGTAAGCATTGCGACTGGCTCATCTTCAGTTGCAATGTGATAGAGCACGGCGAGCCGCGGACCATGCCCAACGGAATGCCCGAACGGCGGTTTTGCTTCGTTCCCGCTCACCAGACCGAAGTTCTGGACACCTGGTATACAACAGGACTGCGCGGCAGCGGCAGCCACGATGTTGCAATCAACTATCTCTTTGTGCCCGCAGAGCGGACCTATAGCTTTCCGTCTCCGCCGCGCCGCAAAGGTGCTCTCTATGCTTACCCGCTGATGTTCGCCTATAACCTGCCAGGGGTGACCCTCGGGATCGCACGGGCCGCGATCGACAGCTTCGTCGAAATCGCTCCGCGCAAGCAGGTTACGATGAGCATGCTGACCGGAAAACCGGTGATGCTGCGTGACGAAGCCTACGCGCAAAACGCGGCGGCGCGAGCCGAGGCGTTGGTGGGTTCAGCGCGCGATTACCTTTTCGCACGAATTGACGAGATTTGGCAGACGTTGCTCGCCGGCGCGCAACCAACCCCCAAGCAGCGCGCTCTCTATCGAATCGCAATTGCTCACGCCCATGCGGTCTGCATTGAAGCGGTCGAAGGTTTGTTCAAAGCATACGGGGGCGGGGCGGTCTACGCGTCGAGCCCGTTCGACCGCGGTCTGCGCGATTTGCTGACAATCAACCAGCACACCATGAATTCGCTGAAGATCTACGAGACTGCAGGCCGCGTCCTGCTAGGTTTCGATCTACGCGACCCGCTATTCTAAGCTCTCGTATCCTCGGTATCAGAACAAGTAGAAGGACCTTGACTCGGCGGCTTTCTGACGTTAAAAAAGTTAACTCTGATAATCGTTAACGGTTTTAAGAGATCGCGCTCGAACCCAGCATTGTTTTTTGGGGCCTCGCTATTTTCTGTGGGTGTGACCGAACAATTTTGCCAAATACTGGCAGCCATAACCGCAGATTCGATCCCGCCGGCGGCACTGGAGGCCGCGCGCGGCCTGCTGCTCGACGGCATTGCCGTAGCGCTGGCCGGCAGCCTCGAAACGGCGCCCGCAATCATTGCGGACCATATCCGCAGCTTCGGTGGCGCCGAGCATGCAACCGCCTTCAATTTCGGCTTTAAAACTTCAACCGTCGGGGCCGCATACCTGAACGGCGCATCGATGCATGTATTGGATTACGAGCCGATGTGGAATCCGCCGACCCACGCACTTTCGACCACTCTACCGGCGGTTTTGGCGATCGGCGAAAGTCTCGGTGCCGGAGGCAAGGAGATGCTGGTGGCCTTGGTCAAAGGTATCGAGGCCCACGGCCGATTGCGGGTTGCGTCGCGCCAATATGAGCCGCGCGGCCTGGTGTTCCATCCGCCGGGGGTAGCGGGACCGATCGGCAGCGCGGTTGCCGCTTCGCATTTGCTTGGCCTCGGATCGGATCAGCTCCGTAATGCAATCGGGATTGCAGCATCTCGAGCCGGCGCTCTGATTGCCAATATCGGCACGATGACCAAATGCACGCATTGTGGCAATGCGGTTGCGGCTGGCCTCGATGCAGCGCTGCTGGCATCGCGTGGAATGAACGCGAACCCTGACATTATCGAGGCGACAAATGGCCTTGCCGATGCCTTCTTCGCCAAAGATTGGGACCCGCGGGCGCTGACTACAGGCGATGCGCCGCTCCGGATCCTTGATCCGGGTTACGCAATCAAACTGTTCCCTAGTCAATTTGCGACGCATTTCGTAATACTGGCTGCGCTTGACGCGCGCGAGCGTATTCCTGCTCCTGAAACGATTTCTGCCGTCGAAATTGTCGGACCGGTGATGCCTTATGTCGACCGTCCCCGGCCCTCCAGCGGCCTCGACGCCAAGTTCAGCTTCCAGTATGCTGCCGCGTCCGCGTTGCTCGATGGAACGGTCGACATTGACACATTTACCAATGAGCGTTGCGGGCGGTCCGACATGAGCGCGATGCTATCAAAAGTGAGCTTCGTGCAATCGCCCGACATTCCAGCGACTCTCGACCGCATGTGGGTCGAAACCAAAATCAGGCTCGATGGTGGCAGCTTGGTCAAAGGTAAGTGCGTTCGCCCGCCCGGCTCTTGGGGTTCACCTATCTCCAGGCAGGAGCACCTGGTCAAAGTCCGCGATTGCATGAGGCGCGTGCTCAACGAAAATAACACAGAAAACCTGGTCGCTGTGATCCAAGAGTTCGACCACCTCACCCACCAGGACATCCACGCGTTGATGCGGACGATGGGTGGATTTCAATAATTCCAATGGCCGCTGCACCTGCGCAGAAGCCGGCGCTGGTCCGCCACGAAACCGCCAATAGATGGCTGATCGCGCTTGCTGTAATGCTGGCGACGATCATGGAGGTGATCGACACGACCATCGCCAACGTCGCACTCCTCCATATTCGTGGCAGCCTGTCCGCTGGGGTCGACGAAGCCGCCTGGGTGCTCACGTCCTATATCGTCGCCAATGCGATCATTATTCCGCTCACCGGATGGTGCGGCGCGTACTTCGGCCGCAAGCGCTTTTTCGTTTTTTCGATCCTGCTGTTTGTGTTTGGCTCGCTGATGGCGGGGGCATCACCCAACCTGCAAACTCTGGTCTTTTGCCGCGTACTGCAAGGTCTGGGTGGCGGCGCGATGATGCCGATGTCGCAGGCGATCCTGATGGAAACCTTTCCGCCCGATCAGCAGGCCGTGGCGATGTCAGTGTGGGGAATGGGGATGATGGTTGGCCCGGTCGGGGGCCCGATTCTAGGCGGCTGGATAACGGATAACTATAGCTGGCGCTGGATCTTCTACATTAATGTGCCAATCGGTATCACCGCGGCGCTGATGGTAGCGGTGTTTGTTCATGACCCTTCTTATATCCGCCGCGGCATCAAGAAAATCGATTGGTGGGGACTCTGGTTGCTCGCAGTCGGCATTGCCTGCGTGCAGGTGATGCTCGATAAGGGCGAACGGCTGGACTGGTTCGACTCTCACCTGATAATGGCATTGACCGCGATCGGTACCATCGGCCTGGTGCTGTTCGTAATTCGGGAACTGCGCACGGCCGAGCCGATTGTTAATCTCCGAGTGCTGCACAATCGAACCTTCGCGATCGGCACCATCTTCACCACTATTGTGATGTTCGGAATGTATGGCACCTACATTCTGATCCCGCTCTTTTGCCAACAGATTTCCGGCTACACGCCGATGCTGGCGGGGCTCGTGCTCTCGATTCAGAGCTTTGGCACGCTCATCTCGATCATGTTGGCCGGCCGCCTGTTTAATAAGATTGATCCACGCCTGATGGTCACGCTCGGCTGCCTCGCCGCAGGTATCGGCAGTTGGTACATGGCGCACTTCTACGCCGAGATTGACTTCTGGAATATTGCGGGCCCGGGAATTCTGCGCGGCGTCGGCTCCGGCTTTATCTTCATTCCATTGACCACCTTGAGTCTCGGTGCCGTCAGCATTGAGAACATGGGGACGGCGTCAGGTTTATTCAATATGGTTCGGACGATCGGCGGCAGCGTTGGCATCGCAATCCTGGTGGCGATGCTGACCAGCGGCGCCCAGATTCATCAGAGCTATTTGGCCGCTCATGTTGATCCGTTCCAGCTTAACATGCTGCTACACGCCTCTCCTGCCGCCTCGGGCGTCATCGCCAACTTCACCCGCCACGGAACGGCTCCAATGCTGGGGATGGTCTATATGCAGCTTCAACGGCAGGCGGCGGTAATGGCATTCGTCGACGACTTCCGCATCATTGCTTATATCTTTTTCGTCCTGACCCCGGTGGCACTATTCATGCGCAAACCCGCCGCGAGGCCGTCAGCGCCCGCAGGCCACTAACTCATTCTGCAAAGAACTTGCCGATTCAAACGAAGGTGTCGCTCCTCCCGCTTCGTGGAGATTTCTCTCCGAGCGTAGAACGAGGCGGAGCCGATGAGCGGAGATCCAGCGAATGCGGTAGAACTCCCAAGCCCCTCAACAGCGCCCGCTCGTTCGCCTATTTTGCGCGGCTGTGCGGTTGAGGATTCGGTAATGCGCTACTTCCGCACCCGGAGTGCGCTCCTCCGAATTCTGAGGCGGTTCGGGGAATAACCCTGCGTTGATGCTCAAAGTCTGCGCCGCGTCTTCGAGGGTTCGGCGCTTCCGCCAACACTCAGATAGTAGGCTCGCGGCAGGGGCAACTCGCAATCACGTTTGCGCGACACCTGTGATCTGATGCGCTTTTGACCTGCTGGATGGAGTGATAAGCAGGGATAGGCGTAATCCAATAGGCCGCTTATTGACAGTAACTGCATATCTCGACACTAATAGAGATGCACCTGCATCATTTTGCGTGTGTACTGCTAAAGTCCGAATGCGATAACAGCTTGCAGCGAGACTGCTGGCCGTTCGTCCTTTCGGGGGAGTTCTCGATGGAAAGGACGACAGTTGACGTCGCGCCGTTCACGCAGGCGGTTCAAACGCTTAAACCAGGACCAGCTGCGCACTCTTCAACCCAAATGGCTCGGACTGGGCCCCGGTGCTGGTCTCTCAAGCGGTCTGCAAGGCCGGAGCAGAACACCAGCAGGAGAGGGATGGAGGCCAGCTTCCGCGAGGCTGCTGCGCTTGCATTGGTGGTATTCTCTTTGTTCGCCGCTGCGACCCGGGCATCCGGGGTCGCGCCGGTGACCATCTCGCCAACTAGCGGCGCCGCGTTCGGCAATCAAGTAATCAACACGTCGAGCAATCCCCAGACTCTCACGGTGATCAACAATCAGAGCCGGCCGCTGAACTTCAGTTCAATACAGATCGCTTCCCGCAATTTTCACCAGAGCAACACCTGTGGCAGCAGTATACCTGGGAATTCGAGCTGCACTGTTACGGTGGCGTTCACACCGAACGCGTTGGGACTCCTCAGTGGGGTGATGAAACTCACAGATGACGCGAGCAACAACCCTCAGGGAATACCACTCAGTGGCAATGGTGTACCGGGACCCGTCACGCTGTCACCGGCGAGTTTGTCATTCGGCAAGGTGTTCATTCACACGGCCAGCGCGCCCCAGACGGTGGTTCTTACGAATAATCAGACCGTCTCTCTCCATATCAGCGGCCTCTCGACTTCGCTGACTACGTTCACGCAGGACAACGACTGTCCCAGCACACTCGCGCCCGGAGCGAGCTGCAGTATTATGCTGACGTTCACCCCCAGCGCAATAGCGGGGTTCAGAGGATCACTTATCGACGAAGATGATTCGGGCACGAGTCCAAATCAGGTGGTTCTGAGCGGTAGCGGAGTGGCGCCAGTGACCATATCTCCAAGCACCGGGGCCGCGTTCGGCAATCAAGTAATCTACACGTCGAGCAATCCGCTGGCTCTTACAGTAATCAACAATCAGAGCGTGCCGCTGAACTTCAGTTCAATACAGATCGCCTCCCCCAATTTTCATCAGACCAATACCTGTGACAGCAGCATCCCCGGCAATTCGAGCTGCACTGTTATCGTGGTATTCACACCGGTCGCCGTGGGACCTCTCAACGGGGTAGTGAAACTCACCGATGACGCAAGCAACAGCCCTCAGGGAATATCACTGAGTGGGACCGGTGTGGCGGCAAGCCCGACCCCGACTCCAACGCCGACGCGGACGCCAACCCCGACCCCAACCAGCACAGCCACGCCGACTCCGACCCCGACGCCAACCCCGGGGTCGATGGTTTCGATTTCAACCTATCACTATGACAATGCCCGAACTGGTGCAAATACGGGCGAGACCATCCTCACGCCGGCTAATGTTAAGTATACACAATTCGGGAAACTGTTTTCGGTCCCAGTTGATTTCTTAATCTGCGCGCAGCCGTTGTACGTTCCCAATCTTCAAATTCCCGGCCTCGGTACTCACAATGTAGTTTATATAGGTACTCTGCATAACTCATTATATGCGTTGGATGCGGACAACGGCGCGACATTATGGTCGGTCAATCTGGGGCCATATCAGCCGAAGAGTAAGACAGCGTCAGATACGGACGCCGGCATTATGGGTACTCCTGTAATCGATCCGTCGAGCAACACGATCTACGCGGTGGCGCGCACGCTACGAAATGGCAACTCGCAGTACGAGCTGCATGCGCTCGATATCACGACCGGCGCGGAACGAACCTCCAGTCCCGTGGTCATTGCGGGCAGTGTGGCGGGAACGGGATATAGCAGTGTCGGCGGAATCCTGACATTCAATGCGGCGAATCAACGCCAGACGCTCGCATCGCTGCTCGATAACGGTGTACTGTACGTCGGATTTTCTAACTGCCAGTATGGCGGCTGCGACGAGCCCTATGTGGGACACGGTCACGGATGGCTCTTTGCCTACGATCCGTCCACCTTACAGCAGCAAGGCTTGTTCGTTAGCAGTCCCGACGGTTACGGGTCCGGAATATGGGTAGCCGGCGGCGGGCCCGCGGCGGATGCGGATCACAACATATATTTTGCGACCGGCAACGGTAACTTTGATGTTGCTCAGGGTGGAATAGATTACGGCGACAGCGTGATCAAGCTGACGCCAAATGGCATGTCGGTCCTGGACTACTTCACTCCCTTTAACCAGGCAACGTTGGAAGCGAATGATGAGGACCTTGGCTCGGGAGGAATCACGCTGCTACCAGACCAGCCGAACTCGCCGAGTCACCTGATGGTGACGGCAGGAAAGCAGGGCCTTATCTACCTGATAAATCGGGATGACCTCGGACAATACAACTCCAGTATGGACAACGTGGTGCAGGAACTGGGCGGTATCCAGAGCCTGTATGGCTCGCCCACGTTCTGGAACAATACGTTGTACTTGGGGGGAAGCAAGGATCACGTAAAGGCATTTGCGTTTTCGGGTGGAAGCATATCGATTAGTCCCACCTCTCAAACTGTGGAATTCTATCCCGGCATCTGGAACGTCACCGCCGTCTCGGCCAACGGCCAAACAAAGGGCATCCTGTGGTCAGTCCAGAACGGCTCGAGTAACGGCAATGAGATACTGCGCGCATACGATGCGACCAACCTTGCCAAGGAACTCTACAACAGCAACCAGGCCGGAACACGTGACTTGCCTGGAGTCCCGGGCATCCCTTTCCAGAGCTTCATCGAGGCCAACGGCAAGGTATATGTGCCGAGCGGCCAGCCGCAGCTTACCGTATTCGGGTTGCTGCCGGGCGTCACGTCAGCGGTTCGTTTGAGCGGGAATGAAAGGAAACTAACCCTGCGGGCGGTTCCCCGCCGCGGTACGGAATTGATACCCGCTCCACCGCGAGAAACCGGGCGACGATGGGTTGTCAGCACCTCTATAAATTCCGCGAGCGAGCGATCAGCCACTTCGCGATTGTCCGCGAACACAAGCCCTCGACAGGACCGGATCGCGGCCATGCGAACGACTGGATAGCCGTGAACCACGATTCTAGCACATTCCCGGGTTTTCCCTTGTCGAGGTTGTTTGTCGTTATATCGCCAGAACTCCAAAGAGCTCCAAGCTGGCACCAGACGAATTAGTTATTAAACCTGCCCGCAAAAGCGGTAGATCGCCAGATTGGAGGGTCGAGGGGTGGCACCGATACGCGGACTGCTCGATGAGAAGATGGTCCGGTGAGAAGAGGTTCGCCAGATGAACCTGGATCTACTAGCCATCGGTTTTCTTAAACGCGATCCTATCAGGAAGTTCTTTATGAACGGGCGCCTATCGCCTCGCGAGTTCGAGTGACGAATCCGCGGACTAGTGCACTCTGTTCGCCGGTGTGGGGATGTCGGTAGCGGCGTTAGGCCGGGCCGCACGATCAAAACCGGGAAGGATCGCCTGAATGAACGCATTGTGCAGCACTTGCACGATCGCCTGCCAGGTGGAGATGTCCGGCCCCGTGAGTTTGCCCTTCAGGTCGACCTTGGTTGCGACCTGCTGCGTGCTGCGATTCTTGAAAAGACGGGAGGCGCCGCCAATCATTAGTTCCTTGGCCTGATGCAGGAGGCCGGCGTGCTTGTCCTTTTGGTAGTTATAAACCTCGAGGCCGGCGAACATCGGCTTTACGTAGCCGCTCATGTCGCCATCTTTAATGTCGATCTCCGAGAATACGGAGAACTGGCCAGCCGCCACGTCGAATCGCCCGTAGGCGCGCAGAATATCATTCATGGAGGGCAGCTCCGTGTTCTGGATCGCGACATTCAAGTCGAAAGCGGGTCCGTGTTGGCTGGCAAGAAAATCACCCGACACGCTGGTATCGCCGCTGCCCATGAACTTGCCCCGAAGTGTCAGATCCGCCCTCCCCTGCTGCTGATGATTGGACAGATTCTTGAGCGCGATGTCAGCGTCACTGAAAAATAGACGATAGTTGGGGTTCGTGGTTTGTCGGTGTATGAGAAACTGCTGTGGGTGTGCGAGAGGGGGGACTTGAACCCCCACGCCTTGCGGCACCGGATCCTAAGTCCGGCGCGTCTGCCATTCCGCCACTCTCGCGGTCCATAAGAACTTTGGCCTGCTTCGCGAATATCATACGGGAAATGCAATCACCCCCGAAATGCTCCGGCGCGCTTCGAGGAGCAGGTTGAATTTTGACGATTGCGACTGGGTTTTTATGCCTGTCCGCGCCTACGGCGAGTTGTTAGCGAAATGAATCATCGTTGTTCTCCTGCCGGCCGTAACTCGAATACCGGGTAAAGAACCACGCACGGGATGAAGGCGGCTGGCGAACCTGCGCTAACGGGAAGTAGCGCTGAACCGTGGTTTTGAAGCGGTCGAGGTATTCTTTCAGAATCGCCGGCTTCTGCTCATCGGGAATGGCGCTTAGCGCAAACTCCCGGATGGTCCGTTGCTTCAGCAAAACCCGCCCGGTTGCTTCGGCATTGCAGACCCGTCGCGCGCGCCGCGCGGGCATACCCGTAGAGCCTTTTGTCCAGCTCCAGAAGATTTGACGGGAGCGGAATACATCCGGCCCTTTTGCCTCCGCGCCTGCAGCCGGCAATTATGCGGGAGGCCGAAGCCGTGGCCGACAAATGCACCAGCCAGGCGGCTGAGGATCCGCTCAGAGGATCCGCTCAAATCTGGTCGGCCGTAGGCAGCCCGCGGTGGATCGATTTGCCATAAAGCTTTTCGTAGCGAGACTGGCGTTCCGGCGTTCGAGACGATTGCTTTGAAGACTGCCCCAGAGTGGACGGCATGCGGGCACCCCTGTCCCGCTAGTAAGGTTGCCGAAGGTTTATCTGCGTATAGCTACAGACGATATTTGGCGATTTTCGCGTACAGCTTCTTGCGTGAGATACGCAACAGCTTGGAGGCCGCGAGCTTATTCCCACCAGTGGTTTCCAATGCCCGTGCGATGACGTCACGTTCGGCGTTGGCGAAAGTGCCCAAGGATGGTCCCCCAGCATCGACCTCGCCGCTATTTCCCTCAATCGCCGGTGGCAGGGCGTCAAGGGCGAGCACTGGAGACCGCCCGAAAGTCAGTGCGCCCTCGATCGCGTTGGACAACTCGCGCACGTTGCCCGGCCATGGATAGCGCCTCAGCGCCGCCATTGCGTTTTCTTCGACTCCGCGCACGGCTATACGCGGCTTCAGCTTTTCATTGAACAGCGCGATGAAATGCTCGACCAGCAGAGGGATATCCTCCTGGCGCTCGCGCAACGACGGTACGTGCAGCACGCCGGCCTGCAAACGATAATATAGGTCCTGACGCAATTGACCGCTGCGAACAACTTCCTCGGGAGCACGATTAGTCGAGGCAATCAGCCTGACGTCCACAGGTATTTCGGAGGTTGAGCCGACCGGCCGCACCGTACGTTCCTGGACCGCCCGCAACAGCTTGCTCTGCGTCTCAGGGCTCATCTCGGTCACTTCATCGAGAAACAACGTGCCACCATCGGCCGCTCGAAACAGGCCCAAGTATTCCGCATTGGCGCCGCTGAAGGCGCCGCGTTTATGACCGAATAATTCGCTTTCGATAAGATCGCGAGGAATTGCAGCGCAGTTGAGCGCCACGAACGGCGCTGAAGTCACTAAGCCGGATTCATGAATCGCGCGAGCGACCAATTCCTTGCCGGTACCGCTTTCGCCGACGATCAACACGGTGCCGCGAGTCTCGCCGACGGCCTCGATGCGGTCGTATAAACGGCGCATCGCCTGGCTCACGCCGACAAGGCCGTGGAAGCTCAGCCGTTGGCTTCGAGGCAGGCGTGCGGCTTCGCGCTCGAGCGCCTTGATGCGCGCGCCGGCAACGGCCACTTCCGAGCGGAAATAAGCGTCCGCCATGAGAATAATTCTGATATGACTCAACTTGTCAAAGTACGTGAAGAGCTCAATTTTCGGCGGATAGGGCGCGAAAAGTCGGTATACCGATTCCTCGTATAGGTGAAGCGAGGCGACTACTTCTGCAAACGGCACCCGACGCTCCGCCAGTCTTTCGCCGCCGCGAATTGTGTCGATCGCGTACCTGTCCATGTCGCCCTCGATCAGATGTTTCGTATTGCCAGCGATCGCTTTTTTATACAGGTCCTGGAATTCTAATTCCCCGAGCGTGCGATCATCGCCGAAATGAACGACGTAAAGCTGATACCAGTAGTTGATCACCTCGTCCATGCGTTCGAGTACCAAGCGCAGCATCGGCCGCAGGGCCTCAAGCTCCTCGTCGAACAGCAGAAAGAAGTGGCGCGGTCCACGCCGCATTATCGCGGTGTCATCCAGTCTAAAGTCAGGGCACGTCACAGATTCGCGAATTAGAAAACTAGTAGTTGACAGGACTTATCGTGTGGTGCGAAGCGCCACAAAATTCCATCCCAACTGTGGCACAAGGAAACAACCAGCAAAACCCCCTGAATCTGAATCAGGCCGATTCGCGGGCGTTAGTGCCCTCTTATGGATCTGGCACGATTAAAGCTCATGCGCCCGAAGGCCGCCGCCCAAAGTCTCCGTGAATTATCAGAAAACCGCGGCAACTGCGCAATGGCGCAGATACCAACGATGGGGAATCTTTTTCACACCGGCGGGGAGGTAATCACCTATTAGCGCATCGATGCTCCTGAACTTGGCCAGTCACACCAACGGTCTGGTTGTTGCGCTCCTGTCGAATGACGATAACCTGGCCCAGATCGTCCGCTCCGCAGTAGAAATGCCATGGCGGCTTGAACGCCACTTTTATAATGGCGAAGTGGGCGATTTCCTGCAGCTCGTGGACGTACGGTTGGTGATTATTGATGACGAAGCGGTCAGCGAAGGTGAACGAGGCTGGTTACTGGGGCAAGTTCGCCGCAATTTGGACGACGCCACGTTGCTCTACGTCGCTGCCATCCATAGCGTCGAAAACGAGCGGCGCGCCCGCGGCAACGGGGCCCATTACTATACCGCCAAACCGATTCAGCGCGACGAACTGACGGGCGTTCTGAAGGGATTCATGAACCGCGTCAACAAATGACCTCGCCCGCCGCCCGAGAGATTATCCTGAATGAGGCAAAGGATCTCTGAGCAGGCACTGCTATGATGCCTTCCTTCCAGGGGGGTGAACCTTACGATTGTGCCGCAGCGCCATCCGCGCTAAACCAGAACATCTCAACTCCCTGCGGACAGGAGGAAGGATCAGATGCTGACGCTGTATGGCACGTCCAAATCACGCTCGGCGCGCTCACTGTGGGCGCTTGAAGAGCTTGGACTGAAGTACGAACACGTTCCGGTGGAGGTCGCCAAGGCCAAGAGTCCGGAACATCTCCAGCGTAATCCCAACGGCCACGTTCCGGTGCTCAACGACGACGGCCATTATTTATGGGAGTCGATGGCCATCAATCTGTACCTGGCCGAGAAGTATGGCAAGACACCGCTCTGGCCGGCGACGGCGGATGGCCACGGCGACTGCTACAAATGGAGCTTTTTCGCGATCACGGAATGCGAGCAGCACCTGCTGACAATACTAACACACCGGCTTTTCCTGCCGGCCGATCAGCGCGACGAAAAAGTTATCCAGAAGGCCACTGATAGTCTCAAGGCACCATTCAAAGTGCTCGACGATCAACTGAAGAACCGGCCGTATCTGCTGGGCAACGACTTCACCATCGCAGACCTCAATGCTGCAGCAGTGCTCAGCTTCGCAATGCTGGTGAAGTTGGACCTGAGCGCAACGCCGGCGGCACAGGCGTGGCTGCAAAAATGCCTCGGGCGCGAAGCTAATCAGCGAGTGCGCGCGCTGCCGTAAAACATAGTCTCGCCTACGAATCGAATTGAATTAAAACTCTAATTTCACTCCCGCGACAAAATTCACGGGTGGGGCAGGGAAGCCGAATCCCTCGGAGTAGTGGCGATCCAGCAAGTTTTGGATTTTGGCTACTAGTGCTATGTCGCGCACGTCGCGCCACTTCATTCCCGACGAGTAGGTGAATGCCAGGTCGAAGCGATGGTAGGCATCGTGAGTGGCGATCGTGCCGGTCGTGGTAATGTCGTCGCGATCGCCAACGAACGAATAGATCAAGGTACAGGTTAGATCGTCGCGGGGCTGCAACAATGCGTGACGGTTATATTCAGCCAGCGCTGACGCTGAATACTTAGGCACGCGCACTGGGCGGATATCGGACGCCGGCGATATATGGGTTTCATCTAAAATCGTCACATTGCCGCTCAATCGCAAGCCGTGACCTGGATAAAAGGCCGGGACAATTTCCACCCCCTGCGTATCGACCCGGCCCGTATTACCGGAGGTCGCGCCAAATTCGCATCCGGGACCAACGCTACACGGTACAGCAACGATCAGATGGTGCACGCGACGGGAAAAATAGGTCGCTGTAAACGATGCTATCTCGCCGAAATGCCGGGTGAATCCACCGTCGTATTCGCTGGAGATTTCGGGCCCTAGATGGGGATTGCCGAACCCCGGAAAGAAAAGTTCGTCGAAGCTCGGAGCGCGAAAACCCTCTGCGTAATTGCCGCGCAAAGTAATTTGATATGGCAACGGGATCGCCAGCGCCCATCCGGGGCTGACCTCCCTGCCGAACTCGCTGTTACCGTCGACCCGGAACCCGGCCGTCGCAATCAGGTGGTCGTGCAGGAAATGGCCTTCCTGCTCAACGTACCCGGCATACTCCTGCCGCCGGGCATTAAAGACGCTAAGAGATTGCGAAGGATGCGGCGCCAACTCAAAAATCGAACTCTTTGAATGCACCCAGCGGTCGAGGAAACTAAAGCCCATCAGCGTACGGAATTCATGGGACCAGGTGTAGATGCCTTCGAGGATACCGCCACGGGTTTCGTCGGGGATATGGTCCGATTCCGATGATGGACTTCCGGCAAATGGCGCGCTGTTGAGCCGCAGTTCGTCGCGCACGTAAAAAGCACTGATACGAGTCATCAGCCGGCGCCCGAACGCACGATCGATTTCGCCCTTGTACAGCATGAACTCGTTGCGCTGATGAGCGCTGGGATTGAGCGGAATTCCCGTGGCCGAAGAAAAGCTGGCGAGACCGACGTTGGCCCGGGTATAGCGCGCGATGCCGCGGAAGGTTGTATTTTCGTCAAGATGGTAATCGAGCCGGAGCGTCCCCGAGAGATTATCGGAGTTATCGTTAACCGGCCGGAAACCGGTCGTCGAAAAATAAGATAGGGTGCCCGCATACGCAAGACGGCCCTCAGCGCCGTCGAAATGGGCAACCTGCCGCTCGGTGGCGCGGTTGCCGCCTTCGGACAACAGGCTGAATTTGAATGGGCCGGAGCCCTCCTGCGTAATAAGATTGATCACGCCGCCAATCGCTTGCGATCCGTAGAGCGCGCCGCCGGCGCCCCGCACTATTTCAACCTGCTCCATGCCGTCAGTCGGTATTCGGCTGATGTCGAACTCGCCGGTCGCCGAATCGTTGACCGGAATGCCGTCGAGCATGACGAGCGTCTGGGCCGGGGTCGAACCACGGATTGAGACATCGGCGACTGTGCCGGGAGAGCCGATTTGCCTGACCTGTACACCGGGTACCTGCCGCAACAGATCGGGTAACTCGTGCGTTTGCTGGACTTGGGCCTGCGTTTGCCTGACCACTGATGTGGTAGTGCCGACCTCGCCGAGTGGCTCTGCCATTCCGGTCGGTGTCAGAACGACGATAATCGGCGGCAACCTGGTTGATGCGGCAGCCGCGTGCCCTTTGATTGCTTTGGACGGAGTCTGTTGAGCGGCGGAGGTTTTGGAATGCTTCCCCGCAATAGAGCGTGGGCTGGAACTCGGGGTTGTACTATGCGAAGTCGTCCCGGCTGCCATCGCTTGGGCGTGTAAGCCGGAGGGCCATAGAATCCCGCCGGTTAGCAAGAAAACGAACAAGAACGAATCCGTAGACAATGCTCGCCTGACTCGCATAACCACCCTCGTGGTGCGGACAGATCCACGGGGCGGGCGGTAGCAGGCAGCAGCAAACTGAAGCCTTTTCGTCGCCGACGAAAAATGGGTGCCGGGGCCAAGCGGCCGTGCAGCCAACCCTCCCCGCGGAAGGCAGTCCGCAAGATTATCCGGCCGGTCTCCTGGCTTGGGGTTCTCACTCCGGCCCGCCTTCCCGTTTCAGCGGTGGCATAATGGGCCGTCGTCCCCCGATACAGTTGCGGGGCAGCGCCGGATTCGCACCGGCTTCCCGAGCACCGGATGTGAAGGTGGTAATACACAGTCGAGCGGCATTAGTCAAATCCGGGCAATTCTTCCGGTGGGCCTCGGCCTAAAGGGCAGCTTTTCATGGTAGAAGACGGAAGATACGATCCGAGAGACCGTCTGCACATCGCACTTTGGGCGTCCGTGATATCTAAATATGCTAACCCTTATCACCGGTGGCTGCCGCAGCGGCAAAAGCACACATGCAATTGCGATTGCGTCAGGCTCTCCCGCACGGCGCAAATTCTTTATCGCGACGGCGGAGGCGCTCGACGACGAAATGCGCGCTCGCATCGCGCACCATCGCCTTTTTCGGCCCGCCGAGTTTCAAACAATAGAGGAACCGCGAAGGCTGAGCGCCACGATCGGATCGCTCCACGGCCGCGTAGACATACTCGTCGTCGATTGCCTGACTCTATGGGTCTCCAACCTACTTCAGGAATATAGCGACGAGGCGATTCTGGCCGAGGCCGACGCGCTGGTGCGTGTTCTCGTTCAGGGGCCGTTTTCGACAATCGTCGTCACTGACGAGGTTGGCTGGGGCATCGTGCCAGAGAATCCCGTCGCACGCCGTTTTCGCGACGTGCTGGGCTGGACCAACCAGAAGGTCGCGTTCGCGGCCGATGAGGTCCTGTTGATGGCCGCCGGTTATCCATTGCGGTTGAAGTAGGCTTGGCGCCAGGCCCGCCTTCCCCTGCCCATTGCTCGAACAATCGGAAGGAAAGCCTGCGGTTCAGCATGTAAGCGCTATCAGCGCCGCCACCTCGACGATATCGCCCGCAGCCCCAATCAGATCGCCGGTGAGACCGCCTAACCATCGAGAGTAGAACACGCGGAACATCCAGACCAGAATTATCGCGAGAATGACCCCCCGTATGGCGAGGACAGGGCCGGCCGGCAGCAATGCGATCAATGTAATGATGCTCGCGATCCGCAAATTGCGTTCGCCCCGAATACCCAGCAGCGCAGAACCGGCACCATGCTCCCGCAGATACGTGAATCTATAGGGCACCGCGACCATCGCCCATCGCGCGAGCCCGGGCGCCAGATAAAGGGCAATCGACCGTGAATGTGCGGTCGACGCTAATGCGGCGACTTTCAGCGCGAGCGCGAAAAAAACCGCTGCTGCGCCGAAGCTGCCGATTCGGCTGTCGCGCAGGATTTCCAGCGCACGCGCCCGGTCGCGGCCTGCACCGAGTGCGTCGGCCGTATCCGCGAGGCCATCGAGATGTATCGCACCGGTGATAACGGTGAGAGCGAGAACGAGCAGGGTCGCACGCACCGCACCGGCGGTGAAGAATGCGAGCAGATAATCAGCGCCGGCAAGGACTGCACCGAGGATAAAGCCTATCAATGGAAACCATCCGAGCGACTCGGTGATCTCGGCCGCACTAACTGGATCGCCACCAACAGGAATTATAGTGAGAAAGCCGGCGGCCAGCCGAATCTCGGTAATCAGCGAGGCGCCGGAAACCGGGATTCTTCGAGGGGCGGACACGGACGACAATGGCAGAAAAGGCTGCCGGCAACAAGATTCCGCTTAAGAGTGTGGTCTCATTGTTCGAGCCTGCCCGAAACTCCAGCGCTGCTAAACGTGGCCATTTGATGGAACAACGCGAGCGCGCTCTCGATGGTTTTCATCGCCAGCGCCGCCCCCGTGCCTTCACCGAGGCGCATTCCAAGGGCTAGAATCGGGTGCGCACCCAGCCTTTCGAGTACAATCGAATGGCCACCCTCGGCTGAGCAATGGCCGAAGAACATGTAATCGGATAAGCCCGGCCGAATTTTTTGAGCAATCGCGGCAGCCGCCGTAGCGATGAATCCATCGATAACCATCGGAAGATTGTGGGCGGCGGCGGCGAGACAAGCCCCCACCATCGCGGCAATTTCGAAACCGCCGAGCGCGGCGAGCGTCTGCAGCCCGTCGCTGAAACATTTCCAGTGCAATCGAAGGGCAGCCTCGACCACGCCAATCTTGCGCTTCAACCCCGCGTCATCAAGGCCGGTGCCGCGGCCCACAAGACGCCGCGCTTCGAGCCCGGTCAGCGCAGCGAGAATAGCGGCGGCGGAGGTGCTGTTGCCGATTCCCATCTCGCCGATTCCCACCAGTGTCGCCCCGCCAACGGCCGTCTGGTGGGCAGCTTCGATACCAATCTCGAGCGCCCGGCGGGCTTCTTCCAGCGACATTGCAGGACCTTCGAGCAGATTGCGGGTCCCCGCACCAACCCGACGATAACGCACGCCCGGCAAAGGGGAGAAACTGGTATCGGTTTCCACACCGACGTCAGTCACCAGGAGCTGATAGCCGAAGCTGCGTGCGAGCACGCTTATTGCGGCGCCGCCTGCCCCAATATTACGCAGCATCTCGGCCGTGACCGCCTTGGGATAAGCACTGACCGCGGCGTCCGCAACTCCATGGTCGGCAACGAAGACCATCAGCGCGCCGCCCCCGAACCGTGCGGCCGCGTCGTGCCGAATTGCGGCGTAGCGCCGAACGAAATCTTCGAGATAGCCCAGGCTTCCCGGCGGCTTGGTCAGTGAATCGAGGCGTCTGGACGCGGCGCGCTCCGCGGCAACGTCCAGCGGAACGATGGCCGCGAGCGTCTGTTCAACCAGGCTCATCGAAGTCGATCAGTCGAAAATTCAAGCTGCTGCCTTGCGGGCAGCTTCCAGGGCAGCCTCGAAATTCGGTTGATTGGCTACCTCTTTCACGTATTCGACATGCACGAGCTGGTCGTTTTTGTCGACGACGAAAACCGCGCGCGCGTCGAGGTGCAATTCCTTAATCAACGCGCCGTAGGCTTCGCCGAATTGAGCACCGCGCCAATCACTGAGCGTCGTCACGTTGTTTACGCCGGCGGCGCCACACCATCGCGCCGCCGCGAACGGCAGATCCATTGAAACAGTCAGTACTTGCACATCGCCCGGCAGCCCCGAAGCTTCTTCATTGAAGCGGCGAGTTTCAGCGTCGCAAACGGGAGTATCAAGCGACGGCACCGAAGCGATAATCTTGACCTTGCCCTTGAAATTATCGAGCGTGACCGGCTTCATGTCTTTGCCGATCAGGGTGAAATTGGGAGCTTTTTGACCGGGCTTGAGTTCCGGTCCAACTAAGGTCAACGGGTTGCCGCGCATAGTGACAGCGCCCTTGCGTTCTTCGGCCATGGAAAATCTCCTCGAACTGCAAAATGACCCCGCACGGGCCGTAAAGCCCGCTGGGCAAATCTTTGAAGCTTCCAATCTAGTCGCTAGGGTCCGCACGGTAAACAGGCGCGAGGCGGAAGGTGCTGTCCGAATTAGGCCACTCAGGGCGTGAAATTAGGACACCCAATAGGGTGACGTTGTCACCCGGCGCCATCTTGATTCCAGAGCGGTAAAGTTTCCGAACCAGGACCCACCGAGCCTTTTGTCGTAAAGCTCACAAGACTTCGTCTGCCCTTCATGATTGTAGATGCGGCAGATATTGTGCTACGAGAGGTCCTGTCGGGAGGGATGCTGGCTAAGATGACGGTGTGTATTGCTGCGCTCTGCGACAGTGGGAAATCATGTGTCGTTGCCGCAGATAGAGAAATTACCGTAGGCCTCCCGCTCAACATCAACTTTGAGCACGGGGAACGTAAGATCGAGCAGGTGGCAGGAACCGTAGCGGTGCTTAGTTCCGGCAACGCTTTGGTTTGCGCGGAACTGGCAGGACGACTCCGCAATGGGCTCATTGCCTCAGGCGAAATAAAGCCTGAACTCCAAAAAGCCGGCGGGATGCTTCGTGACATATACATGCAAGCACACCTGGAACGAGCAGAGAGCGTAATTCTACGGCCGCGTGGCCTAACGCTTGATGAGTTCAAGTTGTACGGAGCGCAGCGGTTGCCGCTTGCGATATATCAGCAAATTGATCAGTTGTTTTTTAATTTTACGCTTAACACTGAGTTCATCATCGCTGGTGTCGATCAGTCCGGTGCTCACATAGGTTGGGTTCATTATCACGGAGTTCAAGGGGCCGGATGGCTGGAATGGTTCGATAAACTTGGGTATCAGGCCATTGGGTCCGGGTCTTCCCATGCGGGTGTGTTGTTAGCCCTTGCCAACCAACACAGCCAACTGAGTTTGCCTGAAACGATTTACAACGTTTATCGCGCCAAACGTAGCGCGGAGGTGGCGCCTGGAGTCGGCACCGCTCCGACATGGCGCTCTTAACTGACGCTGGCATCGAATTCCTCCGGAAAACGTTTCTTGATAAGCTTAAAGATACAGGCGGTCAAATTGGAGGCGATACGTCCGCTATAATCCAGCAGGTCCGCGACATTGTCGATTGCCGAAACGAGCAGAACAATGAGTAATACTGAGCCTTTGATGAATGTAAATAACATCGTGCGTCAAGAACTTGGGCGTTATCCGAATCAGGATTTGGGGGCATACCCTGTTCAGCCGCTTGGTGACCTTCAACACGAACCACGAAAGTTGGAAAATGAAGATGAAGCGGGTTAACTTCTGCGTGGCTTCGCCATCCTTCCGCCCCGAATCACGATTGGCCGAAAAGGCCGATAACCCGGCTTGAGCGTCGTTTCTGGCGTTGGACGCGGTAGCGGCGGAACATCTGACGGCGAGAGCGCAACCTGCACGAGCTCTGTAATTGTCCAAATGTGATCAGTGACGCCAAGCGCCATCGCCGGCGTGCAACGCAGCGTTTCGTGGACGCGGCAGAGATTGTAGAAGGTTATCCGAAGCGCAACGGCTGCCTCATGATTCTCAAGTTTTTTACTGAATCCATTTGTTAGCCGAGTGCATCGCCGCATCTGCATACGGCTGGAGAGATTAAACCGCTCGACATAGCTGGTGCTAATTTTCTCGTTGTTGGGCAAGCCTCTTACCACTGTCCGATCAACGCCCGTGACGTGTCCGGGGGAATAGCGATGCGCCGCATCCGGCAGACTCGAATCACTCACGTATTTTTTGGTGAGCATCGCAAAATCAACATTCCAACCGAACGCGTTCTCGATTGCCCCGACATAGGGTGCGTAGCCGTCTGACGTGATTTGTGGGCGATTCACGATGCGAGCGCACAAGTCCATCGCGAGGGCTTCCGTGTTCTCCGCAGTACGCTTACCGACCACGTAACTGAGGACGGCCTTCTGTGTGGCCGCGAGCGCCACAAACAGCCACACGTCGCCAGCTTCATTGAGATCACCCTGCTTGACGTGCCGCTGCTTTTTGGCGATGAAATCCCATTGCTCATCAAGCTCGATTAGATTCACTTGGAGGTCGCGCATGAGCCGGTCGTGCAAACGTGCGCAGCCCTGCCCCACACGTGCGCCCAGGCGCATGATAGAGTCTCGATGGACTCCCAGAAGCCTCTCGGTAGAGCGGATGCTACAACCTTCAGTTAATGCTGCGATGATTCGGACTTGCTGATCTAAGGGAAGAACGTTCATGTGTCGCCCCGATTGACCTAACCGGGCGACGGCGCGACAATAAGATTGCGAGCTTCGATGTCGTCCGCTTACCCGGATGCGTTGAAGTGATAACCGGCGCGGGTGCTCCAACACTCACGCCGGTCGCTTTGTCGGAAAGGCTCACCACGGCCCGGATCGCTTGTCGCAGCCATGCAGACAGGGGCCGGGCCTTTTCATTGTGGCACCCCACGTCGGCGAGCGTGGACGCAGGGGCTACTAAGAGTCTCATCCTCACCACCATAAGCAGCACAATGGCATAGTCGGTCATTCCTGACAATACCTAAAATGCGGACGATGCGGGATTTAGCGGCGAGTGCGCATGTGTTAGCTTGACCACAATGCGGGCACCCGGTATTGTCAAATGCGAACTGGAGGTATCCCGATGGAAGAAGCGGCGAAAGAGAAACCCGACATTGGGGTCGAAGACATGTCCACTCGCGGGTATGAACGCTCGAAAATCGTTTTCCCCTATGGCGATCTAGACGACGCTTTGAGCGTTGCGAAAGCGATCTATAACAACAGCGGTAATCAAGCCGATCTCGATCAACTAGCCGAATGGATGAAACACGGCAACGTGGACAGCGGCGCTTTCCGCGTTAAAGTTGCAGCGGCTAGGATTTTTGGGCTAGCGACAGTGGATGATAAGAAAGTCGCCTTGCTCCAACTCGGTCACGATACTCAAGACCCTAATTCGGAAGGCCGCGCTCGCGCTGCCGCTTTCCTGAATGTTCCGCTCTACCGGAAGCTGTTTGAAACCTATCGCGGGCGGCCTCTACCGGACGATAAGGCGCTTGAAAAAGTAATGGAATCGTTAGGTGTCGCGAGCAAACAAACGAACCGCGCACGGCAGACGTTGCAGCGTTCCGCAGAGCAGGCGCGAGTTTTTAACGACAAGAAAGATCGACTTGTCTTGCCTGCCGGTGTATCTCTCGACTCGGCGCCCTTGCCGCTGAATGAGGGGAAGAGTCGAAAGATGGAATCACCGACGTTTCAGCCTTCGGGCGAGATGAATCCGTTGCTCGCCACACTTGTCGAAGAATTGCCAGCCAGTGGCGAATGGACGCGAGACGAGCGCGATCTTTGGATGCGTTTATTTCAACGGACCTTGGACAAGCTCTACAAAGTCAAAGAATGAACCATCACATTGCTGCGCTCGCCCTTGTGGGCTGGTATCTGGTGGCACCACTGCCGGACCATCCTGAAGCACCACTGAGCTACTGGAGCCAGATGGGAGCTTATGATACCGCGAAAGAATGCGAGGACTTTCAGGCGAGAATTTATCGAAGAAGCCAGCAATCCGATTTTCGCGCACCGCCGGGCCGATTTTCTACTGCTCAACTTCGGCAGGCTTATGCTGAAACTATGTGCATCGCGAGTGACGATCCGCGACTCAAAGAAAAATAGGACACTTCGCCCCTGAATTTAGGACACTCACGGGCAGATTAGGACAGTACCAGGCGGAACTGCCCGTGTGTGCTGAGAGACCTCTTTCACTGACCCTGTCGCCCTGAATCGCCGTTTACCATAGAATCAGCTTTCTATGCCGAAACGCGGCGAACGTACTATCCATGTGATTAGCCACGGACCATCATGTCTTGATGGGGTAATGGCGGCGGCCGCGGTTCGCCGGTTTTACCAAGGCCTTCGTGTCCACGCGACTCTCGCCGCCAATGGCGAAAGCGACCGCGTCATACAGGGCCTAAAGCCGCAAACGGGCGGCCGTTGCGACGAGATATGGATCACCGATCTGTCGTGGACCTCGCGCGAAACCGCGGAACATTTGAACGCTCTCGCACGAGATGGCACACGCGTCTTTTGGATTGATCATCATCGTACGGCGGTTTCGCGCTCCAACGCGCCCGAATTCAACGTCGCGTTCGCCGGGCGGGTTCTTTCAGAGGAATACTCAGCTGCGAAGTTGACCTTCAACTTTCTGCGGCAAATGGCGCGCGAAACCGGCGACGAAGAACATTCATGCAGTTACGAAAGCTTCCAGCCATTTGCTGAACTGGCCGACGACCACGATCGTTGGATTCATCGTGTCCCCGGCTCCGCCGATTGGGCGCTGGCGGTGCAGACCTTAGGCGGCATCGATTCGTATCGCGAAATTATTCGCCTGCGCGAGCCGCTAATGAGCCGCAAGCTCAAGGCGGCCCTGGAAATCGGCCGCGGCGCTATGGACAAAAGCCTCGAAGTAGCGAACGCGACTCTGGTCGAACGGTCACTGGGAAACGGCCTACGGGTACGCACTGCCTGCTGTATCGGTTACAGCAGCGAAGTCGCGTCGAAGCTTTACGAAGGGCAAAATCGGACTATCATCGCTCTATTCGATTTGCGCAGTCTTGGCGTCAGCCTCAGGCGCAGCGCTGATTGCGCGGTAGACCTTTCAGAGCTGGCGCAGCATTTCGGAGGCGGAGGCCATCCAGCAGCGGCGGGGTTCGCGGTCGACGAGCTCAAGCGCGCCCCGGCAGAACGTCTGGCTCAACTCCTGGGAGAAAGACTGGAGATGAGAAACGACTAGCGGCTCAACCACATTTACAATGCTCACTTCTCGTCACTGGTTTCCGCCAGATAATGCTCTTCGAGCAAGTATTTGATATCAGAACGGCCCAGCACCTCGATAAAGCAAATCCGCTGCGCTTGATTTAGATCGATAATCAAAAATCCTTCGGACGGATTTAATTCGACTACCTCGTCGACCTTCACCTCGGCGGCGGTCGCAAAGCTGGCGCAGTTGTCGTCGCCACAATCACAGATTGATTCGATTCTAAGCATCCGCAACTGTTGCTCGAGCGCTTCAGCGCCTGTGCCTTGGAGCAGGAAGACCATTTCCTCAAGCAGATCCGGCAGGACCTCACTGATAAGCGGTGAGTTCATATCTTGAGAATCTAGCTCATCTTCATCGGCGCATCGAGTTTCGGCGCGCCGCTTGGCCGGCGGGATCGTTTTATGGCCTTGGCCGAGACTAAGCAAATAGCCACTTTCGGCGCTTGCGGCGATGCCATAAAATTTCGTTCGCGGAGGCACATGTGCGAACTTTGGTGACCGGGGGTGCCGGATTTCTGGGTTCCCATTTATGCGAGAGGCTGTTGCGGGATGGGCACGACGTTATCTGCCTCGATAACTTCTTCAGTGGCAAACGCGCCAACGTGGCGCATCTGACTGGCGACCGAGGCTTTGAACTGGTCCGGCACGATGTTGTCGAGCCAATTCTGCTGGAAGTTGATCGGATCTTTCACTTGGCGTGCCCAGCCTCGCCGGTCCATTATCAGTACAATCCGGTTAAAACCATCAAGACCAGTGTGATGGGTACGATCAACATGCTCGGACTGGCCAAGCGGGTTCGCGCGCGTATCCTGCTCACCTCGACCAGCGAAGTGTATGGGGACCCGCAGCAACACCCGCAAACGGAAAGTTATTGGGGGCATGTGAATCCAATTGGCGTACGTTCCTGCTACGACGAGGGGAAACGCGTGGCCGAATGTCTGATGATGGATTACCATCGTCAAAACAACGTCGATGTTCGCATTGTCCGCATCTTCAACACGTATGGGCCCCGGATGGCGGCGAATGATGGCCGAGTCGTGTCGAACTTTTGCGTCGCCGCACTGTCTGGTGCAGATATTCCGATTTACGGTGACGGCAAACAGACGCGGTCGTTTGCTTATGTGGAGGACTTGGTCGAAGGTATCGTCCGAATGATGGATGCCGAGAATTTCATCGGGCCGGTCAACCTCGGCAATCCCAGCGAATTCACCATTCTGGAGCTCGCCGCCCTCACGCTTGAACTTTCGCATAGTGCATCAAAGCTCAGCTACCGGCCCGCGCCCTCAGACGATCCCATACGCCGTCAACCGGATATAACCCTTGCCAAAACGCGACTGGGATGGGAGCCAAAGATTAGCTTGCACCAGGGGCTTTCGATGACGCTCGATTATTTCCGCAAGGAACTCGCCTTGATTCGCACCTGAAATGGCGACGGCACTTATCACGGGAGCCTCAAGCGGCATTGGTCAGAGTTTCGCGTACGCGCTTGCACGCCAGCATTATGACTTGGTACTGGTAGCGCGGCGCCAAGATCGACTCAACGCCGTTGCCGCAAAGGCCAAGGAGTTCGGCGCTGGCCGCACCGAGATCGTTGCGTCTGACCTCACTCGCGGCGGCGCGCCAGTGGAACTGCAGGCGCGGTTGGCGGCAGTACCGATAGAAATCGACTATTTGATCAACAATGCTGGCTTCGGCACCACAGGCCGTTTTGACCGGTTGCCGTTGGCGCGCGAAGTCGAAGAGATCGAATTGAACGTCACCGCGTTGGTTGCGCTCACGAGGTTGTTCCTGCCGCCAATGATCGAGCGCCGGGACGGGACGATTATTAACATTGCCTCGACCGCCGCCTTCCAGCCGATTCCTTATATGGCAACCTACGCCGCGACCAAAGCGTTCGTACTAAGCTTTACCGAAGCTATCAGCGTGGAAACCGCCGGTACCGGCGTTCGCATTCTGGCACTTTGCCCGGGCCCCGTCCGCACCGAGTTCCAGGCAGTGGCGAAGAATGAAAATGCGCTGATGCCGTCGTTCGTGTATTTGGACGCCGATACGGTGGTCAGACAGGCGCTCGCCGCAGTTGCGCGCGGTCGCAGGGTCCGGATCAACGGGGTAATCAATGCGGTTGGCGCCCTCGCAGCGCGCCTTTTTCCCCGCACACTGGTCATCGCGATTGCCGGCCGCTTATATCGCGATGCTGGTATCGACTCGCGGAAGGTGCTTCCGTGATTGCGTCAGCCGGTGAGCCAGGGCAGCCAATCGCCCGCAGGACGGCCGGGGAACACGTCGCCGCGGCTTTTCAGCCCGGTACTCAGCAGCGTGTTGAAATTCGCCATTACTTCGGGGCTCGGCGACGGGTCGAAAGCGAGGCGATTCGAGCGGGTGGCAAGTTCGAAGAATTGTTCTTTCAATTCCGCTAACCTGCTTTGGCTCAGGAAATCGAGCGCGAAATCGTCACTGAGATAACTCGCTATGAGGCCCATCTTCAGCGCGACCTGACGCATGGCGGGCGCATCCTGAGGATCGTCACGTTCCAATGCCCAGGCGTAGACAACGCAGGCGAGTTCGATGCGGCCGGCGTGTCCACGCTGAATCGCGAGCACCCGCTGGAATTGCTCGCGGCCGGACGCCGTCGACATTCGCAGCAAATCCTCATACGACACCGCATTATTGACTGCGTCGCGACCGAGCCACTGAGCTTCCACAGTAATCGTCGCCGACGCGAGCGCCGCCGCTTCAGGAATAGATGGAGAGCGTAACAGCCTGACGACCGAGCTATTAGTCGAAGAGGCTGGGACGGCCCCGCTGCTATAGACCTTGATCCATCCGAGGGATTTCAGCGACGCGAGCATCCGATCGCCGGGTGCGAGCGGAATAATATAGGTCTTCTTTGCGGCAGACAGCTGCTCGGCAGGATCAGAGCGAGGTTGCACTTCGACCCATCCACCCTTTTCGCAGCTAACATCAGCGTAGACAGCGATTGCGGGACAGAGCGCCGGACTATAATCCGTAATCAACGTACGGGCGAGACCAGCATGATCGATACTACGAGCGATCAGGCGCGCGCTGCTCCAGTCCACCGCGAGCGGGTAGTGGTTCCCGGCGGCCCATGCTATCTCTCCGCTAAGACTGGGTAGGCCGAAGGGCAGGAAGGTCGCGAGTACTGCGATGCCAATCGCGTAGCGGATACGATGTGGCTCGCCAAAGCAAGGCATCTTGTTTGCCAGTAACCATCCCGCGGCAACACTTCCGCCTAGCGGCCATTGCAAGAGAAACCGGCCGGTATCCTCAAACAGCCAAGCAACCGGCGCAAACAGCCACGCCACCATGAAGGGATGTTCACGCGGAGCCCGCAAGATGCAGAACGTAGCGGCAATCGCGACCATATCCAGCATTGGGTCGAACAACAGAGCTGAATGGCTCTTGACGCCGCTGAGCCATCCAGCATAGCGGATGACATGAATCGTATACGGCAGCGTTAGCACCGCGGTGATCGCACCGCACTTGAACAATTGGCGCCATCGCCTGGCTATCAAAGCGCCCATCGTGATTCCAAGCGGTGCAGTCAGGTAGCCGCCGAGATGTGAATAGATGGCAAGTGCAGCCACAACCGCCGCTGGCAGCAGCCGCTCCTCCAAGAAAAACCAGATGGCCCAAGGTGTAAAAATGAAGAGCCATCCGGACGGGATGCCAACCGAGAAGGAGGTGCCAGCAAACGCGGCGCCACTGAGCAGCGCAACCGCAAGAAGCATCGCGATTTCGCCGCCGAGCCAGACTGCGAAAAAGGCCGCGGTGCCCATCGCCGCGGCCCATTGGGTTACGCCCAGGATCGCGTTGGCGAGTATGTAATCGTCGCCACGCCCGCCCAACAACCGTCCCACGCCACCAACCGCCGCGTGCAGCAAGGGCCCCTGCAAATTCGGACGGCCGCGAGGTCCGAAATTGATATCATCCCAGGGCGCCAGTCCATGCTCGCCATAATAACGTCCCATCGAAACGTGATAAGCCGAGTCGATCGTCACCCGAAAATCTGCAATGGATGCGGCCAATAGTCCGCCATGCAGCAGCAGGATCGCGCACGTGGCAAGAACAACTGGATTGCGCCACGAATTAACGGCGTGCTGTTGCACTTTTTCAGATGTTGAGCAGACGCAGTTGGACGCTCTGAGGCGTATTTCCTTGCCCGGAACCCTGCTCCACCTCCGCCTCGGCTTCACGCTCATTGTGCGGACCGAAGCCGTACTTCTGTTTCAGGTGATCGAAAATTGGCCGCAGGCTTTCATCGTAGCTCCGGGGCGCGTATGCCGACCCGGAATACCATTCGGCGAAACGTTTCTGCTCTGCCGGAAAGTTCTCATTTATAAAGGGCAGGAACCGGCGCCCAGCAGCCGGCTTCAAGAATAGCGAGCGCCACCATACTCCCCAGGCGCCCGCGCGCCGTGCTGCGCGAATCACCCCCTCAATCGCAACCGGAGAGTCGGTCAGTCCGGGAATCATCGGCATCATCAAAACGTTGCAACGGATCCCGGCCGCGGTCAGCGTTTGGATTGCAGCCAGCCTGAGGGCAGGGCGTGGCGCGCGCGGTTCGAGGATTCGTTGGAGCCGGCGGTTTAGTGTGATGAGCGAAAAATTCACGCTCAGACGTGAGCGGCGATTGATCTGCTGGAGCAAATCGACGTCGCGCGTAATCAATCCCGATTTGGTGGTAATCGAGAGGTTGACGCCGCCCACCTTTGCGAACACTTCGAGCATCGAGCGGGTTAGCCCGAACTTGCGCTCGGCCGGTTGATAGGGGTCGGTCGCGGTGCCGAGTGCTATCTGATCGGAGCCGACTGGAGTGCGTGAGAGCGTTCGCTGCAGCACCTCACCCGCCATCCGCTTGACGAAGATGCGCCGCTCGAAATCCATCGGGTCGCGGAGTTCGAGGAATTCGTGAGTGTAACGCGCGTAGCAGTACACGCAACCAAACTCGCATCCGCGATAGGGATTGATCGTCCATCGGAATGGCATCCGTGGACTGATACAGCGGTTCAAAATCTGCTTGACCGGCATATCGACGAAATCGACATCGCGCAGATGTGATCGTCCACGAACAATACCCAGAGGCAGCAAGGGCGCAGCATCCATGGCGCTATTATTTCGCCGAATTTTCGCCCATGTCAAGATGACCCTGAGACAGGCGGCGACAGACTCGTTGCTCAATGGGAAGGAACCGGGAGCAGGCGGTTTCCAGCGGCGCCCACTCCCAACAAACACTAGGCCGAGGTCATGGCTCCTGCATTCCAGCAAGAGCCACGACCGGCAGGGAGAGTTTAGGCGTGACCGTTACGTAGGAGCTTGCCGGGCGTCGCACCGGTGCACTTGCCGTCATGGAAGGTCTCGGCACCGTTAACGATGATCGAGTGATAGCCCTTCGCACGCTGCACGCGACGCCATTCGCCGCCCGGAAAATCGTGGGCGATCTCTCCGGTCCAGTCAGGCTCGATATCGAGCCCGTTCAGATCATACACGACGATGTCAGCCGCATAACCTTCGCGGAGCATTCCACGATCGCGGAAGCCGGCGGCATGGGCCGGCAGCGCCGACATGCGATAATGCGCTTCCTCAAGCGTGAGCTTCTGCTCATCGCGCACTAACCAGCGCAGGAAGTCGGTGGTGAAGGCGCCGCCCGTGAAGAATTTCGTATGTGCGCCACCGTCCGACACGCCCGGGAAGGTGTACGGTGAAGCGGTGAAGATCTCACCCATAAACTCCGCGTTAAAGCCGCGATTTGGCCCTAGGAACTCAGCTTTGAGATTGGTCGCGATCGAGAGATCAAGCATCGCCTCCACCGGATGCTTGCTTTCCTCCAGCCCAATCTGTCCGAGCGATTTGCCGACATACTTTTCCAAGTCCTGGTGATTGTCGACCCATTGCACGATCAAGTATTTGGGATGGCCGCCGACACCAGCCAGAGTCGCCTTAAAATTACGATCGGCTTCCTCGATCGCCCGCACGGCCGCGGCACGCAACTCGGGCCGCTTCATCTTAGCCATTCGCTCTTCAACGGTACCGGTCGTGATCTCGCGCCATTCGGGGCTGTAATCGTACAGGTTCCAGTTATCGAGCGAAAAGGCGAAGCCTGAACGCACCGTCGCTGCCTGGCCGAAAATCGGTAGACCCTTCTCCCGATTACGCGCGATCCATCTGAGGCTGCGGCGATGAATTTCAGGATTGTTGCGGGTCGGCACTACTGCCTGCCACAGAATCGGCCGCCGCGCCTCAGCCGCCAGCCGCTCGACAAAGTTGAGGTCGTCGCGCGCATGGCCGGTGGCCTGCGTAATTTCCATGAAGCCGTCGTCGCGTTTGCGCAGCACACGCGCCAGGTTGAGGATATCCTCGTCGCACATGGTATCGGTCACCATCGGCGAGCCGTCGAAGTCGGCCTGCGTCGAATTAGGACCGAGCCGCTGAATCGAAAACCCGCACAGGCCTGCATCCATGCCCTCGTCGAGCAGGCGAGCCATTTCTTCCCGTTCCTTGTCGGTGGCGGGCCGAGTCTTGGCAGCCTCAAGTCCCATTACGTAGGTCATTAACGAAGCGGTGGGCATGTACTGGATGACGTTAACGCCCTTGGAAGAACGGTCCAGCGAATCCATGTATTGCGGGATCGTTTCCCAATCCCAATTGAGACCGACCTTCATCGATTCATACGGAATCGCTTCCGTACGGGTCATCGTCAGCATCGATCGTTCGCGGAATTCAGGTTTGCACGGGGCAAACCCAAAACCACAATTGCCCAGCACCAGCGAGGTCACCCCGTGCCATCCGGAGATCGTGCAATAAGGGTCCCAGCGGATTTGGGCATCGTAATGGGTATGCAGGTCGACGAAGCCTGGCGCTACGATAAGCCCGTCAGCGAAAATCACCTTTTTGGCGAAGCCTGGAGCTCGACCGCCGATTTGCGCGATCTTGCCATCCTTGATCCATAGGTCAGCTTGATAACGCGGGACCCGCGTCCCATCGACGACGGTTCCTCCCGTAATCTGCAGATCAAATTCAGCCATGCGCGGTAGCCTCCTTAATACTGTAATGACCGAGTCAGTTCACGGTTCATTCATGCGACCACTGGTTGGTCTATAGCACCTCCTCGGGCCAACGCCAAGCAGAAGGATCCCCTAAGCGCATTAGGGCTGTCTAGCCCTTTCTGTCGGGTAGAATCCTTGCGCCCTTCGCCGAACATTTTTCGCGGCTGACCCTGAGCCATCCCCGACCTTTGCAGGCGTTTTGCCCGGCACACGCGTTTTTGGCCGCAGCGCAGAAACTTTGTCGCTTACAACTATTGAGTCCAAAACATCGCACGTGCACAGATCCAACTTGATCGTGCGCGTGGGCGACGAGCCCTGCCGCCGATGAATAAGAGCTCTACTGCGGCTGCGATGGAACGGGACTTGGCATTCATTTGTTAGGACCTCATCTAGCAATGTTGGTCCCCGGACCGGCTGCGCTCCCCTCAGGAATTCACACGGGCCGCAATTCGTCAGTGAACTGAATCGAGCAGTCGCTGAAGATTGCTGGTGTCCCCGCGGGTAGTCGCGCTTTCTCCCGCTCGGTTGTAAATCACATGGCCGGCGCAATTGATTGCCGTGATCGTGGGAATGTAGCCGCGATAGTAATGTGATACGAGCGCCTTTTGCGCTGGCGCCACGTTGCTCAGGTCAACGACCACAAAGTGAATCCGATTTCGCAACTGCGGGTATAACTTCACGCCTTCCACCTCGCGTGCGGTGTTCCAGCAGTGCGACGTCCCTAAAAATGATAGAGCAGAGTTTGAAGCTCTCGCAGATTCTTCACGTTCATCCGGCGCGAGAGCCCTGGCGGAGCACCACCTCGCATCGCCTGCACGCCTCGTCTGCAGTGGCTGCGAGAACCTCGAACTCCGGAATACTATCATCCCACTCGATAAGCGTCGGCACACGCCCGAAACGGCGGGTGGCGTGCTCGTAAAGCGTCCACACCTCTGAACGAATCGGATGATCATGCGTATCCAGTAAATAGGTGCCGTGATCGCTATGCCCGGCGAGATGAAACTGGATCACGCGTTCAGCCGGTACGGAGTCGATGTAGCGGACAGGGTCGAAGCCATGGTTAAACGCGTTAACGAAGATGTTGTTGATATCAAGCAGGATTGCACAGTCCGCTTCGCAGGCGACCGCACTCAGGAATTCCCACTCTGACAGGCGTGAAGAGGTAAACTCCATGTAGCTCGAGATATTCTCGATGAGGATTGTCCGTTCGAGAATCTCCTGCACCTGGCGGATCCGTCCTGCGACGTGGCGCACGGTCTCCTCGGTGTATGGAAGCGGCAGGAGATCATGCAAATTATGGCCACCGACGCTGGTCCAACACAGATGGTCGGAAACCCAGGCGGGCTCGAAACGGTGTGCAATCGCAGATAGTTGCTTCAAATATTCGAGATTGAGCGGGTCGACAGAACCGATCGAGAGCGATACGCCGTGCATCACTATGGGATAGTGCGACCGCACGCCTTCGAGCACTTGGAGTGGGCGGCCGCCCGCAACCATGAAGTTCTCCGAGATCGCCTCAAACCAATCCATTGGGGGATGCTCGTCCAGGATTTGCGTATAGTGGCAACGGCGTAAACCGACGCCGAAGCCCAGTGATGCGAAGTTTGACCGGTTCATCATTCTTCCACGCGATAATCCCTCACCTTTGAAGAGCCCTCTTTTTGCCTCAAGTCATACATTCCTTGCAGAAGCCCAATAGTTACACGTGTGAAGAATGGGGATAAAGCTCGCACGGCCCTGGGACATCGAAGTCTGTAACTTCGCATGCTGATGCCCGAAGCACCAGATATGGGCGTCCCTGGTCAGCGCTAATGATGACGAAAGGTCACAAGACGCAGTTCAAATCCGGAAACGAGTTAAAGAAATTCTTGGTTTGCTCAACAAGCAAGAATGGATCGCTCAACTGCCCGCGCGGCTGTTTGTAGGCTATTTCTTCATCGAAACGGGATGGGGCAAACCGCATCATCTCGATGGGTTCGCCCTGCGCTTTGCAGGTTGGGGAATTCCGTATCCATATTTCAGTGCCGCCTTTTCCGCATACACAGAGCTCGTCGGCGGGATGCTGACCCTATTCGGAATCGGGACACCGCTGGTCGCGATACCGATGATCACCAACATGCTAGTCGCGGTAATCAAAGTAAATTTGAGGAGGGTCACCAGCCTCGACGACTTTGTCGAGCTGAAGGAACCGTTAAACGAACTACCTTACCTTTGGCTGCTGCTCTCAGGAGCGGGACGGCTAAGTGTGGATTACCTGGCTAACCGCGTCGTTGGACGGAAAGGAGGTCGCCGCCGCCTGCCGCCGCTGGCACCGGCGGAATGCGGCGCTACTTCGGTGTTGCTGACCTGCCTCCTCGCTTCTGCCGTGGGAGTTGTTCCGAGTCGGCAGTTACGATCATAATTTACGTGTCGGAGCTGGCGATATTATGGCATTTCTCGAAGCCTCACCCGTAGCTAGTGGAGCGCCGGGGATATCCCCGCGGTGGACTCATAGCGCCAAGGATGTCATCGGCACGGCTTATTCAACCTCGAGTCGCGTGTGGTTCACCATCTCCGACGGCGTCATCAGTGAAGTCTACTATTCAACACTGGACCGGCCGCAAATTCGCGACCTGCAGTTGCTCGTCACTGACGGCGAGACGTTCTTCCATGATAGCCATCGCGATCTGAAAACCAGCATCGAATATCTGGGTGAGCACGGGCTCGGCGTGCGCATCATCAATGCCGATCCCGACGGGCGATATCGGCTGGTGATGGAAGTGATTAGTGATCCGCACCTGCCATGCGTGCTGGTCGACACGCGTGTAGAAGGAGAACCTGCGTGGTTGCGCAAGCTGCACGTGTACGCGCTCCTGGCACCTCATCTCGAAGTCAGCGGCTGGGGCAACAATGGTAACGTGGGCCGGATGTCCGGGCGCGAATTCCTGACCGCCCATAAAGATGGAACATGGCTGGCGATGGCGGCGACGGCGCCCTTCGTGCGCAGCTCCTGTGGCTATGTTGGCACCACTGACGGCTGGCAGGATCTCGCCTCGCACTTTCGACTTACCAACCAGTTTGCTGCTGCACCTGACGGCAATATCGCGCTGATCGGCGAAATAGATCTGAGTGCCGGCTACCAATTTACTCTTGGACTGGGTTTCGGCCACACGCTCCATCGCGCGGTCACGACGGTCTTTCAATCGCTCGGCACTCCGTTCGGCGAAAGCCGCAGCCGGTTTCTCGAACAGTGGCAGCGGGTATGCACGCGGCTCCACCCACTCGACAAGTTCAGCGGCGACAAGGGCCAACTCTATCGCCGGAGCCGCGAACTTATCCTGGCGCACGAAGACAAGAATTACGCCGGTGCGATGATCGCGTCGTTAAGCATCCCCTGGGGTGAGGCGCACGGCGACGAAGACCTCGGCGGATATCACCTGGTCTGGACGCGCGACATGGTCAACTCCGCAACCGGTCTGCTGGCCGCCGGCGATCTGCTCACGCCGTTGCGCGCGCTGATCTACCTGGCGTGCACACAGCAGAAAGATGGGGGCTTTCCGCAGAATTCCTGGGTCGACGGCCAGCCATACTGGACCGGCATTCAACTGGACGAAGTCGCTTTTCCGATTATGCTCGCGTGGCGCTTGTTCAAGGCAGACGCACTAGTCGAATTTGATCCGTACGCGATGGTGCTGGCGGCGGCCGCCTACCTGATTCGGCACGGGTGCGTCACACCTCAGGAGCGATGGGAGGAAAACTGCGGCCTCTCGCCATCGACGCTCGCTAGCAACATCGCCGCTTTAGTCTGCGCCGCCGGGTTCGCGGCAGAGCGCGGCGACGAGACAACTGCGCTTTATTTGGCCGATTATGCTGATTATATCGAATCGCATGTCGAGGCGTGGACCGTCACTAAACACGGGGTTCTAGTTCCTGAGATCAGGCGCCACTATGTAAGGATCAACCCGCAGGATCCCGCTGCTGACACGCCCGACGAAGATCCGGATCACGGCCTGGTGCCGATTCGCAATCAACCGCCGGACTCTTCTTATGAGTTTCCGGCCGCAGAGATCGTGGACGCGGGTTTTCTCGAACTGGTGCGTTACGGTATTCGGCGTCCGGGCGATCCCCTCATCGAGGACTCACTGGCGGTGGTCGATGCCGTGCTGAAGACTGATTTTCCCGGCGGTCCGTGCTGGCGGCGTTACAATCATGACGGTTATGGGCAGCGTGACGACGGTGGCCCGTTTCTTGGCTATGGCCGAGGACGCCCATGGCCGCTACTGACGGGCGAGCGGGGTCATTATGAACTCGCCGCCGGCCGCCCGGCCGCACGTTATCTCCGTGCAATGGAGAATTTCGCTACGCCAACCCGGCTACTGGCAGAACAGCTCTGGGACATGCCAGATATTTCCGGCAATTTGCTCTTCTACGGCAAACCAACGGGCGCGGCGATGCCGCTGATGTGGGCGCATGCGGAGTACATTAAACTGCTTCGCTCCGCGGCTGACGGCCAGGTGTTTGATTTGATTCCCGAAGTTGCCGATCGCTATCTCCATCCGCGCAGGCGACCGGCACTGGAAGTGTGGAAATCCAACCGGCAGGTGCGTTCGGTGGCGGCCGGCGTGAGTCTGCGGATTCAGGCGACCGCCGCTTTTATGCTCCATTGGAGCCGCGACCAATGGCTTCATAGTACCGATACGCGCTCGGAAGCGACTTCGATTGGCATCAGCTTTGTCGATATTAGGATCGAAGCTGGCGAGCGGGCACCTGTTACGTTCACCTTCAAATGGCTCGACGAGGATCGTTGGGAAGGCAAGGACTACACGGTCGAGATTAGGGGTTGACGAAGCCGCCGCCCCAAATTGGCCTGGTTGCTTCCCGCCAGACTGGAAGTCAGTCGAGCCGCTTAACATCAGCTACATCACAGGTACCTCTCGACCCCGTCAACCGTAAAAAGGAATAAAGCAGAAGCGAGTCATGCAATTAACCGCTGTTTTCCGCAAAGTGCCTGAGGGTTACATCGCGTTCGTCGAAGAACTACCAGGCGCGAACACGCAGGCCGCGACGCTCGACGAGGCACGACAAAACCTCAGGGAAGCGGTTGCGCTGGTGCTCGAAGCCAACCGCTCCCTGGTTGAGGAATCGCTCAAGGGCGAGAAGGTAATCAGAGAACCCCTTCTGTTTTAGGAGCGATGAAACGCCGCGATCTGCTCCGTCATCTGGAGGGGCACGGCTGCGTCCTTTTGCGAGAGGGAGGAAATCACGCGGTCTACGTAAATCGCGCCAAGGGCAAATCCTCCACTATCCCCCGTCATCGCGAAGTTAACGACGTTCTGGCGCGTAAGATCGGTCGCGATCTCGAAGTCCCGGACCCGTAATGGCCGCGGCATTCGCCTCCTCCGCGTTTTCCACAGAACGCGCAAATGGCAGAGACATGCCGACCGGCATAATAGCCCTTGCGGTTCAGTTTTACTGGAGACACGGGAGCACGGCTTCGAGCGCCAACGCCATTGAACGCGTTGCCAGCCGTAGGTTTCGCAGCAGATGTGCAACCCCGATAACCATCCGAGGATTGGTGATTAGCGCTTTTACTGCTGCCAGCCGGCGCACGTGGCCATTTTGATCGATCAGCCGTGCGCCGACGACATCGTCGCCAGCGGTGTCGAGGATTGTACGGATACATGCGAACGGCAGGCCGCGGCGCTTGGCCTCGAAGGCGATAGCCGCGCTTTCCATATCGACGCTGATAGCACCGCCGCTCTGCGAGTACGCGCGCTGCTTATCGGCTCTCGTCGTAAGTGGATAGCGCGACGTCATCATCGGGCCTAGCGCATAAGGTATCTCAGAGTCTTCCAGCGCGCCAACAAACCTGTTGATCCATTGCGTTGGAGGATAGACCATCTTTTCCGGCTGAAAATCATCATCGCGGCAAGTCAAAAGGCGCTCACTCAAGACCACCTGGCCGACGGTCAGGTCGTCTCGTAAACCGCCGGCAACGCCAGATATCAGCACGAAGTCGATTCCAGGCAGCGAATCCATCGCTCGCCCGGATGAGATTCGCGACCGCCGCATCCCCATTCCAGTAGTCACTAGCGCGACCTGCACACCGGCGATTTGGCCCCGCTCACCGCTAAAACCCGAGTCAAGCAGGACTCCCCTATCAGAAAGGCGGACGCGTAATGGACGGGACTCAGCCTTAAGGGCAACGAAGACCAGGATCATCAGGAAAGTCCGGCAAGGGTACGGGTCAGCGGCGACAGGTAAGCGACAAGATAAGTCAAATGTCCATCGTTAGCATCATCAGCATCGTCCGTTTCTGTCTTATTCATGGCTGCTCCACTAAATTTGTACATCGTGCCGATGGCCGAAAACAAAAGACCGCGTGTGGGAAGCCTGTGCGGGCGGTGATTATAACCGCCGACGATTTCGGCTTTTCACGCGAAGTCAATGCTGCCGTAATTAGCTCGTTTCGCGACGGCGTACTAACCGCCACCAGCTTGATGATCGCTGGCGCGGCACGCGACGAGGCAGTGTCGCTCGCTCTCGAGCATCCGGGCTTGGACGTCGGCTTGCATCTGGTGATCTGCCGCGGTTTCAGCGTGCTTGCGCCGGAACGCCTTCGCGGCATCGTCGACCACTCTGGGCGTTTTCCCGATAAGCCGCTGTTAGCCGGCATGAAGTATTTTTTTGATCCGCGCGTCCGGAGTTGCCTGCGAGATGAGCTGCGCGCCCAAATCGACACCCATTTTAGGCTCATCGGTTACCTCAATCACCTTGATGGCCATTTGAATTTCCATGTCCATCCGGTGGTTGCCCGCATGCTGATCGAGCTGGCTACTGAGTACCGGATTCCGTGCATACGGCTGCCGCGCGAACCACTGCTGACAAACCTGCGGGTCGCTCGCGATCACTTTCCGCGAAAAATGATCGAATCTATAATTTTTAGAACACTCTCTCGGCGGATGTTCAAGCTGATGCGAGCGCGAGGGATTCGTAGCACCGATCGGCTTTTCGGACTCCATCAAACGGGCCATGTAAGCGAAGCGTATATCGTCGGCCTCATTGCGCGGCTGCCCGCGGGGACAACCGAGTTCTATTTTCATCCGGCGGACGACATAGGCGCCACGCCGCCGCCAGCAGCGGCACGAATGGAAGCGCAAATCCTCAAAAGCCCGCGCGTTCGTGAGGCGTTCATAGATGCAGGCGCGCGCTTGACCAGCTTCGCTGAAATCGCCCGCGCGCAAAGGTGGTAAGACGGCAAATAATAAAAGGATAGCGGCGACGGCGCGTATTCTAATAAGGCCAGCAGCGAGGGCCGACCTGGCGAGACTGACCGAAATCTATAATCACTACGTGCTCACCTCGCCTGTCACTTTCGACCTTGAACCGTTGTCGGTAGAACAACGCGCGCCCTGGTTCCTGGAGCACGCGGAGATCGGGCGTCATCGGCTTCTGGTCGCTGATGAGGACGGGCTGGTGGTCGGCTATGCCAGCACCAGCCGGTTTCGCGCGAGGGCCGCATACGATACTACCGTGGAGGCGTCCATTTACTGTGCGCCAGAGGCTATGGGGCGCGGCATCGGGAGCGCGCTATATCGTGAGTTGTTTGCCGCGATTGCCAGTGAAGATATAAATCGCATCGTAGCAGGAATTACCTTGCCGAACGATGCGTCGGTCGCGCTTCATCGGTCGTTTGGCTTCGTGCAGGTGGGAGTCTTCAGCCAAAACGGGCGTAAGTTTGGCCGCTACTGGGATGTGGCGTGGTTCGAACGCCCGCTGTCTCAGTAGGTCGGCCATTCTCAAGTTCTCCGCCGGAATAAGCAGCAAGCCTGTCCCACTGAAGACAAATTGCAGCTACAATCCATTCAACCGCCGCCGCATCTGCGGCCCCGGTGGCTGAGTGAGAGAAGCCGTAAAACCAGAACCCCAGGCGTCGCCAAATTGTGCGCTAGCAAAACAGAGCCGCGACCGCGGAGCGGCGGCGCATGCTTCATCGGTGAAAAAAATGTTCGATCAGGAAACTACGCTTGATGCCGACAAAGCTCTTGAATACCGGCTCCCAAATATAGTTACCCCCCATCGCTATGAGCTTAAGCTGGAGCCTGACCTGAAGAATTTTACCTTCAGCGGCGACGAGACCGTAACCGTCGTCGTCACGCAGCCAACGATCGAGGTTGTGCTTAACGCGCTCGAGCTCGAAATCGACGAGGCGGCGGCCGAACAAAACGGCAGGATTGTGCAATCCGCGAGAATCGAGATGGAACCGGCGCGGGAGCGCGCCCATATTTTTCTCCGCGACACGCTGACGCCCGGCGAATGGAAGCTCAGCATCAAGTTTCGCGGAATGCTGAACGACAAGCTGCACGGCTTCTATCGCAGCCAATACACGGATTCGACTGGCAAGGTCCATACCGTCGCGACCACCCAGTTCGAGGCGACGGATGCAAGGCGCGCATTCCCCTGTTGGGACGAACCAGCTCTCAAGGCCGTCTACAAAGTCACGCTGGTCATCGACGAAAACCTGACGGCGGTGTCGAATGCGGGCATCGAGCATGAACGCAGGTTGGAAGCCGGTAGGAAAGAGGTCGTGTTCAAAGATACGATCAAAATGTCCACCTACCTACTCGCATTTATCGTCGGTGAGTTCGAAGCGACTGACCCGGTTGATGCCGGCACGCCCTTGCGCGTGGTCCACGTGCCCGGCAAACGCGAGTTGACCAACTGGGCAAAGCAGATCGGCGCGTTCTCCTTGAAATTTTTTGCCGATTATTACCGCATCCCGTATCCGGGCGACAAACTCGACCTGATCGCTATTCCGGATTTCGCTGCCGGCGCAATGGAAAACCTGGGCGCTATCACCTTCCGTGAAACCGCGCTGCTGGCCGACGACACCACGGCGTCCAGGGCGGAGCTGGAACGGGTCGCCGACGTTGTGGCACATGAGAACGCCCATATGTGGTTCGGCGATCTGGTCACCATGAAATGGTGGAACGGAATCTGGCTCAACGAAGCGTTCGCAACGTTTATGGAAATGCTGGCAGTTGATGCGTGGAAGCCGCACTGGAAACGCTGGGACAGCTTTGGCGTATCACGCGCCGCCGCGATGGCCATCGATGCGCTGAAGAGCACCCGCTCGATTGAATACACCGTGCTGAGTCCTGAAGACTGCCGGTCGATGTTCGATGTGTTGACTTACGAGAAGGGCGCGTCCGTGTTGCGGATGCTCGAGCAGTTCCTGGGTGGCGAGGAATTTCGCAAAGGCATTTCGCTTTACCTTAACAAGCATCAATACGCCAATACCGAAACCGGCGATTTGTGGGATGCGCTGCAGGAGGCAACTAATGAACCCGTCCGCCGCCTGATGGACTCCTGGATTTTTCAGCAGGGCTTCCCGATTATCAGTGTCGAGGCCCTGAACGGCGGCCGTACCCTCAAGCTGAGTCAGCAACGATTTTTTTACTTGCCGCCGGATAAGCCTGAATCACAACTTTGGCACGTTCCGATCCGGATTCGGGTTAAAACCGATCGCGGTGAAGAAGCGTACCGCCTGCTGTTGATCGAGGGGGAAACCACGCTCGATTTGCCCGGCAAGGTCGAATGGTCATTGGTGAATGAAGGCGGCAGCGGATTTTTTCGCGTTCGTTATTCGGCCGAGTTGCTTGAGGCGCTAACCGTCGATGCGCGCCGCCTTAAACCAATTGAGCGTTTCGGACTGGTGAGCGATATGTGGGCGGCAACCGTCGCTGGACTCAAACCGCTCAGGGGGTTCGTTGCGATGGCGCGACTGTTCCGCGACGAAACCGACCTTAACGTTTGGCGCGCGCTGGCGGGAGGCTTCCATTACCTCGACATGATCGCTGGCGGTCCACAACGGCCGGCGTTGGCCAGGGCCGTGCGCGACGTCGTTGGTCCGGCGGCCGCACGGCTTGGATGGAAGGCGGCAGCGGGCGAAGACGAGTTGACGCGGCAACTGCGTGCGATGCTGTTCGGCATATTGGGTACGTTGGGGGAGGAGCCTGAAGTGCAGACCCGGGCGGGCGAACTCTATGCCGAATGGAGCCGTGACGTCGCGCGGGCGGATCGCGATTTGATGCCGCAGCTCATCACCATCCTGGCGTATACTGGAGACCGCGCACGTTATCAAGAGTTCAAGCAACACTTTAAGAACGCGCGAACCCCACAGGAAGAGCAGCGTTACCTTTTCTCGCTGGCTAATTTCCGCGACCCGGATATATTGCGGCAAACTATGGAGATGACTCTCAACGGCGAGGTACGAACGCAGAATGCGCCCTTTCTGATGCATTCCCTGCTGGCCAATCCGGTGTCGCGCTATGAGGCGTGGGATTTTGTCCGCAAAAATTGGGAGGTGATGGTGCAGAAGTATCCCGACAGTGCTTTGCCGCGAATGTGCGAGGCGGTATCGGGCCTGCTCGATCGCCAACAAGAAGTGAACGCGTTCTTCGAGCAGCACAAGCCGCAGCTCGGTCAGAAAATCATCGAGCAACACTTGGAACGGCTGGCGGTTGCAGTCGCGTTCCGCGACCGCGAGGGACGAAGTCTCAGTACCACACTGTCTTGACGGAGTGAGCCGTGATAGTCCGTACGCGCTATGCGCCAAGTCCTACCGGCGCGCTCCATATCGGCAACGTCCGCTCCGGATTGTTTGCCTACCTTTTCGCCCGTCATCAGAACGGGACTTTCGTATTACGCATTGACGACACTGATGCCGAGCGCTCGACCAAGGAATCGCTCGATGAAATTCTCGAGAGCCTGCGATGGCTGGGTGTCGAATGGGACGAGGGACCACCCGCTCTGGGCTATTTTCAATCGAATCGCTTTGATCGCTACCGTGAAGGCGCAACACGGTTGCTTAGGGAAGGCAAGGCTTACCCTTGTTATTGCGCGGCCGAGCAGTTGGAGGCAATGCGCAGGCAGGCTGAGCGGGAACATCGCAAGCCCGGCTACGACGGCCGCTGCCGTGAACGCACACCGGCATCGGAGCTGGCCAAAATCGCGCTGCCGGATCGTTCGGCTGGGCGCAATTATACAATTCGTTTCCGCGCGCCCCAGGCAGGACAGACCGTAGTTGAAGATTTGATTAAGGGCCGGGCGGTATTCGACAACAGCGAACTGGACGATTTGATAATCTTCCGCTCTGACGGCGTGCCGACTTACAACTTTGCGACTGTGCTCGATGACGCCGATTTCAAAATGACCCATGTCGTGCGTGGCGATGACCATCTGCCCAACACTCCGCGTCAGATGCAGATTTTCTATTCGCTCGGCTTCCAGCCGCCGGCCTATGCTCACCTGCCGATGGTGATGGGGCCCGATGGGCAGAAGCTGTCCAAGCGTCACGGCGCCACCTCGGTCTTCGCCTATCGTGATTTGGGTTATTTTCCCGAAGCCCTGCTCAATTACCTGGTCCGGCTGGGCTGGTCGCATGGCGATCAGGAGATTTTTTCCAAGCACGAGATGATCGAATACTTCGATTTCGCCAACTGCGGCAAATCTGCTGGTATTTTCAATGCCGAAAAGCTGCTGTGGCTCAATTTCCATTACTTGAAGCAGCGCCCGGTCGAGCAGCTCGCGCGCGAGGTGCGGCCTTTCATCGAAAAGCGCGGCTGGGCAGTTCCGGGTGATCAAAAATGGCTCGAGAGGATGGTCTCGACTCTACGGGAAAGGGCCAAGACCCTGGTCGAGTTGGCCGACTTCGCCGGCTTCTATGTAAAGGACGAGATTGCGCTCGATCCCAAAGCAGCGGCCAAATTCCTTAAGCCTGAAATCGCGGAACCGCTCAAGGTATTGTCGAAGGAACTTCAGGCGCTCGACGGCGATTTCAGCGAAGCCTCAATACAGTCAGCGTTCGAACGCGTACTTGCGAAGTTCAAGATGAAGCTGGGACAACTCGCCCAACCGGTGCGAGTCGCCCTGACCGGCGGCTCGGTTAGTCCCGGGATTTACGAAGTAATCGCGGTGCTCGGGCGCGAGCGAACCGTCACCCGATTATCGCACGCCATCGAATCGATCGCGCGGCAAAGTTAGGCCACCGCCAACTATCGGCCCAGAGCCTTAAAACTGCTGGCGAGAGGTCTTGATTGGGCAGCATGCGAATCGCCGGGATAGACCCAGAACGGAATTTTGGTGGCGGAGAGGTCCAGGTGATGGGCCTGACGCTTCAGTTGCTACGTGCCGGTCATGAAGTCGAACTGCTATGTCATCCGGATGGCGAGTTGCGGCGGCGTGCCAGCCAAGCCGGTGTTGTATGCAGGCCGCTAAAAATCAGAAATTCGCTCGACGCCGCCGCAGGCCTGCGGCTTCGCGCGCTGCTGTTGCAGCATCACTATGACATAGTCCATTTTCACACGGCGCGCGCCCATGCGATGGCGCCGTACGCCTTTGCCCGAGCTGGTGCATTGGTCGTGACTCGGCGGATGGACTATGTGCCAAACCGGTTGTTTGCGCCGTGGCTTTACAATCATGCGGTTGATGGGGTTGGCGCGATTTCCGAGGGCGTTGCGCGAGCGCTGGTTCGTGCCGGAGTCGCACGCGCACGTATCGCTATTATTCCGAGCGGCGTCGATTGTAGCCGCTTCGCGCCGCCCGGCGAGGCGCTGCGGCAGCGGGCCCGCGCGATGCTCGGCCTGCCGCCGGATGTGATTGCGGTCGGCACGATCGGCGCCCTGGTTGCGCGCAAGGGCCATCGCGTCCTGATTGACGCGATGGCCTTGGTGCGACGCGAAGCGCATTGCGATGGAGCAATGGAGGCGGCTCCCACTCGACTTCGTTGCTTCATCGCCGGCGCGGGCCCGCTTCGGGACGAACTCGCGCACCAGATCGTGCAAAGAGATGTCCCCCGTAGCATCACGTTGCTCGGTCCGCTTGAAGACGCCGCAACGCTGCTGAACGCCCTTGACGTGTTTGTGATGCCGTCGTTGAACGAAGGCATGGGGGTTGCCGCTCTGGAAGCAAGCGCCGCGGGATTGCCGGTGGTCGCCAGCGCGGCCGGGGGTCTGCCTGAAGTCGTCGACCAAGGCCGCACCGGATTCCTCGTGGAGCCAGGAGATCCAGCAATGCTTGCCGAGGCTATAGTGCGGCTCGCCACTGACGGCAAACGGCGTTCCGCGCTGGGTGCTGAAGGTCGCAAGCGCGCCCTTCAGCACTGGTCAATGGAATTGATGTCACAACGCACTCTACAGCTCTATTACGCCTGTTTGAGAGAGCGGCGTGCAAGCGTGGATCTCAAAGCTGCCTCTCTGAATAAAATCGATGGCGGCGCGGCCGTCAAAGATGATCAACCGTAACTGTTAAGCCATAATCTCCCAATGCGAAGCATGACCGGCTTTGGGCGCACGGAGCTGGTGCGTGACGGCATCCACATTGTGGCCGAGATGCGTGCCCTCAATCAGCGCTTTTTCGAGCTCAAGCTCAACCTGCCACGCGCCTGGGGACAGCATGAAGCTGACATCCGCAAGATGATCCAAGAGGTCGTGGCGCGGGGGCGGGTGGAGGTCTTCGTTCGCTATACGCGAGCCGGGCCACCTAAATCGAAATTGCAGGTTAACGACGAGTTGGCGCGAATGTATATCCGAGAACTGAGGCGGCTCGGCCGCAGCCTCAAACTCGACGGCAAGCTCGGGCTTGAGGCGATTCTGCAGCGTCCGGAAGTCTTCCATGTTATCGAAGAGGACGAAGAACCCCATCTCGGACCTGAACTCGGGCTCGAAGCCCTCCGGCGCGCGCTCAAGACGATGGAGACCGAGCGCGTACGCGAGGGCCGTGCACTCAAGCGCGATTTCGAGATGCGCCTCAAGATGCTCGCCTCGGCAATTCCGCGGCTGAACGAATTTGCGGCCGAGGCGCGGACGGTGATTCGCGCAAATTTCGAAACGCGTATCCGCGAACTGCTGGCTGAGCTGCCCGTTAACGAGAAGAGACTCTATGAAGAAGCGTCGGCAGCCGCACAACACGGCGATATCACCGAAGAAATGACACGTCTGCGCGTACATCTCGACGCGATGAGCACTTTGTTGAAACGGACCGGCCCGATCGGGAAGTCGATCGAATTCCTGCTGCAAGAAATCAATCGCGAGCTCAACACTATGGGCGCCAAGGCGCAGGATGCGAGGATGTCGCAGATAACAGTCGAAATGAAAGGGGAAGTGGAGAAAATGCGCGAGCAGGTGCAAAACGTCGAGTAACTGTTTGAGTTTGCAGAAGTCCGGTCGCAGTGGATAGCCGCAACCAAGCATCTGGATTCTCGTATTTTCCTCTCGACGAGCGCAGCTTAATTCAGGCTCAGCTGCAACCAAACCAAACTCCGTAGTGGGGCTAATCGGGAGAGTATTCGAAATAACCTGCCGCGTGTGCTGTAACGTACGGGTAGTGCGGAGTGCGATTGGCTTGCTAGAATTGCTGTTTGTTGACCTTCCGCCGGACATATTTCGGAGCGAATGCATCACAGATACCGTCCAGACGCGCGGCAAGCAGGTTAACGTCGCAATTCATTTCCATACTCCGAACGATGACACTCCACGCCGGTGGGCAAACCACTATACTGAAGCAAACATCTCACCGGGGCCTGGCAGCCGCACAATTGGCCCTTGCCATGGTTGCGCTCCTGATGGCGTGCGGATGCTCGAAAGGCGAAAACAGCGGGGTGATGGCTCGTCCGCCGTCGCCGGTTTTGGTTGCCAAGGCGGTGGCCAAAACTGTCCCCAATCAGCTTCATGAAATCGGCAATGTCGAGGCGTTTGCCACCGTGAACATCAAGTCGCGGGTCGAGGGCGGACTGGTTGCGATTCATTTTCATGAGGGCGATTTGGTCACCGAGGGCCAGCTTCTCTTCACCCTCGATTCCCGGCCCTTCGTAGCTGCGTTGAAGCTGGCGCAGGCGGATCTTGCCAAGGATCGAGCGCAGTTGGTCAAGGCCGAAACCGACGAGAAGCGCTACTCATTTCTTCTACAAGAGAGTGTCGGTTCGCGCGAGCAATACGATCAGGCGCACGCGACCGCCGCGGCACTGCGGGCAACCGTCACCGCTGATGAGGCTGCAATCGACACCGCCCGACTCAATCTGGAATATTCACAAATCCGTGCCCCGTTCGACGGCCGTACTGGTAACCTCCAATCTCATATCGGTGATCTGATCAAAGCCGATGCCGATACACCGATGGTCACGATTACGCAGGTACAACCGATTTATGTCGCTTTCTCGATCCCGGAGGGCGAACTGCCAGCGGTTCGGATGAACCTGGAGACCCATCCGCTGGAAGTCGATGTGGCGATTCCAAACTCACCGGAAACCCCGGAACACGGGGTGCTCGCCTTCATCGACAACACGGTCGACAAGACCACTGGCACAATTTTGCTGAAAGGGCTGTTTCAAAACGAGAACCGCCATCTGTGGCCGGGAGCGTTCGTCAACGCGACGCTCACGCTAAACCAGATTCGCAACGCAGTTCTGATTCCGTCGGAAGCAGTCCAGACCGGCCAAAACGGTTCGTTCGTGTTCGTAGTGGATAATCGGATGCAGGCGCATCTGCGTCCGATAGTCGCGGGCGCTCAAGTTGGAGGCGATACCGTGATTGAGCATGGCATCGAAGCTGGCGAAACCGTCGTTACCGACGGGCAGATTCTGCTTGCTCCAGGCGCCCGGGTGAAAATTAGAAGCTCGCTTTGAACGGTGGAAAAAGTTTTGTCGCAGTTGCTTCTGGATGGGCCCGGGCAGGGTGACGCCGAATAGGACGTAAAGGCCAGATGAACCTAGCGGAAATTTTTATCCGACGCCCCGTGATGACAACGCTGGTGTCGCTGGCGGTTGTCATCTTCGGGGTCAGTGCTTACCGCTTCTTGCCGGTCAGCGACCTGCCTAACGTCGACTATCCGACCATCCTCGTGAACGCGACTCTACCGGGGGCAAGCCCGGAGATGATGGCGTCCGCCGTTGCCACTCCACTCGAACGGCAATTCTCGACCATCGCCGGCGTGGCACAGATGACTTCGACCAGCACGCAGGGCGAAACCAGTATCACGCTCCAATTTGAACTGACGCGCAATCTTGATGCGGCGGCCCAGGACGTCGAATCGAAAATCTCGGCGGCTGAGTCGCAATTGCCAACCGGGATGCCGAGTCCGCCTTCGTATCAGAAGGTTAATCCTTCCGACAACGCCATCATCTACATCGGGATGAGTTCCTCGACGCTGCCGCTTGCGACCGTCGACCGCTATGCAGAAACCTATCTGGGCGAGCGGATCTCGATGATTGCCGGGGTCGCGCAAGTGCAGGTCTACGGCTCGCAGAAATACGCCGTGCGGATCCAACTCGATCCGTTGGCGATGGCGTCGCGCTCGATTGGCATTAATCAGGTTGCGGATGCGGTGCGCAATGCCAATGTAGACCTGCCGGTCGGCACTCTCTACGGTCCGCACCAGGCATATACCGTTCAAGCCAATGGGCAACTAACCGACGGCGCGGCGTACCAGTCAGTAATCGTTGCGTTTCGAAACGGAATGCCGGTGCGGCTCAACCAGGTCGGCCACGCTTTCGACAGCGTGCAGAACAACAAGGTTGCCGGATGGGTGCGCGGCAAGCGCGCGGTGGTGCTTGCGATTCAGCGGCAGCCTGGCACCAACACGGTAGAAGTAGTCGATAATATCAAGCGGTTGCTGCCGGTGTTCCGCGCGGAATTGCCAGCCTCGATCGAGTTATCGATTCTCTATGATCGTTCCCAGTCGATCCGGGCTTCAGTCGACGATGTGCAATTCACCCTGCTGCTGAGCATGTTCCTGGTGGTGATGGTCATCTTCCTGTTCCTGCGCAACCTCTCCGCTGCCGCCATCCCGAGCCTCGCCCTGCCCCTGGCAATTATCGGCACCTTCACGGTGATGTGGGCGCTGGATTACAGCCTCGACAATCTGTCGCTGCTGGCAATTGTGCTGTCGGTCGGTTTCGTCGTCGACGACGCCATCGTCATGCTGGAAAACATTGTGCGCCATATGGAGATGGGCAAGGGGCCGCTTCAGGCTGCGCTCGAGGGCTCAGGCGAAATCGCATTCACGATTTTGTCAATGACCTTTTCGCTGGCCGCGGTGTTTATTCCGGTGCTTTTTCTGGGCGGGCTGATCGGCCGCCTGCTGCACGAATTCGCAGTGACCATTGCGTCTGCAATCCTTGTTTCGGGGTTCGTCTCGCTAACGTTGACGCCGATGTTGTGCAGCCGCTTTTTGCGGCCGCCGTCGTCGGAACATCATGGCCGGATGTATGAGATCACCGAGCGCGGTTTCGACCGGATTTTCGAGTTTTATCGCCGCTCGCTCGGCTGGGTGATGCGCCATCGGCGCATGACGATATCAGTCCTCCTCGTTACATTCGCGGGAACTCTTTGGGGCTTTTACGCAATTCCCAAAGGGTTCCTGCCGAATGAGGATTCCAGCCAGGTCGTGATGTTCACGCGCGCGGCGCAGGGGATCTCATACGACGCGATGGTGGCGCATCAGCGGGCGTTCGCGGACATGGTGATGCGCGATCCCAATGTTTTGACGTTTTTCACCGGTGTCGGTGGAGCGGGACCGGGCGGCACGCTGAACTCGGGTATCCTGTTCTGCCACCTCGTGCCGCCATCGCAACGCAAACTTTCGGTGGATCAGCTTATCAACAAATGGCGTGGCGAATTTTCGTCGATACCCGGTTTGATGGTGTTCCTGCAGAATCCTCCGCCAATTCGAATCGGAGCGCGCTTCACCGAGAGCCAGTATCAATTGACCCTGCAGAGTCCCAACACTCAAGCGTTGTACAAATATTCAACTATTCTCGAGCAGAAAGTCCGCCGGATACCTGACCTGCGCGGCGTCAGCAGTGACCTCGAAGTTAACAATCCGCAAGTCTATATCGACATCGATCGGGATAAGGCGCATTCGCTGGGCCTGACGGCGCAGACCATCGAGAATGCGCTGGCGTTGGCGTACGGCTCGGAGCAAATCTCAACGATTTACACACCCGAGGATGAATATTGGGTTGAGATGGAACTGGAACCTCAATATCAGGCCGACCCCCGCGCTCTGCGTCTGCTCTACGTCACCGCCGCTGATGGCCAACTCGTACCGCTCGATACGGTCGCGAAAGTCAGCCGCACAGTCGGCGCGCTGTCGGTCAACCATTCGGGACAGCTTCCTTCGGTGACGATTTCCTTCGATATTGGCCCCGGGGCCTCGCTTGGCAAGGTGCTGCAGGAAATTAACTCGGTGGCGTCGGATACTTTACCTGCCAGCATTACCTATAGTTTTTCCGGCGCAGCGCAAGAGTTCCAATCGTCATTCAGCAATCTCGGAATCCTGCTGGGGATGGCCATCCTGGTGATCTACCTGGTGCTCGGCATCCTCTACGAAAGTTTCATCCATCCAATCACGATTTTGTCGGGGTTGCCGGCCGCTGGTTTCGGCGCATTGCTCAGTCTGATGGCGTTTCATCTCGAACTGGACTTGCTCGGGTTTGTCGGCATCATCATGCTGGTTGGCCTGGTGAAAAAGAACGCGATCATGATGATCGACTTCGCGCTCGACGCCGAGCGCAAGGAGGGCAAGAGCGCAGCCGATGCGATCTACCAAGGCTGCCTGATTCGCTTCCGTCCGATTATGATGACCACGATGTCGGCCTTAATGGGTACGCTCCCAATCGCTATTGGCCTGGGTGCCGGCGCCGAGTCGCGCCGGCCGCTCGGAGTGGCGGTGGTCGGCGGTCTCCTGTTCTCGCAACTGCTGACGCTGTATATCACTCCGGTCGTTTACACCTACATGGATCAGTTCCATCAATGGCTCGGCGGGTTTGCGCGCAGACCCGAGCCGCAAGAGCTTACGGCGGCCGCGCGCCGCACGGAACAGCGTGAACGCCGCCGCGCCGCGATATCATGACGAATTGGAGGTCGCGGCTTCGCCGGGAAACACGTGCTCATAGCTGCGCTCCGCACGAAATGCTGCTGCGGCCGGATTGGACGGCTGTTGGTCGCGCGGGCCGAGGTCAAGAATCATGCATTTGATTGAACCGCCGCCCTTGGCCAGGAATTCGCTGACATTGATCAAAACCGGTTCAACCGAACGAGTGCGAATCTCGCTAATCAGTTCGTTGGTAATTCCTTCAGGCATGAACAAGTACATCCTGCCGCCGTTGTCAATCTGAAACGAATTGGCAGCGTACAGCGAGGCGTCGTGCTCCGAAAGTTCGATCAGGCGATTGCCAAATGCCTGGCGCAAGCGCTCGCGCGACTGCATCGTGAGACCGGCCATGTATGCGAGCAGGAACTCGCGCTCCACTCCAAACGAGCACAGCACAGTATCGCCGTGGTAATGCGCCTCCAGGCAGAGTTCGAGCTCGAGCACCGGGCGCTCGCCGACGATGAGGCGCAACTCGTCAAGGGCGGCAGTCTCTGAACGAAACCCGTAGATGCGCTTCCAGGGCGGGATGCCAAAGCGTGGCACGAAGCGCTGCCGCTCTATCATTCCATGAGTAAACAACATGAAGCGGCCTGCTGGAAAGAAGTCGGCTTCGCCCTCGAAACGCGCCTGGATATCGTGCGTCTTGTAGCCCATGGCGCTAATAAAGGGGCGGTAGATCTCGCGTTCCGCAGCTCGCGTGGGTAGCAGGTGCGCCAGGTAAAAGGTCTTCTCCGCGGTTGATACTCCATCTGGAAAGCGAAAATCCAGCGGATACAAAAATCCGGCGTTGGCAGGATAGACGAGTCCCGAAAGCTGCGGGTGCGGCTGAATCACGCACACCTCGGTCCCGTGGGCGGCAAATCCGCGAGCGAGCGAATGCCATTGGCGATACGCGCTCGTCGAGTTCACCCGCCTGCGGATCCCCAGCACATTGCGAGTATGGGGATTGGCACCGCCGTGTACTCCGAAGTGCTTCGGGTCGCCCATCAAAATAGTTCGCGACATCGGGGATTCAGTGTTTTATGGGTGATTCACCCCGCATCCGCGTCGTATGGATCGAAAAGGCGAAACAATCGAAGAGCGAGAATGCCTGGCTCTCGCTCCTCGTTTATCCGCCTCGTGGCGCAAAGCATTCCTGCCTGCGCTAACTATTTGCGGTCGAGTTCAGTCAACATTTCGACTTGAGGACGGCCGTCGAGCAAGTTAGCAATGCGTCCGCCCATTTCCTTCATGTGTTCGGTCTTGCGATGATTATCAAACGCGGCCTGATCCGCATAAGTCTCGTACCAGACGAACTGCGTCGGATCGTCGTTGGCTTTGTGCAGGATGTAAGCCTGACAGCCGGGCTCCGCTGCGCGGACCTTCTTGATCATGTCGTGGAAGGCCTGTTCAAGCTGACCCTCGCTGCCCTGTTTTGCTTTGATCCTGGCGATAAGAGTGACTGACATCGGATTCTCCTTATGTGAGACAGGCTCCAGCCTGTCGATGCTGATTCCCAACGCCGTCATAGCCGCCCATCAGGGTTTTTTCAAGTTTTCGGCAACCCGTTCGTCAAGGCCTTCCTCGCGCAACTACAGCACGGGAACGTGCCATTTAACATGCCAACCGGTCATTGCTAATTTTACAAGCTGATCCTGACACGTGGAGGAGTACGGGATGATCGGCTTTGACCTCACAGAGCAGCAGCAGGAATTGAAAGCGCTCGCGCGCCGATTCAGCGAACAGGAAATAATCCCGCGAGCGCGTGACTACGATGAAGGCGAAGGCTTTCCTCGCGATATCTGCGAAAAAGCATTTGCTGCTGGGTTGATGAACCTCGGGGTGCCCGGGGAGTTAGGCGGACCTGGACTCGGCGTGCTGGATTCGAGCTTGATTCTTGAAGAACTGAACTACGGCTGTGCCGGCATCGCTAATTTCGTTGGCGCGAACGAGCTAGGGACATTGCCAGTCGCGATCGCAGCAAATGCGCGGCAGCAGCGTACCTACCTCTCCCCGATGCTCGAGAAGCTGACGTTCTGCGCATTCGCGATTACCGAGCCCGGCGCCGGCTCCGATATCGCCGCGCTCAGCACTACGTACAGGCGCGAAGGTGATTCCTTCATACTCAACGGCACCAAGCACTTTATCTCGAATGGCTCGGTTGCCGATTGGCTGGTCACGTTTGCCACTTATGACAGACGCCTCAAGCACAAGGGAATCTCATGCTTTTTATTCCCCGCCGAGTTGACGGGCATCACCCGCAATCGTATGCATGGCAAGCTGGGTCAGCGCGCCGCAGACACCGGGGAGATCATCTTTGATGAGGTGCGGATCCCGGCTGACGCGCTGGTCGGTGCGGAAGGCGAAGGCTTCAAGTACGCGATGGCGACCTTTGATCGCAGCCGTCCCGAAATCGGTGCAATCGCGATTGGCATTTCGCAACGCGCGCTCGACGAATGCCTCAAATACTCGCGTCAGCGCAGCGCCTTCGGGCAACCGATTGCAAATTTTCAGGCGATCCAATTCATGATGGCCGACATGGCAGTTGAGATAGAGGCGATGCGCCTGCTCACGTACAAGGCGGCGTGGCTGGTCGACCGCGGTCAGGCGCCTAATACGATTTCCAGCTACGCGAAATTGTTCAGCGCCGACGCCTGCATGAAAATCACGACCGACGCGGTCCAGATTTTCGGCGGCTATGGCTACATGAAGGAATATCCGGTAGAGAAGCTGATGCGCGATGCCAAGCTGTTACAAATCTACGAGGGCACCTCGCAAATCCAGCGGGTCGTGATCGCACGCGATTTATTGAAGCCGTAAGACCATTTTCGCATAGTGACTGATCGAGGCAGAAATCGATGGCAGAAAATGGTAACAGCAAGCAATCGGCACTGGCGGGCGTCAGAATCATCGATTTAACCTGGCTGCAGGTGGGACCACAGGCAACTCGCATCCTGGCGAGTTTCGGTGCCCAGATAATCCGTATCGAATGGCGTCACCCGGCGGCTGTCGACTTTCTGCGCCATATGCAGCCGTTCGCGCCTGATCACGCAACGGTGCAGGGCGGGCGCAGCCAGGGAGCCGCGCGCAGCCATGGTATTCGCGGGAACTTCGATCGCGGCGGGTATTATAACAATACCAATCCAGGTAAATACGGCATCACGCTCAACCTGAACCATCCCAAAGGACGCGATCTCCTGCGCAGGATGGTGCGGAAGGCCAACGCAATCTGTGAGAACTTCAGCCCGGGCCAAATGGACAAGTGGGAACTGGGCTACAGCGAACTGCGCAAGCTGAATCCCGGGCTCATCTACATGCAGACAACCGGGGTCGGCAAATTCGGAATTTATAAGAACTACGTTAGCTACGGACCGACTGCGCAAGCGATGTCAGGCCTGACTTTTATGTCTGGTTTGCCCGAGCCTCATCCGCCGGCCGGATGGGGCTACTCATACCTGGACCACTCCCCCGGTTATTTCGGCGCGATGCTGATGATGGCGGCGCTGCACCGTCAACGCCAAAACGGGGTCGGCGCTTACATTGACCTGTCGCAGACCGAGACCGGCATTATGCTTACTGGCACTGCACTGCTCGAATATCAGTTAACCGGCAAGCCGACCGTGCGCTATGGCAACCGGATGCCATATCTGGATTGGTCGCCTCAGGGCGCCTACCGCTGCAAGGGCGAAGACAACTGGATAGCCATTTCGGTTCAATCCAACGAACAGTGGCGCAGCCTGGTTGAGGAAATCGGCTCGCCGCGATGGGCGCTCGATCCAAAATTCGCCGACGCTGCCGGGCGCAAGGCAAACGAAGACGAACTTGACCGGCAGCTCATTTCCTGCACAGTTCTCGAGGACCGCTATGATCTTATGATGCGGCTGCAGGCCCGCGGGATTCCGGCGGGGGTCGTTCAGAAGGCGCCTGACCGTTTCGATAGCGATCCGCAACTCAAAGCCCGCGGCTATTTCGTGGACCTGCCTCACAATGAGATTGGTACATGGCCGATAGAAGGGTTTCCCGCTAAACTGTCTCGTTCTCCTGCCGAGGTTGGCGGACTCACCGGACGGGCGTCGCCGAAGCTGGGCGAGGACAACGATTACGTTTACCACGAACTCTTCGGGTTGACGGCCGATGAACTGGCCGCGTTCAAGCAGGAGGACGTGATTTGACTAGGCGGAGGGAAGCGGAGCCGAGCACACCAGTGGAGCGAAGCAAAACGAGCAAACGAATTTGCCAGTTCGGCCCGCTTGCGGATCGTTTGGAGGTGCGTTTGCTCAGAAGGAGTCTGCCAACGGCACGCAAGGGCCTATTGAACCGTGCGCATAAAAAATAGCACAAGCCTCGGCTCCTCGCTTAATAAATTGGTATTGCTGGAGATCGGCAACGAGCTGGGCGACTATGCGGCGATGTTGTTGGCAGGCTTTGGTGTCGATGTTATGAAGCTGGAGCCGCACGAAGGTTCGCCATCACGGCGGATCGGACCGTTTGCGGACCGCAATCCGGAACAGAGTATTTTTTTCTGGCGCTACAATCTGAACAAGAAAAGTGCAGTGTTTGATTTAGACCATTCGGCGGCGCGGCCGTTGCTCGCCCAAATGGCGGCGAGAGCCGATATTGTGCTGCTCTCGGGCGAGGTCGAGACGGTCGAACAACGGCTTGAGTTGTGGCGTGAGCTCGCGCAACAGAATCCATCATTAATCATTTGCGCTATCACTCCCTTCGGACTATCGGGACCGTATCGCTCGCTGAAGTCGACCGATCTCACGCAGATGGCAATGGGCGGGATAATGGCCGTATGCGGCTACGACCCTGACGCCAATCTTAAATATGACACACCGCCGATCGCACCGGCGATGTGGCATGCCTACCATATTGCGGGTGAATACGCCGGCATCGCGATGATAGCGGCGGTGAATTTTCGCGATCTGAGCGGAGAGGGACAGTTTATTGACGTGTCGGTCCATGAAGCAGTGAACACGTGTACTGAGATCGCGATTCCGACCTATGTCTACAATGGACAGGTGGTGCTGCGGCAGACCGCGCGTCATGCATTTCCCCACATTACTCAGTTCCGGCTGTCAAAAAGCTGCGACGATGTTTACATGCTGGCGAGCCTCAGCCCCTTCGAACGCGAGGCGCGCGCATTCGCTGAATTAGCCGATCAGGTCGGCATGGAGCATGTACTCAAAACTCCAGAATATAAACAACTCGAGAAAGAGGATTCACACGCCGCGTATACGTACCGCAACGATCTAATCGAGCAACTCGTTGCGCGTCTGCCGGCGCAGGAAGTGTTCGAACGGGCGCAGGCGCTGGGTCTCGCCTGGTCACCAATACGGCGGCCGGAAGATAACTTGACCGATGTGCATTTCAACGCGCGCCACAGCTTCGCCGCGATTCATCATCCGGAACTCGGCCGTGACTTGCTCTATCCAGGCACTGTCGCCAGCGACGGTGACCAACCGCACATGAATTACACCCGGCGCGCACCAGGCCTTGGGGAACATACCAGCCAGGTGCTCGAATGGAGTGGCTGCGCTCGTGGTGAGATTGAAAAATTACGCACCCTCGGCGTGATTTAGGAGTCGGTGGCTACCTGGCGTTGGTCGCTCACCGGTTCGCGATGGGCTGCACTCCCGGCGGAGCGCCGAGCCGGAGCGGCTCTTCGGCATCGATGAGCTCCAGGTGTCCACAATCAACGATCGCCGCTGTCACGTCGATTATTAGATGCCCGTGCAGACGATCCCTCAACAACGAATCCGCCTCCTCCCGGGGCGATAGAGAAGTGAAGGCGGCAGCAGGCGAGAACAGGGTGGCGCTTGGAACGCCCGTCTGCCTAGCCGGGGGCTTTGCCTTGGGGCCAGCTCGGCACGCCGGCATCGAGCGGAACCTTCGCGGTTTTGAGATACCCGGCGATCATGCGCCAAAAGCCAGCGACCAGCAGAAGTTCGACCAATTCCTCGTTGGAGAAGGCCTTCTGCAACGTGCTCCAGGTCTCGGTCGAAACTTCCGAATTATCCAGTAGCTCGTCCGCCATCCGTATCACGGCGCGGTCGGTTTCGTCGTACGCATGGCAGTTGCCGGGATCGCGCACGCCCAGGATTTCCTCATCGGTCATTTTGAGGTCGCGCGAGACCCGGACGTGCTGACAAAACTCGTACTCCGACCTCGTGCGCCAGCCATTGCGCAAAATCACCAACTCGCGCGCTCGCGCGTTGACGGTATTATGAAACATCAGGGTGCGTAGCAACTCGGCCACAGCACCCGCGGCGCGGCTGCTATGCAGCATCACCCGAAAAGCATTAAGGCTGGAAAACCTGTCGTCGAGTCCGGCCTCTTTGCCACGTCGAATTGCTTCGTCTACAGGCAGTAATGGTATCATGAAGCTCTCCTCGATAGCCTTTTAGCCGACCAACGACAGGATTGCCAACGCCTGCTGCGGCATTGGCTCATTGCTCGGGCGCTATGCGCGTGAGATTCTATTTGCTGAACGATGGGTGTTGACCTGCCATCTACAACGATCAGAAGTAGAGGCGCACGCCGAATCCGAATTGCGCGCGTATCACTCAGCGTGCTCCTGGTTATCTTCTGCGGCTGCACTGCGGTCAATCCGATGATCGCGCAAAGCTGGCCCAAAACTGCCCAGCAGCGGGCTCAGGAAATTGAGCCAATGCTCGACACCGCGGGGTTCCAGTCCCTACCCGCCTCCAGCCCCCAGCAGAAGAACCGCCTGAAGGCGTTACCTTCGATGAAGCTGGGCTATTATCTTGACCAGCACGGTGCAGCGAACTACTGGCTCGCCGATCCGGATTATTGTGGGTGTCTCTTTCATGGCGATGAGGCCGCCTATCAACGCTATCAGGTGTTGAAAAAGGATAACCAGACTGCGGAGAATGATCGGCAAGCGTTGCAGGCGCAACGTTATCAGCAACCGTTCGGACCATGGGGGCCATCGGGATTGGGGCCGGGAGTTGGTTTTGGCTTTGGTCCTGGAGGGGGCTTTGGCGGCGGTTTCGGGTTCTCGCTCTGACCTGACCGTTGGGCTGCCTGACGAAGTTTAAATCAAAAGCATCACGGCAAAGCGGGCCGCCTTAGATGGTGGTCGTGATCGGCACGAATCTGAATGCTCGTGCCGAGTTGTTCACGACCGACGTGCGCAATGCGAGTCGGTGTCGCTCGTATTCGGGGGAGCACCGTGTTTTCCGCGCCGCTACACGGCCGCGGCTCCGAAGCTCCGCGATGCCTCCAACTCCCGTTCTTGAGGTGGTGGAAGCATCAGGGAGGGCGCTTACCGGGAAATATTCAAAAAAAGGTGGTAAGGTCGAGCACGATGCCAGGAGGGTCGTGCGATGGCCTACGATATTTTGATCGAAAACGCGAAAATCTGTGACGGCTCGGGTGCATCTGCCTACGTTGGGTCGGTCGCTATCGAGTCTGGAAAGATTGTTGCAGTCGGGACCGTCACCGGAATCGCCCGGCGCAAGCTAAGCGGCCAGGACCTCGTCGTCGCGCCCGGCTTTATCGATCCGCATACCCATTATGATGCGCAGATTTGCTGGGACCCGCTGCTGACGTCGTCGTGCTGGCACGGAATAACAACGGTGCTGATGGGAAACTGCGGAGTAGGCGTTGCGCCATGCCGTCCGGCGGATAAAGAGATCGTTGCCTGGGACCTCGTCAATGTCGAAGCACTGCCTTACGAGGTGCTGATCCGAGGAGCGTCCTGGGACTGGGAGAGCTTCGGCGACTATCTCGCCTCGATTGCACGGCGCGGAATTGCCCTGAATGCGGCTTTCCTGGTGCCGCTCTCGGCCCTGCGTTTCTACGTCATCGGCGAAGAAGCCTCCGAACGGGCCGCAACGCCGGCCGAAATCGAGCAGATGGCGCGCCTGTTTCGTGACGCGATGAACGCCGGCGCCTACGGTTTTTCGCTCAGCACGATCAGGCGGCATATGGGATTCCAGGGCAAGCCGCTCGCCAGCCGGCTCGCCGGTAAAGACGAACTGGCGGCGCTATGCCATGTCATGCGCGAGCTGAATCGTGGGGTCATTGAAATAGCTTTGATGAAGCAGATCGGCACGCTGGCAGACGACGAACTCGATCTGCTGTTGCACCTCGCCCACGAAAGCCAACGGCCGGTAACCTGGCTGGCGCTGCTCGACATGCCCGGAATGGGCGACGCCAACGAGCGCATCCTCGAACGCGTGCGCCCATTCATGCAACAAGGTCTGCGCATCCCGCCCCAGGTAACGCCGCGGCCGGTTAAGATGTACTACGATCTGCGCACTCCTTCGTTGTGCGGCGAGATGCCTTCGTGGCGGCCGGCGTTCAATCGTTCCCGCGAGGAGCAGGCCGCACTGTATCGTTCAGACCGTTTTCGCGAACAATTCCGAGATGACCTGCAGGCCCGCCGCGGTGCTTTCTTCAATGGGCAGTGGGATGCGGTGACGGTGGCGAAAGTAACCAGGGACGAGCATAAGCCGCTGCTCAACAAGAGCATTCGCCAGGTTGCCGAACTCCAGCACAAGCATCCAGTGGATGCATTTCTCGACCTTGCAATTGCTGAAAACCTGGAGCTGGGGATAACAGTCGAGTTGATCAACGCCGACCATGACGCGGTAGCCAGATTGATCAACCGCCCCGAAGTGATGATCGGACTCTCCGACGCGGGCGCGCACGTCAGCCAGCATTGCGAAGCCGGTTCGCCCACTTACATGCTGCGCGAATGGGTATACAACAGCCCGGTGATGAGTCTGGAGACGGCGGTTAAGCGAGTAACTTCCGAGCCTGCCGACTTCCTGGGTCTGAGAAACAAGGGACGCATTGGTGCCGGGATGGATGCCGACCTGGTAGTATTCGATCCAGCTACAGTTGGTACTCAACCGCTCGAATGGGTTAACGATCTGCCAGGCGGTGCCCCTCGCTTGATCGAACGCTCGCAGGGAATCATCTGGAGCATAATAGGCGGCCAAGTGGTATTCGCCAACAATGAGTATCAAGGCATTACGCCGGGCAGAGTATTGATGCCGGCAGCTTGAGCCGTGGCGGCGTCCAGGTGACTGCTGTCAGGAGAATACGATGAGCGCTGATTACGACGTAATCACGGTTGGCGGCGGACTCGGCGGCGCGGCGGTGGCAAAAGTGCTCGCCGAGCACGGCCAGCGCGTGCTCGTGGTCGAGCGCGAGACGCAGTTCAAGGATCGCATCCGCGGCGAGTGGATTGCGCCGTGGGGCGTCGCCGAGGCGCAGCGTATCGGGCTCTACGACACGCTGATCGAAAGGTGTGCACACGAAGCACCTTATTTCGAGACTGTGGGCATGGGACCAGCTAGCGACCTCAGAGTCACCACGCCGCAGCATCTACCTGCCCTGACGCTCTATCATCCCGCGATGCAGGAGGCAGCGCTCGACGCCGCGCGCAATGCGGGTGCGGAGATCTGGCGAGGTGCCTCGGCGCGCGAGGTCTATCCGGGCGAGCCTTCGCGGGTCTCGGTTGAGCGCGACAGCCAGGTTCGTAAACTCACCTCCCGAATGGTGGTGTGCGCCGACGGCCGCAGTTCGGCGGGAAGAGGATGGGGTGGCTTCACTAACGTACGCGGGAAGCCGAAATTGCTCGGTGCGGGCGTGCTCTTCGAAAATCTCTCAATCGACGCCAGTACCAGTGTCCAGATGGTCAATCCTTTCCTTGGGCGCATCGCTTATCTTTTTCCGCAAGGCGCAGGCCGCGGTCGCGCCTACCTCATGTACGAAAAAGAGCTGCCGCGGTTGCAGAGCGAGAATGACAGCTCTCGCTTTGTCGATGAGTGCGTGAAAACCGGAATCCCGCACGAAATGTATGCTGGCGCGAGGCAAATTGGGCCGCTCGCAAGCTTCGACATGACCGAGAACTGGGTCGAACACCCTTATCGATCCGGACTCGCGCTGCTCGGCGACGCAGCCGGATCGAGCGACCCGAGCTGGGGCCAGGGCCTGAGCCTGACGATGCGCGACGTGCGCGTGCTCTCAGAAAACCTGCTTGCCGGTAACGATTGGGACCGCGCCGGGCACGAATATGCGGACGCGCGGGATCGATATTTCAAGACTGTGATTACGGTTGGAGATTGGTTCTTCGATCAATTTCTGGCACGCGGCCCTGAAGCCGACAATCGCCGTCAGCGCGCATTCCCGTTGATGATGACCGAGCCGGAACGCGTCCCCGATCATTTTGTTAGCGGCCCCGACCTGCCTTGCGACGATCGGGTCCGGCAGCGCTTTTTCGGCGAGATTTAAGGCCGTGGCTATGAATTTAAATAGTGCAAGAGCTTGTCCCGGGCTCACGACTGTACGGTGGACAAGCCGCCGGCATGCGGCAGAGAGTAAATTAGCAAATTCAATCTAACACCTGGCGCCGGTGGAATAGAGTTACGAGATGACGAAGCAGATTCGTCTCAATGCGTTTGACATGAATTGCGTCGGCCACTTGTCAGCCGGCCTTTGGACTCATCCGCGCGACCGCGCTCATACCTACAAGGATTTGGAATACTGGATCGAGCTGGCGAAACTGCTGGAGCGCGGCAAGTTCGACGGGATCTTTCTCGCCGATGTGCTTGGCGTCTATGACGTTTATGGCGGTAACGCGAATGCCGCACTGCGCCAATGCGCCCAGGTGCCAGTGAACGACCCCGTGCTGCTGATACCGGCAATGGCGACCGTCACCGAGCATCTCGGCTTTGGCGTCACTTGCACCCTGTCGTTCGAACCGCCGTACCAATTCGCGCGGCGGATGTCGACCCTTGATCACCTCACCCGGGGCCGCGCCGGATGGAATATAGTAACCGGCTATCTTGACAGTGCCGCGCGTGGCACCGGTCTCGACGCGCAGACGGCTCACGACTTGCGCTACGACATCGCCGACGAATATATGCAGGTGGTATACAAGCTCTGGGAGGGCAGTTGGGAAGACGATGCGGTGGTGCGCGACCGTGAAAATGGAATATTCGCCAACCCCGAAAAGGTTCATAGCATTCATCACGAGGGCAAATATTATCGGCTCGACGCAATCCATCTCTGCGAGCCGTCACCACAGCGAACGCCGGTCCTCTACCAAGCCGGTGCTTCAAGCCGAGGCCGCGAATTCGCCGGGAAACATGCGGAATGTGTTTTTCTGAGTGGCTCCAAGCCGGTGGTAGCATCAAGCGTCGCCGATATTCGCCGCCGCGCGGCGCTTCATGGACGCGACCCGGCCGAAATTTTGATGTTCACATTGATAACTGTGATCGTCGGCACGAGCGAGGCGGAGGCGCAGGCCAGGCTTGAAGAGTACCGCCGTCATATAAGCCCGGAAGGGGCTCTCGCTTTGCTCTCGGGATGGACGGGAATAGACTTCTCGCAGTACGCACTCGACGACCCGATCAGCTACGTCAAGAACGACGCCATTAACTCTGCCGTCGAAGCGTTCACGCGCAATGCGGGCAGAAAATGGACCGTAAGAGAACTAGTTGACTATGGAGGCCTTGGCGGCCCGGCGCCGACAATTATCGGCTCTCCAAGCCAGGTAGCTGACGAGTTGGAGTCGTGGGTTAACGAGACCGATGTTGACGGCTTCAACCTTGCTTACATAGTCACTCCCGAAAGTTTTAGTGACTTCGTCGAGTTGGTAGTGCCCGAGTTGCAACGCCGTGGTGTGTACAAACTCGATTACCGCGCCGGCACACTACGCGAGAAGTTATACAGCTCAGGGCGTTCACGCCTGCCCAACAATCATCCGGCTGCAAGTTATCGCTATAGATGCGATGCTGCTTCGCCCTAACGCCGGTTTCGAAAATGCACCGCCATCTCCTCGAAACCGAACAGCGACTCCGACAGCGTGCTCGGTCGCCGCACCGCCAATCTCACCTACCGCGAAGAGATTGTGCTAAGGGTAATCGGTGGGGAAGGACCTCACTTCGGCCGGCCACTGCGTTGGGGTTGAGCAAACCCGGCCGCAGAGTCTGCCTTGGAAAGGGTTGCCGCGGTGCCACTGGCGGAGGCCGATTCGGTCGCAGTGCTGAGCCAACGCCGAGCGAAGCCGCCCGACGCCCTAAACAGGGGCGAAGGGAAACAAGTTCGCGAGGTAAGCCACGAAAACATAAGAGATAGATGAAAAAAGAGGAGCAGGCTATGAAGTACGAAGTCATCTCAGCCGATTGCCATATCGATTTGATCTGGCTTCCGCCCGACCTTTTTACCTCGAATGCCCCCAAGGAGCTTAAGGACCGGATGCCGTACGTCACCGACAGTTCCAAGGGTCCGCGATGGGTGTCAAAAAACGGCGGCAACTTCGGCCTGATGAACGGGATGGGTTCGGCCGGGCGGGAGTACGTGCCCGGAGAGATCCATCGCTCCGACCGGATGGCTTCAACCGGTCTCTACGATGACGGCCGCAAAGGTATTCGCCGCCTTACCGATCCCGACTTGCGTCTCAAGGATCAGGAGCGCGACGGTGTGCAGGCTGAGGTGCTGTACGGTATCCTCGGCGCCAGCATGCGGCTGAACGACGACGAGGCGGCCACCGAGATGTTGCGGATTTACAACGAGTGGCTTACCGATTTCGGCCGCACTCACCCTGAGCGTTACGCTCCGCTCGCCTGCATCCCGAGTCACGATATCAATGCCGCGGTTGACGAGGTCCATCGGGTAGCCAAGGCCGGCGTCGCCCGAGGTCTCGAGATCGCCAATCGGATCGGCATGAAGCCGCTCTACGACCCGTGGTGGAACCCCTTATGGGACGCGGCAGCGGAAACCCGATTGCCGATACATTTACATACGATCGGCGGCGGCCTGCCGGATTTCAACAAGCTGGAACCTAAGGTGCAGCGTGCAGCCTTCGCCGCCGCCATTTCGAGTTTCCAGATGTACATGGCAATGCCTCTGATGTCGCTTATCTTCGCCGGCGTGTTGGAGCATCATCCGGAAATACGAATTGTCATTGGCGAAAGCGGCATCGGCTGGATTCCCTATATTCTCGACCACATGGATTTGGAATGGGAGGACCAGTTCAAGGATCTCGACCTCAAGATGAGGCCGAGTGACTATTGGCGGCGGCAGGGTTATGCGACGTATCAGACCGATCGCATCGGTATCAAGATGATCGATGAGATCGGCGAGGATAACATCATGTGGGGTTCCGATTTCCCGCATCCCGACGGCGTCTGGCCTGATTCGCAAGAATACATTCAGCGCGAACTGGGCCATTTGCCACAGAGCGTCCGGCGCAAAGTAATTTGCGAGAATGCGGGCAAGCTTTATGGCTTCCTGCCGAATTGAACCAAGTACTTGCTCAAGCGGCGGCAGTGTCTGGTAAATCGCGATAAGAGCGGCGCGCCTCGTTTGTCATTCCGCAGAAGTGGAAGGAGCGCTCGCCGGCGGCCGTTCGTAGGCGGAGTGCCCAGCAGCTATTTCTTTCGGCAAATCGTGATACCGTCTGCAATCGGCAGCATCACCACGTCGACTCGACTATCGCTGGGCAGGAAATCATTCAGTGCGCGAATCGCGCGTGTGTCAGGGCTCTGATTGCGCGGATTGAGCACCTCGCCGCTCCATAGCACGTTATCAATCAGTATCAAGCCGTTGGGGCGAAGGCGTTTGAGAATTTCGTCGTAGTAACTTCGATAATAGCCTTTGTCAGCATCGATAAAGGCAAAATCGAAAATCTCGTTCGCGGGCAGGGCACGGAGCGTGTCCAGCGCGGGGGCGAGCTTGAGGGTGATCTTACGCGACAGTCCGGCCTTTTCCCAGTAACGCTGCGCGATTGCGGTCCATTCCGCGCTGATATCGCAGCATAGTAGCGTCCCATCAGGCGGCAGTGCGCGTGCGATGCATATCGCGCTGTAACCAGTGAACGTGCCAAGCTCGACCGCATGGCGGGCGCCAATCGCGCGCGCCAGGATCGTCATAAAGGTCCCCTGCTCCGGCGAGATTTGCATCATAGCGACCCCGCCCATCCGACTCGCCGTCTCGTCCGCAAGTTCCGCCAGCAGAGCGTCGTCATCGCTATGCGCGATCAGATAATTGTGGAGCTCAGGGGTCAGCCTGAGAAATTTTCCATCCGCCATGAAAACAAGTTATCGCGCCGCGACCACGAGTTCCATCTGCAGCCTCTGTTCGAACGGCGAACAGACGCGCCGGTTTCGTGGCAGGCGCCTCATGTAAACGCGAGTCTTTGGCGGCGTTCCTGGTGGCGGCGGATGATACGGTACAGCTCATAAGCGTGGCGCTCCAGCACGTTCAATAGACGGCGCTCGTCGAGTCCTGCGCCATTAATCATTGGCGCATAATTGATACTAATAGGCGCCGCGCTGCGTGGTGCAATCGGTGCGGGTGCGGACGTGTTACGGCCAGTGCTCCTCGGCGTCAATCTCGCGAACCACATTCCCGCTGGCGGCATTCGAGCCGATGTTTTCCCCCGCACCTCTAACGGTCCCGTGTGAAAGGTGCAGCAACTGCGTGCGGCTCATCGCGCCACGATGCGCCCTAATTCGTGCGCCCAATTCGTACGGCATATAATTGGATTCTTTAATGCGCTACTCGAACTCCAGGCGATTGCGGCGATTGAGCTTGCTATCGATGATGTGCATCAGCTCGTCCGCGTGCTGGCGCGCAGCCTTAACCCACTCACCCGGCGTGGCGCCGTTAATGGTCGGGGAATAGTTCACGTTGATCGTTATCGATCCGGTCGGTCGCTCACCGGGCGCTTCGCGCCCACCTCTCCCGACAGGGAGAGGGAGAGGCATTGAGCGGAGTTCCGGCGGCGGCACCCTCACCCTTCCCTCTCCCGCAACGAAGCGGGCGAGGGGCATTGCTGTTGCGACGCCGAAATGCAGGGCAGTCACCGCAGCGGCTGCTACCGGCGCCAGCGCGACAAACGGGGAGTGGATCATCGGGGCGGCCGCGATCCCGGCCGCCATCGTGATTGATGCCGCGATCGCCGGCGCGGATTTGATGTGCTTGGCGAGTTCTTCGCCTAGATGGAAATGCAGGACGGCTTCGCGCAGCGGTCCGTAGGCTGGCGGCGAGTGAAAATGGAAGAAGCCGCCGATTTTCTCGGCGAGCTGCTCTGCGGCCTTGACCGGCCATTCGGCGGCCGCGAGGATACCTTCGCCCAAGGCCTTGACCAGGTTCTCGCCCGCATTTTTCATCCAGTCCGCGGCATCGGCGAAAATTGTTTTGACATCGTCCCACAACCTGACGAAGAAGCCTTTGACCGCGCTCCAATGCTCGTAAATCTCGTACGCGGCAACGGCGAGCGCGGCGACTCCCACGACGATGCCACCAATCGTCAGCGCGGTCGGCGCCAACGCCGCATTGAGCAGCGATTGCGCGCCGGTCCACAGATTGGTGGCGCTGACTATGGCCGCAATCGCGTCTTTGGCATACATGAACCGCAGCGCGATTGACTCGAAGTCCAGCGCCTTGATCGCCCACTGTGCCGCCTGCAGTCCCTCCCCCGCGAAGATCGAGATTGTGCCGAGCGCGGAGAGCGCCTGCACGCCGTGATAGGCAGCTCCGCCCAGGCCGGTGAGCGCAATGGCCGCCACAGCGGCAATCTTCGAATGATTTTCGATGTGCTTGGATAAGTCCTGGACCGCGTCGCTTAGCAAATTAGTCGCGCGCGCCTGTATGCCCAGCGCCGGGCTGCTGAGCCCGTCGGCAAGATTCGACCAGTTCTGATGCAGCCGCTGGGTGGCGTCCGCCATGTTGGCGGTCGCAGTGCCGTAAGCCTTGCTGAGCGCTCCGCTGGAGTCGCCAATCTGCTTTTCTCGCTGTGCCACCTCGGCGAGATTATCGAGCAGCTTAAGCAGTTGCGGCCCCTGGCCACTCAGCCCCATTTCGGCCAGGTCGGCGAGCTTGTCGGTAGGTGTCCCGCTCAACTGCGATTTCAGTTGCTGCAGGGCAGCGACCAGGCCGTGCGAAAAATCAATGGTCACCTTGCCCTTGGCGACCGCCGTTTCGAGTCCCTGGATCATCGACGCGAACATGGTCGCGCCGCGTCCACCGCCCATCAGCCGCTGCGCTTCGCCCGACAGTGCCAGCACCTCGCTGAAGGGCGCGTGCGCCGCCGCGGCGCTGGCTCCCATCCGTCCAACCGCGGCGGCGAATTGATTCGCTGCCGCTGGATCGAGGCCGAAGGTCTGAATCGCTTTGGTCAGTTGATCGCCGGTGGTGGCTGAGTCCGTGCGCAGGTTAGACCACGCGACTTGAATCAGCCTGATGGTGGCATCGTTGTCGACGCCGAGGCGCTTGAGCATCGCGGTGATATCTTCCGCCCGCATCGCCTGCGCGGTGCCCTGGAAGATGCCGTGCATGCGGGTGAAGCCAGTGACCCACTCGTCAGCGGTAGTCCCCGGATGGGTGGCGGTAAACGCCAGCACCCGCTGTTTGAGTTGCTCAAGCGCGTCGCTGCCAAGGCCGGTCATGGCGGCCATCGTCGCCATGTTCTTCTGCATGTCCCGCGCGGGTTCCTGGATTGCGTCGCTCCATTCATGCAGCTTGTTGGCGCCCTCGCTTGCGAGCGCCGCAGTCAGCCCCAGACGCTGGCCGAAGCCGACCATCCGCTCACCCATGCTGCCGAGCTTTTCACCGGCCTCTTGCGCGCGATCACCGAAGTCCATCAGGCCTTGGCCGATGCCGGACAGGGTATCGCTCAGACGATCGACGGCGCTGAACAGCAGGATATGCCCGAACTTCAGGTCTGGCATTACGGTGCAAAGCCTCTTATGATTCCCGATATGGCACCCTTCTGGAGCGGCATTGCAATTGGCCTCGGCATTTCACTCGCCCTGTTTCTGGTGCTGGCTGTGCTGTTCGTCATCATCTATGTGGCCGAGTGGCTGCTAATTATCCTCGCCGCGCTGTACGTGGTAGCCCGCGACGGGATGCGAGTCGAGCGCGCGCGGATCGACGCTGCGCGGGCCAAGCTCGGGCTTCCCCCGTTTCACCGTGGGCACGAATTCCTTCTCTCAATGCGCCGTGCCTGGCGGATGATGCGTCATCCGATTCGCGAGCGGGCCTTCATCGCCGAGTCGTTCCACGCGTGGAAGAATCCCACTACCCATAAGTGGAGCGACGGTCTGTCTTAGCTGCGCGGGCTGCGCTGGCGTTGAATTGTGATGTCGGTGTCGCACCGGGTCGCGGCCTCGTGCACCTTCATCTCCATCAGCTCGGTGTTGGTAAAGCCCCATTCGATGAGGAGGGCGAAGACGGCGCGGCCGATGACAAAAAATCGCCGGCGATCTCGCGCGAGAGCAGGTCAATTATCGAGCGCGCGATGAACCAGAATGCGATTAGCGGTCCCATCCGATCCGCGAGTGCTCCTTCATTGCCAAACTTGCGCGGTCCTGCTCATCGTTGGAGCGCGGGAAGAGTCACGCCGCTCTCCACTTCGAAGCCGCCTCGCGGCGCGCCTCGGCGATTTTAACAACTGTCTCGTACCACGCTGCGATCTCAGGGAGCGACATCTCTAGGAGATCGGAGTATTGGAAGCCCCACTCGACGAGGAGGGCGAAGACGGTGCGCTCGATGATAAAAAATCGGCCGCGGCCTCTCTCGATAATAAGTCGATATCTGAAGCCCATAGCTCCATGATATCTTCCATTACGCAAGGTTCGCCGCTGAGCTGGGTTACATGAGCGAGCATTGCGCAAGTGAATTTGAATTTATTGTCAGTCCCGGCTACTTCCTGTGCGCGAACCAGGTCACGCCCCCGTGGACGCCGGATCGTAGCAACGGTGCCATCACTGAGAGTGATTGTCTTCACCTGGTCTGGAACAGTAAGCTTCATTCACTCCTCCCGAAATGAGCTTTCAGAGGCGCTTTAGCAGCGATGCGGGAATTATGCTGCGCGGTTGCGACGAGTATTACGGGTGACAATGTCACCCGTCACGGGGTGGTGTGCTTCGCTAGATCTTGTGTGAGGGAGTCGATCTCGCGCATCGCCCGCTCGACGTGGCTCGCATCCCAATGGACGCGGTTGCATTGCTCGCATAGCGCGAACTTCTCGTGTGCCGAGTACACGAATGGAGGCACGCTGCGCACGACCGCGTCGCGCGGAACCTGCTTGAGGACCTGGTTGCAGAAGGAGCATCGGGTAAAGGCGAAGCGGCGCGGATCAAATGGATAGCGATCCATCACTTCACGAATCTGATCGCGGAAAAAGTGGGTTTCGATGTAGAGGGCGTCCGGTGCGGTGCGTAGCCGTTTATCACGTGTCAGCAGCGGGCGCCTCTCCTCGCGCGCGAGGCGAAGGATCTCCGCGCCGGAGAGCGTCGGGTCGCAAATCACATCAGCTCCCATCAGCCGCAGCCATCGCGCGAGCCGGATTAGCATGCGGTCGGCTGCGAACTTCGGCGCTTGAGCCACGATTTGAGCGGTATCTTCCATCACTTCGAGTATAGTATAGCAAAGCCGCCAAAAGCGCGCTTTCCAGGACTCCAGTTCGTAACCGTCGTGACGAGGGCGACAAATGAAGGAAGAGCGAGTTACCTTCTCCTCCGGCAAGCTGACACTTGAGGGAATGATTGCCAGAGCCGGCACCTCAACTGTGGAGCGAGGCGGCGTCGTCTGCCATCCGCACCCGGTCTATGGCGGCTCGATGTACAACAACGTAGTCGAGGCCGCGCTTGAGGCGATGTGGCGATTGGGTTGGACGACGTTGCGCTTCAATTTTCGTGGAGTCGGACAGAGCGAAGGCGAGCATAGCGGTGGTCCGGGAGAGGCAGAGGACGCGGCTGCGGCCGCACGGTTTCTGGCCGGAGAGTCGGCCGTCAGCTCACAACCGATCGTGCTCGCTGGGTATTCGTTCGGTGCGATGGCGGCGATGAATGCTGCCGCCAACCTTACCGATTTGGCCGCACTGATCCTGATCGCGCTTCCGCTTCGGATGGCAGAAGCTGACGCGCTGAAGCAATTCAATGCTGCGGTCGTTCTCGCGGCAGGCGATCGTGACAACTACTGCCCGCCCGCGCAACTTCAAGCGCTACATCAAGCCCTCGGCTCCCGTGCACAACTGAAAATCATCCACGGCGCCGACCATTTCTTCGGCGGTTACGAAGCCGAATTGGCCGACGCGCTGCAAGGTATGTTGAGCATCATCTAGGAAAAGCAGCTTTCGGCTCGACCACTAGCGCAACGATGTTGTGGTTCCGGTGAGTTTGCCCCCTCGCGAGAGCTGGCCAGCAGGTATCGTGGCGAAGTTGGCGGCGCGTGGAAGCTTTAATGTTGCCTGCAATATTGCATGAAATGGATCGCCCGGTTCGCTTTGCGCAAGCACGACAATTGACTGAATTGTTACGCGCGTGTCGCCCTGATGTATCCGTTCCAGCGCAGCGAAACGGTCGAGGTCATGGAAATATATCATGTAATTCAATAGAACCGCGTTATTGAGCGGTTGTTGGTCCAGATCGAAACGTTCAAGACCTGACAGCAGCGGCTTCAGCCTGGCATAGTCAGCCTTGATTTCTCCGAATACGACAAGACGACGTTTTAATATTTGGTCGCGTGGCAACCCACTTTGGTAGAGTCTACGCAAACGCGCTTCCTGCTGTAGCAGAAAAGCGGCGAACTTCATGTCGCTCGCGTAAATGTCCCGCGCCGCCACCGCATCTCGAGAATCAGCGCCCTCCGTTTGAGTGAAGAAATCCACCGCTCCGCGATTACCGATCCAATTCGCTGACGACTCGTCAAACATCACATCGCTTTTAAGAAAGAAGGTGCGGTGGAACAGTTCATGAATCAGTACGCCTGCCAGTTCGACGCGATTGAGTTCAAGCAGATTTGACAACAGGGGATCGTTGAAGAAGCCGAGGCTCGAGAAAGCGATCGCAGGCCGGACGTACGTGTCATAACCCTTCCCTTCCATCGCGTAAGCCTCGGCCTCGGCTCGCGCCTTATTGAAATAGCCTTTGTAAGGTACATCGCCGACAATCGGAAACCACCAAAGGTAAGGCGCGAGTGAATCGCGCGGCGCCGCCATCACCACCCATACGACGGCGTTTTGGTCGACCGCCGTAACGGTTTTGTAAGCACCGCCCACTCGCAACCCGAGATTGTCGGCGGCGAACTGGCGCACTGCCAGCACCGTTTCAAGACGCTGCCGTACCGGCGCGGAAAGCTCCGGCTTCTGCAAGACCTGAACGATGGGCTTGCGATTCCACAGTAGATGGCCCTCCTCGCATGCGGCATGCGCGAAGTAGCGCAGGTTGCATGCCCCGAGCAGGGTGACGATAGTCAGCGAAAGAGCCGGGAGAAGCAGCAGTCGGCCGGAAAGCCTGCCCCATTTATCAATCGCGTGAAATCGCGGTAACCCAGCGGAAACCCCGAGCCACCGAACTCCCGTTGCCGTTTTCGGCTCAGTCGACGGCCTCACGAACGGTGTCCGCAGGCGCATATTGAAGCTCAAACAGCCGCCGGTACAGGCCCGGGCGCCGCAGCAGTTCGTCATGCGTGCCACTCTCCCGCAGCACGCCGTTGCTGAGCACCAGGATGCGGTCTGCGCGTTCGATGGTCGAGAGGCGGTGGGCGATGACCAGAGCAGTGCGGCCAGCCAGCAACTCGTTGAGCGCTAGCTGAATCAGACGTTCGGTTTCACTGTCGACACTCGATGTCGCCTCGTCCATGACCAGGATTCGAGGGTTATAGGCGAGGGCGCGCGCGAATGACAGCAGTTGGCGCTGGCCCGCCGAAAGATTGGCGCCGCGTTCATGGATTTGCTGATGGACGCCATCCGGCAAGCGCTCGACGAAGCGCAGCGCTTGAGCGCGTCTGAGTGAGTCCAGGACATCGGCTTCATCGAGGTCGAGGCGTGACAGGCGGACATTTTCGAGGATGTCCTCCGCAAACAAGAACACGTCTTGGAGGACAAGGCCGATCGTGCGGCGTAGTTTTTTCAGCTCCCATTCGCGCACATCGACGCCATCGACCAGAATCCGGCCTGCAGTAACATCATACGAGCGATTGAGAAGCTTAATAATTGTGCTCTTGCCCGAGCCGGTGGGACCTACAATCGCGATCTTTTGGCCGGCCGCGACTCGGAAGCTGAGGTCGCGCAACACCGGCTCGCCCTGCCGGTATTCAAATGAAACATGCTCGAAGGCGATCGACCCAGCGCCGCGGCGCGTGCGCTTCGGATGGAGCGGACTCGCGATTGTCGCCGGTGTCGCCATCAGCGCTTCGATTCGTTCAATCGCTGCCAAGGCCGATTGGAGCGTGGTGTACTTGGACGATACCTCGCGCAGCGGATTGAAGAAGAGCTGCGCGTAGAAAATAAAAGCGACCAGCGTACCGAGGCTCAGCGCTCGATGGAGCACCTCGCCCCCCCCTATCCAAAGGACAACGGCAATCGTGATCGAGCTAAGCGCCTCGATACTCGAATAGAGACAGGCGTCGTAAATGTTCGATGTACGCTGGATCTCGCGGTTCTCCTGATTCAGCCGGTCGAACTCGCGCCGGCTTTCGCGCTCATGAGCGAAGAGTTGAATCACTGCCATCCCGCTTAGCGCCTCCGACAGATACGCGTTCAGGGCGGCGAGCCGATCGCGGATTTCCCGGAACACGATCCGCATCCGGACGCGAAAGAAATTGATGACCGCCAATAACGGTGGCACTGCGCATAAAGACCACGCGGCCAGCCGGGCGTTGAAGCCGAACATGATCACGACAATTCCGGCGAGGGTCACGAAATCGATGAACAGAGTAAGCGAGCCGGCGCTGAACATTTCGTTGATCGCGTCGATATCGGTAGTCATCCGGCTGACCAGCCGCCCGACCGGCGTGCGGTCGAAAAAGGCCATCGGCAATCGCTCGACCTGGCGGAACAGCGCCAGGCGCAGGTCGGAGAGACTGTATTGGGCCACGATCATCGTCAAGTAGAACTGGCCGTAAAAACTTGCGACCTCGCCGACTAATAGGACCAGATACACCAACCCCATCGCGAGCAGGCCGTGCCCGCGGGAGTGGGTGATAATTGGCTCGAACCAGCGCGGTGCCGCAGTCTTGGTTTTGGCAAGGAAAACGTCGATAGTGAGTTTGAAGACGTAGGGTTGCGCCAAAGCAAAGGCCGAATTGAGCGGCATCAGAATTATCGACAGGAGAAAGAGCCCGCGGCAGGGGCGCACATAACTCCACACCCATTTCATCAGCCGCCAATCGTACGCGCGGCCAAATTCTTCCTCGGCAAACGGCTGCATCGGACTTAGTAGCGGGCCAGCTCCTCTTCGAGCAATTGCCGGCGAAACAGCTCAGCGTAAATGCCGCGCCGCGCCATCAATTGCTCATGCGTGCCCCGTTCGGCGATCATGCCCTCGTCCAGCACCACGATTTCATCGGCATCGCGCACGGTCGAAGCGCGATGAGCTACCACGATTGAAGTGCGTCCCTGCATGGTTTCCTCCAGGCTATGGAGCACTGCGCGCTCGGTTTCGGTGTCAACGCTGGATAGGGCATCATCAAGCACCACTACCGCAGGGTTGTAAGTCAGCAGTCGCGCAATCGTGACTCGTTGTTTCTGTCCACCCGAAAGCGACATGCCGCGCTCGCCGACAATTGTGTCGAGTCCATCAGGCATCACCGCGATATCACTTTCAAGGCCAGCGACCTGCGCCGCGGCCTCGATTTCAGCGGGCAGGGCGTCCGGGCGGCCGAAAGCGATATTGCGCGCCACTGTCTCAGAAAATAGAACCGCCTCCTGGGGAACCAGGCCGATGGTTTTGCGCAAGGAGCCGAGCGGCAGTTCATGCACCTCCCGCCCATCGACCAGCACGCGGCCACTGGTAGGCTCGATCAACCGGACCAGCAGTTTGACCATCGTAGACTTACCCGCACCGGTGCGCCCCACGATCGCCAGCTTGCCGCCGGCAGGTACCTTCACGTTGATGTCACGGAGTGCCAATTGCCGCGGCGCGCTGCCGCCCGCTAACGGCTCATGTGCCGAATAGCTAAATGACACGTGCTCCCATTGGATTGCGCCATTGATTTCCAGGCGTGCGTCGCTGCCGCCGACGCTGCTGGGCGGCACCGCCTGAAAGATATCCTCCAGCCGCTTCATCGAGGCGCGGGCACGCTGGTAGATCGAAATCATCCAGCCGACCGAGACCGTCGGCCATCCAAGCAGTTGAAGATACAGAATGAAAGCGGTCAGATCGCCGATCGAAATCTTACGCGCCTGAATCAGCGCACCACCGTATGTCAGCAGGACCATCATCGAACTTGCGATGGTCGCCCGAATGAGCGGCGTCATCGCCCCCCGCACGCGAGCGAGAGCAAGCCCTTGTTCGTTGTAACTGTCGTTGAGGCTGCGGAAGCGCTCTCCCTCGCGCTCCTCGAGCGTATAGGCCTTGACGACGTGGATGCCGGAGAGGCTCTCCTGAACCTTTGAGCCCAACACACCAAGGCCCTGCTGCACCTTGAAGCTTCGCTCCATCAGAGAACGCGTCAAAAAGCGGATCACGACGAACAGCACGATGTAGGGAGTGATGGTCGCGAGCGTCAAGCGCGCGCTCAAGGAGAACATAAAGGCCAGTGCAAACAGGTAGGTTACTGGCGTATTGGTGAAACTAAGCACTCCCATCCCGACCATCATGCGCACCGCGGCGAGGTCGTTGATCATTCTTGACATGAGGTCGCCGGTCTTCAGCCGTTCATAAAAATCGGGACCGAGCGTGGTGAGATGTGCAAACAGGTCATTGCGCAGGTCGCACTCCACATCGCGACCGGTATTGAAGATGATCGCACGTGAAACCGCCCGCGCAACGCCCATTATTGCCGCCAAGACGATCATCAGCGTGGCGTAATGGACGAGCCGATTAAGATGACCCCGTTGCACCGCATTGACCGCATCGCGCATCAGCACCGGCAGGGTCATCTGCAAGATCGCGAAGCTGAGCGTGCAGAGAGCGCCAAAGGCGTAACGGAGCCAGTAACGGTGGATGTAAACCGAGAGGCGCCGCATTGAGTCCTTCAGCCGCCCGCGGTAGGTAGTGCAGCCTGCTCTGAGCGCAACCGAAGGGTTACCGCTGCGTTTTGCACAGACAGATGACTATCACTCGCACGCAATGGGTTAATCTCCGCCGCCAGGGATACGTTATCAGTTATACTGCGGCAGAAAAACGCAGGAGAAAATACATCAGATGCGACGGGACAGCCGTCTTCGGTCCACTCCTCGGACAATAGAGCTGCCTGCGCGGGTGGAACCTCAATGCACTTCCTAAAAATCAACGCGGACGAATAGTTGAGAGCCGCCGCTCATAAACTTTGGCGTACTTCAAAAAGACGTAGAATGCTGCGGTCATTGCTGCGTAAAGCCCCGGACCACCCTCAAGAAAGCCCCCCCGCAGCACGTAGAAATTGAAAAAGCGCCAGAGCGGATGAGTCACCATCCGCACGACTGTGAGCGGCGATGGCGGAAGTTGCGCCGCGCCGCGCGTACTGAACCGGTTCATCGTCTCGACGTGATCGGCGATATTCCGATAGCTGAAATGGAGAATCGGCGCGCGTAGCCGTCCGACGCGTCCGCTGACGACGACCTTGTCGTGCGGGTCGGTACCGCCAATATAGCCGCTTGTACGGCGAAAAAGGCGCACCGGCCGATCGCGGTAAATTGCGCGCGTGTAATAGTGGCGTAGGTGATACAGCACGCGCGGAATCCGATAGCCTTCCGCGGCATGCGGGGAACTAATCGTGCGTTCTATTTCGCGCCTCAACTCGTACGTCGCCTGCTCGTCGGCATCGAGCAGCAACACCCATTCGCAGCCGGCATTGTCGAGCGCGATTTGCTTTTGCCGCACGTAGTTGGTGAACTCGTGCGCGATGACCGTCGCTCCCATGCTGCGCGCAATCTCGACCGTGCGATCAGTCGAACCGGAGTCGACCACCACCAGTTCGCGACAGAAAGACCGGGCGCTTGCCAGGCATTGGCCGATCGCCGCCTCTTCTTCGCGAGTGATCACGATCAGTGAAACCGACGGAACCTCGGCTGGCATGTCGCGGCTGATGCTCACCCGACGACTCCCGATTCTGCATGCTGGGCGCCGAGTTCCGCCAGAAACGGCAATGCCGCGGACCAGGCTGTCTGATAGCTCGTCTGGCCGAGACGGCCTCGCATCAGTTCGACGCGCAGGAACAGAAAATAAGTCTGAACCACATCAGTCCTGCAATAACGATGGATTTCCCCGTGCTGTCCCGAGTCGAAATATTCCTGCACCATCGCACCATTGATCGCCAGCTTGCCCGGCAACCCCATCATCTTGAGCAGAAGATCCATTCCGCCACGCAAGCCAACCTCGCCAAAGTTGGTCAGGTATTCGCATAGATCGAGATGGCGTTCCAGCGAACGGTGCGAGCGCGGCGAATCGCCCCCGTCGAAGTAGCGCGGCGCTGAAATTCCCCAACGCAGCGCCGCCAGTTCGAGCACCGGCAGATCGAAACGGCGCCCATTGAAGCTGACAATGCAGCCGCGGAAATCTTCCAGACGTGTCCAGAATTCGCGAACAAGGCCCTCTTCTGATTCACAAGCGGCCCCGAGAGTCTCGACGCCGCGCAGAGTATAATCTTCGCTAACATTGCCGATTGCTATCGAAATCGGCACATGCAGAGTGAGCGGGAAAAAATCACCGCCGCGATTCCTCAAATCCTCGCGAAAGCGCCGAAACGCTTCGTCGTCGCTGATGTTGTCGTGGGCAAAGAAGACGCGATTCAGCAGTTGTTTGTCGATGCGGGTCTCGATATCGAAGATCGCGAACTCCATCAAGTCATGCCTGGTAACGAGCGGGGGACCTCGCCAGCCGCGAAATTACAGTCGCAGCGATCGACTTGAAGGTTGTGCTTACCGGATGACCGGGCTCGGCTACCACAATCGGATTGGCAGTGTCGCCGCCCTCGCGAATTTGCCGCACCATCGGAATCTCGCCCAGGAAAGGAACGTTGAGTGTGGCAGCAAACCGTGCGCCCCCGCCATGAGCAAAAATTTCATGGCGACGGCCGCATTTGCCGCATAGGTAATAGCTCATGTTCTCAATTACGCCGAGCACCGGCACGTCGACCTGCTGGAACATGGCAACCCCTCGCTTGACATCAACCAGGGCGATTTCCTGCGGCGTGGTAACAATTACGCCTCCGTCGAGTACCACTCGCTGGGTGATCGTCAGTTGAGCATCGCCAGTGCCGGGCGGAAGATCGAGAATCAGATAGTCGAGGTCGCCCCATTCAACGTTAAACAGGAACTCGGTTTCCAGTTTGGTCACCATCGGTCCGCGCCAAATTACCGCAGTATCGTCGCCGACCAACAGCGCCATCGATATGTAACGCAGGCCAAACCGCTCGAGCGGAACAAGACGCCGCTGAGGTGTAACGCTGACCTGGCGTCCTGCTCCAACCATCATGGCGACACTGGGACCATAAACGTCGGCGTCCATTAGACCCACTCGCATCCCAAGAGCCGCCATCGCGAGCGCCAGATTGACCGCAACCGTCGACTTCCCCACGCCTCCCTTACCGCTGGCAACGGCGACCACGTGCTCGACTCCGGGAATCGTGCGCTTGGACGGCATCGTCGTGGCGCCACGCGAAGGCGCGGCTTGCTCGATTTCCACTTTGATGGCCGGCACGCCTGACATCGCGCCAACCGCACGTTCGATATCGGCCGAGATCTGCGCGAGGGTGTCAGGCTTGGTGTTGGGGGCGGCAGTCACAATTACAGTCACCCCCTGTTGTGCGACCTCGACGTCCTTGATTATTCCGAACGATACGAGGTCGCGCGTGAAGCCCGGATAGCGCACCTTTTTGAGCTCTGCGAGGATTTCCTGCGGGGTCGGCATGCACCTAACTCTGTCTGCAAATAGAGTATCGATACGCCAGGCACTTGCGCAAATGTTATCATTCCCGGCTGGAGGGCAAAATCGGTTGCGAAAGCGGAGAGCTCGGCTTTGCAACCATGCTTGATAACAATGGGGAAAATCGCCAGCGCCCAACCGATGGGAATCCCGACCGGTTGGAAGGCCTGGATGGCGGGGAGATGACTGGTGAGCAGCGGACCCGATTGGCGGGTGGAGTTTGCGGTTGACGCTGGAGCGGTGGTGCGATTAGCGGCGCACGAGCTGGCGGCCGGCCTGTCATTTATGCTGGACGCGGTAGTGGAGGCCGAGCCAGTTTCAGGCCTGGCGGGCGGAATCCTGCGACTGGCGCGGGGGCGGCGCGATGCCGCCCCCGCGCCAGTCTTCAGCATCCTCGCCGGCCGGGACGATTTCGAACTTGTGCGCGAGCTTGTCCAAAATCGCGGCAGCGCGGTCCAAGATGTGCCGCAGAACGCGGCCGTTTTACTCGCCGGCGGCACTGAGCGCGGCGCACTCCATGCCGCCGCCGCGCTGTTGCAGCAGCTCGGCGCCCGCTTCCCCATGAGTCGGGCGCCGTACTTACCGCGCATCGATGCGGCGGCGCTCGAAGCGGTCGAGCCCCGCTACGTCGCCCCGGCCTTCGCGCGACGCGCGATAGCCTCTGACCTCATGACCTGGCATTACGAAGCTCCCGAACGCTTCGCCCTCCATCTGGAGGGCGATCGTCACTTCGTCCGCTGGATGGCGGCTCGCGGCCTGAACGCCTTCTGCCTCATCCGGCACACTATTGACCGCCGATTAAAGATTGACGAGTTGGTCTCGATTTGCCGCGAGCGCGGGATCGGATGCGAATACGGCGGGCACGTACTGCCGCTGCTGCTGTCACGCTCATACTTTGAGAGCCATTCCGGATTTTTTCCTGCGGACGCGAGCGGCAAGCGCAATTCGGGCGGCAATCTCTGTGTCTCTAACCCCGAAGCGCTTCGTTTGACCAGTAATGGTGCAGTGGCCTACGTCGAGCAGAATCCCGAATGCGAGATGTTGCATATATGGGGCGCTGACGTATGGAACGGGGCGTGGTGCCAATGTGGCGAATGCGCAGCAATGTCACCGCAGATTCAATACCTGAAAGCCACCAATGCCATCGCCGAGGCCCTGGCCGCCAGGGCTAAGAGCCTCCCCGTCGCCTATCTTGCGTATCACGACACCATCGAGCCTGATCCGTCATTGCGGCCCCGGGCCAACGTGCATTTCGAGTGGGCGCCGCGCGAGCGGTGTTATAGCCATTCAATCGACGACTCGCGATGTGAGGTCAATCCCCGCTACTTCGACGCGCTCAAACGCTATGTCGAGCTGTTCGAGGGGCGCGGACATGTCTTTGAGTACTATGCCGACGCCATCCTTTTCGGCGGAATTGCAGCCGCCACACCATCAGTGATTGCGGCGGACCTGCGCGCCTATCGAAATCTCGGTGTCTTGGGAATCTCCTGCCTGGCTTTCGGTGTCCATAGCGCTGTAGCTTATCCAGTCAATCTCGAAACCTTTGCACGCGGTAGCCGAAATCCGGATTTTGAGCCCGAACCCGTGCTCGCCGACACTGCCCACGAACTTCATCCTGCCTGCGGCGGGCGAATGGCCAGCGCATATCGTGCAATCGCGCGGGCGTCATCTCTCATTCTTGACGGTGGTGGCGATGTGATGAGGCCGAAGCTGCCGGGCGGCAGGCAGGCTCTCTTACAACCGAACCGGCTTGCCCGCTTACGGGAAGCGGTAGGCCAGATTACGAGTGCAATCGAAGCCGCCGATGCGATAGTCGCTGCGGCCGGCGGCGACGACCTGAGTCAATTCGAACGGATTGTCTGGCACTACAGCCGCGAGGTCGTAAGCGGAATTTATGACTATTTGGTCGCCGCCGATGTTGACCGCCGCGAACGACATCGAGCTGCGGATGCGGCGATCACCCGTATTGCGGCCGCAATCGAACAGCTTCGCGCCGCAGCTCCGGATGCGCTTGATACTTGGGCGGCGTACGACCTCGAGTGGATTCGTGATATCTGGTTACAAGCTCTACGGCGGCGTTTCGATCAATTCCAGTAACCGCACTTGGACGAGTACCCTGCGGAGCCTGACCAGGCCTTGCGGAGCTTAGGAGACAAGTTAATGGAGGACGCTGGCCCTATCGGTTACCAACTGCCCCACGAATTAGTCTCGGTGCGCGAACAGGTACGCCGCATCATTCTGGACGAGGTGATTCCGGCCGAGAGCCGCGTCGACCCCGACGCGGCGGAAATTCTCGAGGACGATTACTGGGAAATTGCAAAAAAAACGAAAGCCGCCGGGATGTGGTGCATGGCTTCGCCTCAGCGGTATGGCGGTGGCGGACTCGGCATGTTTGACATGTGCGTCCTGCAGGAGCAGATGTGCCAGCATCGCATGGGTCTCTACAATCCGGGCGCCGGTGTATTTGGGCGCACGCCGCCTCCGGTAATTTGGGCTGGGACTGACGAACAAATCCAGAAGTACGCAGTGCCGACGCTGAAAAACGCTACCTACACCTTCTTTGCCATCACTGAGCCCTCCGGCGGTTCCGATCCCGCTGGCGCCATCCAATGCCGTGCCGTGCGCGACGGCGACCATTATGTGCTCAATGGAACCAAGATCTTCAGTTCCCATGCGCACGAGGCGGATTGGGGCGTGGTTTTTGCCCGTACCGATCCGAAAGCCGGCCGTGGCGGAATCACTGCCTTTATTATTGAGAAGGGGACACCAGGATTTACCGCGCGTCCGTTTAAGGTGCTGCGCACGTCGGCGCTGCCGAACGTAGTTCACCTCGAAGATTGCAGGATCCCGGCGGAGCAGCGACTGGGACCGGAAGGTGCGGGATTGAATTTGTGCCTCAATCTCCTGACCGGCCTGCGCTTTCCCTACTCAGCTTGCAATGTCGGTGTCGGCGTGGCGGCGCTGCGGATGGCTACCGATTATGCCAAGCAGCGCAAAACATTCGGAGAATTGCTCGCCCGCCGACAAGCTATTCAATGGATGCTGGCTGACTCAGAAGTCGAATTGCGTGCGGCACGTTGGCTTACCTGGGAAGGCGCATGGAAAAGCGACCGTGGGGAAGACGCGCGGATGGAAGCGTCGATTGCCAAACTTTACTCCAGTGAAGTGCTTGGCCGGGTGGTGGATCGCGCGGTGCAGATTCATGGGGGATACGGCGTCAGCAAGGAATTCCCACTCGAGCGATGGTATCGGGAAGCGCGCATCCGCCGAATTGGCGAAGGACCCTCAGAAGTCCATCGCATGGTAATCGCCCGCAACCTGCTGCGCTGAGCTCGCGCCTGGGAGTAGCCTGATGGCTCTACCGCTTGAAGGTATTCGCGTCATTGACCTGGGTCAGATCTTCGCGGCGCCCTATTGCACACTCCAATTGGGGTATATGGGCGCGGAGATCATCAAGATTGAACCACCCCGTGGCGGTGAGATGTTGCGCCGTCCAGACCTGTCGCCCGGCGGTGTTAATTATGCCTTCCTGATGCTCAATGCGAACAAAAAATCTGTCACGTTGAACCTCAAGCACGCGCGTGGACGCGAAATCTTGATGCGTCTGCTCGAAGATGCTGACGTGCTGGTGGAAAACTATTCCGGCAGCGTGATGGAGCGTCTCGGGTTTGGCTATCAACATTTGAGCGAACGCTTCCCCCGTCTGGTTTACGCCTCCGCCAAAGGTTACGCCTCCGATGGCCCGTGGGCGAAGCTCGGCGCGATGGACAGCACCATCCAGGCCGCCTCGGGATTTATTTCGGTCACAGGATTCGATGATGGTCCAGGTGTGCGGACTCCGACCACTTTCATCGACATGGGTACCGGCAGCCATCTCGTGAGCGGAATTCTCGCCGCACTCATCCAACGCGGCCGCACCGGACGTGGACAGAAGGTCGAAGTGGCGATGCTTGACATGGCGCTCCCTTCAATGAGCGGCCTGATTGCCAACGAACTCGAAGGGAAGCCATACGCCCGGATGGGCAATCGCCACCGCGCCGCCTGTCCCTCCAACGTTTATGAAACCGCTGACGGTCAAATCCTAATCTTCTGTGTGAGCGAGTCCCATTGGAAAAGCGTCGTCCACCTGATGGATCGTGAAGAGCTGCTGACATCGGTACCCTACAAGGATCATGCGGCACGCTTCGCCATCGCCGACGAAGTTGATGCGATCATCAGCGAATGGAGCCGCGCTCATGGACGTGACGAGCTGGTGCAAATCCTGCTCGAACATCATGTGCCCTGCGCGCCGGTGCGCACGGTTGCGGAAGTGGTTGCCGACCCCGAAACCAAACGGCGCAACATGCTGCTCGAGAGCGAGTTCCCAACCCGAGGCCCGATCGCGGTGCTGGGTTCGCCGGTCAAGCTATCAGACGGTGATTACAGCCGCGCTGCGCTGAATCCGCCACCTGCGCTGGGCCAACACACTGCCCAAGTGCTCGCCACTGTCGGCATCGAAGCTCAGGAACTGGAGGAACTTACAGCGGACGGGGTCGTATAACTGCCGCCACCCGGATTACTTTTGCGCTGCGCCCGTTCCCGTGGAGGGGAGATTGACGTTTGCTCAGGTGTTCGCGCTGGCGCAGACTGACCTCTCAAGGGTCGTTATTGTGCCGTGCAGCAGACGGAGGTGCGCAAGTGGAGCTGGTTCATGGAATTCTAGCCATGCTGGTGACACCGTTCACCGATGACTACAGTCTCAACGAACAGGCTTTACGCCGGGAAGTCGGGTGGGCGCTGGATAACGGCGCACAAGGAATCGTCGCGACTCCGTCGATCGGCGAGTTCCTGCACCTGACTGAACCTGAACGGCTGCGGGCGTGGGAGGTCACCCTTGATGAAGCGCGCAAACGGCCGTTGGTTTGTGCGGTCGCTATGACCTCGGGTGCGACCACGCTCGAGACGCTGAAATACGCCAGTCACGCAGCGCAGATGGGTTTTGACGCGCAGCAGGTTATACCGCCGTATTACTGGCGATGTGGAGAACTCGAAGTCGAGCGGCATTATCGGATGGTCGCCGAATCTGCGGAGTTGCCGGTCGTGATTTATCATAATCCGGCATTGAGTAAGTTCACTATTTCACCGAAATTCGCCGGGCGGCTGGCCGCGATTCAAAATATTGTTGCGATGAAAGAAGTGCTTACTGACCTCCAGCATCTCGAGGCGCTCTACGATGAAATTGGCGACCGCATCGAGGTCTATAATACTTTTCGCGCGCTGCTGGCGGGTCTGATGTTGGGTGCCGCAGGGGGTTTCATAAACATTTTCGCCGTACCGGCCGCCGCAGCGCTGCTCAAGGCCTTTAAGTCAGGGGAGATAGCCAGGGCACAAGAGATTCAACGCCGCCTCAACCGCTGCTTTCCCCGTGGTGGCGAAGACACCCTCGGCCATCTCGGCACCACCAAGGTGACTGCCACCGTCGCTACTGGAATCGAAATGGGGCCGGCGCGTCCTCCTTATATGGCGCCCGAAAATGCCGCCGCCTTGGTCAGAAGTCGGCTGCCCAAGTTGAACGAATTACTCTGAGATGGGCGCCCGTTCAGGTAACAATTATCTCAGTGCCTTGCGCCGGCTAAAGGCTGAAGTTTGGCTGGGCGGCCAACGGGTCGAGGATCCCACCGCGCATCCAGCCTTGGTTCATTGCGCACGTTCCGTGGCTTCGCTCTACGACATGCAGATGGAACATCCAGAAGCGATGACCTTTCGGCTGGACGACGGTGATCGCGCCGGCGTTTCGTTTATCCAGCCGCGTAACGCAGAGGAAGTTCGTAAGCGCAGCCTGATGTTCCGTCGGTGGGCAGAATACAGCGGCGGTATGCTGGGACGCACGCCGGACTATCTTAACGCGAGTATCGCCGCGATGGCGGCGGCGGCGAGATTTTTCAGCGCGAGCGACCCGCGTTTCGGCGAGAACATCCAGCAGTATTATAACGAAGCGCGTAAACACGATTGGTGCGCGACCCATACGTTGGTCAACCCCAAGGCGAGTCGCGCGGCAGGATGGGCCGGCCAGAGCGACGCTGACCTTGCGCTTAAATTGGCCGAGCGGACCAAAGAAGGAGTAGTTGTTAGCGGCGCGCGTATGCTTGCAACGCTCGGTCCGCTGGCCGAGGAGTTGCTCGTCTTCCCTTCCACCGTACTGAAGGAAGAAGCGTCGGCGGAGCCGTTTGCGCTCGCCTTCGCGATCAACTGCAATGCGCCCGGGCTCAGGTTCCTCTGCCGCGACAGCTTTGATTTGGGCCGCTCGCATTTCGATGCACCGCTCAGTTCGCGCTTCGAGGAAATGGATTGTGTGGTCGTCTTCAAGCAGGTGTTGGTTCCGTGGGAGCGGGTGTTTCTTTGCGGCGATGTCGCCCGCTGCAACGCCTTGTATAGCGATACCAACGCGATCGTTAACATGATGCATCAGGTGGTGGTGAAGAACACGGTCAAGGCCGAATTCATGCTCGGGCTGGCGGCCAAAATCGCGGAGGTAAGCGACGCCTTGAGCCTGCCCCACGTCCGTGAGCGGCTCGCCGAGATGATCATTGCGGCCGAGTTGATGCGCTCGTCGTTGCGGGCGGCCGAGGCCGATGCTCACATAGACCAATGGGGCGAGTTTATTCCGGCGCGTCCTCCGCTCGATGTTGCGCGCAATCTGTTTCCGCGCCTGTATCCCAGGCTGGTGGAACTCATCCAGCTCAGTTCGTCATCCAGCCTGATGGCGACGCCGGCTGAAGAGGACTTCCATAGTCCACTGCTTCCAGACCTCGAACGCTACTTCGCTAGTTCCGGCGCTTCGGCCAAAGATCGGGTCGCGCTTTATCGGCTCGCCTGGGATGTCGCCGGCAGCGCCTTCGGGAGCCGCCAGGTGTTATACGAGAGGTTCTTTTTTGGCGATCCCGTCAGAATGGCAAGTGCGTTGGTCGATAATACCGAGCTGAAGCCCTTGGTCAAAAGAATCGATGATTTCCTTAATCGCCGTGATTGAACGCTTATTCGGAGTTTGAGTGGCTAAAGCTTCCAGCTTGTGATTCTCTCATCAGAAAGGTGACCGGCAGCAAACCAGCCTCTCCCATATTCAGACCAATGCTGCATTCCAATGGCACGGCTTCGCAAGACCGGCAAAATATGGCGCATGGCTAACGCGGACGGTGAGCGGCGGCTAATCGTACCGTGCGCTGATTATTTTACGATTGAGCCGGATTCGCTGTTCAGACGGACAGCGCCATTAGAGATCGAAATCGGCGCCGGCCGCGGAGACTTTATCATCGACCGTGCCGCGGCGATACCAGAACGGAATTTTTTGGCCGTCGAACTGTCTGCGCCGCTGGTGCGCCTTCTCGCGGCCCGCGCCGCACGCGCCGGGCTTCAGAACCTCCGCATTGCGAGGGCGGATGCGCGGCCATTGGTGAATCTTTTCCTGCCAGGAGAGTGTGTCAGTGCCTATCACGTATACTTTCCCGATCCCTGGCCCAAGGCGCGTCACGCGAAACATCGGCTGTTTACGTCCTGGTTCCTCGCCAATCTGCTGCGCACGATGACCATCGGGGCGGCGCTTTATGTCGCCACCGACGTGCCTGATTATGCCGCGTCGATTTTCTCGATGGCCAATACGCGGGGCCTTCACCCAACTGGCGATACAGTTGCCGGTGTTACGGCGACCGGATTCGCCCGCCGATTTATCGCTGAAGGACGAACGGTCTATGCTCGTGCCTATGCGAAGTGAGCGGCTCTCGCGCCAGCACGGCTTCGCAACGCGTCGTGGCGGAGATAGTGGGGACGGCTCGGCCCTGACATGCTTGCCTTGGCTGCTTTCAAGCAATAACCTCTCCGGCATCCGTATGAAGAAATCTTGGACAATCGCGGCGGCGAGCACACTGATGCTGATCGTTGTTTCCAGTTGCGCCACACGCAAGCAACCCAACGGTGAGAACTACTATGTGCAAGCGACCAAGGAGTACAATTCGCATTTTTACCAGCCGGCGATTGCCGATTACCAAAAGCTGATTGACGAGTATCCTTTCAGTCCTTATGCCGAAGAAGCCGAATTGAATATCGGACTCGCCTACTACAAACAGCACGATTTCGCCGAGGCGGTAGGCTCGCTCAACGACTTCCTGCGGATGCATCCGACCAGCAAGCATCTGGATGTAGCTTCGTATTACCTTGCAATGGCGCATTATGTGCAGATGGGACGGCCGGACCAGGATCAGAGCCATACGGAACTCGCCCTGAAGCAGTTCCAGAGCATCGAGCAGCGTTTCCCGGAAAGCGATTTCGCTGCGCTGGCACATGAACAAGTCGAAATCTGCCGCGAGATGCTGGCGCGTCACGAATACCTAATCGGCGATTTCTATTATGAGCGGGCAAATTATAAGGCGTCAGAGTCAAGGATGGCCGAGTTGATGGCGCTTTATCCCGATACCCCGATCGCACCCGAGGCCCTGCTCCATTTGGCTCGAACCCTCGAAAAGCAAGGCAAGAAGTACTCGGCCGCGCAGGCTTTCACGGGGTTGAAACAGTCGTACCCTAATACCAAGTACGCATCGATAGCTGATAGTGAGTTAAAAAAGCTCCATCAATCGGTGGATACCGAGGAAGATCCTCTGAAACTTGTGCTGGCGGAGAGCGGTTTCGGCGAGGATAGGACTGGAACCGAACAGGTCGCCGTGCATGAGAGTCTTGCCAATCTGGGAGGGGCTGACTCGATTTACGGCGCCAACGGCCTGCCCAATCTTGCCGCCTCCAGCTCTCCCAACGCTGCAGTAGATAAACGCGAACGTGCCTCGCCTGACCGCCCCGATAGCTCGAAATCTCCAGCGCAGAGCGATTCAGCGGCTCTGGCCGATAAGGCCCACCCTGGACCTGCAATCCTGCAGACGGTCAGACTATCGTCATCCGATCCTCCGCTGTCCGTCGTCTTCGACCTGACCGGCCCGGTCAACTTCGATGAGGATTTGAAGAACAGCAGCGATTCTTCAACCCTCAAAGTTTTTCTAAAAGGAGTCAGTGCCGATTCGAAGCTGTCGCGCCATCTTGTATTCGATCGCTCGATTTTTCGCGATTGTGAGATCGAATCGGATTCAAATGGCACCACCGTCACGGTGAATACGATGCCGGTTTCGCGGTTCGCAATTGTCCCGCTGCAGCGGCCGGCGCGCTTGTTGGTCACTTTTACGCCGCAGAATGCTCCACCTTCTACGACCGCCAGTTCCGGCATCGGTGGCAACGCAACGTTCTGACCTCTCTCCCGATCCTGTTCCCTTCTGGCGAGAAGGACCAATCTTCCTGCAGGCTGCAAGGGAGAGGGTCCGCTTACTCCTTCTCGATGACAAAGCTCACACTGTTATGCACCAGGCGAATCTGATCTGCGTCAAAGGTGAACTTGAGCCCGGCACGGTCCTGGTCAAACGCGGCCGCCGCCAACTCGCGTAACTTTGCTGCGTTTTCGGGCGATGCGCCCCCGAATCGAATCCAATCGTCAAGCGTTAGGCGGGCATCGCGCTCCGCTTTCATGGCAGTGCGAAACCCATGTTCGGCGAACATTCGCTCGAACTCCGAAACCGGAAGCGTGCGCGAATGTGTTGGATCGCACAATCGTTCCATCTGATTGTGAAACTCGGCCCTGACCGGATCCTCCGAAGCTACCATGTCCGCGATCACCATCCATCCGCCAGGCGCGGCCACACGAGCCAACTCGGCAAAAACGCGCGCCGGATTGACGAAGTGGTGGAACGAAAAGCGGCATAGCACACCGTTAAAGGTGTTATCGTCAAAGCTCAATCGCTCGACTTCGCTGAGAATGAAATCAACATTGTTGACACTACGCTCCGCTGCTGCGGTACGGGCCAATTGCAGGGGTTCTTCAGCCACATCGACGCCAACAGCACGGCCGCATCGCTCGGCAAACGCGAGCGTGGTGGTGCCGATGCCGCAGGCTAGTTCCATGACGTGGTCGGTTTTGCCCACGCCCGATACTGATATCATGAACCCGATAAACTTCCGATCGGAGGGGCTGGTGGGCATCGCGTATGCCGCCGGGCGCCGCCGGAATTGCTGTTGCGCGGTCAAACGATTGCCGGCATTCTCGAGTATTGCGCTGGTGGAGGCTCGCTCACTCGTCACTCCTCGGTCCTCCGTTGAAGGGGTTTTGCCTCATTCTTTTGCCTGGTGCCTTCTGCTCGCCGCCCATTCCCATAAGCGATTGCCAATTGCCAAGGCGGCATCGGTGATTCCAGGAAAAAGTGCAGCAAGTTTCTCTGCTACGGCTGCTCCGGGCGGGACATCCACTTCAGTCAAGCCCAGCGTCAAAGCGGCGATGACTGCCCAGGTAACCCATCGTACTGGCATCGCAGGAATCATTTCCGGGAACCGGCTGTGTCGTTCCGGTTGCCCGTCACTTCGTAGCATCGGTGTGTCGACTACTCCCGGCATCACCAATGCGACGTGTACACCCGTACCGAACAGCTCGACACGCAGTGCTTCGGTCAATCCGACCAGGGCAAATTTGGTGGCTGAATATCCGCCAAGCGGAGGCATTCCACGGCGCCCAGCCAATGACCCGATATTCACGATGTCGCCCGAACCGGCCTGCCGCATCGACGGCAGTGCCGCCTGGATGGTGTGAAGTGTACCGAGCACATTCACGTCCAGCATCCGCTGTAAGCTCTGCGGGTCCATCGTTGCGACGGAACCAGGCTCCAGACTTCCGGCGGAGTTGACCAGTATGTCGATGTGACCGAAGTCGTTCAGGGTGCGAGCGACCGCGCCGCGTACCTCCTCGCCCCTGCTGATATCGGCTGTAAGCACCAGCGCGTCGCCACCCTGATGGCGGATCTCCGACGCGAGGTCATCAAGCAGAACCTGGCGACGCGCGAGCAAGGCACTCCTTACGCCCAACCCGGCCAGCACCAGGGCAATGTCGTGGCCAATGCCACTGGAGGCGCCGGTGACCAACATCGTGCGACCGCGAAAAAAACCGCGCAGCGGCCGCAGAATCACGTCTTCCGTTGCCATCGACTCCCCGTGCTTCGTCGATCTCTGGCTTCAGGCTTGGTTGCTCAGCCCCTCCAGGTCGTAGCTCATGATCAGCAAATCGCGCGCGCGGCCACCGCGATCGACTACCCAATCCTGCAGCAGTGCCTCAACTTGAAAGCCTAGTTTCTCGAAAGCAGCGCGCGCCCCGGTCTGATCCGGCGTCATCATTGCAGCCATTTTTTTGATACCACGCGACTGGCCGAGGTGGAAAATCTCGAGCGTGAGCCGGCGGCCAAGACCGTGACCGCGGAACGCCGGCGCCACCTGGACGCGAATTTCGCCGACCCGGCGCGTCCATCGCGCCTGTTCCAAGTGCAACGTCGCGTATCCGGCCAGTTCGCCTTCCGTTTCCGCCAGAACCGTTATGGTATTGGCGCGTTCTAGATCAGCGATCCATTGATCGACGATTGCAGGTTCTGTGATATCAGTGCGCAGAAACAACAGGTCATCCGGTGGCAGCGAACGAGCGAAGGTCAAAATTTGCTCGCGATCGGCAGCGCCCATCAGCCGCAACGCCAGGTGCCGGCCATTCGGAAGGACTATTTCATTTGGGAAAGATTGGCCTTGGCCGTGGATTTGTGCGGTTTCGAGCTTGGCTTCCTGTGCCATTATTAATTCACCAGAGAACTGGGGCTTGACGCTAATACACCACCGGGGTGGGAATATCAATTGCTCTATGGAGCGTCTTCTAGGACGGGACTTCAGCGCTGAAACGGAACTTCGCGATCTGCAAGTTAGCTATTGAGGACAAGTTGTGCCTGGTTTACGCAAGGCGGCGGCCAAACTACCGCATCGTTTAAGCTCGCAAGACGCCGCGTTTGTCTACGGTGAATCATACCACGGACCGTTGCATGTCGGTTGCATAACCTACTTTGACGGCCGGATCGATCTTGATGAATTCGTTGCCCACCTGGAGGCGCGAATGCATTTGCTGCCGCGCTATCGCCAGCGGCTGGCGTTTGTTCCGCTTAACCTTGCGCATGCTACGTGGGAGGACGATCCGGAGTTTAACGTTCGCCATCACGTGCATTGGCATTCGCTACCGCCTGGGACCGAAGAACAACAATTTCTCAAGGCCGCGATGGAGGTGTTTGCACCGATGCTCGACCGGGGCCGTCCGCTGTGGGAGACGCACCTTTTCCGGGGGGTGGACGGCGACCGCACCGCCATCGTTTGGAAAATGCACCATTGCCTGGTTGACGGCGTGTCCGGGATGGAATTGCTGAGCTCCTCGCTCGATTTGCGGCCGGATTTACCGCCTGCTTACCTGGCAAAACCTTTCCGACCGGCGCGGCTGCCAGGTCCGGCAAAATCGCTCATGCTCGGCATCCTCGATATTGTCCAGAACCGGCTTGAAGAAGCGCGCCGCGCCGCCGAGTTCGCCGAAAAGCCGTTTGCGGCAGCGGAGCGGCTCGCGCGCACCGCATATATCGCAGGACGAATGGTTCAGATGCTGTGGCGGCCAATCGTCGCCGCCCCATGGAATGCTCGTTTGGTAAATGCCGGGCGCTCGCTAAACTACCTGAAACTATCCTTCAATCATCTACGGGCAGTGCGCAACGCGCTCGGCGGCACGGTCAACGATACAGTACTCGCAATCCTCAGCGAGGCGGGCGCACGCTATCTCGCCTACCATCGTTTTGACACTCGGGGCGCTCCGTTGCGAATCGGATGTCCCGTGAGCGTCCGTCGCCAGGGAGAACGCGGGGCGCTCGGTAATCGCGTCTCGATGATGTTCGTGGAATGCTCGTCCGCACCGATGGCGGCTGAGGAGCGTCTCGCCTCCGTGATTCGCGAAACGACCGGTCTTAAGAACACTGGTGAAGCAGCAGCGCTTGAACTGTTGGTAGAGGCGGGCGACTGGATACCGCCAGCACTGCTCGGCCTCAGCTCAATTCTGACGACCGGCGCCGTTGATGCGGCCGTGCGTCTGGGCGAAGCGCTACCCGGGATCTCACGCATGTTTACGCTACCGCCGCTCGGTATTAACTTTATCGCGACGAATGTGCCGGGCGCGCAGATTCCAATGTATCTCGCTGGAAGGCGAATGACCTCGATGATCGGATGCGTGCCGCTCGCCGCCAATATCGGTTATAGCGTCGCAATCGTTACCTATAACCAGGAAGTCGTGTTCGGCCTGATGGCAGAGCCTACCCTGATGCCCGACTTAGACCGGATGCGCGCATACGCCGCGGAGGTGTTCGAGGAATTAATGTCCGCCGCCAAAACATCGCCGGCGCCGACCACGGCTGCCGGCCGAAAACAATAGAATAGGCGCCGGGACGACCAACACCGCTTTTGGCATGTGACTAGACGTAAAGGTTCCCGCCACGTGCGAATTCAGTAAAGCAAGGCCTTGAGCGTCCCCAATTAACGATGTGAGCGGCGCCTCGCCTGCTCAATCGTGCAAGTCAGCCCATTGAAGGTGGAATTGAACGGAGGCACTCAGACAACTGTTGTTGCCGGACCGGCCTCGGTTCTGGGCTCAGCCTATGCATTTTGCGTCGGTGCCTCAGGCGGCGTATGGCGGCGCACACTCAGACTCACTTCACACCGACCGAATTCAGCTCGTCATGATGTCCCACGGCTGGAACGATTCCAGCCGTGGGCGACGCTCGAGAAACTCCTTCGGTGCGCTCACGGCGCCTTATCCTGCGCGAGCGAATTTATTTCGATCAGTAGCCTGAAAAACCCATGTCGGTCGTGGCCTGGGCCTCCGGATCAGTGCAGACATTGACCAGGGCGGGTTTTCCGCTCTTCATCGCGCGCTCGATGGCCGGTCGAATCTCAGCGGGCTTTTCGACAAATTCGCCGTATCCGCCCAACGCCTCGACCATCTTGTCGTAGCGCTGATAGCCGAGCTCGCGTCCTACGCTGCCGCCGGTTTTGCGCGAGGTAAAGCCCGCGTTGTTCGAGACCACCACGACGATATTGAGTTTATGGCGGATGGCGGTATCCATCTCCATCCCGTTCCATCCGAACGCTCCATCGCCGCTGAGGACGACCACCGGCTTGTCCGGCGCAGCCGCCTGCGCGCCGATTCCGAACGGAATTCCCACTCCCATACAGCCGTGCGGACCGGCATTAAGGCTGTAACGCGCCTGATAGATGGGGATCGATTGGCGGGCGAAGTTCAGGATCTCATGACCGTCAACCACCAGGATAGTGTCGCGCGAGATCGTGTTTTTGACCTCGTTGCAGAGGCGCAACGGATGAATCGGGACCTTGTCAGAATGGAGAAGCGGGGAGCTGCGTTCCAAATTCGAGCGATGCTTGGCGGAGAGCTGAGAAACCCACGGCGTCTCCTCGCGCGGGTTAAAGCGTCCCTTGGCTTCGCTGGTCAATTGCTGGAGCACCAGCTTGGCATCGCCGATTATTCCGATTTCAGCGGCGCGGTTGTGCCCGATTTCGCGGCCGTCGAGATTGACGTTGATAAACCTGGCGTCGGGCGAGAAGCGTGGCGGCCGTAAAAAGGAAAGCATCGAGTTCGCACGGGCGCCGATAACCAGCACGACGTCGGCTTCACGAAACGCGCTCGAGCGCGCACCCGGAAAGGACCTCGGATGATCTTCGGCGACGACTCCGCGGCCCTGCGGTGTGGTGAAGAAGGGTATGCCGGTGGCCTCGACAAACGTGCGCAAATCGTCCTCGGCGCGCGACCATAATACCCCGCTGCCGGTAAGTATCAGTGGCGTGCGTGCCTCGGCCAGCAAATCGATGGCTTTGCGGACGAGTGCCGGATCGCCTGCCGGACGGGCTTCGGTGCGGTAATTGCCTTTGACCCAGTTGATCTTATCCTCTTCGATTTTCCCGGCCAGAATATCACCCGGCAAATCGAGATAGACCGGACCGCGCTTGCCATCAAGCGCTTCGCGAAACGCGATGCTGATGTATTCGGGAATGCGATAACCGAGGTCGATGCGATAGGCGGATTTCACGATGGGCCGCATCATTGGGACCTGGTCCATCTCCTGGAAGGTATCCAGCGTCCAGCCCCGCATCGGCGCCGAGCCACCGATCGCAATCACGGGTGAAGCGTCGGCTTGCGCATTAGCCAGGCCCGTAACCAGATTGGCGACTCCGGGGCCCATTGGCGCGATGCAAATGCCTGGTTTGCCGGTCACCCGTGAGTAGGCATGCGCCATCATCGCGGCAGCCTGCTCATGGCGCACGTAAATACCCTGCATGCCCAGATCGAGGCAGGCGCCAGCGGTCCCGCCGGTTGGCCCGCCCATCATAAAGAAAATGGTGTCGACGCCTTCCTGCTGGAAGCAACGCGCAATTATCTCCTCACCGCGTAAAGTCCCCATTGACTATTCCTCCTGATTGTCAAGGCGCGGCCGCAACGGGCGCGCAAGGTCTTTGGAGCAATAGCGCGCCCCAGCCGTCAAGCGCAACCGTGATACTCCGGATGCAGGTGCAGGCCACCTTGGCAAACGTGGTTCGTCAAGTTTTTTTGCAGTCGCGGCAGATTTTGTTATGCTTTAACTTGTATGGGCCCTGTACGCGGAGGTCCTTCTCTTGGGTAGGAATTCTTAAATCAGGAGAGATTGTTGTCGGACCTGGAAAGCTTGACTTCGCCGGTTGAACCCCTTCACGTTGTGCCAGGCCGCGCAAGGTTTCGAGTGCCGGGTTTGTATCATTGCCCGGCGTCAAAGCACGAGATCGAGCGCGAACTTGCTCTGCGTCATCAAATTAGGCGCGTCTCAGCCAATCCATTGACCGGCAATGTGCTGGTCGAGTTCGATAAAGAAATTGATCCGGGCAGGATTGCCGCGCTGTTGCAGGCAACAGTCAGTATCGGAGGCAGCTCGACCCGCGGCGGCTCATCCTCCGGCTGGAACTCGCACCACGCCAGGAGCACTGCCGGCGAACCTAATGGAAATTCCCGCCGGCGTGGCAATCCGGCTACCTCTTTACCGGCTGATGAGTTTGTCAATTCTGGCGAAAACGGCTGGCATCGGCGTGACGTAAGGGCGGTAGCTGCGCGCTTGGGTAGTTCGAAAAACGGACTCCCCGAGCAGGCTGCCGCGGACCGGCTCGAGGCTTGCGGCCCGAATCGGCTGCCGGAACTCGAAGCCCGCTCGGGCTTGACGATTCTGTTAGATCAGTTCGACTCGATGCCGACGGTATTGCTGCTGGCGGCAGCCGGCATTTCGATTTTCACGGGCGGACTGAGTGACGCGGTCGCGATCGGCGGCGTGCTGGCAATCAATGCCGCGATCGGATTTTTCACCGAAAGCCACTCGGAGAATGCAATTCGCTCGCTCAAACGCATCGTTCAGCCCACTGCTGCGGTCACCCGTAACGGCAAGCTCCGCCAGGTGCCTTCAGAGCGCGTCGTCCCGGGTGATGTCATCGGGCTAAAACCAGGCACTTACGTTTGTGCCGACTCGAGGGTGATCGAGGCCGAACATCTGACCGTCGATGAGTCCGCGCTGACCGGCGAGAGCCTGCCAGTTGCGAAAAGTCCACGAACCCTGGACGACGACGGCATCGCGCTCGCCGAGCGCCGCAACATGGTCTACATGGGCACGCGGGTCACCGGCGGAAGCGGCTTGGCGATAGTAGTCGCAACCGGTGCAAGCACCGAGTTGGGGCTTATACATCGCCTGGCAGGCGAGACCGAGTCCCCTGACACGCCGATGGAGCGTCAACTCGCCCGCGTCGGCCGGCAACTCGTACTCGCGTGCACGGGCATATGCGGCGTGTTTCTGGGTATTGGGCTGTTGCGGGGCTATGGCCTGCTGCAGATGCTGGAAACTGCAATCTCGCTCGCGGTCGCATCAGTGCCAGAAGGATTGCCTGCGGTGGCAGCCACCACTCTGGCACTCGGAATTCTCAAGATGCGCCGCCATGGCGTGATTATACGAAAGTTGGAAGCAGTCGAGACGCTCGGTTGTGTGCAGACTATATGCTTGGACAAAACCGGTACGCTCACGCTCAATCGGATGGAAGTCGAAATCGTGCACAGCGGCGGCCGCCAGCTTGAATTTCGCAAAGGCGAATTTCTCGAGGGTGGACGGCTATTTCGCGTTGATGACGCGTTGCGCAAGCTGGCCGTGATTTGCGTGCTATGCAGCGAAACAACCATTGAGCGCAGGGCCGGCCACTACCAGTTCACCGGTTCGCCTACCGAGAATGCCTTGGTTGAGCTGGCACTGCATGCTGGAATTGAACCGATCGCGCTGCGCTCGCAATATCGCACTACCAGGACCATCGGCCGTGCCGAAGATCGCAACTACATGTGCACCCTCCATGAGGCGAGCCCCGACTCCGCGACGTCATTTAAGGGACCATTCCTGGTAGCGATTAAGGGTAGCCCGAACGAAGTGCTGGCGATGTGCCGCTGGCAAATCCGCGATGATAAACGTGTACCGCTGAACGAGGCCGAGCGCTCACGTATCGTCGCCGAAAATGACAAGATGGCTGGCGCCGCTTTGCGCGTGCTGGGTATCGCATGCCGCGAGCTGAAGACCGTCGAGCGCCACGCGCGCGTTGAGCGCGATTTGGTGTGGCTGGGCCTGGTCGCAATGGCCGATCCCATCAGAAATGGCGTCGGCGACGCGATTCGAGCATTTCATCGGGCTGGTATCGATACCGTAATGATTACCGGCGATCAGCCGCTGACTGCCTCGGCGGTCGGGAGAGCGTTGGCATTGAGTCGCAACGGTCCCTTGAAGGTGTATGAGGTCAACCGGCTTGCCGACCTCGAGGAAATCGGCACGCAGGACATCTCCCAGCACGCTCAGGTCTTCGCCCGGGTCAGTCCTGCAAACAAGTTGCAGATTGTGCAGGCCTTGCAGCGTGCGGGCAAAGTGGTCGCCATGACCGGCGACGGAATCAACGATAGTCCCGCGCTCAAAGCGGCCGATATCGGTATCGCTATGGGCAGTGCTGGCACCGATGCGGCGCGCGACGTCGCTGACGTTGTGCTGGAAAACGACGACCTGCAAACGATGCTGGTCGCGATCGGAGAGGGGCGTTCAATCTATAGCAACATCCAGAAATCCCTGCACTTCCTGCTGGCGACCAACTTCAGTGAAATAATCGTAATGTTCGCCGCCCTGGCGGTGGGTCTGGGCCATCCGCTCAACGCGATGCAGTTGCTATGGATCAACCTGATCTCGGACATTTTGCCGGGCCTGGCGTTGGCTTTAGAGCCGCCAGAACCTGACGTTTTGAACGCCGCGCCGCGCGACCCCAAGGAACCGGTGCTGAAAGCTTCAGACTTCGGCCGTATCGTTGGCGAGTCAGCGGCATTGTCAGGCGGAGCGCTGGCCGTTTATGGTTACGGCATTGCCCGGTATGGCATCGGTGCACACGCCAGCACGCTGGCATTCACCAGTCTTACGTCGGGACAGTTGCTTCACGCGGTGAGCTGCCGTTCGGCGGCGCACAGCGTCCTCGGGCGCGGCACGCTGCCGTCCAACCATTACCTTACCGCTGCGCTGGCGGGCTCGTATGGTCTGCAGGCGCTGGCATTCCTGATTCCAGGGCTGCGCAATCTGCTTGGGTTGACTTCGATCGGTCTAGCCGATGCGCTGATGGTTGCGGCTGGAGCAGTGATACCGTTCCTTGGCAATGAGACCGCCAAATTGCTGACGTTCAGAGGCGCCCCGGACGATTCCGAACGTCCTCAGGTAGAGCCCGCCATCAGGGGCCGAGTAGTAGGCGCAATTGAACCAGCATAGGATATGCGCAACCGTTGAAATCGAACTGGCAGGAACGAAAGTCTATTCATCACTCGTAAAGGGTGATTCCGCGATTTAGATGAAACGGCAACGAGCAAACAAATCGTCTGCTCAGCCACCTAGGAGGCAAGAAATGGCACGCGATGAGGCTGATTCCGGCAGGAGTGCCGAGCACAGGAATATGGAGCACCGGGAGATTCACTCCACCGCGGCTCGTCAACCGGGGCAACCACTGGTGAGCCGCTCGCTGTTGACCGCCGGCGCTTTGATTGGTGTGGCGGCCTTGGTCCAGCCCGAGCTGCTGGTGGGGATGGCCGTCGGCGCCGGGATTGCGATGGCATCGAATTGGTTGCCGGATCTCGCCAGCGGAACCCTCCGCCCTGTCGTCAAGACCGCGATTAAAGCTGGCTATGCTGCGGCGACGATGGCACGGGAGATGGTATCGGAAGCATCGGAAAGCGTACAGGATATGGTGGCCGAGGCTCGCGCCGAGAGCGGCCCGGCGCAATAAAGAGATACGTTCAGGTATCCCGGTCTTTCAACTCTTACCTCGTCCCCGGAGGCTCGGATGGCGGTAGATGCATACGTACATCATCATCTTCCTGGACGCCTGCGGCTCAGGATACCAGCGGTGAGGGGTGAAGAGGACGAGTTGCGGGAACTCAGTTCAGCGATTGCCAAAACCCCAGGAATTAGTCGGGTCGAGTATAATCCGCTAACCGGTAGTATACTGATTCAATACTCACTCGATCGCTATAGGAATCTGCAGTCCCTGGAGTCGAGCCTGAGTGCATCGGCAGTGCCGATTGCCGTGAATAACTCACATCCCGACCGTCCATCACAGCATCAGCGTCATACGCGGGGCCGTTCTGTCGCTGCCAGAGGGGTGGATTCTTTCTTTAAACAGCTCGATCATGAAATCCGGATAGCAACCGATAATGAGGTTGATCTGAAGTTTATATTGCCATTCGGAGTAGGAGTATTAGGCCTCCTGGCACTGCGGCTTTCTTCGACCACGCCGCTGTGGCTGACACTTTTGATCTTTGCCTTCAACTCATTCCTGGGTCTGCACGCCCCCACGCCGGCGGAGCTGGGTATCGCCGAATTTGAAAGCTGAGGGGACTGACTAGAGACGTTGCGGAGCAGGTGGGCGCAGCGGCCGCGGCGGTGACGATGGCCCGGGAATCCGATCCAAGGCTTTCCCAGCCAGGCGATATCGTCCGGGTTCGCACGCGGACGTAACTCGTCTAGTCGGCCGAGCAGAGTTCCGATCCAACAGTTTCCGCAGCATCTCTCGACGATGATGCCCAAGGCGAGCCTCTCGAGGTGCTCTGGAAGCTCGAACTCGACACCGAGATTTTTCGCAAAGACATTTGGAAGACGATCGGCCGCAACGGACCTGAGTCGGGAGATCGACGTGCTACGCGGCCGAATATCTATGGCCCAAAGATGGATCGGGTTGGACAATGAGTCCTTGCGGGACGCGATCTCCTGTTCACTCGAAATGCTCGGCGCGGAAGGCTTGAAACCTGCTGCGACTCCTGATGCGCAACTATCGCGGTTTGAGTTTCCGAACCTCGACGTCCGCCACGGCGCCGATCCGACCTGGTCATCAACTCTGGACACGTTGCGAAAGCCGCCGGACAATGGCCGCCGCGACTTCGAATGGCGCCGAAGCGCGCCTATCCGTCAGCTCGTCTTCTCGGCCCCGAAGAATCTCGGCGACGCCGTTGTTCAGTTGCACCCGCAACATCGCGTGGTGCAACGGCTGCTCGGAAGATTTCTCTCGCAGGGCTTTGTCCATCACGATCTTTCGCGCGCATGTCTCGCGCAGACCTCCGATGCGATCCCGCGGGTCGTGTTGCTAGGCCGGCAGTCCCTCTATGGGAAAGCCGCTGTAAGGCTGCACATACAGCTATGGCAGAAAGGTCACAATTGCGCTTATTCTCGCATCGTGAGAGCAGGCGCCGCCCGCGCGCGGCGCGACGGAGGCAGCCCTGATGAATCAAATCCACACTGAACGCGAGCAGCGCTTTATCGGTCTGGCAGGTGGCCTCGCCGATGATTTTGCCAAGCGTGCCGCGCAGCATGATGAGGACGAATCGTTTCCGTTCGAAAATTACGAGCAAATGCGGGAGTGCGGCTACACCAACCTGATCATTCCAGAGGAATTCGGCGGGCTGGGCGCGAGCCTGCTGGAGCGGGTTAAGGCCCAGGAGAGGCTGGCACAAGGCGATGGGGCGACCGCCCTCGCGATCAATATGCATTTTAACGTCCTTGGGCTGCTAGTTGATCTCCACCAGAGATCCAACCGACGCCGCGCCATCCGGCCGCGTGATGAATCCCGGCGTGACGAATTGCCCCGAGTGGTGGTTGAGACTGAGAATATCGCAGAAAAATTGCAAAGGATCGCGGGCGAGCGGCTGATTTGCGGAGGTTCGGGCTCCGAACCGGACAATGCCGTAATCAACCTGCGTCCTCGAACCGAGGCGCGGCAGGTTGAGGGCGGGTTTTTGGTTAATGGCCGCAAGATTTTCGGCACCCAAAGTATCCGGCTCGATTACTTCTTTGCCGAGGCGACCTGGCCGGACGCACCGGAACGGCCGACGATCATTACCTTTTTCGTCCAGCCGAAAAATACGCCGGGCCTGATCTTTAAAGACGACTGGCATACGATGGGAATGCGGTCTACCGCTTCGTGCGGCTCGGAATTAAAAGACGCGTTCGTCCCTGACTCGGCGGTTATTCTGCGCCGCGCGGTGTCCAATGGCGCAATGATCACGCGGGTATTCGCCAAGGCGCCGTTTTCGATCGGCGCGCCGTACATAGGCATCGCCGTGGCGGCACGTGATTTCGTGGTCGAATTCATGCGCGATCGGCCGCGCTACCCCTTGAAAAAGCCCATGAGTCATCTGCCGGCGGTGTTCAATAAAGTCGGCGAGATGGACATGCTGATCGAAGGCGCGCGGGCGGCGATGTGGAAGGCGGCAGCAGATGTCGAGCACGACGAACCGGGCAACTGGTCGCGCAAAGCCATCGCTGCGTGCATGATCGCGCGCGAGAATTCGGTCCGGGTGGTCGACCTCGCCCTGCGTGCAGTAGGCGGTTCCTCATATTTCAAACGGCTGCCGCTGGAACGCTTCTATCGCGACGTGCGCGCCGGCCTGTACCATCCGTTCGATAGCGACGAAAGTATTGAATTTCTCGGCAGAAGTGCCTTTGGCCTGCCGATGGGCGACCCGGACGATTATATCTAAGGTGCTCAGGTAACCCTCACGCTTAACCTCTCCCGCCAGCCACCCTCAGTTCGCCTCTTCGAGCAACAGGGCGGGAATGGTGCACGGAAGAGCGGGCGGACGAGAACCTCATCGGGAGGTCGGTATGGCGACGGTAAAGACCCGCTTCGGCTCACTCGAACATTACGAGAAGGGCGGCGTCGAGGTAATCAATGATGACCCTCGCAATTATGCCTTCTCGAACATCTTCGAAGTCGCATCCAAAGCGGAACCGTGGGAAAAAATCGCCGTCGCCAAAAATATAAAGTATGTACTCGAAGCGATTCGTGCCGAAGGCACCTCGCCATGGTACGCGGCCGCGCATGATGAATCGGCAATTGTGATGGATGGCGAAGTCGAGATCCGCCTGGTCAAGCCGGATACTTCAATCGTGGCTGAGAGTCACGAAGGTACCACGGTGCTCGAGGGCAGCCCGAAGGGACGCATGATGGGACGGATTGCCGCGCGCCGCGGACACATGGCGCTGCTGCCGAAGGGCGCCGCCTACCAACTCCATGCAGCCCGGCCCGGCGTAATCCTGCTGCAGACTATTAAAGGCGATCTTACGATCGAAAGATGGAAGGATATTTGTCAAAAATGATCCCCTTCCGGCCTTTTGGAACAACCAGATGACAGGGGATAATCGAAGGGTCTTGGAACGAATCGCCGAGCGTCTTTTTTAGGGTCCCTCACCGGGCGCTTCGCGCCACCCTCTCCTGATGGGGAAAGGGAATCTGGTGGGCGCCTTTTTCGGCCCGCTCCTGTTACAATCAGGGATCAATATGCTCTCATTAGCGCGTGGTAAAGAAGGGGCGTTCAAACTCATCGCCGGCTATCAGCCGCAGGGTGATCAACCGGCGGCGATCGACTCGTTGGCTCAGAACCTGCGCGACGGCATCCGGCACCAGGTGCTCCTCGGCGTTACTGGATCGGGCAAAACCTTCACGATGGCGAATGTGGTCGCCAAGCTGAATCTGCCGACACTGGTAATTGCGCCAAACAAAACCCTCGCCGCGCAGCTCTACAATGAATTCAAAAGCCTTTTTCCTGAGAACGCAGTCCGCTATTTCGTCTCCTACTACGACTACTATCAGCCCGAGGCCTACGTTCCTTCTACCGACCTCTATATCGAGAAGGATGCCAGCATCAACGACGAAATCGACAAGCTGCGGCACTCCGCGACCAAGGCCCTGCTCGAGCGCAACGACGTGCTGATTGTCGCCTCGGTGTCGTGCATCTACGGCCTCGGCGAACCGGAAGTCTATTTCGAGATGCTGGTATTTCTCGAAGAGCGACAGACTATCGAACGCGACCGCGTGCTGCGGAAATTGGTTGATATCCAATACCAGCGCAATGACTACGACTTCCATCGCGGTACTTTTCGCGTGCGCGGCGATACGGTCGAGGTCTTTCCTGCGTACGAGGAAAGCCGGGCCGTGCGGATTGAATTTTTCGGCGACCAGGTCGAAGCGCTTTATGAAATCGACCCGCTGCGCGGAAAAGTTATCCGCAAGCTGCAGGCGGTCGCAATTTATCCGGCCTCGCACTATGTGACTACGTCTGATCGAATGGAAACCGCGGTACGCAATATCCGGGCGGAGTTGAAGGATCGGCTGGAATTTTTCCGCCGCGAAAATCGTTTGCTCGAAGCACAACGGCTCGAGCAGCGGACGCTTTACGATCTGGAATTGCTGGCCGAAATGGGCTTCTGTCCCGGCATCGAAAACTATTCGCGCCACCTGACCGGGCGCGCACCCGGCCAGGCGCCGCCGACCCTGTTGGATTATTTCCCAAAAGACTACTTGTGTCTGATTGACGAAAGCCACGTTACCATTCCGCAGATTGGCGGAATGTACCGCGGCGACCGCTCGCGAAAGGAGACCCTGGTCGAGTATGGTTTCCGCTTGCCGTCAGCACTGGATAATCGCCCGCTTAATTTCGAGGAATGGGAAGGCTTCACCAATCGAATCATTTATGTCTCGGCCACCCCCGGCGACTATGAGTTACGGAACTCGAGCGGGTTGGTAGTCGAACAATTGATCCGGCCGACTGGCCTGGTTGATCCGATCATCGAGGTGCGCAAGGCCGGCACCCAGGTTGACGATTTGCTGGAAGAGATTCGCAAGCGCGTGGGCGCTGACGAGCGGGTCCTGGTCACCTGTTTGACCAAGAAAATGGCCGAAGACCTGACCGACTACTATCACGACCTCGGCGTTCGCGTGCGCTACCTCCACTCCGATATCGAAACGATCGAGCGGGTCGAAATAATCCGCAGCCTGCGCAAGGGCGAGTTCGACGTGTTGGTGGGAATCAACTTGCTGCGCGAAGGACTCGATCTGCCCGAGGTTTCGCTGGTCGCGATCCTTGATGCGGATAAGGAGGGCTATCTTCGTTCCGCACGATCCCTGATCCAAACAATCGGGCGAGCGGCGCGCAATATTAACGGCAAAGTGCTGATGTACGCCGATCTGACTACCGAGTCGATGCGGAAGGCGATTGACGAGACCAATCGCCGCCGCGCCAAGCAGCTCGCCTACAACGAAGCGAACGGCATTACGCCCAGGACCATCGTCAAAAATATCGACGCCTCCCTGGTCGAGATGTATTCGCCGGAATGGGCGGTGGTGCCTGAAGTCGACTCGCCGGCCAGGTCCCACCACGATGACGATTTGCTACCAGCGCTCGAGTTGTCGGATCGGATAAGCGATTTGCGCCAGCAAATGATGGGGTCGGCGGACAAGCTCGAATATGAACGCGCGGCGGAATTGCGCGATCGCATCAAGCGGCTGGAACGGCGGATTTTCGGCTTCGAGCCTGCGGAACCGGCCCCGCCGGCCCTCCCACCCGGTAGCCCCAATTCACGTCAGTCAAAGGAAAATGGCAGGGGAGAAAACGGGAGTGTCAACAGCAAGGCCGCGACACCGGACGCATCCACCTTAACCTTCGGACCGCGCCGGCCCCGAAGCACGAACGGCCCCAAGAGACCGCGGCGTCAAAATCGCACGCCGGCATCGCCGCCCAAACAAGGCCGCCTGAAGCTGATCCCGGATACAGATGATTAAACTGGTGGAACGCTCGTTACCCGGGAAGATTTATGGAAGGATTCAAGCAGTTTCTGTTACGCGGCAACGTGGTTGACATGGCGGTGGGAATTGTTATCGGGGCAGCTTTCGGCACGGTAGTAACTTCGTTCGTCAAAGACCTCCTCACCCCGCTGATTGCAGCCATCGTTCATGCGCCGGACTTTTCGAGAATAGCCTTTGTATTAAATGGCAGTAAGTTCTTAGTCGGCGATTTCATCAATGCAATCGTCTCGTTTTTGATAATTGCGACGGCAGTGTATTTTGCGGTCGTCCTACCCATCAATACTCTGGTCGCTCGTATGCGCAGGCAGCCGCCTGCCGACCCAACCACCAAAAGGTGCCCAGAGTGCATCAGCGAAATACCAATTCAAGCGAAGAAATGTGCGTTCTGCGCGTCCTCGCTGCAAGCTTGAGCCAGGATCGCCTGCATTCCGAATAGACACGCTACGTGCTCGCTCAGTTGCGGTAGGGGTTCGCTTCTCGCAAACCCCTCGCCCGCTCCTGGGGCGGGGGCAGAGCAGAGTACCTCACACCTTCGCCATAATCTCATCCCGGAAGCGCAACACCTCATCGCCATCGAGCGCGCGCAGCGGCAATCCTGCGAGCGTTCGTTCAACTCCCAAATCACCAAGCTGGCGCACCTCATCTGCGGTCAGCGGATGGCCGGTGCGCAAGCTCAACGTGATCTCGACCGGACGGACGCGGCTGACGCTGCGTTCGAGTTCGCGCAGCCGTCCGATCAGATCGCGCGCTTCGTCCATGCTGCGCGCAATCCCGTACCATCCGTCACCGTAACGAACGGCACGTTTGAGGGCCAATTCGCTGGTGCCCCCGACGACGATTGGTGGATGCGGCTTCTGCACCGGCTTGGGATTGAAGCGGACGCCCTTGACGCTGAAGGTTTTACCCTCGTAGACCGGGTCGTCCTTCGTCCAGAGGGCCTTCATGATTTCGATGTACTCGCGGGTTCGAAGCGCCCGATCCTTAAAATGCGCACCGACGCCTGCCGCCTCGAACTCCTCGGCAAACCAGCCAATGCCGACCCCGAAAGTTACGCGGCCGTTGCTCAGAACGTCGAGCGACACGACTGATTTCGCCGTCGTAATTGGATTGCGCAGCGGCACCACGAAAATGCCGGTCGCCAGCCGAATACGGCTGGTCACCGCAGCCGCGTACGTCAGCGTCATCATGGGATCATGAAAGGGCACGTCGAGCGGTGCCGGGAAACGCCCGTCCGGCGTGTAAGGATATTTCGATTGATAATTGACCGGCATGATGAGATGTTCGCCGATCCAAGCCGATTCGAAACCGGCGTCCTCGGCCTGGCGAAGATTGGCTGCAATCTTTTCAGGGCGCATGCTGGTAATGAATGTTCCGAATTTCATGTCGAATCCTCGTTTTCGTGCTCCGGGTTGGGCTCACCCGCGCCCGCGATGAGCGTTGGCGAATTGGAAAGGACGCGCCCGGCCAGCGCGGAGTTCTACGCAAAGTTCTTCAACAGTCGCGACCTCGCGCGTTAACTCCGTAGCACACGTCATGAACCAATTCGGACTGGCAAAATGCGCATCGCTGCCGCCAACCGCAGTCAGACCGAGCTTTTCGCATGCCGCTAGCGCGGCGACATTTTGTTCACGCGTATTTTGACCATTGATAGCTTCCACTGCGCTTAGCGCGGGCCCGAGCCGCGCCAGCAATTCGTCGAGCCGCGTTCCATAGCCGGAATCGCGAAACGGATGGGCCGGGATCGCAATGCCGCCCTCGCCGTGCACCACCTCGATCATCAATTGCGCGCGATGCATCCTACCTTCAAGGTCGAAACGGCGCTGGAGTGCGCGGGTAACGCCGAAAATGAGGAGGTGACCGAGGTCGGTATCAGCCTCGATACCTTTGAAAATGCGGACGCCGAACCTTGCCGCCAGTTCTTCGTAAGTGCGATCCAAGTCAGTATCAGTCGGGAAGAGGCGGTGTTCGGTGAAACAAATTGCGCCGAGTGGAATGGGGCTCCGCGACGATACTTCTAGATAGCTTTCGGGCAAGACATTGGAATCGGAAGAAAGCTTGGTATGAACATGGAGATCGATCAACATAACCAACTGTCACACGACTGTGCTCGGGCGTAATGCCGCTTAATCTATCTTAATCTTCGGGGTCAGCACCCGACACCGTGAGATCATCGCTCAAGGAGGTGAGGCCGACCGTGGCAAAGCAGATCGCCTGGACCGCTAACCGATCGTAATCTGTGGGCACGCTGCCGTAGAGAATAAGCGTGTCGCCGCCCAAACGGAATTTGACCGCAGAATAACCCTGTGCATCGAGCTTGGCACGTAGCTCCCCAAGACGCGAGCGCGAGAGTGCGGAGCCGTATTCATCGTAGCCTGAATACCCGCCGGGCGGGATAGCGGCCCGCGCGCGCGGGATCGCTTCCGGACCATCTTCGGAGCCGGTGCTATAGCCGGGCGGCATCGGATTTTCGGTTCTTGAAATTGATTTAATCACCTCAGCAACGATAAAGCCTGCGGCGAAGATTAGGGCTAGCATCAGAAACGGACGGCTGAGGCCGTTACGGCGGCGACCCCCCAAAGACGGCTTCAGCGGCGGATAAGTTCCCAGACTTAGGCTGCCCAGGTTCTCAGGCGAATGGCCGCCCGAAAGCAACACGGTTTCGTCGTTCGCGGCCGCCGGACGAGACAAGAGACTCAGTAGACGCAGGTCGGAAGCGCAATATGAGCAAAAACGCGAATCGGCTGGAATCAGCCGCGTGCACTGAGGACACGTGATCTCAGCCGTGGCGCTCAGAACCGTTGGTCCGGCGGGCCAGAGTCCAGACGCCGCTGCGTTCGGGCCTACAGGATGTTGGTTGCTCAACGGCGGGCTACTCGCGGAATTGCCCAGTGGCAGCTTGAGCTGGGTTCGCGCCGAGTGGTTATTCTCGACCTGACCCTCACCACTGCCGCGGGCCGTATCATTTTTTATTTGAAGAAGCCGGTACTTAAACTCAGCGGCGTCAGGAAGCCGGCTGGCGACATCATAGGCTAGAGCCTGGTCGATCGCGCTGGCTAGACGCGCATCGACATCCGGACAGAGCTTTTGTAGCGGTGGGAAGCTGAATGGTGCTTCGGCAGCCGGATCACGCCCCGAGATCGCATGATGCATTGTCGCGCCGAGGGCATAAATGTCCGAGCGCGTATCGACCTTGCCCCGGTATTGCTCGGGTGGCGCATATCCTTGCGTCCCAATCATGGTGGCATTGGACAATGGCTGGAAGTGGCGCGCGATGCCGAAGTCTATCAGCTTAGCCTGCCCATCCCCGGTCAGCATGATATTGGACGGCTTCAGATCGCGGTAAATCACCGGCGGCTGCAGGTGATGGAGATAGTCAAGCGTATCGAGCGCCTGTAGCGCGACCTCGACGACCCGTTCAGCGGGTAGCTTACCGCCGTGCTGTTTGATTTGCTCCTCGAGCGTGGTGCCGTCGATGTACTCCATTACCAGGAAATGATGATTGCCTTCACTGAACCGGTCGAACACCCGTGGAATATGCTCATTGCTGAGCTGCGCGAGCATGTCGGCCTCGCGCTGGAAGGAGCTGATCGCCTGCTTCTGGGCCTCGGCACTGCTGAACGTATCGACCATTTCGGCCAACGCGCATTTGCGTGCAGCCAGGCGCAAATCTTCGGCCAGGTAGACCAGCTTCATGCCGCCGCCGCCGAGTGCTTTGACCACCCGATATCGGCTACCAATTATGGTGTGCGGAGCAATCATCTTTTCATCGATCTGGCATGCGCCGCCGCTCGCCGTTTCCGCGCGGTGTCCGCAGACCCGCTCGCCGCAGGCTCGCATGCGAGCCCTGCGTGTCGCGGCGCTAACTTTCCTGGACCGAGCAATGACGGCACGCGCTTATTTACCTTTTTAGCTCTGCCTGCGCTGTCGCTTGGCGCCAGCCGCGGCGGCGCGGCGGTGCTCGATGCCTGGCGGAGTTCGCGGTCGCCTCCTCCCGAATCGCGCCACCCAGTCCGGCATTACAAGCACAGATCACGTGCAACAGAAATCCAAGCACGGGAGCATTACTAAAATAGAACAACGGAACAAAAATGAACCACAATAATCCGCGTACCCGTTCTCCTTTGTACCAATGGCCGAGTCCAGGAACTACGCTCAGGGCCACCGCGACGCGTGGGCGCCACGAAATGTTCGAGTTGAACCATACCGTATGCGTCAGCGGCGCGCCGCAATTTTTGCAAAAATTAGCGTCGGCCACGACCACCGGAGCACCACATTGCGCGCAGAAGCGCGGCCGTTCGATACGCGGCTCAGGCATGGAAGGTGAAAACCGCATCGCCCAGCCGGAGCGCACCGCCACGGCCGAGTGGGACCTCGCTCACTCGCTGACCGGCCAGCCACGTGCCGTTTTGGCTCCCCAGATCGCGTAACACGAACCCTCCGTGTCGGTATTCGATACTCGCATGGTGGCGCGACACTGAGGCATCGCTTACGACGATATCATTATCCAGGGCACGACCGATTCGAGTCGCCGTGCCGGCGCGTAGGGCGAATTGCTGCCCGCGGCCATCCAGCAAATAAGCGTTATCAGCGCCTGCCGCCGGAGTTAAGCCATCAACAGCGGAATTTGTGGCGGCGGCATCGGAGCCGATCGAATTGCCGCCAACGTAACCTCGCGTCACTGGCACAGCCGCGACACCCGCTGATTCGCGGGCTCGTCGGTCGGTGCGCAGGTGAAACGTCAACTCATAATTGCTGATTTTTACCCGATCGCCGTCACGCAACTGCGCCGTCTCGATCCGATTCCCATTGACCAGGGTGCCGGCCTGAACCGCCAGATTTTTGAGCGTGTAGCTGTCTCCTTGATGCGAGATCACCGCGTGCCGCGCCTGCACGCCCGGATCTCCGAACAAACCGATTGCATTTTCTTCGGCGCGGCCCAGCATCACGGTTCCCCCCTCCAGCCGGAATTGACGGCCCCTGAGCCGTCCGGCCTCGACCGCCAACCAGGCCGATTTGGTCAGTTGATGCACCAGGCCAATGAAGAAGCCAATCGCCAGCCCGATCACACAAAACCCAATCAGGCGTGAAGCTAGGCCGCTTTGGCTGAATGAGCCGATAAGATCAAAACCCGCGCCGCCAACGAGCCCCCCGATCAGTCCGCCGAGGGCACCCTTGAGCGCGTTGCGCAACGATAAACTGGCGAGCCCTACCCCAAAGCCAAGCATCAGACCCATGAAAGTCCATCCGATGAGGCGTCCGCCAACGAGGTAAAGCTCGGAACCGGGATGATTTATCCCCCAACCGCCGGCGCGCAGGATTTTGCTAAAAATCAGGTCCGAGTAGTAAGTCTCCGGCAGCGCCAGCACCAGGCAGACGATGAAACCAAGCAGAAAACGCCGCTTCGCCATCGAGGTGATTTCGAGCGAATTGCCCTCGGCAGCGAGAATCATCCCGCCAATCATCCCTGCAACCAGCGCCACCGAGACAATCCCCGCGATAATAGTCAAGGCGGATTCCTGTTCGGTTATCGAGCGACCGTGGGTGGCGATTTCGGCCGGGATCCATCCGATGGCGCCACCGAGCAGGCCAGCCAGCGCTTTGAAGAGCAATTCACGACGGTCGATCGCGTCGTTCATGGCCAGGGCTTCCTCACGGCAATCGCCTTATTATGATGCGACCAATTTGATCATAGATTATAAGGAATCCGATTATAATACGGCGGTTGGAAGAGCGAGCGTTCGGCGGTGAGGTTCAGCGTCGCTCGAGCGCGGCGCCGTGGCCCGGCTGCAAGCTGACCGTGGAGGAATGCTTTTTGCAAAAAATCTATTCGCTCTCCTGGTTGGACGGTGGCACTGGCTTGAGCTGACTACGTTCACGCCCCTCCGCAATCCAGGCCTCGACCTCGCGCCGCTCGCGGACCAGGAAATTGGCTATTGCTTTGCGCAGGCCGGAATGGGCAATGAAGTGCATACTGTGGGTGAAGGCCGGGTCGAAGCCACGTAACCATTTATACTCGCCACCGGCGCCAGGTTCGAAGCGGCTGATGCCGCGCTGGATACAATGCTCAATAGCGGCATAGTAACAGACGTTGAAATGGAGAAAAGGCAAATCCGCGAAACATCCCCAGTAGCGTCCGTAGAACACCCCTGCCTTCTCCAGGTTGATAGTGCCGGCGATTAACTCGCCTCGCCGATAAGCGCAGACGAAGCGCAGATGGCGTTTGAAGCTCGCGCGCAGCAGATCGAAAAAATCCCGCGTCAGGTATTGACGGCCCCAGTATAGTTTTTCAATCGTCGACAGATAGATCTTGAACATCGGGCTGAACATTGCATCTTTGATCTCGTCACCGCCATGTACTCGGATCGAGACTTCCTGCGCCCGCAGCGCGGCCCGCTCATGGCGGACGGCATACCGCCGCTTGCTCTTGAGCTGGCCGAGGTAGTCGTCGAACGTCTGGAAGCCGCCATTATGCCAATGATACTGGTACCCAAGCCGCTCCAGGAACCCATTTTCCTTGAGCACCTCAGCTTCGTCCGGCCCACAGAAATTAACGTGTACCGATGAAAGCCCGTTGTCCTTGCATAACTCGGTCAAGGCGCGCGCGAGCAGCTTAACCATCGAGCGGCGGTCGAAATCCGGAGAAACCAGGAAGCGACGGCCCGTATGTGGCGTGAAGGGAACACCGACCAGCAGTTTGGGGAAATAACGAATGCCCGCACGTTCGGCCGCATCGGCCCAGCCATGGTCGAAAATGAACTCGCCCATACTGTGAGACTTGAGGTACATTGGACAGGCGGCGACGATTCTGCGGGCCGGCGCGGTGCGAACGATAAAATGATAGGGCGCCCAACCGGTCTTGCGTGCGGCACTCTTCGACTCCTCCATCGCACACAGCCATTCCCATTCAAGGAACGGCGAATCATCGGGTGCCAGCAGCGCGTTCCATTCGTCGCGCGCGATATCGCGCATCCGCTCGACCACCGCGAGCTCGAACCGCATTGGGGTTTCGTTGGTCGCTGCCATCAGGAGTGCTCCGCGCTTGAGCTTAATCGGCGCACGGGAGGATTCAAAGCACGAACCCGCCGCCGGAAAAACCACTGCGTTCAGCGATGCGGCTTGGCGCCGATTCTGGTAAACTCCGCTTAAGAGACTGCCCAACGGGTTCCAACAATGCCGATGCAATTTCAATTGGAAATCATCGAAGCACGCAAGCGCGACGGGGCCGGTGACAACGGTGACGATCGTTACGGCGAAATCGTCACTGAGCGGCGCACCAAAGAGCAGACGCGAACCAAAAAACCACCGCTCTACAAATGTATTCTCTTGAACGACGACTACACCCCGATGGAATTCGTGGTCGAAATTCTCAAGCAGATCTTTCACAAGCCGCATGCCGAAGCGACCCGGATCATGCTACACGTTCATCAGAACGGCATGGGTGTCGCCGGAATCTATCCATACGAGATCGCGGAAACCAAAGTGCGCAGCGTCGAAGAACTCGCCCGCGAAAGTCAGTATCCGCTCAAATGTGTGCTGGAGAAGGAGTAGGGTCTACTTTGCTCAATTCCATCTCAACCATGGTGGCCCAGGTGCCGAGCCTGTCACCGGGGAGGCTTCTGACTGATGGCATCGTCAGGCGTCATGATAAGCCGTGAATTGCAGATCACTCTGCAGCTCGCGATGACTGAAGCGCTCAACCGCCGCCATGAGTACGTCTGCCTCGAACATCTGCTCTACGCGATGCTGCATGACGTCACTACCAGCAATATCCTTCAGCATTGCGGCGCCGACCTGGAATTGCTCAAGAAGAAGCTGATCAAGTATCTCGATGAGGACCTTGAGCGAGTTCCCAAAACCGAGCAATTGCAGCCTCACTATGCGAATGGCGTTCAGCGCGCGCTGCAACGCGCCGCGGTCCATGCGCAATCGGCCGGACGCGCTGAAATCAACGGTTCGCAGGTGCTGGTCGCAATGTTTCACGAAGCCGACTCACAGGCGATTTTCCTCCTGCAGGAGCAAGGCGTTACCCGCTTCGACGTAATCAATTTCATCTCGCACGGGGTCTCGAAGGCAGGGGCCGATCAGGAGCGCGAGGTGCATGGCGCCGGTGACGAAGAGGAAGCCGAAGGCGACGGCGAGCCCGAAGCCGAAGATGGCGCTCCGAAGCTGTCACCCGGCAAGGCGCTCAAGACCTATGCGATCAATCTCGCAGAGCGCGCCGCCAAGGGCCAGATCGATCCGTTGATTGGCCGCAAGAACGAGATAGAGCGCGCGATTCACGTGCTGTTGCGGCGGCGAAAAAATAATCCTGTATTCGTCGGCGAGGCCGGAGTTGGCAAAACTGCGCTGGCCGAGGGCCTGGCATTGGCGGTTCATGAAGGGCGGGTGCCGCCCGCATTGAAGGATGTCCAGATTTTCGCGCTCGATATGGGCGCACTGCTGGCGGGCACGCGTTTTCGCGGCGATTTCGAGCAGCGGCTCAAGGCGGTGATCAAAGCGGCGACGGGCAATCGCCGTATCATTCTGTTTATCGATGAGATTCATACGATTGTCGGCGCTGGCTCGGCCTCGGGCTCGACGATGGATGCCTCCAATCTGCTTAAGCCAGCTCTCGCCTCCGGTGAACTGCGTTGTATCGGCTCGACCACCTACCAGGAATATAAACGCTCGTTCGATCGTGACAAGGCATTAGGCCGCCGCTTTCAACGGATCGAAGTTGCCGAGCCGACCCAGGACGAGGCGATTCAGATTCTGAACGGCCTCAAGTCTCATTACGAAACACATCATAATGTGCGCTACACCGCGGCCGCGCTGCGTGCCGCAGTCGAGTTGTCTGCGCGTTATATCAACGATCGCTATCTTCCAGACAAAGCGATTGACGTGATGGATGAAGCTGGCGTTGCCGGCCATCTGCGCGCCCGTAATAGCGAAACGGTCACTGTGGGCGCGCGCGATGCTGAACGGACGGTCGCGCGGATGGCGAAAATTCCGGAACGGTCGGTTTCGTCGTCGGACCGGGCACGGCTGCAGAATCTGGAGCCTGAACTCAAACAAGTGGTCTACGGGCAAGACAGCGCTATCGAGGCCGTCTGCCGCGCGATCAAGCTCGCCCGCTCGGGCCTGGCGCATCCTGACCGCCCGGTGGGCGCGTTTCTTTTCGCAGGTCCTACCGGTGTGGGGAAGACCGAAGTTGCGCGCCAGCTTGCCAAAGTGATGGGCGTCGAATTCATACGGTTCGACATGTCCGAATACATGGAGCGCCACACGGTCTCGCGTCTGATTGGCGCGCCGCCGGGATACGTCGGCTTCGATCAAGGTGGCCTGCTGACCGATGCTATTAACAAGACGCCGCATAGCGTGCTGCTGCTCGATGAGATTGAGAAGGCCCATCCCGATTTGTTCAATATCCTGTTGCAGGTGATGGACCATGCTACGCTGACCGATAACAACGGGCGCAAGGCTGATTTCCGCAACGTAATTATCGTGATGACCACCAACGCCGGCGCCCAGGAGCTGGCGCGCGCGATGATTGGTTTCGGTGCGGGCATCAGCACCGGCTCGCCCAAGGCGGTGATCGAGCGGATGTTCTCGCCGGAATTCCGCAACCGCCTCTCCGCAACAATAGAATTTGCGCCATTGCCGCCGCCGGTAATCGAACAGGTGGTTGAGAAGTTCCTGGGCGAATTGCAGCAACGGCTCAATGCCAGCAAGGTAACCCTGGAGGTCTCCCCGGCGGCGAAGAAGTGGCTCGCCGAACGTGGGTACGATACCCGTTTCGGCGCTCGCCCGCTCGGGCGACTCATCGAAAACGAAGTCGCGCGAGTCCTGGCCGATGACGTGTTGTTCGGCAAGCTCACGAAAGGCGGCAAGGTCAAAGTCGACGTCGCCGATGATAAGCTGGTATTTGATTACGGCGACGTTCCCGCCGAGGCGGTCGACGCCTCCGTGTGATGCGGGCTGGCTCGTGCTTTTTCTCGTCCCTCGGGTCGAAATTATCAGTCAAGAAGTTCGGCTCTGAATAGGCGGCGAGGGAGACCGGCAAAAATGGGGTCACGCCCATAATGAAATTTGGGTATTACTCGGGGTCTTTACTTTCTACGCGGAATTGCTAAATGCTGTAATTGAGGAATGCGCGTTTCTCTTGCGGCTTGCCCTTGAGGTAAGGGCGTGGTCGAGGGTGCTCATCGCAAAATGGGCGCCGACTTCCCAAAAGGGAGGTCCGGACATCATGAGAAAGAAGGTCCCGTTCCCGGCTTGGTGGTTCCTCCCGCCACTCACGGAGCGCTCGCCTCCGCATTGATGGCAAATATCTCCGGCAGACAATCGGCTAGATATGCCGAAAAGGGCGCGGTCATCTGAACTGCGCCGTGCCAACAGGCGAATCGGCTCACCGTCCGTTCAGAGTGGAAATCGGCGGTGAGCCTTCCCGCATTTTAGGTTGCGCAAATCAGCGTCCCATTCCGCGGCTCCCCGTCGCCGAGAATCGAAGAAGCGGTTCCTCGTTCAAATCACCTTCATTGAGCGCAGGCGTTTGCATGCGCCGGCATCGAAACCCAGCTCGGCCAGAATTTGATCGGTATGCTCGCCAAGCGCGGCAGCGCGCTGACGTACCCTGATAGGCGTGCGGGAGAATTTCGCGGCCGGACCAGTGATGGGAGCGATTTGACCGTCCTCCTGCTCGGTCTCTTGAAGCATCTCACGTTCGCGCACGTGCGGATCCAATGCCGCTTGATGGTAGGTGCGGACGGGCGCAGCCGGGATACTTGAGTGATTGAAGCGCTCAATCGCCTCGGCAACTGTCTGCGCCTGGAGCCAGGACCGAAGCAGGAGGTCGCATTCGTCGCGGTGCTGCAACCGCGCGGTAGGCGTCGCGAAGCGGGAATCGTCCGCGAGTTCCGGGCGTCCCAGCATCTCGGACAATACCCGCCAATGCGAATCCAGCAGCACGGCAACATAGATTTGCCCGTCGCGGCAATCGTAGACATCCACTGGCGCTGACAGCATCGATTGATTTCCGAGCCGCGGTAATGGATGACCCAAAGCAGCGAGCGACGGAAAGCCGTTTGATTGGAATAACACGGCATCAAGCAGCGCTACATCTATGTGTTGTCCCTCTCCGGTGAGGTCGCGATGGCGCAGCGCGGCGACTGCGCTTAGTGCACCATGCAACCCCGCCAGATCGTCGCACAAGTAAGTTGCGCATCGCGTGGGCGCACCATCGGGGGCTCCGTTGAGTGACATGAAGCCGGATTCCGCTTCCGCCAACGGATCGTAACCGACGCGGTCGTAATTCGGGCCGAACTGACCAAAACCGCTGATCGACACATAGACGATGTCGGCTTTGACCTGGCGGCAATGATCGTATCCGATGCCCCACTTGTCGAAGGTGCCCGGACGGAAATTCTGCACAATGACATCTGCGCGCGCGGCGAGCTTGAGAAAAATCCGGCGGCCCTCGCCGCTGCGCAAGTCCAGCGTGAGACTGCGCTTGTTGCGGTTGACGGTGGCATGCAGGAAACTGATCCGCCCGCGCTCGCCGGTCAAGTACGGAGGCAGTTTGCGGCCGACTTCGCCGTCAATCGCTTCCACCTTGATCACGTCAGCGCCCAAATCCGCCAGCAGGCATCCACACATTGGCCCTGCCCAACTGGTGGTTGCCTCGAGCACGCGGATGCCATGCAGCGGACCGGTCAGATCGTTGCGCGCGTCTTTGAAGAACTCCGTTTTCTGCATCGACTATTTCCACTCTCCACACGGGGATGTACACGCGAAAATCTACTTCCACGACGTGCACAATGACAAACGCGGGGCCGCTCTAGCGGCAGAAGGAGAGCGGCAGTAGGCTTTGAACGATTGCTATGGGAGTCATCGAAGCGCAGTTCTGGATTGGTGTACATGGCGCGATTATTGGTGAGGACCGCCGCATCCTGCTGCTGCGGCGCGCGCCAACCATGCTCTATCGTCCAGGTCACTGGGACTTGCCCGGGGGTCACCTGTCATTGGATGAGGACATTCATGAATGCCTGCACCGAGAAATCCGCGAAGAGACCGGGCTGGAGGTCGAGCTCGGTCCTCTGCTCGGCATAAATAAGGCGAACGATGGTCCTTACGTTCAGATGATTTTCGGATGCCGGCCAAAACAACCGATGCGCGATCTCAGGCTCCAGCCCCAGGAACATGACGCGGCCCAATGGATTGCGATTGCACAGATTCGCCAACTGCCCCGATTAATTCCCTATTTGTCCGCAATTGTCAGCCGGGGAATGCTTGATCAAATTGACTTCTGATAGGTCAGGCTCTCAGATCTAACCCTGCAGGCTCCTGGGAAACCTGGGCCGATGTCGTTGGGTTCAATCTCACCGATATACTAATTTGCGCCTGCCTCGACCGACGCTCGCGGGAGGCACGAAGTCCGATGTCGGCTTGACTGTCGAAGGTCTCGATGTTGCGATATCACGGTGACTGGGTAGCAAATATGCGTCAACTGGTACTCGGTACGTTCATGCTCTTGTCAACCGTATTGCCGCTTGGCGCAAATGCGTGTGCTGACGCTGGTCGAAAAGGCGGCGGTGACGTAGAGGGACGGATGACAGTCCAGCGGATTGAAGTTAAGGTCGTGAGGTCGGTTCCTCTCCAAGTCTTCGCCCGTGTGCATGGAGTGGTGCTGGACGGCTGTACGGTCTTCGGTGCCGTCGCCCAGCATAAGAACGGTCATACGGTCACGCTGACGATTCCGACCCATGTTCGCTCCCCCGTTTGCACGATGATGGCGCGCCTAATAGATGAGACGATCCGGCTAGATGGTGATTTTGCTCCGGGACTTTATATACTGGAGGTTAACGGGGTGGTCGAGCAGTTCAAGGTCTGATGCGGTGCTCGGGGACGCACGGGGCCAGACACAATGTCTGACCCCGATTACGCGCGGTTGGGTCTTGTCCCCCCCTCACGCCATTACGATATGCAGTACCCCCCGGGATTGTGTACGCAGATGTAGTTAAGGATCGCGGTAGGCGATGGCGCACACGTATTCATGATAACAATCATCGGGTATAGCGGACCGAAAACGGATCAGGAAGCGCTTGCCGCAATGCAAGACGCATGGGGCGATAAATATCAGAGAGAGATGGAGCAAACCGCCCTTATCGTCGGCCCGAACCAAAAAGATGATGAGGTGCGAGAGCACTGGGACCTATTCATACACACCCACCATTATGAGATAGATAAGAACTTTTACGATTCCTGGATTGCCAACCATCCCAGGCGCACGGGTGAGGCATATCTAAATCAATACCTTAATGCCAAGTTCATTGAGAATAACTCTATTCCCCGGAATGCCAGCTTTCCTGAACTTTGGGATTGGTATCGCCAGTTCAAGGAGGCCGAGGAATAAAGGTTAGCCGCCCCATTTGTAAAGGCATTACAGGCGCTATGTTGAATAATATGGCAATCTTGACGATTTACCCTTATGTCCTACAATTCGTTAACCTTCTTTGATTTTCCGTTTAGAGAAACATTCAGATCGTCGTCGGTACGATAGTATGTGCCGTTCCCGGCAACTTCTGCGTCCCAGCTAGTATGAAGCCCGGCAAATGTCTACCGCCAAAAAGGTTCAAGTCAATCGCATCGGCCGCAACGCGCGACCATATCCATTAAGGTTCCTGGCGGCGCGGCCAGGATTGCTAATCCGTTGACGACCGCGCGCACCCCCATCGCGCGCATCAGACCAAGGCGCACATCAGAAAGACCGATGCTATTTGCCACGTGACGCGCCGCTGCGAACTCGGTCAGGCCAAGTCCTATGCTGAAGTACCCCAAAGCCTGCGCTAAGCGCTCTAAACTGCCGCGACCGTTCTGAGCAAACACCATCGACTGCGCCCCTTGAATCAATATTAACGCTACAAGATTTGCCGCAGTTCTGGCGCAATTGTTACTACGATCATCTATCGGGCTTCTGACGCAAAATATTCAACATAAGTGCCCGAAAAAACCTTTGACTAAGCTGCCGCCAAGACTCCCGTAAACGTTCAGTTAATGCTGACCTCTTCACACCCACTCCTTACTGGCTACGCAGTCTTAGTCTTTGTCCGTTTAACCGCATACCACCAACTCGGATAGGCTCGACGTTTACCCGGAATCTTAATTGGGTAGTGTGGCCGCGCTCCGGAAACCGGAGCGCGGCTTTATGTTAACGGAGGAAAAAAGTCGTATCCTCCGCTATGCAGAGGTGATAACCCTGTGAAACTAGCAATCTACATGCCGCTCCGATGGGTTAAATTTTTTTGAAGCGGCCTGCCGCCTTGTGGCGTATCGACCCGAACTGATCATATGTAATCGAGCTAAATTGCCTCTGACAACGATGGCTGCCCGTATAGCGGTTACCGAAAGGGACTTGAACGACGTTTCGTGCTCAGCTAACGGGGTCGCTGTTCACAGCCACTTGGTACGACGGGGGCAAAGTCGTCATCCACCGCACTTTCATTATCCGCGATCAAGCCTTTGTCGGAAGCAACCGGCTCGGTACATCCAACGCCGGTTGTCAATGGATGAGTGGGCTTGTGAACGTCTTCGATCAAATTGTAATACAGTTCTTCGTAATGTGCCGCCATTATTGCAGCACTGAAACGGGTTTCGAACTCTTCTCGAACGATTTGGCGCGACAAGTCATCGATTTTACATACGGCCTCGACCATGCCATCCACCCCCGGCGCGATGAATCCTGTAATGCCATCCTTCAACACTTCCGGAACCGAGCCACAGGGTCTTGCGATCACCGGCGTTCCACACGCCAACGCCTCGATCATCACCAGACCGAATGGTTCGGCCCAATCAATCGGGAACAGTAGCGCAAGTGCCTGGCCTAGAAACTGTGCTTTCTCACGCTCACTGATTTCGCCCACATATTCTACTCCGGGTGCTGACAGCAGAGGTTTCACGACCGTATCGAAGTACTGTTGATCGACGCGGTCTACCTTTGCAGCCATCTTGAGCGGGATGCCTGCCCGTCGAGCTACTTCTATCGCCAGGTCGGGGCGCTTCTCTGGGGAGAAGCGCCCAAGAAAGGCGAGATACTTGCCCTGCCTAGGATTGAACTTCCATCGTTCCTCGGGAATGCCGTGATATACAGTCCCTATCCATCTTAAATCCGCCAAACTTCGCTGTGCATTACTGATCGAGACCAACGGCAAATCTCTGTAGTAACGGTAGACCGAATTGAGTTCCGGCTGGTCCATGCGATTGTGCATGGTCGAAACGGTTGGCACTCGCATCATGCGCTGGAATGGAAAGCTCCAGTAGTCTATGTGAGAATGAACGATATCGAAATCCTCCGCGATTTCGCATAACTCACTAAGCATTGGCAGGTGATAGGCTGTTCCGAATCGATCAAGACCGGAGGTTCGCAATGAATTTGGGCAGCCTGGTTTGAGCGGCACATCGATGGTAGAATCACCTGAGGCAAACAAGGTGACCTGATGTCCGCGTTGTTTTAATTCCTGGCAGAGGTACGCGACAACCCGTTCGGTGCCGCCATAAAGGCGGGGCGGTACGCTCTCAAACAAAGGTGCTATTTGCGCGATTCGCAGCGGCCCCAGGTCGCGTGCCGATCTCGGTACGTTTTGGGTCCCCACTTTTCTCCCACACCTCGCAGACCAATCCTCGGCGTTCACCGCCGGTTGCGCTGGGCGACGAAGACACCAGGATGTGTCCGTCGGCGCCGCATAAGACGCGCTCAACACAACTTCAAGTCACATTTCCTAAGCTATACTCAGAAACAGGCAATGTCGGCACACTATGAACGCCGTTGGCCATCTGGGCACAGGTCTGAGCGACTATCGTGCCAGACGGCGAAATGCCGCAGCTGGAAGCAATAGAGCGATTACGAATCGCAAGATTCGATGCGAAGGCTAGGATCGCTTCGCTGTTGCGGGAAGAATTTACATCTATTCTCAACAATAATTCATAAGCACGCGCCTGATGCACCTGATGGACGATTCGTGAATGTGCGCGGTCGAGTCCTCTCTACCTCGACAGCTGCGCCGCCCACCGTAGTCGTTGCGCTCGACTTCTGCCACGCGAAAATCGGTTCAATGTGTCAGGCCGAACGCGCAGTCACAGTCGCGTTCACGAAAGCGGAGAACCTCGGCCTTTACCGTGTGTGGTTTGATCAACCACCCGTTCCCTCGAAGCGCGCAGCCGAGTTGGATTATGGCGCCAAGGTCTTCGCGGCTTGGCGTCGGAACCTGAAGGGCAGTCTGGTGCTGAACATTCCGTAATCCGGCTGAGCACCCGGTGGTTCGATTCGTGTAACTTAAATTACAAAACCGGCAGGGCCATCATGATGCTGCGCGGCGGGAGTATGGGTGCTTGGTCCTTCATCCATCGAGACATATTCGAGACCATCATCCTTGACGACCATCGGATCATAACTGGGGGGGCCACCACTCAGGCACGGCTATTGCTGCTACTTCAGTGAAATGTCCGATTGCTAAAACGAGGAACATTAGTATGCACGCGAAACGCTCAAAAATGCGTCCGCTTGTAGTAACACTTGCACTACTCACTGCGCCCGGAATACTTCTCGCAAAAACTAGTGCGGGCTACGATTCGTCATCATCCAGCCAAGCTTCTTCCGATGTGCCCTCCATACCGGCGGATAACTCCGGCAAGAATGTGCGGGACAGGAGCCGGGATGCGATTACCCCTTTCTCTCAATCTAAGGACCGCTCGGATATCGAAATGACGAGAAAGATCCGGCGCGCATTGATGGAAGACAAGTCGCTCTCGACCACGGCCCGGAACGTTAAAGTCGTCACCGTCGGCGGAACCGTGATCTTGCGGGGTCCGGTGAAATCAGAACACGAGAAAGCCGTGATCGCACATAAGGCCCTGCACATCGCGGGCTTGGGCCATGTGAATGACCAGCTTGAAATAGCCGGTCGCTAAACATCCAGCACCAATTAAGGAGTGGACTAATGGCAAAGGCAGTTTTTGGGATTGCCAAAAGTGAAGATCAGGCAATCCGCATTGCTAATGATCTCAAATTAGCGGGTTTCAGCGCCAATGACGTCTCGGTGCTTCTTCCCGATAAGCAGGGAACGCGTGACTTCGCTCACGAGCAGCACACCAAGGCGCCCGAGGGCGCTGTTTCTGGCGCTGTGACGGGCGGAGTGATCGGCGGCGCACTTGGCTGGCTCGTGGGTATCGGCAGCCTGGCCATACCCGGCGTGGGACCATTTATCGCGGCCGGCCCGATCCTGGCGGCGCTGAGTGGCGTAGCCGCTGGCGGCACTGTCGGTGGAATCGCAGGCGGTCTGATCGGGATGGGTATTCCCGAATATGAGGCCAAACGGTATGAAGGCAAAATCCGGGAAGGCAACATCCTGATATCCGTTCACACCGAGAACTCTGACGAAGTCTCACGCGCAAAGGACATCTTTCAGAATGCCGGCGCGGACGACGTCGCCTATTCGGGTGAGGAGAGTGTGAACGGCAAGTCGCGAGGCGAAACATACGAAAGTTCAGCACGGACTTCCACGATGCAGCCCTATGAGGCCGAACCGTACACCACGTACGAGCCGGTTTTTCATGAGGATTTCACCTCAATATATGGCCGAACTGGGCGCCAGTACACCGATTATGAACCTGCGTATCGGTATGGCTATGTACTCGCTACCGATCCGCGTTACCGGGACCGCGAATGGGACGTAATCGAACCAGAGGCTCGGCGCGGTTGGAGCGAGCACGGTCGAGGGACGTGGGAGGAGTTCAAAGATGCCGTCAGGCACGCATGGGATAGGGTGCGTGGCCGGCGTTCTGCACAGAATGCATCTTGGAAGTGACTCAACATCCGAAGTGCAAATCAACCGAATCCTGTAATATTTTGCAAAGAGTAAGTCACATGAGCGGAAAATTAGACGAAATTAAAGGACGCGTTAAAGAGGCAGTCGGTGATCTGACCGACAACCAGAAGCTCAAAGACTCCGGCAAAGCGGACAAGGCCGCAGGCAAGGTAAAACAAGGCGCGGAACATGCCTTGGACAAAATTCGCGATACGGTAAAGAAGCCGTAAATTGAACTATAGTGCCGCAGGAGCGACTCCGATCAGGCCCGGTTGCTGACCTGTGCCGCTCCTGCGTCCAAATTGGACTTCAAAATAATCGATTCAGCATATCTTCGCAGTGGACAAGGAGGTTTTATGAAATATGGAATAGCTTGGCTGCTCGGTGTACCCGTATCCGTCCTCGTACTATGGTTCCTTCTCACCCATTTACTCTAAAACGTCCAGGCAAATGTGCCGTTCGAGGGCGAGGGGCGAGAGGCCCTGCCCTTCCATCAAGATCCAGTCAGCGGTGTCGCGCATGAGGCCGCTTTCACATTGTTAACCCATCCATTCTCCACAATTCTGAGCGCTGCAGCCGTCTTTCCTGATGCTTGGGGACAGAAGTAGCCAAAACTGTTCACCCAACTCTTACCTGCAAACTGTACCGCCAGGAACATAACTTCGATGGGCTACGGCTTCTCTGGCACGAAGCGAAGTACTCATATTCCGCTGGCCTTCGTTGAGATAGTGGCGACTGAAAGGTGAATAGTCACGGATGCTCAATGGAATATCAGTCTGAATCGCGAGCCAAGATTATACTATCTGCGATGATCAAGGGAGCGGCACAATGCTCATACTGCGTTGGCAACTGGACCCTGGCGCCAGGATTGTAGCCATCGCCAAGTAGCACCAGTATCGCCTCGCCGAGCTAAAAGCACAGCGCTTGCGACGATCCAGCCCGCCACTGTTGGAGGTAGAGCGCTATCGTCGCCGACCGAGGTGGTAGTTGATGGCTTATATCGTAGACGATGGCTCATACTGTCCATGTCGCAAGGGCTCCGCGACAAGAGTGTGCCCCAGGCTGCTCTGATTAAGAGTGATTAAGAACTGGTCGCGTGCGATGTCGGTGACGCCACCAAAATACGGAGGCTGAAAGTAAGACGAGGACGGACGCCGCCAGCCCGTAACTCTCCCGGTGCACTACAGGTTTCCGCCAATTCAACTCATCGCCGAGAAAGTACCCGATGCTTATGATGAGTGGGCACCAGATGCTCACCCCGAGCAGGTTCCAACCCAGGAAACGCCTGAAGCGCATTCACGATGCGCCCGCCATTGGACCTGCCAGCCAACGTGCACCGGTAAGAAAGCGCGCCATGAAGACCACCTTACTGCCATGCAACTGGAAGAATGTTTTGGACATGATCGTAGCGCCGGCGGATAAATTGAAAATTCCGGCCCAGTCGTTCGAACAGCGGCTGTCCGCAAGTGCGTCCTACGAAAAAACCGGAACAGTCGCCAGTCACCGCGCTCGCGATCCCAACCGCATAGAGCGTCTATAATTCGAGGACATGGCGCCCTGCCCAGAAGCCGGCGACTAGCGGAGAGTTTCCTCGGGCAGTGGCATTCCCAGATTACCTATGAACACGCAAATGAAGACGCCGAGATAGCCCCGCGCCGAGAGCCAACCCGCCATTCCCGCATTGCTTAACAGACGAACCATCGGACACGAGGTCGGCTTCCCTCCTGTTAAAATCGCGACTGAGCAGTTCCCTGGTCATTGGCGAGTACAGCCGATCAGTCTAAGAACAATCTTTTCTAGTCGGACGTTCGCAGGGCTCTGGATCTCTTTTCTCCGGTATAGGATCGTTCGGTTCGGGCTCGCCAGGCTGGGGATCTCTTATCGGAGGGGGGCTTCCGGGTTTCGGATCATCAGGCCTGAGATTGTCACTGCGACGGCAATCGATGCGCGCGCGCAACCATTCATTGTTCATTTGTTCCATCTCACAACTCTACAGAACGGAACTGTCCCGTATGCTGTTAGAGCGGCGGTTCACCACAGAAACGTTTCACCAGAGAGAGAAGGGTATCCAAGTCGACTAGTTTGGCCAGCACCGCTGCCGTATCTGATATGGGGCGGAATCATCTCCACTTATGACCACTTTAGGTGCCTCTCGAAGGTTGCACCGTTGCCGGATGCACCTGAGAAATGTCCAGCCGTCCATTGCGGGCATGCTGAGCTCCAGTAAGATCAAACTCCGCGATATCTCAGCGGTCTCGATTTGCTCCAGGGCTACCTGGCCGTTTTCTGCACATACCATCTTATTTCCGCGGTACTCGAGCAGTGCCCGGAGAGACTCCCGTGTATAGGGTATCATCTTCAACCAGCAGAATCGGCTTTGCGTCTGGCAGTGAGGGACTCATGCGGGTTCTCCCTACTCGACCGGGTTTCCCAGCTTTCTTCGTACCGGTCTCCCCTCTCTCATGCAGCACATGTGCCCACGCCCGAGAGCGCCGAACGCATACATTTTTTTGGTGCAATCAAGAAGCTTTATCGAGATCCCCTGTAAGCGCAAACTGCGAGACTCCGCGGCTCACGGGATGTTTTCACGAAGGGCTTCGCCGAACGCGGGACTCGTCGCTTCGGAACGACAAATAAGTCGAAATTGGCTAAGCTTAAGAGCAATGCGTTTATCTGAATTCATCAAGTTTAATGCCGATCAGATCCTTTCGGAGTGGGAAGAGTTTGCCAAAAGTATTAGCCGCGACGCTTCTCTGCCTCGCTGGATCTTGCGCGATCATGCCGCCGCGATTATCAAACTCATCGTTGAGGAAATGGACAACTCCCCGCCGCTAACGGGGCAAGAACTAGCCTGCGCGAGCGAAGGCGCGCCTGGCCCACTTCAGCATGTCGCCGCCGCACACGTCAGGCTTAGAATCGACTCGGGTTTTGACCTGGCCCAAATTATTGACGAATATTGCGCGCTGCGTGCCTGCGTTCTACGCCTTTGGCGAGAGCGCGATCCCGAGAGTTTTAATATCGGGGCAAGCGAAATAACCAGGTTCGCCCAGGTCATTGATGAAAACGTGATGGCGGCAGTGTCCTATTACAAGGAGCGTGAGAGCCAGTACCGCGATCGATTTCTTGGCATTCTGGGTCACGATCTGCGTAATCCGATAAATGCCATTGTGCTGGGCACAACCTCATTAGCCGACCAGGGACTCAGTGAACAGCAGCTCCAGACGATGGCGCGAATCGTGAGGAGCGCCCGTCGTTTGACGGGCATGGTTAACGACATACTCGACTTCGCTCGCGGTCGCCTTGGTAGTCCGATGCCGATCGCGATAGCCGCGGCGAATTTGGGAGTAGTTGTTCGTGAAGTTGTCGAGGAAGTGCAGTCTGCCAATCCCGGCTGCCGGATCGATTTCGAGGCGGATGGCGACCTCAGCGGGGACTGGGACGTCGACCGGCTGAAACAGGCGGTCTCGAACCTCCTGATGAACGCGATTCAGCATGGCTCCGGGGAACAGGTCACGGTCAGGGCCAAGAGCGATTACACCTTTGTACGACTGGACGTGCACAATACAGGCCCAGCAATACAGGACGAACTGCTGGCGACTATGTTTGACCCGCTGGTTCGAGGGAGCAGCCCGAATCAGGACAAAATGGGCCTCGGACTAGGGCTGTTTATCGTTAACGAGATAGTTTCCGCGCACAAGGGCACCATCGTCGTGACGTCGTCAGAGCAAGCTGGAACAACCTTTGTGATGCGGTTACCGCGGAGATCGTCCCAGCGGTTATAGCGTATTCTCACAAGATTCGAGATCATCGGGCATCCGATTGGCGAGCCGTCGGGTGCGCTTGAGTCGTTTGGTCTCGTAAATTCCCTCGCGATCGTAAAGATCCTCGGAGGCATAGCGCTGGGCAAAAGACTCTGCGATGCTCGCGCTGGTTGACGGTAATCCGCCAACCGGCGGCCTGCGAAGGCGTGAGATCAACAAAATCCCCCCGCAACGAAACTTCACTGTCGTACTGGCACCGATGTCAAAATCAACTTCGCGCCTCAGTTCATTGACTCGTATCGGTGAAAAACCCAGTCGCCCTTTGGCGCGCCGGGGGCCGGGGCCGCCTGAACGCATATACTAATACTTCAATGGGTTCACTGTGATGCATAATTTCAAAAAATTAGGACGCCGCTAGATTTTTACTATACATGCAGTGTTCTTTTTCGCGGTTCATTGGTCGAGCCCCTGCCTTTCCTCTGGTTGAGCCGATCTGGGAGTGTCGGGGCGGGCTCTCGGTCGGGTAGCGGCGACCAGGGTATAGCGGCGCGAAACGAGCGATTGAGCCGTCCTGGACGCAGACCACAGACGAAGGTTTTCTCCTGGTACATGCTCGCATTCGGTTCGGAGCCAACGCGCATCCGGCATCCGCCAAAACGGCCGGAGCTACTCAGCCTCGGCGGCCGACTAAAACCACGAGCTGGCTGCGAGATGACCTGGTGCGGGCGCCACAGTTGCATTCCCAGCACCGGGCCTGGCGCGGCGCTCAAGCGAGCGCAGTACAGCGGCTCGCACAGCCCCTATGGCCTCCAGACCCAGATGTTCAAAGAAGACCGGCCTTCGAGCCGGCCAAAATGTCTCAAATGCGCTCTTCGACACTGAAAGTGAACGGCTACCATGGTGACGCGGAAAAAACTTCCCAGATTTGCTCGCGAAAGTCCATCCATGCTGTCTCCTGGTTGAGATTAGGCAACAAACAGACAACTATGCAAGCGGGGCAAGTTATAAGCGGGCCGGAATTGAAGCCAGCTCGCAGGGGGTAATGTCACCAATGTTTTATTCGAACGGCGCCGGGCGAATACTGGAGTGTAATGGCGTTGGGGCACTGAACTGGCTCAGCCAAGCCAGACAACAAATCCAGGTGCTGGACTACGAGCTGCATGCGTCGCTCAGAATCCTTGCCGAGGGTGAAATGGATTCAGAACAGATGACAGCGTTTATGGGTGCGACGGCTCAACGGGATCGGATGATGGCGCGGGTGGTGTCGTATATAGCAAAGCTCCATAACCAGAGGGCGATGGATAGACGCAAGGCTCTGAGCTCAGTGCTCGCGCAACGCGTCGCGGCCACGGACGAGTAGGGAACGGGAACAGCTCGACGCTGTGCGCGCCGAGGATGGTGCCGGGCGGCGCTGTCGAAGAACATCCACCCTATCCAACCGGGAATCACCGCGGGGCGCTGCGTACACGAAGATCAGCAACAGCGTCGAGAGGAGCAGGAAGCAATGCACCATGCTCCGGCGTTCGAAGCGATCGCTGAACCGGCCCGAAACGAATTGCCTATAATTCCGATCGCGCCGCCACAGAAGACCAGCGTGGTGACGTTGCTCAGAGAGTAGCCGTGCGCTTCCGGCAATAACTTCGGCGCATACAGACCGCCGGCGGCGCCGCCCATCGAGATCCCCAACACCACCGTCCGCAGCAACACGAGCCGTCGCGGGTATGCGCGATACAATGCGATCCCCGGCTGCAAACGGGGCGCAAGATCATCGCGACCGATGCGATTCTGCCGTGTCAGTTAGACGAGACAAGGGTCCACGGCCTTTCCCCTGAATAGGAGTTGGCTCTGGCGCTTCTAATCGACGAACTGAACGTGTGGGCAAAAAATTCACAGAAAGGCCGATCGTGGTCGGGTTCTTGAAGGAGCGCTCGTCGTTGACGACCTTGTAACCTGAGCGTCTGACTGTCAGATGAGGCAATTTCGCATCGAACTGCTACTGATGGTGGAGAAAACTTATAGCCATCACGTGTACACGAGGTTAAATTATAGACAACATAACTGAGGTCGATTTAACGACGTTGAAATTATGGCTAGCAGAAAAGTCGGCCGTACGGATTTTCGCTGTCAGCCACCGCCCTTGCCGGACGCCGCTATAACATAGGCATTGAAACCTCAGTAGCGCCATACATGAGCTTTGGCGCGGTACTCACCCAGCAAGAGCTCACAGCGCTGATCCAGTGCCTAAACGCCGGCCTTCGTGAGGACGAAGAGGGAGCGAAATGGGACGGCGAATTTTGCTTCGCGTTCCAGCCGAGCCGGGATGGCAACGAAAAGGGCTCTCTTTTTTACCGGTTTGGCTTGTCACGAGCGACCGGGCAAAGAAGACCCAGGAGTTCAGCCGCCAGGGACTACCGAAAGGCCGGGATCACGGTCGCGCTCCATCGCATACGCCGCGACGGCAGATTACCGAACCCACATGGGAGTACAGATGGCAGGACAAGCCCTCAGCAGGCGAGCGAACGCTCGGCTAGCACAGTATATCGCAGACCGATACAGGTGGCGCGGCTGTAGTTACGCCGGGGTCACAGTCAGAATTGTTGATAAATGAGATCGGCTATACTGCCCTTTTCTTTTAGCGGTTTTTCTGGACGGCCAACACTTTTAGAGCCCCCGCACACGTTCCTCATTGACCATAGGGAAGTCAGCGCAGAAGATTCCCAAAAGGGAACCGAAACCTCAAATACGGTTTTTCCGTACTGCGACATAGGTGCCGAATCGCAGAAGATTTAGGCGCGATGCAGGCGTTCGGCGCATGGCGAACAAGCTCAGCACCCAAGTCGATTCGGCTGCTTAACCCAATGTTCTATCGTCGTGCGGGGAAACTCAGTCTGGCTTTGGTACTACGAACCCAAGGGCGGAAAATATCTTGAGAGAAGATTGTTTCATCATTCGGCAAGACGCGTATAGGGGGAGACGCGATGGAAGAGTATCTGTCTGTCGGCCTTTGCGCCGCAGACCGGTTAAAGAAGATCATAGAACTGATTCAGCAAGGTCCGGCGCGCGGGCTGATTACAGTCGCTCTTCACGAGGGCGGCAACCGTGAGAGTAGTTCCAAATTCATAAGACCGTACCAACGCAGCACAGATCCGGAGCAGATTGCGGCAGTTGCCGAGAGCGTAGATCGCTACATCGCAAGCGCCTACAAGCGCGGCGACCGCTGTTATGATGGTGCGACGGTTACTGTGTTCGGCCGACTGCGTCCAATGGCGCCTACCGAATAGTTGCCTCTGTTGCGCGTGAGTCGCGCTCGCCCATGACTCAGAAAAAAGAAAAGCATACAAACGGTAAGGATGTAGCAATCGCGAAGTGCTGCAGCTCAGTTCGTTTGAGGTTGGGGCTGTTTTAACAAGGTCTGAGCTTTTGGCGCTAATCGATTGCCTCGGCGTTGGCCTTTAGTAGGGCAAGGAGAACAACGAGAGGGTACGCTTCAATAACTTATTTTGGACGTGCGGCTTTAGCCGGTGCCCGGCCGCCGACGGGAGGGTTGCTATACCGTGGTGGGATCGTCCGCTTTATCCACTCCTTCATCCTGCAACGGCCATAATCTTTCCTTGGCAGATTAATGCCTCTTAGGCTATCTCCGACTAGCAACTCTAGAGGAGAAAATCGGCCGGGTAGTGGGTAAGTTTGAGTTTAACTCTCTGCCAGAAGGGTCCGCTTACCTGTGCGGGCGCGGTCGGGTACGCTCTCCAAAGATGGGCTGGTTTGGTCCTCGGACCCCGGTAAGTCGGTAAACAGCATGGCAGGCGAATCAGCGATGGCGATGTCAACCGTCAAGATTGACGCTTATCGTCGTGGGCACCGGTGCCTTTTTTGGCTTGGCCATCCTTGGCTGGGGCGGGCTTGCGGCCTTCTTCTCACACTCGGCGCTAACCGCGCTTGCGATTGCAACCTTCGCGATGTCTGGTGCGGCGCTTTTCGCTGGCGGCAATGTGAGCTCAGGCGAGCGCGAGGATCGCGCCAACCGCTGGGTCCTCATAGCGTTCACACTGATCGGATTGCTGGACGCCTATCTGCCGGCCTACACGGACCGGAAGGAACTCTGGACCGTAGACGGCGATACCATTCGCTGGCTTGGCGTCGTTCTTTTCGCTGCTGGTGGTGCGCTGCGGATCTGGCCAGTCTATGTGCTCGGCCGCCAGTTCAGCGGGCTGGTAGCCATCCAGCCCGGTCACACGCTGGTCACCAACGATGTCTATGGTGTTATCCGCCACCCCAGCTATCTGGGGTGGCTCGTCAACTCGCTGGGCTGGGCCTTGGCCTTTCGTTCGGCGGTCGGCGTACTGCTCACCGCGCTCCTTTTACCGCCGCTCCTCGCGCGCATCCGTGCAGAAGAAACGCTTCTGCGCACGCAGTTTGGCGACGAGTACGATGCGTACTGCGCCCGGACATCACGGCTGGTTCCAGCACTCTATTAGCGGTGCAAGGGGACTCACAAAATTTTGTCAATCGCGCCGCTATCCAAACTGACCCCAGTACCATCGGCTGACCATCGAATTTCCTGGCTAAACTCTGCGTCAAAAGAGCAGGGGAAGCTGGGGAAGCCATGAAACAGATTTTATCCGATATCAGCCCAGTGTTGACTGTGAAGGACCTTGCCCATTATCTGAGAGTACATCCAAGCACCGTCTACCGCCTGCTCAAGGACGGGCAATTGCCCGCGTTCAAGGTCGGCAGCGACTGGCGGTTCAACTTAGAAGAGATTGACCGTTGGCGCGTCGAGCACGAGAAGAAGCCCGATATATAGGCTCCCACCGTCTGAGGGCATTCTGAGATGCCGATTAGGCCAGCGACATAGGTCGGGGCCTGACCAAGATCAGAGTCATTGTGAAGCAGCCCGAGGTAGAGCACACGGTGCGTATATGGGATTTTCAGACTGGCTGGAATCAGCCCGGCCGCTCCCAGGCTGAGATGAGCCTCAAGACTCGTTTGCGCAGGCTTTGAAGAGGTAAGTTCTACAGACCAAGCGGCGCTGAAACTCAAGGGCTTTTGCGGCCGTTCGCCTGACGCTTGAAGAGCCGAGCCATCGGAGGAAATGCATTGGGCGCTTCTTCGATAACACCAAAGTCATACCCCGTTTCGCCAATGCAGTCTTTCAGTTAAGGCTCAAGTGGGCGGGTGGAGAGCTTGCCCGCTTTGGGATCAATAGCACTCTGGGGATCGCCGGTTTGTTCGATCCGGCCCAGGCCTGGTTCGGGCTAAAGGAGCAGGATAACAATTTCAGTCTTACTTTGGCGCGCTATGGGATGATGCGCGGTTTCTATCTGATGCCACCGATAGGAGGACCCATCGATGCGCGCGAGGTAATTGGAGGTTTGGTCGACGGGATGATGAGCCCTCTCAATTACTTCGTGCCGGGCAGTGTGGTGTTCTATGAGGTCGCCGCTCACAGCCTGGAGGGACTCAATTCCCGCGCCCAGAAGCAGAGCGAGCTGGACGATGTCGATCGGTTTGCAATCGACAAATACGGTACAGTCCAAGATGCTTACATGCAAAAGCAAATTGAGCGCGAAAGCGCGGTGACCGAGGGCGGCAAATAGCGCTCCGTCCGCCCGCACACGCGCCTATGCGTGTGCTCCTATCGTTTCCCGTACCGTCCCGCGCTCGATTCCGAGCATTAGCGGCCGCCTACGATGCTGTTAACAGCGATCACGACGTATCAGCGCTTACTGTCCGTAGCTACGTCACTCCAGTCCGCGCGTTGTCAAGCGCCCAGGCACGGGCCGAAAGTCCTCGCACCGGTTTTTCACGCCGGCTTGACTCGGGCTTCCTTGCGCCGACCTCTTCCCCAAGTGGCCGACGACGACTGTTTCGAGGCCTGCGCCTCGGATATCGACGGCCGACCTGCGAAACCGCAACGAACCTGGATGCCGTATCTATCCATAACGCCCCCGGATCAACCCCGAAGCGCGCGGCGAGCGCCGGAATTTGCCGGACGTTGAGACGGCGGCGGCCGGCAAGCAGTTCGGAGACGACGCCCTGGCTGCCGGCATCAAGCGCCTCCCCGATTGACACCGCTGTTGGATTCCTGCGAGATAATCTGTCCGGCAAGGCCTTTAGCGTCGTACACTAATAGCGAAACCACTCGTGAACCGGTTGCTGTGCCGCGATTGAGGAGAATAGGGTGACTAACTGGAGCGACGAAACGGTCAAGGTGGCAGAGACCGATTTGGCTTTGATCAAGGGCGGTAGCGGCAAACCTCTGCTTATTTTCCACGACGAACTTGGTTATCCGGGATGGATGGCGTGGAATGCGGCGCTCGCTGAAAGCCGCACCCTATTGATTCCGTTGCAGCCCGGCTTCGGAAAGACCCCGCGGCTGGATTGGATTCGCACTTATCGCGATCTTGCCGGCTTTTACTCGCAGATGGTCAGGAAGCTGCGCCTAGAGCCCGTGGACGTTATCGGGTTCTCAGCCGGTGGCTTTATTGCTGCCGAGATGGCCGCGGCCGATCCTAAAATCTTCGCTCATATGGTCTTGGTCGCCCCGATGGGCATAAAGCCCAGCGAGGGTGAGATACTGGATTTTTTTGCGCTGACCATCCGGCATCATCTTCGGGCGACCATTGCCGAACCCGACAAGGCGCCTGAGTTCGCGCGCATTTACGGCGGCGAGATGACGCCGGCGCAGTTCGAGGCGTTTGAAGATGCGCGGGCCGAAACCGCGCGTATCGGATGGGAGCCGTTCATGCACAACCCGAGTCTGCCATATTTGCTGCGCGGACTGGCCACGCCGACATTGCTAGTATGGGGCGTGCGTGATTCGGTGGTCCCACGCGGTTGTATTGACGAATACCGCAAGGCGATTCCTGGCGCACAGCTAGTCGAAATAGCTGGCGTCGGGCATCGTCCGGAAATCGAGGATGCATTATCGTTTGAGCGCGCAGTCGAGAAATTTCTGACGGCCTGAACCATCCTCGGAATGCTGCACAGGTGAGCCAAGTCAGACGCAGGACGGCCCTCATCAGGGCAGGCTCTGTGGCGGCCGTGCCAGACTGGTGAAAAAATGAAGATAGGGTATTTCACGGAACGTCCGTATCGGTGGCTTCCGGAAGAAGAGATTCTGAAGAACCACTCCTTTTTCGCAGTATCCAATCGCTTCTTCGATCCGGAAAAAGCGGCCGACGACTACAACTACTATATTGATGAGAATTGTTATGCAGAGGACTTGGGCTTCGACCTCGTCGCTCTGAATGAGCATCATGGCAACCCCTTCTGCATGGGTAGCGTGATGAACGTCGAAGCGGCAGTGCTGGCGAGCCGGACGAAACGGGTGAAAATTGTATTGATCGGGAATCCGCTCCCGGTCATAAAGCATCCGCTGCGCATGGCCGAGGAGTTGGCGGAGATCGACCTGATTTCGCGCGGGCGGCTGGTGACCGGATGGGTGCGTGGCGCCGGCAGCGAGCAATTCTTCAACAACGCCAATCCGGCGTACAACCGTGAGATGTTTAATGAGGCTCACGATTTTATCGTGCAGGCCTGGACCCGCCCTGGACCATGGCGTTATGAGGGCAAGCATTTTCACTATCGTCACGTAAACCCTTGGGCGTTGCCCTATCAGAAGCCGCATCCGCCAATGTGGATTCCCGGCGTGATCAGCGCCGAGACCGTTAAATGGTGCGCGGAGCATCGCTATCCATATATCGGGCTAGGCACGCTGCTCGCCCCCACCTGCGACCTCTGGGATTACTACGCCGACGAGGCAGCGCGCCACGGATATCAGGCCGGTCCCGAGAACTTCGGTTATCTGATTCCCACAGTCGTCGCTGAGAGGCAGGAGAAAGCTGACGCTATCGCGAATAATTTCGTCTTCGGTGGCGGGCAGAACGCGTTTTCGCGTCCGGAATTCACGATGCCTCCCGGCTACAATTCGAAGAGCGCCATCCGGATGCTCGCCAAACAGCCAACCGGCAGTTGGCTTGGCGTCAGCGGCGAAAAGCTCGCGCAGCATATGGAGAGTGACGAGCCCGAAAAGGTTGACTATAACGATGTGCGCCGGAAGCTGATTGCCGGACTGGACAAAGTAAAGCGCAATTACCAGGTGATCGCCGGCACACCCGACAGCGTCCTCGCCAAAGTCAAAACCATCCTGCGCATCTTGAGGCCGGGCGTATTTATCATGTTCAGTGTGCAGGGCCCGGTAGGCAACGAGGAGCGGCGAAACAGTATGCGGCTGTTCGCACAGGGGGTTATGCCAGGACTACACGAGTATGCGCGCGAGATCGATCTGCCCGATCCGTTCAGGCGTACGCCTGGTTCGGTCGAACTGATAAACGGCACACGCCAGGACGTCGTCGATCGTGCGCCGTTGCAGGAACTTGGCTTGCGATAGTTTAGGGGCATTAAGTCAAACCGGAAGTTAATCTCCGTTCGCGTGCTTGACCACCCTGCTGAGATTTAGACCCCCCGGGTTAACCTCTTCCGGGGGAGCAAATAGGAATACGAGCAAAAGCCCGAAAGCGGCCAAGATTTAAAGAGAGGAGCTGACGCAATGCGTACCTGGCAAATTGGCAAAGTCCGAATTACGCGGTTGCAGGAACAGGAACCCGTCTGGAACGGCACGATGATCCTGCCCGACGCTACGCCCGAGAACGTCAAACAGGAGGGCGACTGGCTTAACCCTTTCACCGACGACAACGGCCGATTCAAGCTGAGCATCCATTCGCTGCTGGTTGAATCGGAAGGGCGGCGCATCCTGGTCGATACATGCGTTGGCAATGACAAAAACCGTCCAGGATTTAAAGACTGGAGCAACCTCCACTTGCCGTTCCTCGAAGAATTCGAGAAAGCCGGTTTTGCGCGTGACTCGATCGATACAGTGATCTGCACTCATCTTCATCTCGACCATGTTGGTTGGAATACCACCCTTGAAAACGGCCGCTGGGTACCGACGTTTCCCAAAGCGCGCTACCTGATGGGGCAGCGGGAATGGGATTACTGGTCAAAATATGACGAAAGTCCCGATTTCAAACTGCCGATCGATGACTCCGTGCGCCCGGTAATCGATGCACGGTTGGCGGAATTAGTCGAACCGAATCTCCGGATAACCGGCGAGGTATGGCTGGAACCTACACCCGGGCATACGCCGGGCCACATTAGCGTGCGGATTTCGTCAGCCGGCGAAAATGCGGTCATCACCGGCGATATGATGCATCACCCGATTCAGGTGGCTCATCCTGATTGGGTGGTGGGCTTCGACACCGATCCGAAGCTCGCGGTGGAAACGCGCAGGCAATTCGTCCAGCGGTACTCCGACCAGCCGGTGCAGGTACTCGGCACCCATTTCGCCGGCCCCACCTCCGGTCATATCGTGCGCCGCAATGGAGGGTTCCGCTTCGAGGCGTAGCCGCTCCGGCGCGGCCGTTTGCGGCGGACTCCCTCTATGGGAGCGTGCTGCTCTGGCATGCAGCGTTGGCGGGCTTGCCTCGGGAGCCGATAATGAGCAACTTGATTGCAAAGGGTGAAAGGTCGAGTTCAAGTTGATTAGTCGAAGGAGTCGCAGTAATGGCTTTGCAAATTAATGATGTTGCCCCGGATTTCGAGGCGGAGACCACCGAGGGCCGGATCCGCTTTCATGAATGGATTGGCGATTCGTGGTGCGTGCTGTTTTCCCATCCCAAGGACTTCACTCCGGTTTGCACCACGGAACTTGGTTATATGGCCAGGCTCAAGCCGGAGTTCGACAAGCGCAACACCAAGATTATCGGCCTGAGCATCGATCCGGTGCAGGATCACTCTCGATGGGCCAACGACATCCGGGAGACCCAGGGCTACGCCCCCAACTATCCGGTAATCGGTGATCCTGACCTTAAGATTGCGAAGCTCTATGGGATGCTCCCGGCCAGCGCTTCGGGTGACGCTTCCAAGCGCACGCCGGCCGACAATCAGACAGTACGCAATGTCTTTGTCATTGGACCCGACAAGAAAATCAAGTTACTGATCGTTTACCCGATGACCACTGGACGCAACTTCGACGAAGTTCTGCGGGTTATCGACTCGCTGCAACTCACGACCAAGCACCGGGTGGCGACGCCGGTGAACTGGCAGCCCGGCCAGGACGTGATCATCGCGGGTTCGGTCTCCGATGATGAAGCCCGCAAGATCTACCCACAGGGATGGAAGGCGCCGAGACCGTACCTCCGTCTCGTGCCGCAACCGAAGTAGCGGTCAAACCGCAGGGTGGTTCTTGCGCATCGGCGCAAGAGCCTTCGCCACAGTCGCCGGGCGCTGACGCTTACCCTAGCGACGGGGTGCGCTGATGCTTTTTCACGAACTCAACCGCGCTGGCTGTAAGACCTACCTGGCCGCTTGCGAAGAGACCAGTCGCGCTGTCCTGGTCGATCCGTTGAAGGATAACGTCGACCGCTATCTCGCGGTCCTCGCCTACTATCGACTCACTCTCGACTTGATCATTGATACACATACTCATGCCGATCACCGCAGTGGTGTATGGGATCTGCGGGAGCTGACCGGCGCGAAAGTCGTAATGCATCGGCGCGCCCCGGCGCCTTATATTGATATTCATATTGATGACGGTGGGCAGCTTGAGCTTGGGACGCTGCATCTGACCTTCATGCATACGCCCGGGCACACTCCCGACAGCACGTGCATTCGCATCGGGGAACGGCTGTTTACGGGCGATACGCTTTTGATTGGCGGCACCGGCCGGACCGATTTTCCTGGCGGCGACCCCGGTGCCCAATATGATGCGATTACGCAAAAGCTGTTCGCATTGCCCGATTCGATACTCGTCTTCCCCGCCCATGATTACCGCGGCAACCTATGCTCAACGATCGGCGACGAGAGACGGTCCAATGCGCGAATCGGCGGCCGTTCGCGTGATGCTTACATCACCTTGATGAACAATCTCGGAATGCCGCTGCCGACGAAGATTCAGGAGGCACTACAAGCCAACGAGTCCGCAATTGACGATGATTCGCTGAAATTTCCCTCGTTCGCACAGCTCAATGAAGTGCGTCAGCTCGAACCGGTTGAAGTAGACAGCCGGCTCCATTCGACAGACCCGCCGGTGTTGCTCGACGTTCGCGAGGCCGACGAATTCAGCGGAGAGCTGGGCCATATCCGGGGAAGCATCCTCGTGCCGTTGCGCCATCTGCCGCAACGGGCCAGGGAACTGGAGAAATACCGCGACCGTGAGATTATTGCCATTTGCCGGGCCGGCGTCCGCAGTACTACCGCGGCGGCCATACTGGGAGGCCTCGGTTTCGAGCACGTATGCAATCTCAAGGGGGGAATGCTCGACTGGAACGACGCTGGACTCCCGGTCGAGCATTAGTCTCCATTTTGCCAAAATGCCGCGACTGCCCTCTGGGCCACAGCGGTTTGAGCCAAGCGCCTGGTATAGAGCGTTTAGTCGCGGTCTCTGTCATTAGCTGAATCGGCCTGCACCGGGTTCGATTTCGGCCCTATCGTCTAGAACCTAAAACTAGGCGAAACGTCGCACCAATTGTGACGTAAGATAGTATCAGCGCTGCACCCGTACCCTCTCCGGGGTTAGTCTTATCTGAGTGCCTTCGAACGGATTGAGCTACGTGAAAAATAAAGGGCTGGTTTCGATTTTAGCCCTGGTCGCGGTCGCCATAGTAGTCACTATTTTTGCACTGCGGTCGGAGCGAGCACGTGGGGCGGTGTCTTCAACCACTAACGCGCCTACCCGCCGAATGGCGATTCCGATCGTCGCGACACAGGCGAAACTTGGCGACCTGCAGCGCTATCTGTCTGCGATCGGGACTGTTACACCGATAGCCACCGTGACCGTGCAAAGTCGTGTGGCTGGGCAGATCATGGCGGTCAATTTTCGTGAAGGCCAAATCGTCAAGGAGGGCCAGTTACTGGTCCAGATCGATCCGCGTCCGTACCAGGTGCAACTTGAACAGGCGCGTGGCCAGCTCGCGCATGACACCGCGATGTTGAGCAATGACACTGTTAACCTGGAACGGGACCGCATTCTGTATGGGCAAAACGTGATTGCCAGGCAGACCCTGGATACCCAGGAAGCTGCCGTACGGCAGGACCAAGGCACGCTACTGACCGACAAAGCCAACGTCGACAATGCCAAACTGCAGTTGGTTTACAGCCGAATCATGGCCCCGATAAGCGGCCGAATCGGACTGCGGCTAGTTGATCCGGGCAATATCATTCAAGCCAATTCGACCCAAGGTATCGCCGTGATCACTCAGCTCCAGCCGATCACGGTAGTTTTCAGCATTCCGGAAGATAATCTCGAATTGGTACTCGCCGCGATGAATGCCGGCACAGTCCCCGCCGAGGCGTATGACCGTTCTTTTCATAATCAGCTCGCGAGCGGTTCGCTGCTGACGATGGATAATCAAATCGACACGACCACCGGTACAGTGAAGCTTAAGGCCGACTTTTCCAATCAGGAACAGACGCTATTTCCCAACCAGTTCGTCAACGTGCGCATGCTCGTGCAGACCTTGCACGACCAGGTGTTGATACCGTTGGCCGCGGTTCAGCGCAGTTCACTTAGCACTTTCGTGTACGTGGTCAAGCCCGACCAGACCGTCGAACTGCGAAAAATCCAGGAGGGCCACACTGAAGGTGAGACTGCTGCAGTTCAATCCGGTTTAGCTGCAGGCGAAACCGTGGTTACTGACGGCGTCGATCGTCTGCAGCAGGGCAGCCGGGTAACCGTTCAGCTTCAGGCGTCGCCACCTCCGCTGGCGGTGAACGTCGCCCAGTGAATGACTGGATCAAACGCAAAGCAGACTAACCTCTAACTATGCATCCCGTAATCAGGGCGCGAGATTAGGGGCGTCGATACGCGGGTTGGTCATGACTCAATGAACCCGTCGCGTATTTTTATTCTCCGACCGGTCGCGACGTCGCTGCTGATGGGTGCGATCCTGTTGGCTGGAATAGTTGCGTACCGCCTATTACCGGTTTCCGCCTTGCCTGAGGTGGACTACCCGACTATTCAGGTGCTCACTTTCTATCCTGGGGCGAGCCCGGATGTGATGGCCTCGTCGGTGACGGCTCCGATGGAGCGTCAGTTCGGGCAGGTGCCCGGGCTCCAGCAGATGACCTCGAACAGCTCGTACGGCAGTTCGGTCATAATTCTGCAGTTTGCGCTCAATCTGAATATCGACGTAGCGGAACAGGAAGTTCAGGCGGCAATTAATGCGGCATCGACCTACTTGCCGGCAGACCTGCCGAACCCACCCGTCTATAGCAAAACGAACCCAGCCGACGCGCCGATTATATCGCTCGCATTAACTTCCGATGTTTTGCCGCTGGAAACCGTCGAGGATCTGGCCGACACTCGGCTGGCACAAAAGATGTCGCAGGTTTCGGGGGTGGGCCTGGTCAGTGTCGGCGGCGGACAAAAGCCGGCATTAAGGATTCAGGCCAATCCGACTGCACTCGCGGCCTACGGAATGAGTCTCGACGATCTCCGAAACGTGGTAGCTGCGAACAATGTCAATCAGGCCAAAGGCAGTTTCGACGGATCATCCCAAGCTTACACCATCGATGACAACGACCAGCTTCTCTCCAGTGATGACTATCGCTCGTTGATCATTGCCTACCATAATGGGGCGCCGGTGAAACTGACCGACGTTGCGCGCGTCATCAATGGTGCGGAAAACGAGCAGGTGTCGGCGTGGATGAACACAACGCCGGCGGTGATTCTCAACGTGCGGCGGCAGCCTGGCGCCAACATTATTACCGTCGTTGACCGAATCAAGACGCTGCTTCCACAATTGCAGAGCGCGCTGCCAGCGTCAGTTGACGTTACAGTGCTGACCGATCGCACGACCACAATTCGCGCCTCGGTAAAGGATGTTCAGTTCGAACTCCTGTTGACCGTGGCGTTGGTGGTTATGGTGATTTTCCTGTTCCTGCGAAGCCTCTCCGCCACGATAATTCCCAGCGTTGCGGTGCCGCTTTCGTTGGTCGGGACCTTCGGGGTGATGTATCTGCTCGGGTACAGCCTCGACAATCTATCCCTGATGGCGCTGACGATCTCGACTGGTTTTGTAGTCGATGATGCGATCGTGATGATCGAGAACATCAGCCGTTTCATCGAAGAGGGCGACCCGCCGCTCCGGGCAGCATTAAAAGGTTCTCAGCAGATTGGCTTCACCATCCTGTCGCTGACCGTGTCGCTCATCGCGGTATTGATTCCGCTGTTGTTCATGAGTGATATCGTCGGGAGGCTGTTCCGCGAATTCGCGATAACGCTCGCCACCACGATTATTATTTCTGCGTTCGTGTCACTGACCTTGACCCCGATGATGTCGGCGCGGTTGCTGCGCTATCAGCCGCCGGAACAGCAGGGGCGCTTGTATGCCGTCTCCGAGCGCCTGTTTAAGCGGGCGATCGAACGCTATGGCTGTTCGCTGCAATGGGTTTTGCAGCATCAGGGGGCTACGCTGGCCGTCGCCCTCGCGACGCTGGTGCTGACGATCCTGCTCTACATCTTCGTACCCAAAGGCTTCTTTCCAGTGCAGGACACGGGCGTTATTCAAGCCATTTCGGAGGCGCCGCAGGCGATCTCATTTCCGGCGATGGTGGAACTCCAGCAGGCTGCGGCCCGCATCATTTTGCAGGATCCCGCAGTTGACAGCCTTTCTTCGTTCGTCGGGATCGACGGCACCAATGTATCGCTCAACAGCGGCCGTTTTCTGATCAATCTCAAGCCGCTCGCGCAACGGCGGATCGGTGTACAACGGGTGGTCGATCGTCTGCACACGAGGCTGGCCGGACTGACCGGCATGACCGTGTATTGGCAGCCGGTACAGGATTTGACGGTCGAGGATCGTACGAGCCGCACGCAGTACCAGTACACGCTCGAAGACGCGAACAGCTCCGAGTTGAGTCAATGGGCGCCCACACTGGTAAATAAATTACGCGAGTTACCGCAACTCGCCAACGTCGTCAGCGACCAGCAGAATGCTGGACTGCAGGCTCTGCTGGTCATCGATCGGACGACTGCGTCACGGCTCGGCATCACTCCGGCTCAGATCGACAGCGCGCTCTATGACGCGTACGGCCAGCGGCAGATAAGTACGATCTTCACTCAACTGAATCAGTATCACACCGTGCTTGAAGTCGATCCGCACTTTCAGATGAGCCCGGAAGATCTGGACGATATTTACATTCCGTACAGCACCGGTTCTTCTGGGATACCCGCTAGCGGGGTAGCTTCCGCCGCTAGCAATGGCAGTTCGGCCGCCTCTGGCCCCGCTGCGCCCGCCAATTCCGCCAGCCGAGGTGAAGTTCCGCTCAGCGCGATTGCCCATTTGGAGCGGCGCGCAACGCCATTGGTGGTGAGCCGCCAGGGCCAATTCCCGGTCGTGACAATCTCATTCGACGTGGCACCAGGATACGCATTGGGCGACGCGGTGCACGCGATCGATAGTACACGGAGTCAGCTTCACCTGCCCCTGAGTATACAACCGGCTTTCCAGGGGACCGCGGCGGCGTTTGAGGCATCGCTGACTAATGAACCGCTGCTGATTCTTGCGGCGTTGATAACCGTTTACATCGTGCTGGGGGTGCTGTACGAGAGCTACATTCATCCGATCACAATTCTGTCGACACTGCCGTCGGCCGGGGTCGGCGCGATTCTCGCCTTGCTCCTCTTCCACGATCCGCTCAACGTAATCGCGCTTATCGGCATCATCCTGCTGATAGGCATCGTCAAGAAAAACGCGATCATGATGATCGACTTCGCGCTGGACGCCCAGCGTGAGGAGGGCAAATCCGCCGAAGACGCCATTTACCAGGCATGCCTGCTACGGTTCAGACCGATAATGATGACTACCATGGCAGCCCTACTGGGTGGGTTACCCCTGGCGTTCGGTGGCGGGATGGGGGGCGAATTGCGCGAGCCGCTGGGAATCGCAATCGTTGGCGGCTTGCTGGTTAGCCAGGTGCTCACTCTCTACACGACACCAGTGATCTTTCTTGCGTTCGAACGTTGGGCTACGCGGCTGAAAGCACGCAACGGTGGGGCGCTGCGCGGTGATTCTACGGATGCTGCCGCGTCATGAGTTTCTCCGAGACGTTCATTCGTAATTCGGTCGGCACCACGCTTTTGACCGCAGCAATCGCGCTAGCGGGCGCGGTCGCCTTTCGCCTCTTGCCGGTCTCCCCTCTGCCACAGGTAGATTTTCCGACGATTCAAGTGAGCGCGTCATTGCCTGGCGCGAGCCCGCAGGTGATGGCTTCGGCGGTGGCGGCGCCACTCGAGCGGCAGTTCGGACATATTGCCGGGCTGACCGAGATGACTTCAACCAGCGGTTTGGGGACTACTGGAGTCACGTTGCAGTTCGATCTTAACCGCAACATCGATGCCGCGGCGCGCGATGTCGAAGCGGCGATCAACGCCGCCCGCGGTCAGCTACCATCGAACCTGCCGAGCAATCCCACCTATAGAAAAGTCAATCCGGCTGACGCCCCGATCGCGATTATCGCGCTTACTTCAGATTCTATCGACCGCGGCCAGATGTATGATGCGGCATCCTCTATCCTGGCGCAGAAGCTCTCGCAGATCCAAGGCGTCGGGCAAGTGGTGGTAGGCGGCGGAGCATTACCCGCGGTAAGAGTCGAATTGAACCCGCTGCAATTACATGCTTACGGCATCAGCCTCGAACAAATCCGCACAGTACTGCAGGCGGCCAATGCCAACCAGCCCAAAGGTCAATTCAGCGGGCCCGATCAGTCGGTTGCGATCGGCACGACGGACCAGTTATTCAAGGCCGCCGAGTATCGTCCGCAGGTAGTCGGTTTTCACCTTGGCGCGCCGGTGCACCTCGAAAACGTCGCCGAGCTTGAAGATTCAGTTCAGGACGTGCGCAATGCCGGGATCGCCGACGGCAAGCCTGCCATCCTGGTGATCGTTTTTCGCCAACCCGGCGCCAATATCATTGACACAGTCGACCGCGTGCGAACGGCGATGCCGCAATTACAGGCATCGATTTCTCCGGCGATCAAGCTGGCCCTGGTGCTCGATCAGACCGTTACGATTCGCGCCTCTGTGCGCGATATCGAGATCACACTGCTCATCTCGATCATGCTCGTGGTGATGGTGGTGTATTTGTTTCTGCGCAGCATCCGCGCGACGGCGATACCTGGAATTGCGGTCCCGCTGTCGCTCATCGGCACGCTCGGTGTGATGTACCTGCTTGGCTACAGCCTGGACAACCTGTCGTTGATGGCGCTCACGATCTCGACCGGCTTCGTGGTCGACGACGCAATCGTCGTGCTCGAGAATATCTCTCGCTACCTGGAGCAGGGCTATTCGCCACTGCAGGCTGCGATCCGCGGTGCCCGGGGAATCGCATTCACGGTCGTATCGATCAGCATCTCACTGGTCGCAGTATTCATCCCGATCATGCTGATGGGCGGAATCGTGGGGAGGCTGTTTCGCGAATTTGGAGTAACGCTTTCGGTGGCGATACTGGTCTCGATGGTAGTGTCGCTCACAACCACCCCGATGATGTGCTCTAAACTACTGCGGCCGCGCCGCACGGTTAAGGGCCCTTATGGTCAAGACGGTGGGCTGGACGGCGGAGTCGACAACCGCCTGTTCGAACTTCTTCTACGCAGCTACGATCGAAGTTTGTCCTGGGTATTGCACCATCCACGTACCATACTCACAGTTGCGCTAGGGACGGTCGCCCTAAGCATCTATCTATTTGTTGTCATACCTAAGGGCTTTTTTCCACAGCAAGACAACGGCCGCGTGATGGGCGCCCTAATCGCCGACCAGGATACTTCGTTCCAGGCGATGAATCGATTGCTGACCGAATATGTCAACCATATCAAGACAGATCCCGCAGTCGAGCAGGTTATCGGGTTTGCCGGCGGCAACGCAGGTGCCTCTAATACGGCTCGCATGTTCATCACGCTAAAACCCCTCGGCCAGCGCAAGCTGAGCGTCGATCTGCTCATTGCGCGGTTGCGCAAAAAGCTGTCGCACATTGCGGGCGCGACGCTCTATCTGCAGGCCTCGCAGGACGTCCGCGTTGGCGGCCGGATGAGCAACGCACAGTATCAATACACATTGCAGAGTACCGATTTGATCCAGCTCGAACATTGGGCGCCGCGGCTGCTCCAAAGTTTGCGGCACCTGCCGCAACTTACCGAGGTCAGCAGCGATCAACAGAACAACGGTCCCGATGCCTATCTCGACATTGACAGGGCCACAGCTTCGCGCCTGGGTCTCACTCCCCAGCTGATCGACAACACGCTCTACGACGCATTTGGGCAGCGGCTGGTTTCCACAATGTATACACCACTCAATCAATACTATGTGGTGATGGAGGTGGCTCCCCAATTCTGGCAAAACCCGGACACGCTGAAGCTGATTCACGTCGCCGCCCCCACTGGTCAGCAGGTCCCATTAAGCGCGTTCACCCGTTACGAGGCGACCACCACGCCAATCTCGGTCAACCATCAGGGACAATTCCCGGCCGTTACGATTTCTTTCAATCTTGCTCCCGGAGTTCCGCTCAGTAGCGCGGTAGCCGTGATTCAAAATGCCGAGTTGAAGCTCGGGATACCGGCTGACATCCACGGCAGTTTCCAAGGGACCGCGCGCGCTTACCAGGCATCGCTAGCAAATGAAACTGCGCTGATCATCGCCGCGCTTGGCAGCGTTTACATCGTGCTCGGCATCCTCTATGAGAGCTACATCCATCCAATCACGATCTTGTCAACCCTCCCATCGGCAGGCGTCGGCGCTCTTCTTGCGCTAATGATGACCGGGACTGAACTTACTGTGATCGCACTGATCGGCATTATCCTGCTGATCGGAATCGTCAAGAAGAATGCGATTCTGATGATCGATTTTGCGCTTGAAGCGGAGCGCGTCGAGCACAAGAATTCGCTCGATGCGATCTACGAAGCATGCCTGCTGCGCTTCCGCCCGATCATAATGACGACAATGGCCGCCCTGCTCGGCGGGCTGCCGCTGGCGATTGGGATAGGGATGGGTTCAGAGTTGCGGCGTCCGTTGGGAATCGCGATCGTCGGCGGGCTGATAGCCAGTCAAATGCTGACGCTTTATACGACTCCTGTAATTTACCTTTACCTGGACCGCATACGGCTATGGGGCGAACGCGCTCGCGCCCGCCTCGCCGCGAACCTGAGACCTGGGCCGCATGAGGCTTCTGCGTAGACTGGCGGTGAACCCCTGAAATAATTGGAAGCCATCGGATACGCGGAATCATTGGAACAGACGGATTAACTCGAGCATGCCCCCCAGCGATGAAACTCGCGCGATGCGTCCCGCGAGCGCGATGCACTCGGTCATTTTGCGGTCGATTAGAGCAGCAGCCAGTCCTGCCGCCGACGCGCCAAGGAGGTCGAGATGCTCCGAATCGCCGACGTGAAGTGCGTCGCCCGGCGCCAGCCGATGTTGCTCAAGTACGGTCTCGAAAAGCTTGGCTGAAGGTTTGGCATAGCCCGCTTCTGACGAGATCGTTATCGAATCGAACCAACGGCTGAGCGCGAGTCCGTCTAGAATGCGGTAGAGGCGGTAATCGAAATTTGAAATTACTCCGAGCGTCAGACCCCTCTCGCGCAACGTCTTCAAAGCCGGGAGCGCCTCGGGGTCGGCTACCCATTGCGCTGGATCGGCGAAGAATTCAAACAGCGAATTGAAATAAGCGTCGAAATCAGGAAATTGACCGAGTCCCGCAAACGTCTTCGCGACGAGGCCGCGCCACCATTCCCGCTCCAAGCGCCGCAACTCATCAGGCTTGCGGCCCGCGCCAAAAGCGAGCGGTTCCGCATCGCGAAAGGTCTGGCGGAAGGCAACACTGATGGCTTTGGCGGTGGCGTCGACGCCATACGCGCGTGCAATTCTGGCGTAAGTCTCTCCAACCGGTTCGCGCGTTTCGAACAATGTGCCGGCTGCATCGAAAAATACCGCCTTGATTTGGGCCATTTGGATTTCGCCTATTTACCACGTTCGCGGATGCTAGCGGCAAACCGCTTCGTGGACTTCTTCGTTGCCTCGACGGGCGGGGCCGTTGCTGCTATTGTGCTGGCGCTTGGCAAGGAGCGGAAGGGATTCGACCTGCATGCGGCGTGGGTGCGCAGCGTCAGCCGGCTACCCTGCCCCCGAGGCCTTGGCTGAAGCCATTGATTCACGGCCGGACTTCCCCTTCGCATCAGATTGCGCTAACGCTAGGCGGAGTGCAGCTCAGGGCTCTGCGACGTGCGCCGCGGACTGTCAGCAGAGCAATACTTTGACGCCCTAATGCAGGAGGTAACACGATGAAATTTGGAATCTTCTACGAGATTTCGGTGCCGCGTCCGTGGGACCGCGAAGCCGAAAAGCGCGTGTTCGACAATTGCTTCGAACAGGTCGTGCTGGCCGACGAACTGGGCTTCGACTCGGTGTGGTGCGTCGAGCATCACTTCCTGGAAGAGTATTCACACTGCTCCGCCCCTGAGATTTTCCTCACCGCCTGTGCGATGAAGACCAAGAAAATACGGGTCGGACATGGAATCGTGATTTGCGTCCCCGAATTTAATCACCCGATCAAAATAGCAGAGCGCACGGCGACGATGGATATCGTCTCAGGCGGACGGCTCGAAGTCGGCACCGGCCGTTCCGCGACGTGGAACGAATTGGGTGGCTTCCGCGCCAATCCCGACGAGACCAAAAAGACCTGGGACGAATTTGTTCGCTGCCTCCCCAAAATGTGGACGCAGGAGCGTTTCGGCTACCAGGGACGTTCTTGGTCGATGCCCGTGCGGGCGATTATTCCCAAGCCCTATCAGAAGCCCCATCCCCCAATGTGGGTGGCAGTGACCAGCCCCGGCACGGAGATCGACGCAGCCGAGCGCGGCATCGGTGCACTCGGCATTACCTTTGGCTCGTTCAAGGAGCAGGAAGAGAAGGTCAAGGTCTATCGAAAAATCATTCAAAATTGTGAGCCGGTTGGTTCTTTCGTAAACGACAAAGTCAGCACCGTCAACTTCCTGTTTACGCACGAAGACACGGAGATCGGGAACAAGGTCGGGCGCCGCCTACTCGGCACTTTTAACTTTCTCGCCGCACAACTTTCGGCCGCCCGTGAGCTTTATCCCACGCGCTCGTATCCCTCAGTCGGGCTGCTGCCGGCCTTGCGTGACCAGGCCTCCGGCCCAGGAGACGAGGCTGGGGTACCCGAGGGAATTGCGATCGGTAACCCGGAGCGCGTGCTCCACGCCTGTAAGAAGTGGGAATCAGTTGGCGTTGACCGCGTGAATTTCCTGCTCAACGCGCTCGAAACCGTGCCGCAGGAGCAGGTCCTCAACAGCCTTCGCGTATTCGCCAAGCACGTGATGCCGCACTTCCAGGACACCAGCACACAAGCCGCGGCTGCGGGAGGAGGCCGCTAATGCCACGTTCAGGACGAATGAACGTCGAGGCGTTCGCCGCCCAGGCTGCGCGCGAGATCCACGGTTATAAAACTGAACCGTGGTCTCTTAAGGGGGCGCAGGTCCTGAACCTGCATTATGAAATCGACAACGACACCATCGACGACCTGCTGCCGGTCACGATGCGGCCGTCGATTCCGGCGTGGGCCGTGTTCCACGTAACGCGTTACCCGGATAGCCCGATCGGTCCTTTCACCATCGGAGAGGTTAGGATTGGCAGCCGGGCGGGAGTCCGCCCGCGCGGCTTCGTCCTGCGCAGCTACGTCGACAACGATGCCGCGGTACGCGAACTGGCCCAAAGGTGGGGATATCCGACCGTACCCGGTCAGGTCTACCTCCGTATCTTTCACGATCGGGTGGTGGCCAGAGTTGCAAATAGTGCCGGCAAGAACGTGCTCGATATGGAGATGATCGATCGCGAACCCATCTCCGGAACGGACATCCAATACAATTCGAGTATGCACCTGGCTCGGAACAAGGAAGATGGCAAGCTGGCGCTCGTGCAGGTAGATCCCGAATGGGTATTCCACAAGGCCGAGCGCGGCCGTCCGCATATTATTTCACTCGACTCGCAGGCGTGGGCTGTCGGGGACCGGCTAAAGGCGGAGTACCCGATCTCAGCGACCTGCTGTATTTGTGATGTGACCCTCGGCAAGATTCGATACATTTGCGACCCGGCCAAGGACGCTTTCCAGGGAACAACGCAGGTCGCAGCCTGAACGCGAGGCACTGGTGCGTACGAAGAGCGGCGGGCTTGCAGCCCCGCCGTTCTTCTTCTATCGAGCAAAAAAGGCGGAAGCACTAGCTTCCGCCCCTTTTTAATTTCCCGGCCGTGACCTACTCTCCCGTGACGCCTACGGTCACAGTACCATCGGCGCTGGAGGGCTTAACTGCCGTGTTCGGGATGGGAACGGGTGTTACACCTCCGCTATGACGACCGGAAATCTAAACCGTCACCGTATCTCCTCTCCCCAAAAGAGCTACGGCGAGGGTCCAGTGAGAGTTAACTTTCTTGACAACTGAATGAGGGTCCTTCGAGGCGTCCTTGAGTCCTTGTTTGTGATCGGGCCTTACTGAATCACCTCCATCGTAGCGAACGTCCCGGAGATATTTTCACTGACTGGCTCTCGACTAACAACAGAGCCAGATAGTGGTCAAGCCGCACGGCCGATTAGTATCGGTCAGCTCCACGCCTTACAGCGCTTCCACCTCCGACCTATCAACCTCCTTGTCTGGAAGGGGCCTTCAGGGGCTTAATGCCCGGGATACCTAATCTTGGGGTGGGCTTCCCGCTTATATGCTTTCAGCGGTTATCCCGTCCGCACATGGCTACCCGGCGATGCGGCTGGCGCCACAACCGGTACACCAGCGGTGCGTCCGACCCGGTCCTCTCGTACTAAGGCCAGCGCCCCTCAAGTATCCTACGCCCACGGCGGATAGGGACCGAACTGTCTCACGACGTTCTGAACCCAGCTCGCGTGCCACTTTAATCGGCGAACAGCCGAACCCTTGGGAGCTACTCCACCCCCAGGATG